>Ga0163152_10005336_pt1 | contig 15161 bp, 10 predicted proteins | sample OliLakLV19MP8IB2_FD_148635 | JGI IMG/M metagenome (GOLD analysis project Ga0163152, IMG submission 148635) | Freshwater microbial mat bacterial communities from Lake Vanda, McMurdo Dry Valleys, Antarctica - Oligotrophic Lake LV.19.MP8.IB-2 | ecosystem: Environmental > Aquatic > Freshwater >... | reverse complement strand
GGGGGGGGCGGAGGGGGGGGGGGGGGGGGGGCAACTCGCGCCCGGCGCGACCGGGCCGGAACTTGCTCATTGGACCCGCCGGAGCGGTCAGCCCGCCGCGGCAGAGGTCGCTCATCGCCTTGATGAACTCGAGCAGGTGCGCTTCTCGCCGAATCGCGTTGTGCCATCGGGGATGGTTCGAGCGATTCTTGATTCGCTTGGACTGTTTGTTGCGCAGGTGCGCGCGGCGGAATCCCAAGGCGCATCGTCGAGAAGTGGGGAGGCGGCATGAGGTTTGCGTGGCTCGACAGTGTGCTCTCCGCGCGCTGGGAGACGCCGTGGGCGCTGGGCGTGTTGCCATTGTGCCTGGTTGCGTGGGTGTTGTTGCGCACCCTTTCACGCCGCGCACCAGCAGGCGGCCTCTCCGCCGTCTCAAACATTGCTTCGCTGCCGCGAACACTGCGTCAGCGGCTCGTATGGTTCCCCGTCGCGGCGCGGTGGGCGGGGCTGGCGCTCCTGGCGGTGGGCCTGGCGCGACCGCAACTGGGCGTCGGGCGTGTCGAAACATCCGCCGAGGCAGTCGCGATCCAACTCGTCGTGGACCGATCCGGCTCGATGAACCAGTACATGGAAGTCGATGGAGCCCTGCAATCGCGCATCGACGCGGTCAAGCGCGTGCTCAGCGACTTCCTCCTGGGCGATGGCAAAGAACTCTCGGGCAGGCCGAGCGACCTCGTGGGCCTGGTCACGTTCGCGAGGTTCGCCGAGACCTCCTGCCCGCTGGTGCGCGATCCGCGCACGCTCACCCAACTGGTGCAGGCCATCGAGACGGCGCAGGCACGATACGAGGACGGCACAGCGATCGGCGATGGCCTGGCGCTCGCCGCTGCGCGCCTCAAGCGGGCGGAGGATGAACTCAAGAACAGGCAGCGGCGGGGGGAGCGAGGCGGTTCCGGGCAGGACGCGCTGACGATAAAGAGCAAGGTGATCATCCTCCTGACCGATGGCGACAACAACGCCGGGGAGGCGGACCCGATCGAGGCGGCAAGGCTCGCCGCGGAGTGGGGGATCAAGGTCTACACCATCGGCATCGGCGCGGGGGGGGATAGTTTCCAGGTCGTCCGGACACCCTTGGGAGAGCAGCGGGTGCGAGTGCCGAGCAACGTGGATGAATCGGTGCTGCAACGGATCGCGGAACTCACAGGAGGTGTGTATCACCGCGCGCAGGATGGTGCGGCGCTCCGGCAGGTGTACGCGGAGATCGACCGCCTTGAAAAGAGTTCGGTGACCACCTTGGAGTACACCGACTGGCAGGAGAAGTTTGTGTTCCCCGCCAGCGCGGGAGGCGTGCTGATTTCCCTGAGCCTCCTGCTGGGTTCGACGTGGCTTCGGAGAACGATCTGATGAAAACTGCAACTCTTGCTGACTCGGCTTTGGCCCCGGCGGGGCCGCGGGTTGTCGCCACGGGTAAGGTCGCAGCAGCAATCGCAACCCGTGGAACAGGCGGCATCACACGAACCCAGCCGTCCACTCTTTTCGCACCGGCAGGGGCGAAGGAGCTGCGTCGCTCGCATCGAACGAGAATCCCATTCGGACTCGCCATCAGCACGACTCGCACCACCCCATGACCTTTCTTGCCCCCCAACTCCTGTACCTGCTCACGCTCGCCCCGTGCGCTGGGTTCGTGCTGCTCGTCGCGGTGTTCGCCCGCAGGCGCGCGCTCACGCGGTTCTATGGCAACGGTGCAGGGACGCCCCGACCGTGGGTCCCGCGAGCTTCGCTCACGCGCTCGATCCTCAGCGCAGCCCTCTGGTCGCTCGCCATCGCCTGTGTTGTGCTCGCGCTGGCGCGACCTGCGCACAGCCCTCAAGCGAGGAAGGTCGAGCGGACTGGGCGTGATGTGGTGTTCGTAATCGACGTTTCCCGGTCCATGCTCGCTCAGGACCTTCGCCCCAACCGACTGGCCCGCGCCAAACTCATGGTCGGTGATGTCCTCGACGCCGCGGAGGGCGACCGCGTCGGCATCGTCGCTTTCGCGGGCTCGCCCGTGGAGCGGTGCCCCATGACCACCGACTACGCCTTCGCCCGGATGTCCCTCGACGCGATCGGTCCCGACAGCGTCGGTCGCGGCGGAACGGCCATCGGCGATGCGATCCGATCCGCGCTCAAACTCATCCGTGCCGACCAGCAGGAGGGGGGCGGGGGCGGACCCGTCGCGGCGGACATCTATCTTCTCACCGATGGTGAGGATCACGAGACGCGCCCGCTGGAGGCCGCGACCGAGGCGGGCGCTCAGGGAGTGCGGCTCGTGTGCATCGGTCTGGGGTCGGACCTTGGCGCGCCGGTGCCGGTTGATCCGGAGCAAGCGGCCCAGGCCCGGACGGATGGTCGGGCAAATTCCAAGGAAGGCTTTATGAGGTACGGCGGCGAACAGGTCCAGTCGCGCAGGAACCCGGAGTCGTTGCGGACCATGGCCGATGCGACGCCCGGCGGGGTCTTCCTGGATGTCGGCACCGGCAACCTGGAACTCGACCGTGTGTACCAACTCTTGCGCCGCGATGGAGAGAGGAAGCAGTTCGACGCGAGCGAGTCCGTGCGTTACACCGAGGTATTCCAGTGGCCCTTGGGCGGCGCGCTCTGCCTGGGGATGATCGCCATGCTGATCGAAGGGTTGCACATCCGTCGTACTCCCCGCCCCCCTGCCAACAACGGCGTCGGCGCTGTGGCGGCGACAATCTTCCTGTGCGTCTTTGTCATCGCGACTCCGGCACGGGCTCAGTCGATCAGAGACGATGTCGGCGCTGGGACCAGGTTGCTCGAGGTCGGCAAGGCCGGTGAGGCGCTGAGTCTCTTCGAGGGTGCCACGCTGCGTCACGCCGATTCCCCTGATGTGGCGCTGGGTCGCGGCTGTGCCCAACTGGCCGCCGGGCAAACCGAAGAGGCCGAGTCTTCGTTCCGGCGCGCTGAGCAGTTGGCACTCAACGCAAATGCAGCGGGAAATGGTCAGCGGGACAACGCGACCGCCGCGCGCGCCAGGTACAACCTCGGACTCATCGAGGCGGCCCGCGCTGCAGCGCAGGCCGAGAAGGATCCCGAGGTTGCGATGAAGACCCTCGCGCAGGCGGAGCGATGGTTCCGCAATGCCCGCCCCGGCCTGCCCGAGAAGGAGCGTTCCGCCGCGGCCAGCTCCGTCGAGCAACTCCAGAAGGCCCGCGAGGCACTCCGGCGGCAGGTGGCCGAGCAGAAGAAGCAACAGCAACAGGACAAGCAGCCGGGCCAGTCGCAATCGGGAGATTCCGGTCAGAGCGGTGACGGCAAGTCCGGCCCGCCGGGCCAGCCGCCCACTGAGCCGCAAAGCCCGAATCAACCTCCGCAAGGTCAATCGGAAGAGCAAAAGGCGGCGGAGGACCTCGCCGACCTCGCCCGCAAGCAGGACGAGGCGGCCGAAGACTCGTCCAAGGCCGAGAAGCAGCCGCCCGAATCCAAGACGGCGCAGCAGAAGCAGGAAGAGTCGCAGAAACTTGCCGATGCGCAGCGCGAACTCTCGGAGCGCGCGGCTGAACTGGATCAACAACTCCAGAAGCAGCAGGCCGCGGAAAACGCAAAGCCGCAGCAGGAGCAGCAACCCGGCGGACCCAAGCCGAGCGAGCAGGCGGAGAACCTGTCTCGCTCGCGCGACCGGCTCGACGAAGCACGGCGCGCTCAGGCCCGCGCCGAGGAGCAACTCCGTCAGTCCGACACAAAGGGTGCGGAGCAGTCACAGCGAGAGGCCGCCGAGAAGATCGAGGATGCCGCCCGCGCTGCGCTCGGGATCGACCAGCAGCCCGGCGAGGAGCAGGGAGAGGCAGAGGCGCAGGAGCAGCCAAACGCCGAGAAGCCCGGCGAGCCCCAGCGGGCCTTCAGCGCTGCCGCGGCGAGCATCCTCGACCGCGAGGCCCGCACGCGCGAGGCCATCCGCAAGTTCCTCAAGTCCCAGCAGCGCACGCGCACACCTCCGGTGGAGAAGGACTGGTGAGAGTTCCACTCCGAATCACAGCGGCCTGGGGTTTCTGGGTACCCCGTCGCTCCGCGGCGGCTGGTCTTGTTTATGGGGGCCGTAGAAACATTGCGTATTGCTCGGTGCCGGGGCTTGTGCGCATGTTTGCCTTGCTTCTGATCGCAGTTGCAGTCACGCCCTCCAGCGCGCAGTCCCCGCCGCCAACCGCCGCCGCGAGCACTGTCGACGAGGCATACGTCGGAGACTCCATCCCCTTCCGCATCGAGGTCAAGAACGCCGCCGAGGCTTCCGGCCCGGACCTTGCCGCGGTGATCGGTCGGGACTGGGTGGTCAAGCACAACGGCGTCCAGCCCAGTTCGTCGAGCATGACGATGATCATCAACGGCCGGGTCCAGAATCAGCGGAGTTCGAGCGTCACGCTGCTCTACACGCTCACCGCGCACCGGGCCGGAACATTTGCCATCCCCGCGCTGGACATCGTGGCCGACGGACGCACGGTTCGCACCCGCCCCGTCACCGTGCGAGTCCTCGAGCCATCCCAGGCTCAGGGCCTTGGGACCAGCATTGACCTCACCAGGGCGTACGTCCGACAGCCCTTCAGACTCACGTTGAGTTGGGTTCTCTCCGCCGCCGCCGAAGATGCCGCGTTCTACCTCAATCTCCCGTCAGGCGCCTTCGATGTTCTCCCGATCGCGCCGACCGTGAGCGCGGGCGGCGGCCAGCAACAGGCCGTCGATGTCGGCTACTCGGCGGTCGCAGGGGAGGGGGGCGGCACGATGGCCCGCGGATCGCTCTCGCAGGTGAGCCTCAATGGCGAGGTCCGCTCGAAGTTCACGCTGGAGTTCCTGCTCGTGCCCAAACGCGCGGGGCGGTTCGACGTCGGTGCAGCCCGCGTGGACTTCCGCGCTGTGGTCGGCCAGAAGCCGCCGAACAACTTTGATGCCCCGTGGGACCGGAAGACCGTGACGCAGCGCCGCTACGCGGTGGCAGCATCCAAGTCGATCGAGGTTCTTGACCTTCCTGCCGCCGGCAGGCCCGCGGACTTCTCCGGCCTTGTCGGCGAGTACGAACTGGATGCGGAGTGCCAGCCGCGCCAGGGCGCGGTCGGCGATCCACTCGCGCTCACGCTCGTACTGCGCAGCAAACTCCCGATGTTCGATCCGCCCACGATCGACCTTTCGCGCAGTGGAGAGGGGACCGGCGGGGACAGCGCACTCGCGAGGTCCTTCCGCGTGCCGCGCGACCCCGTGCTCCCGCAGGTCGCGGAAAACGTGGCGATCTATACGGCGCAGATCCGTGCTCGGAGCGCGAAAATCGTCGCGGTCCCGCCGGTGGAGGTGTGGTACTTCGATACCGCGACCGGGCAGTACCGCGCGGCCAAATCCAACATCGTTCCCCTCACCATCGTCGCCGCGCCCGTGACAAGTATGGGCGACCTGGAGGGCTTGGCCGACGAGGAAACAGCGCAGGCCGGGGGCGTGCCCGCATCGCCGGAGTCGCCTGCACCCGTGCGCGTTGCCAAGGTGGACGGGTTCTTCCCGCCGCTCGCCCAAGCGGGCACGCCGAACATCGCGCCCGACGCACATCCTTCGGTGCCGCTTGCACCCGCGCTCGCGGCGTGCGTCGCTCTGCCCGGTCTTGCGCTCCTGGCCGGAACGCTCGCCGCGGCGAGGCGGCGCATCGCCGAGCGCGATCCCGGCGCATGGCGACGGCGCGGGGCGCTGCGTCGCGCGGAGCGGTCGCTGCGCCGGAGTCAGGCCCCGACCGATCCCTCGCATGTGGCGAGCGCACTTCGCGTGTTCCTGGCGGACTGGTTCAGCCTTCCGCCCGAGCCGATGACCAGCGGCGAGGCCATCGCGGCGGTGCAGACGCACGACCCCGTCGCGGCCGCGAGACTCCGCTTCATCCTCGCATCCTGCGACCGTCGGCTCTTCGGGCCATCAGGGATCGATGCCGGCTCGCCGGAACTCGTACCCGAAGCGCTCGCGACGATCCGCGAGATCGCACGCGGTCCGCGCTCCGCGCCCGCACCCCTGGTCACCTCACAAGGTCGGGTCGCATGAGCACGGGCCGCATTTCCATCCACTGGGCACTAACACCCGCGATCGCATGGGCGATCGGCACGGGCCTGCTTCTCGCGATCACCTGGCGGCAGGGAGGCTTTCGCGCACACGAAGACGCACAAGCCCTCTACGACTCGGGCACGCGCGCAGCGCTTACCGGCGACTGGGCATCCGCGGTGCTGGACCTGCGGCGCGCCCAGCGCATCACGCCGGGCCTTCTGCCGCTGGCCGACTCGCTCGCGCTGCGCATTGATGCGAACCTCGATGAGGCCCGCCGCAGCGTCGCCGCGGCCCGCGCTGATCAAGCCTCTCCGCGCCCGGCCGCCCCGCCGCCCGCGGGCGAGTCATCGTCCGCCACAAACTCGCGTCCCTTCAGCGACCGCCTGCTCGCGGCCGCCCGAGCGGTGCCGTTGGCGCTGCGTGTATTGATCGCCGCGTCTCTCGCCGGTCTGGTTCTCACGCTTGTAGCGATACGCGCCTTCCGCGTGGCCGCGGGCGCGCCCAAGCGGCCTTCCGGCGCGGTGACGCTGTTGGTTGCGCTGATGGCCGCTTTGGCCGGTGCGATCGCCGCGGTGGACCCGCTCGCCGACCGGCAAAGAAACGAAGCGGTTCTACTCCGCGCCGAACTGCTCCGCACCGGCCCCGATGACCTGACCTACCCGCCCGTCACGCCCACACCGCTCCCGCCCGGCACCGAGGTGCTGCTGGGCAAGCCAACGAACGACGGCCGCTGGGTCCGCGTGCGACTGCGCACTGGCGCGGCCACCACGCACCCCGCCGGCTGGCTGCCGCGCTCGGCGGTCGAAGAAGTCCAACGACGCGATGTCAAATCCGACGTTCGGCAGTAGTCGATGCGGAACCAACTACGCTTCTCCACTTCCCACTTCCGACCTTCTACTGCACCACGCCCTTGGTCAGCCGCATGAACGCCGTCTCGAGGTTCACCGCCTCTTCCGTGAACAAGACGATGCGGAACCCCTGGTTGATGAGCAGGTTCGGCACATCCGTCACATCCGTCTTCGCGCCAGCGTCGAAGTGCAGGTGGATGATCCGCCCGTCCCAGTGCGCTCCCGAGCCGTTGAGCCCCTTAGGCGTCGGCTGCCCCTCCACCACGCTCACTTTCGCGACCCCGGGCATGGCCTGGAGCACCTTGACCGCCGCGGCCGTGCGGTCGGCCACCGCGACGTGAACGACGTTGCCCACGCGGGCGCGGGTCATCGCCTGCTGCACCGAGCCCGAGAACAGCAGTTGCCCGCGCTCGATGATCCCCACCACGTTGCACAGTTCGCCCAGTTCCGGCAGGATGTGCGACGAGATGATGATCGTCTTGCCCATCCGCTTGAGTTCCTTGAGCAACTCGCGGATCTCGATGCGTGCCCGCGGGTCAAGGCCCGAAGCAGGCTCGTCCATCAGCAACACCTTGGGGTCGTGCAGCAGCACCCTCGCGATCGACAGACGCTGCTGCATGCCGCGCGACAGCGAGTTGACCTCCGCCGACGCCTTGAAGTTCAGGTCCGTCAGGTCGAGCACGTCCGCGACGACCTTCTTGCGCTGCTGGCCGTGAATGTTGTAGCACGCCGCGAAGAACTCGAGATACTCGGTGACCACCATGTCCTCGTACGCACCCATGAAGTCCGGCACATAGCCGATCAGCGGGCGGATCTGGCGGTTCTGGTAGCCGACGGTCAGGCCGTCGATCATCGCCTGACCCGATGACGGCTTGAGCAGCGTGCCCAGGATCTTGATGGTCGTGGTCTTGCCCGCGCCGTTGGGGCCGATGAACCCGAAGCAGTCGCCCTGCTCGATGGACAGGTTCAGCGAGTCGAGGGCCACCAGATCGCCGTAGCGCTTGGTGAGGTTGATCGTTTCGATCATCGGCACAGGGCGGGTCTCCTCCGGCGTTTGGCTCGCCGCGAATGATTGGGCGTCGGCGGTTCAGGGTTCCGGGGGAGTTGTCGCCGGCTCGTTCGCGTCAGGAGCATCGGCGGTCGGCTCCTCACCAAGCCCGTCGATCGCGGGCAAGCCCGTCCCCGATGCGGGAACGGCAAACGCCGGCGGCGCGGCGGGGAGCGGGTACACCCAGCGGACCACCGTCCGGCCCAGCACCTGCTTGCGGGTTGAGTCGGTCGGCGAGCCGTCGATCGACACCGGCAGCGGCGTCTCGATCCCCTTGCCCTCCGCATCGGTCGACAGTTGGCCGATCACGATGATGCAGGGCTGCGTGAACCAGCGCGAAAGGTCGTAGGTGTGCGCGGCCGATCGCCGGGCGAGCGTCTGCGTGCCGCTGTCCTGCGGATCGGGCGGCGGGATGATGCCGAAGAGCGCAAGCGCGATCATCGACTCCGGGACGTTGTTCAGCGCGAGCAGTCCCGGGGCCGTGCCCCCGAACTGCGCGGGCGCTCTCGGAACGATCTTGTCGAAGAACGCTGTCCCGACCTGAGCGCGGCTCGTGCTCCCGTCGCTGCCGGTCGCCGCGAAAAGGTCGAGCACATCGCCCGGCTTCCAGGACTTGTTCCCCGGATAGGCGAAGTCCCACACGCGTGCCTGCAGAAGGCCATTGGAATACTGCACTCGGCTGTCGCCGCGCGGCAAGGGGAGATTGTCCTGTCCCAGCACGACCAGGATGACCACGTCCTCCATCGCGGAGGGCAAACTGTGCGTCAGCGTGCCGCTGAGTTTCCACCGGTTCCGCGAGGTCGGGTCCTCGACGAGTTGCAACTCCTCACCCAAGGAGACGGACTGGCCGTCCGCGGCCTGTGGGGCGATCATCCCCCAGTTGCCCGGCAATCCTCCCGCCCAGTCGGCTTGAAAGGTCTTGGTGGTCGCGCGGGTCGGCACGTTTACACGCCAGGGCGAGCGCGACTCGGTCTCGTAGGCGCGCGCATCGGGGAACGAGGCCAGACCGGAGCCGCCGGTCCCGCCAAAGGACTCCCATGAGGTGATCGTGTTGCGCCACGACTCGAGGTCCCGCTCCTCGCCCACGGACACGACCTGCTCGCCGTAAGTGGGCAGGAGGAGCGTGAACCAACTCCGCATTCGCTGGTTGGACTGTCCGTACACATGGTCCACGAAGGTGACGTGCTGGCCCTCGATCCGGCGCGTGCGAAGCACGTTGGCCCCGCCCCATGCGATCGCCGTGAACAGCGCTGTCGCCCCGAGAAACCCCAGCCACGAATAGTGCTTGAGGTTCCGCTCTTTCAACGCATAGAAGCCGACCGGCCCGGCCAGCAGCCAATACAGGAGAAAGATGACAAACGCAAGCAGAAGCCCCGCCGCGGCGCGCGCCGATTTCGTCACCATCGCGCCGATGCCGGCATCGAAGTCCGCCTCCGCGCGCCCGCCCATCCACTTCGGCTGGCGCTGCGGCGAGGCGTTCGGCGTGAGGTCCCCCAGCCGCTCATAGTCAAAGTCCGCCTGGCTCATCAGCGGCAGACGCTTGCCCAGCACCCGGTTCCAGAACAGGTCGGCGTGCAACGCGCCCGAGACATCGCTGAGCGTCCGGGTCGTCAGGTCGAGCCCGATGAGCGTCACCGCGCCCGTGCCGACCAGGCGGCGCATCACGACCGTCCGGCCATCAGGTGTGTTGAGAATCGGGATCGCGCTGGACCGATCCGCCCCCGGGCGCGCCGTGAACAGATGAACCACGGCGTTGTTGGGCAGTGCGACATCGGCGCGGCGCGTCAGGAGTTGGCGATAGGCATCCAGGTCAACCCCGTCGCGCCGCTCCACGCTCACATCCGGCACAATGTCCGCCAGCGGGTTCTCCGGCACATCGACCCACGATTGCCCCGCGGGCGGGAGCACAACCACCAGGTGCCCGCCGCGCTTCACCCACTCGCGGATCGCCTCGGCCTGCTGGGCGTTGAGACGGGGGGTCTGCTCGTCGAGTGCTGCGCCCGTCCACGCGAGGACCTCAAAGGGCATCAGCCCCATCCACCGATCCGGCAGCACGGAGACGTTCAGCCCCGAGGGGCTCAGCCCCGAAACCACCTGCGTGTACTCGTGCCCGGTCGCGGCGTAGCCCGCGTTGGTCGCGAGCGCGGAGTACTGATCGAGCCCCGCAGCGCGCCGACCGATCACCCCTATCAGGCCATGCAAACTCGGCACCGGGTTGTTGACCGGGTACTCAAGCCCCGCGAGCAACCGGCCGGGAACATACCGCACCTCATCGGCCGCGATTGCGTCCGCCCCCGTATCGATCGCCTCGTGCGCGGTGATGTTGAACGTCGAGCCCTGGGTCATATTGAAAGGCAGCCGAGCGTACAGCCACGCGCTCTGCTTGACGCCGGGGTTGGCAACGATCACCCGGCGCATCAGGGCGGTGTCGCCATCACCGTCCTTCACCGCAATCCGCAGGAGCACGTTGCGCGGCTGGCTCGCTGAGTCGGTCACTTCCAGTTCGATCCCGGCCCAGTCGCCCGCCCGCGCGGCGTGGGCGAGGCCGAACTGCGCCACCCGCAGGGCGATGTCCCCCGTTCCCGCTGCCGGGCTCGCCTTCGCGCACACCTTGGACGCCGCAAGGTGCAGCAATGTCGCCAGAACGACCAGGAATGCCAAGATGGTTCGGGCTGCCGGGAGAGGGGGGGTCACGGCGACATTGTAACGCTTATGGACGGGTCCGTGCCAGCCGATGGCAGGGATATGGTGGTATTCACACTCGCCGTCTGGGCCGTCATCGCCTCGGTCGCCTGCTGCGCGATCCTGGGTGTGCTCGCCGCGACCGCCCACGCACGCGCGGAGGAGTGCCGCCTGCACGACCTGAAGACCCGTGTCCACGAACTCCGGGCCGCGTACCAGCGACGGCTCGCCGAGATGCGCCGCGGCCAGTTCGATGCCCCCTCGCCAGAAACCGAGGAAGCAGTTCTGGAAGTGTGATCCCGCGGCGGGGGCGATAGACGACGAAACAAAAAGCCCCCGCCTCGGTGACGGGGGCCTTAGAGGTTTGCGCCCTGCCCGTGTTCACGGGGGGGACTTCCACTCATCGCTCGTCAGACTTCACGGTCATTACGGCGGGCACGGCCCGATTCCCGTTGCGAACCACACGGCCAGGAACGCGAAGATCGCCGGCACGCCGTTGACCCCGCCGTAGTTGCGGGCGGTCGGGTCGTTTGCGAACCAGTCGGCAAGGAAGCAGAAGATGTCCGGCACGCCGACGACTTCATCCTGGCACCAGTCGGCATCGCAGCCCTCCATGCCTGTGCAGCCAGTGCCGGAGATCGGTGCGCAGTTGCCCGTGCAGAAGGCGGCCTCGAAGATCGCGGTGTCGGCGCTGTTGAACAGACCGTCGTTGTTCAAGTCGGCGGCGCGGGCCTCTCCCGACAGGGCAGAAGAGAATGCCATGGCGTCGTCCACATCAACCTGGTTGTCCTTGTCCCAGTCCCCGATGCAGGCCATCTGCTGGTAGATCATGAGGTTATTCATGTAGTGCGTGTTCATGTCGCCGATCGCGATCACCAGTTCGGTCATCGACCGGCCCGGCCCCTGGCTCGTGAAGAGTTTGGGCAGGAACCACACGAAGTGATTGACGCCGTAGTCGATGTCCTGCGAGCCCACCTCCCCCCAGTCCTGGCCGTCGAGCCAGCCGTCCTTGCTGCTGAAAGGCTCGTCTGGATAGGTCGACAGGCGCGAGACGTACTCGTCGACGCCGTCGTAGGAATCTCCCGTCCCCGTTTCCATGTCCGTGCTGCCCGGGCCGTAATACACCGTGTACGGATTCTTGGGCAGGGCGCGGGTCTGGGCCCTGGAGCACTCCGCGGCCCACTTCTTCGAGGTCGCAAGAAAGCCCTCGCGGTCGACGGACTGCCCGTAGAGATCGCAGAAGGTCTCCATCAGCGGCCACAGCCTGCCGTTGAGGACGTACTGTGTGTACGCAGGGGCATAGGGGTAGTACACAATGAACTCATCGTCCAACTCTGTCGGGGCGGTCAGGGGCGAGAGCAGCGTGAACACGCCGCTCGCAAACGAAGCCGCCTCGACGACCAAGCCATTGTTTTCGCCGTCGCTGGTGAACTCGATGAACACCCGCAGCGACATGCCAAGAAACTGGTCAGGATCAAAGGTCGGCGCATTCACAAACGACTGCACGGGGAACGTCCAAATCCCCGACCCGGCGTTGGCGAACCCCCTCACGAACGAAGCCGAGTTGTAGCCCATCGGCACGATCCGATCGTCTCCCAAAGGAAAACTCGCGCTGTGCGCGGGGTTGGTGATGCAGTAATACGCGTCCCAGCTCACGCTCTCGCGCCAGTTGCGCACGCCGTGATAGTTCGCTTCCCCCGGCCCTCTTGGCACCTCGACGAAGTCGCCCGGGGCCACCTTGACACCGTAACTGTCGCCGAGTTGGTACTGGCTCAGGATCGCCCGCGGCCAGAGCGTCCGGAAGTGCTGCCACGTCGAAACGTCGCGGGCATGTGTTGTACGCGGTCTGCAACGTATTCATCAGGTAGGACCGCACGTCGGCGTTGAGGGGGCTGAACGGCGTCGCTTCGGGTGTGAAGTCGAGTGGGTTGTTATCTTGATCTACGGCGAACTCATCGTTCCACTGCTGGAGTGTGTGGTTCGCATCAATCAGATACTCGGAGTTCACATCCCGGCCCTCATTGTCGTTGAGGTAGTCAAGGTAGTTGCTGAAGTCCACGCCCGAGAGGTCAAAGTCCTCCGCGCTGACGATGACCGCGACCGGCTCGGAGAGCCCCGCGGGCCTGTTGCCCGCCATGTAGGTGCAGAACGCCGTCACCCACTCGCCCACATCCTCCTGCCCGTTCTTGAAGAAGTAGCAGGGCAGCAGGCCCGCGGTTCCGGCATCTGTGCGCGAGATCGTGAAACTCCCTGTCGCCGTCCCCGTGAATGAACTGACCAGCGTGAACGTGCCCGTGCCGCGGTCAAAGCCCTCGATCGCGGCCTCGTGGTCGCCGAACTTCACCCTCGCGGCGGTTGGCAACAGGTAGTAGGGATCGTCGAACTGCCCGAAGAAAGTCGTGTCCGTCACCGTGAAGGTGCGATAGTCGCTTGCCGATGCGACAACGCCATCCTGGTAGATGTACTCATGGTTCGTGAGTTTGTCGCCAGTCACATCGCCCGGGTGGTTGGCAAAGGCCGGCAGCACGGAGGCTGGGCCCTGTTGGAAGATGTATGAACTGCCGAAGGCGTCGAGGCGGATGGCCCAGTGGAACGGCAGTGTGTTCGGCGGGGCGTGCTCGGTGTTCCAGTCCGCCCTGGCGGCCTCGACGGCGAGAAGGATGGCCGCGGCGCCGGCCTCGGCGTTCACCACGCGGTCGGTCACCGGGCCGTGCCGGAGGTCGTAGGTGAAGGTTGGCGCGATGATGACCCCGTTTGCAATCAGGTCCACATACCGCTGATCGGTGTACACGTCGGCGGAGCGCTCCACATAGAGCGTGTGGACAACGCGCTCCCGGAGCAGCCGGCGCGCGGCCGTCTGGCTCATGCCGATTCCGAGGTTGGGCCGGGAGCAGATGCAGATCTCGGCGCCGGGCAGGAAGACGCCGCCGTCGCGCATGCACTGGTAGGCGGACTCAAACTCGCAGGCCGCCTCCGGTATGCAGCAGGCACCGGTGGTCTGGGCGAGGGCCGGGCCGGGAAGGAAGGCGGCCAGGAGCGCGATGAGGGCCATTGCGGGCACGGGGCCGCGCGGGCGGGGGGAGCGTGGAAACATGGTGTTTTCTCCACGAGAGGGGACGCCGAGAAGATTGATCGAGTCCCGCACCACGAAGCACGGGAATCGGTCTACCAGCTGGTGTTCGGGCGCGAGGCTACCCGGACCGCCCCCAATCTGCAATCCGATGCGAAGGTATCCACATTGCCAAAGCGGATAGCGAGGGCAAGCAGAATGGCGCGCCCGTAGAAAGGGCTTGCGTGACCGAGCACCGGGTGGTATGCTGGAGGCTCTCTCTCTCTTCCCGGCCTGATATTTAGAAGGGAAACCGATGACAGGGCACGCCGCGAGATGCTGGTGGCTCGGGGTTTTCGTGGTTATCGGGACGTCGGCCCCGCCGGCCCGTGCCGAGATTGTGGTGAACGGCGGGTTTGAGACGGGGAACTTCTTCCCGTGGACGGTACCGCAGATCGCACTGCCCCCGAACCCCAATCCGTCGCTTTTTTTTGTGTCAGGGGGGGGGGGCATAGCGGCGACTTTTATGGGCGACTCTCCTCCTTAAATCTGCAGTTCATGAGCCAGGTGCTGCCGACGGTCGCGGGGACGGATTACGAGTTGTCGTTCTGGCTGCGTGTGCCCGATTTACTCCTCGGACATGCGTTCACGGTGCGCTGGGAGGGTCAATCGGTCTTCACCCAGTTCGTGCCACAGGTCCCTTGGACCCGCTTCAGCCTCCCTCTGCACTCCAACATCACGGGTTCGTTCCTGCAGTTCGGGCAGAGTGCTTTCCCCGGTGAATACCACATCGACGACATCAGCGTGGTGCAGGTGCCCGCGCCTTCCCCCGCGGCGCTGCTGGGCGTGGCGGGCCTGCTCGCGCTGCGGCGGAAGCGGCGGTGAGCGGAGTGTTGACTTCTTCGCGTACACTCAGGACTGGTCTGTTCCACGCGCCACAACAGTCCCCCCCGCAATCACCGTGTGAACGGCGTTGCCGCCGAACTCGTACGCCAGCAGCCGCTCATCTCCAGTGTTCAGCAGGACAAGGTCGGCCAGGTAGCCCGGCGCGATCACGCCCCGATCCGGCAGGCCCACAGCCGCGGCCGCATTCACCGTCGCCGCGGCGATCGCCTCGTACACCGAAAGTCTGTTGAATCGCACCGCCAGCGCAATCGCCATCTGCATCGAGAGGCAGGGTGAAGTGCCCGGGTTGGCGTTGGTCGCGAGGGCCGCCGCGCCGCCCGCGTCGATCAGCGTGCGACCGTCCGCGTAGCGCCCATCGGTGTGGAAGCCGGTGCAGGGGAGGAGCGTGCCGATCGTCGGCGTCGCCGCGAGCGCGCCCAGCGAAGAGGCATCGGTGGCTTCGAGATGGTCGATGGTGCGAAAGCCCCCCCCCCCCGCGCCGCACCACCGCGTATTCAACTCCACCACGCCCAGGCAGTTGAACTGGTCGGCATGGACCCGTATCGGATGCCCGAGGGCGAGCGCACGCTCGAACAACCGTCGGCAGTCG
>Ga0163152_10005333_pt1 | contig 15165 bp, 14 predicted proteins | sample OliLakLV19MP8IB2_FD_148635 | JGI IMG/M metagenome (GOLD analysis project Ga0163152, IMG submission 148635) | Freshwater microbial mat bacterial communities from Lake Vanda, McMurdo Dry Valleys, Antarctica - Oligotrophic Lake LV.19.MP8.IB-2 | ecosystem: Environmental > Aquatic > Freshwater >... | reverse complement strand
GGCTGAATCGACTCCCGGCAGATTCGGGAAACTCTTCCCAAACGTTGTTGCCGATCAAATCTGCCGGGAGTCGATTCAGCCACCGCGCCGCTTGGGAATTAACGTAAGTAAATCGCCAGTCTCGATCCAAAGCAAAAAAACCGTCGGAAATACTTTCGAGGGTGTCTGACAGTTGCGTCGCGGGGGCGTGAGTGACTGCTTGTGGCTGAGGTTGAGCAATTTCGGTGAAGGTGGTAATTACTGCGTAGGGAGTCGATCGATCTCCCTGAAATAAAGGTTGAGAATTGAGATTCAACCAAATCAATTCTCCCTGTGGCTGATAGAATCCCATAATAACATTTGAGCTTGGCTGCCCGGTTGAGAGCGCCACCATCGCCGGATGCGTCTCGCCGGCAAAATCCGAGCCATCTTGAGGCACAGTCTGCCACAGACTGTTGATGGAAGAGCAGGCCTGCATTTGTTGTGCTGTCATCCCCAACAGATCCTGGGCGTGAGAATTGCACCCCTGAATCCTGCCATCTGCCAATTGCAGAACCATCCCTACATCTGTGGGCAAAGGCGCGGCTGGGTAGAACGCTTGGTTAGAATCCGTTGAAACAGAGGGGTCGATTTTTGCTTGGGGTTCAGTATTGCGTGGGTTTTGCATCGGTTTCTAACAACGCTAATTTTACTTTTGGCAAAGCAAATCGCGATCAATAATAGGGAAATAACCAGAGAAACTTTTGATTTGAGCAGGGTGACACTTCAAACCTAAGATGGATGTCGATCGTTCTGGGGTAATATCGATATCTAGACAATTTATTTTATCGTAGAGTCCCACGTCTGAACCAGTTGCGGGATTCAGCACAGGCGACGGGGAATTTTCTGGCTGTTTCAAATGCCAGGTTAGTCCGTCTCATTATTTTTCGCGTGGCTGCATATTACCAATGGCTGTTGCTCGTTTTCGGGCGCGCACAGATGGCACTTGCACAGGTAAATAAGTAGATGAAGCTTGAAAATACATAAGCCCTCTCTCGCAGCGAGTGAAACGAAGCAATCGCTCTTGTTACGCCCGCCTTACATTCTGTTACATTATAAACTTTATTCGCGCCTACCTACTTAGAAACCCCGTTTCTTTGTGTAAATCTAACCGGAAATTTAGGCAAGATTTTATTCGTCTCAACGGTAAATTGGCGATCGCATTTACCTCAATACAGGGTCGCCTACTTCCTCCAGTCCCAACGTTTGTGTCACGTTTGCCGTTCATCTCACAAACTTAATCCTATGCACATATTCACAGCAGCCGATCGCACCTATATTCTGGGCTTAGCAGCACTTCTCAAGTCTGTAGATCTGAATGTTAGCCAATCTGGGGAGGATCAGGTCAAAATTAGCGTTGTATCTACTAGGATATATTCACAGCAAAAGGAACAGTTACAGAATTGCTGCAAATACCAGATTGAATGGCAAGAATTGCCATCTAATTACGACCAACTTCTTTCGGTATCAGGTTCTAAACTTCCTTACGTTAAATTGGAGCCGCGAAAATATACCAAAGAAACAGAAAGGCTGATTTGGCTCGACAGCGATACGATCGTTCTGGGCAGCTTAAAGCCGCTGTGGAACCTAGATTTTCAAACTCTGCCGATAGCAGCCGCAGCCAACGTCTGGAGAAATCCGAACAATTATCAAGATCGAAACCCTTATTTCAATAGTGGTGTTTTAGTTTACAACATGAAGCTTTGGGAGGAAGAGCAACTGTCGGAAAAGTTGCTCCAAAATGCTAGAATCCACGTTTGGGGCGATTGCGATCAAGGTGCATTAAATTCAGTTTTAGTGGGAAGGTGGAAGCAATTAGACCAAATATGGAACAACCACAACACTGATGATATGTCAAGTAAAGTGATGCACTTTATATCAAGACCGAAACCGTGGGAAAGCTGCGCCCCCAATCAATTATGGCTTGATATGTTGTCTCAGACACCGTTTAAGGACGAACTGGAAAAAATTCCAAATAAGTTTAAGGGGCTGTCGAGCTTTCACGTAAAATACAAAAGACTTGACAGGTGGTTGAGCGAACCGATACTCAAGTTTAAGAGTTACCTGAAACAACAAAAACGTTAAGGTCAAAATTGGTCTTTCATGCCGCGCAATCGAGCGAAGGTTTGCACGGGATCGGATGTGTTGGCGGCTGATTGGAGGTTGGGAAAATCCCAGCGCAAAAATGGGTTTGTGCTTTTTTCGATGCCGATCGATGATGGTATTGTAGGTTGCGATCGACTGCGCGCTTCCTTGACTTCGGCGAAGCGCTGCTGTAAATCGGGATTGTCGCCATCCACACTCAAGGCAAATTGCAGGTTGTTCAGCGTGTATTCGTGGGCGCACCAGACTCTCGTACTATCGGGCAAGTTTCGCAGTTGTCCCAGAGAGGCTAACATTTGGGCGGGAGTGCCTTCTTTCAGCCTGCCGCAGCCTCCAGCAAATAAGGTGTCGCCGCAGAACAATTCGCCGGTTTCGCTGGGGTTGCTGGGGGGGAAATAGTAGGCGATGTGAGCTTTTGTGTGGCCGGGTAGGAAGAAGACTTCGGCGGTTCTGTTGGCGAAAGAAACTCGATCGCCCGCTTGTAAAAACACTTGCTGTCCGGGAATTCTGCCTCTATCTTCTGCGCCACCGTAAACTTTAATTTGGGGAAAGCGATCGATCAGTTCCTGATTGCCGCCTATGTGGTCGCTGTGGTGGTGGGTATTGAAAATTGCGGTTAATTCGGCTCCTAGTGCTTGCAGTTGCTCTAATACTGGCTGCGATCGCGCTGGATCGACGACGGCTGCTGTGTGGCGATCGGGGTCGTGCAGCAAGAAAATGTAATTGTCTGACAGTACCGGAAGCCGATAAACCTGCATATAAAACTGCCTCTCTCGGAAAAATATTATATAATTGAATTAGCGCGAACAGTATCCGAAAGCACAACGCAGAATTATCAACCTCGCGCATCTATCTTTGGGAGTAAAACTCTGATACCTTATTGCTACGGTTCCACAAATAGACTGGTGGTCTGGTATGTACGATTGTTAGATCGATCGCTGCCAACAGCTTTGACTATTTTGACATAAATGCGATCGAATAAATGCGAACATCTCCAAACAAATCCAACTTAACAATTTCTCAAATGGTCGATCGAATTGTAGCGTCTGGTAAGATCACTCGCCGGGAACACTTACTTTTGACTTCGGCTATCCTGTCAGATGATAAAATTTCCGAAGAGGATCGACATCAAATCAATCGGATATTTGATTATATCCAAATTGGTCGCCTCAAGTTTATCGATTGAATTTGTAAAATCACCATATAATCTAATGTGGTTTAGATAACACCGTTGATCGCGCGGAGATCCCCCTAAATCCCCCTTAAGAAGGGGGACTTTGACTCCGGTTCCCCCCTTCTTAAGGGGGGCTAGGGGGGATCTCATGACTTGTGTGTACACCGTAGCCTTAAGAAGGGGGACTTTGAGAGCTTTCTTGTCCCCCATTAAGAATGGGAGTAAGGGTTGACTTTGATCTGATTCTTGTCCCCCCCTTCTTAAGGGGGGCTAGGGGGGATCGGCTTAACTGAACCCTATTCACAATCTCATCGACAGTTGCAATTACAAAACAACCCCGAATAAAATGAGTACAGAAAAACCAACAATTTTGGTGACGGGCGGAGCTGGATATATTGGCTCTCACGCAGTATTAGCACTGAAAAACGCCGGTTACGGTGTGGTGATTTTGGATAATTTAGTTTACGGTCACAGAGATTTAGTAGATCAGGCTTTGCAGGTGGAGTTAGTAGTTGGCGATACGAACGATCGCACTCTTCTAGACAACTTGTTTGCTACTCACAAGATTGATGCTGTAATGCACTTTTCTGCTTACGCTTATGTGGGCGAATCTGTTACCGACCCAGCTAAATATTATCGCAACAATGTCATCGGTACTATTACGCTTTTGGAAGCAATGATTGGTGCTGGGGTGAAGAAATTTGTGTTTTCTTCTACTTGCGCGACTTACGGTGTACCGCAGAAAATCCCGCTCACAGAAGACCACCCGCAAAATCCGATCAATCCCTACGGTGCTACTAAGTTAATGGTAGAAAGGATTTTGTCTGATTTTGACGCGGCGTACAATTTCAAGTCTGTTTGTTTCCGCTATTTTAACGCGGCTGGGGCTGACCCTAACGGGTTGTTAGGAGAGGATCACAATCCAGAAACTCACCTGATCCCGCTGGTGTTGTTCGCGGCTTTGGGTAAACGAGATTCGATCGCGATTTTTGGCACGGATTACGATACTCCTGACGGTACTTGCATTCGGGATTACATTCACGTTAACGATTTGGCATCTGCTCACATTTTAGGACTAGAATATTTGCTAAATGGTGGCAAATCTGATTTCTTTAATTTAGGCAATGGCGGCGGGTTTTCGGTGAAAGAGGTGATAGAAACGGCTCGCCAAGTGACGGGAAAAGAGATTAATGCTGTTGAGTGCGATCGGCGTCCGGGAGACCCGCCTGCTTTAGTTGGCAGCAGCGAGAAAGCCATCAAAACCTTGGGTTGGTCTCCAGAATATCCCGACATTAAGAACATTATCTCCCATGCTTGGCAGTGGCACCAAAAACGCCACAGTTAGCATAAACTCAAATAAAACAAGTGCAAAAATTGAGTTAAAAATAATGTTAAACAGTCACAAAGATTTTTGTTTTTGCACCTTAGCTTTTCGGAAAAAGTATCGCGAATTAGCCAAACAACTAGCAGCAGACTTAGAAACTCATTCTCTAGGGACGATGCTAGTTGTTTGTACTGACAACCCAAATGACTTTCAGAATTTGACGAATGTTTTCGCCTTTAAAAAAAGTCGCGAAGGTGTAGATTATTGTTATAATGATAAACGATTTGCACTAAAAAAGCCTTAGAATTATGTCGAGTGACAATCTTTGTGGATGCAGATACAAGAATCAGAGGAAAAGTGCCGGAGAGAGAATGGATGTCAGGAATTACTTGTAAAGGGTTTATGCCCATTCTAGAACATCCACCAAATCAATCATTTCCGGGGAGAAAAGAGGCAATTCATAAATTAGCAAAAAAGCTAGAACTACCGTTGAAAAAGGTAAGTTTTGTTCAAGAAAATTTGTTCGTAATTGCGAGAGACAATGGGAGAGAAATTCAGTTTATTCAAGAATGGGGAAAGATTGGAAGATTTTTTGAAGTGCAAAAAGTCAAAACAAAAGACGGTAATCCAATTGGGTTAGCAACTGCTAAAGTTGGGTGGAATATTCGTAATGACGGGTGGCAGGAACTCGCTCAAGTTATGGAGCATTCTTTTGCTCATTGGGACTGGCAAAAAAATCAAGTAAGAACCTTTTGGGATAAAGTTGGGGATAAATTGCAGTTTGAGCGTTGGCAATATCTCTATCGGTTATTAAAAACACAGTTAATTGCCTTATTAAATTTCGATTTTTACTATCGTTAGAGAAAAGATATGGATAGAGGATTTATCACCATTTTAATTGGATTGTACTCATTTCAAGACTGCATACATTTTCTAGCTTCAGTCAGGAAGTTTCACCGCGAACCAATTATTATTTTAATAGATAGAGTCCCGCGATTTTTATATCCCTTACTTTTGGTGTTCGGAAATGTGAGATTGCAGGCCGCACCGAAACACGAAAATCCTGTTTTAGCATCGCGACAAGCTAAGCTGGCTTTGTACGGGGAATCTTTATTTGAGAAAACTATTTATATGGATTGTGATATTTGTTTGCTGTCGCCAATTGATGAGGTGTTTGATTTTCTTGATGGGGTGGATTTGTTGGTGACGGAAGATGTGCAGCCTGCGATTGCTAAAGCTGCAAATTTATTAAGAGTCAAGCAGGATATTCTGTCAACTTTGCAGTCTGTCGGGTTGCCGCTAAATGAAAATAGCATTCAATACAATGGCGGATTTATCGCTTTTACGAAAAGCAGTAAAACTCAGGAATTGTTTATAAACTTTAAGAAATATTTCGACATGGTAGTGGCGCATCAAAATGTGCTACTCTTGAAAGATCAGGGAGCTTTTGCGGCGGCTATTGAATCGGTGAAACCGAAAATGGCAACTTTGTCCCCGGTTTACAACTACTTGGATAAGTGGAAAGATGTTTATACGATCGACAAACCGATTAAAGTAATGCACTGCACTTATCCTTACCGCCCTCAGTACGCGAAGAACGTGACGCGATCGCTCTTTACTAGAATAGTCGATCGCACGGCTAAAATATTTTTACCAAATCAACTTAACAATCCCTGGCGTTTTAAATAATTAAAGTTGGTTGGGAAACTGCATCAAAAGCAACAAAAATCAGCGCAAAATAAAAAAAAATTAGCCTCAACATATCCGAAAATTTACCTAGAAGAATTATTGCTGGCTTGAATAACAGTCTTGGGTTCATTACTGTGTGTTTTTTACCAAAAGACGCGTTGCTGCCCTTTGCCCTGGTTAAAAACCCGGTTGCTGTGGGAGTGCGTGAGTCCCCGTCGCCTTGACAAAAGCTCGGTTAAGCAGGAAAATTAAACAAATGTTTTAAACAAAATACTCAGTGAAAGTTTCATTAGTAGTGAGCGATTTGTCAGGAGGAGGTGCAATTCGTGCTTTTTTCTTAGCTCAAGTCTTGATAGAGCTTAAATGTGATGTAGAAGTTGTTGGATTTCAGTTTGGCAAGGAATTGTATGCTAATCCTCCCAGAGACATCCCGGTATGTGCGATACCGGGTAAAAATTATCCGGGGTTTTTAATGGATGCTCAAAAACTTTGGAAAAAAATAGATGGGGATATTATTTATGCAGTCAAACCTAAACCTACAAGCTTTGGGTTATCACTGCTAAAAAAACTGGCGACTCGCCACTTTATAATTTTAGATATAGACGACTGGGAAATGAGCTGGTACGGCGGAGATGAATGGAAATACCGTCCATCTTTCAAACAACTTTATCGAGATATTTTTAAACACAATGGTTTATTGAGAGAACCAGATAATCCGCTCTATCTCAAGTGGATGGAAAGTCTCATTCACCGTGCTGATGCTGTCACCGTTGATACTGAGTTTTTGAAACAGCGTTTTGGTGGTGTATATTTGCCTAATGGTAAGGATACTATAATGTTCGACCCTGCTAAATACAATCCTGAATTGAGCAGACAGTGTTACGGCTTGTCCGGGTATAGAGTTCTGATGTTTCCGGGGGCACCGCGACCTCATAAAGGCGTGGAGGATGTTTTGATGGCCCTCGAACAGTTAAATGAGCCCGATTTAAAATTAGCGATCGTCGGCGGGAGTCCTTATGATGATTATGATGATAAACTTGTGAAACAATGGGGGCGTTGGATTGTTAAACTGCCAAGGTTTCCAGTGGAGACGATGCCGTCCGTTGTAGCGGCGGCTCATGTTGTCGTTGTTCCTCAACGAGAAACTCTCACAGCCGTGGCTCAGTTTCCACTCAAGCTGACAGATGGTATGGCAATGGCTAAGCCTGTTTTGTCTACGCGAGTGGGGGATATTCCAGCAATTTTAGGGGGAACGGGTTATTTAGTCGATCCGAGTTCTCCCGCTCAAATTTCACAAAAGATTCAATGGATATTTCAAAATTTGACAGCGGCTAATTTACAAGGAATGAAAGCTCGGGAAAGATGTATGAAAAAATATAGTATTCAAGCAATGAAACCGATCCTTTCAGATATAATCGCAGGTATGTAAATGTTATTTTAAAACCACTCACGGGAGGAAGAAAAACTGTCTATTATTAAAGAATATTTTGAGATGCCGTACTGTTTAGCTGGGAATGCTTCATGTCTGCCAATAAGCTACTCCTAAAATTTGCCAGACGATATCCCGGCAGGATTCTCTTAACTGTGGTGCTGGGCTTTTCTGGCGCTTTATTTAACGGTATCAGCACTACTCTGATTGTACCAGTGCTTTTAAGTTTTTTAGAGGAAGCTATCGAGCTGCGTGGTGCTCCACCTCTAATTAAAACTTTGATGTATCCCTTTGAGGGAATGCCCGGAAATCAGCGTTTAATGCTGATGACCGGGGCGGTTGTGCTGGCAATTTTTTTAAAAAATGTTGCGAGTTATATCAATACTTTAGTAGCTACTTCTCTGACGCGCTCTCTGACTTTTGATTTGCGAGACGCAGGTTTGCGGTTGTTGTTAGAAGTAGATTTAGATTTTTACTCTAAAACTAAAGTCGGGGATTTAATTAATAGATTGGGCGGAGAGATTGGTCGGACTGCTAGTGCAGTTGGTACGGCCATCGGAATGTTTACTACCTCAATCACGGTTTTGGTTTTTGTGGGTCTGCTACTTTCGATCTCGTGGAAACTGACGGTGACAGCTACAGTTTTGCTGGCGTTAGTTGCTTGGACAAATCAATATATTATTAACCGTTCCAAGCATTTTGGCCACCTGCTTTCTGAAATGTCGAAAGATTATTCGGTTAGGGTGCTGGAAACGATTACAGGGATTCGGCTGGTTAAGTCAACGGGGAACGAGGAAAGGGAGTATCAGCGGATCAAGCATTTAATTCAAAGGCGAGAACAAGCGGATTTTCAGGCTCAGGTAAATTATGCGGCGATCGCCCCAATTAACGAAGTTGTTAATTTGATAGTTATAATTTTGATTGTATTTATAGGTCGCACAATATTTGCGAATGAGATAGAGTCTATTGCTACAGTTTTATTAACCTATTTATTGGTACTGTTTCGATTGATCCCTTTAATTTCACAGTTGAATAGCGGGCGCAGTCAATTTGCAAATACGTCGGCTAGTGTAGAGGTGGTTAATGATTTTTTGAGCTGCGAGGACAAGCCATTTATGCTGAATGGTTCTGTGCCTTACACTCATTTGCGATCGGGAATTCATTTTAATAAAATATCTTTTAGTTATCCTAACCACAAAAATTTAGTTTTACAAGGAATTGATTTATTTCTACCTCACGGCACTACTTTGGCTTTGGTAGGAACTTCGGGTTCTGGCAAGTCAACTTTGGCAGATTTACTGCCGAGATTTTACGATCCTACTGAAGGTAATATCTCGATCGATGGCAGGGATTTGCGCGAATTTGAGCTGAAAAGTCTCAGACAAGCGATGGGTATTGTTAGCCAAGATACGTTTTTGTTTAATGCTTCAGTGCGCGAAAATATTGCTTATGCTAGACCCCAAGCGACTGAGGAAGAAATTGTGGAAGCGGCGAAGGGAGCGAATGCTTACGAGTTTATCCAACTATTGCCGGATGGGTTGGAGACTCAAATTGGCGATCGGGGCGTGATCTTATCGGGAGGGCAGCGTCAGAGAATTTCAATTGCTAGAGCCCTGCTGCAAAACCCGGAAATCTTAATTTTAGATGAGGCAACGAGTTCGCTGGATACGGTTTCGGAAAGGTACGTGCAAGCGGCGATCGAGAAACTGAGTTGCGATCGCACAACGTTGGTAATCGCCCACCGCCTCTCCACAGTCCAAAAAGCCAACAAAATCGCCGTAATCGATCGCGGACAAGTAGTAGAAATGGGTTCCCACGAAGAATTGCTAGCAAAAGGAGGTTACTACACTCGCTTGTATTCAGTGCAATTTGCCGAAGAAACCGCTCGCGATGAAGCTCTAATTAGAGGTTCTTACGAAATTCGCACTCGCCTGACTCCCATGATAGCTTACCTCAAAATGCTAGTAGATGAAATGGTAGACTCTCCCGAAGAAAGAGACGAGTTAATCAGAGAATCATTTCACTCTGCTGCTAATATTTTCACTACTTTAGAATTTATAGAAAAGACTATTAAGCGTCAGGCTGTTAAAAAGTAGTCAGTAGTCATTAGTCATTAGTCAACTGTCTGCACAGTCAACAATTACCAATTACCAATTACCATGTCCAAATATTATGTATTTTTTACCAGAAATATCTTGCCGCAACCCAATGTAGCGAGCTTAGTTCAAGTTGCACACTCTGCAAATGCCGCAGCAAACCTAGGTTATCCAGCAGTTTTGGTATACCTTCGTAAAGGCTGGAGTGCTTTGAATCCGGTTGATTTGCTTTTTCCTTTTCAACCCAGGAAACCCGAGGACAAACTTGCCAAAATTTACAATATTCAAGATAAATTAAAAGTAGCAGATTTACCGATGCCGTGGCCGATCGACCGTTGGGACAGCAAGTGGACGAGTTCGAGTACAATAGTATCAAAATACTACTTACCGATTCACCTGCTTAAATCGACTCAAATTGTCCACACCCGCGACTGGAACTTTGTCAAAGCAGCAGTTAAAAACGGAATTCCCGCTATCTACGAACAGCACCACCACGAAGACAAGCAATTTGAATCAGAAATTGTCCGCAATCCTCTATTTCAGATTTCCGTAACTGTTGCCGATACAGTGCGAGACAGCATGATTTTGAATGGGATGCCGCCGGAAAAAGTAATTACGCTGCACAACGGTTTTAATCAGTTGTTTCTCGCCAGACAAACAGAGGCCGCCCAGAATTGGCGACAGCAATTATTAGAAGATGACAGACAGCATTTAGCAGTTTATGCAGGGGGACTTTACCCGTTTAAAGGTGTGGATATGTTGGTGGATGTGGCTAAGGAATTGCCAGGAGTTCAATTTGCGATCGCGGGCGGTGATTCATCCCAAGTAACCGGCTACCAACAGTTAGCCAAATCCAAGCAAGTTAACAACATTAAATTTCTCGGCTACCTGCCTCAAAATCAACTGGCTAGCTTGCTGCAAGCAGCCGATGTTTTGACTCACCCGCACTGTTTGACAGAGGCCGCGACGTTCACATCTCCTTTAAAATTCTTTGATTACATGGCATCGGGAACTGCGATTGTGGCGACGGAGATTGCATCTTTAATGGAATTTAAATCGGGAAATATAGCAGCAACTTGGTGCGAACCGGATAACCCGCACCAGTTCGCGCAAAGCATTCGAGATAGTTTAACCAAATATCCGAGGAAAAGCGAAGGTTATGCAGAAACATTAAATTTTGTCAAGCAATTTTCCTGGGAAAATAGGATAGAGAGAATTTTGAGTTATGTGGATGACCAAGTGCGATCGCAAATTATTAATTAAGCCGACAATCCGCCATTAGTCAGCCCGCCAGTCCACCAGTGGTTTAAACCACTGGCTAATAGCAAAAGTCCTCTAAAGAGGACTAAAATTATTATTCAGAGCTAGCAAAAAAATAGTTTAAAACTACAATTCTCAGTCCTCTTTAGAGGACTTTTGCTTTGAGACAGGGGTTTCCAACCCCTGGCGGACTGTCGGATTAGCGAGGTAGCCGAATAGCGGAATGAATGACTGGCGGACTGGCGGACTAAAACACAACACGCAAAATATCAACTTATGAACCCAAAAATCATCGGCACAATCACCACCTACCCAGGCATGAACCAAAGCGACTGGCTGTGGCAGCAAACCCCTCACAACTTCGGAAAATGGGGCAACATTCAAATGCTCGCCAACCATCCAGAACCAGATTATTTGTTGATGTATCAATTCGACTTTCCCAAACCTTCCAAAAATCAATCTTGGCTCGATAAAATACGTCGCTACAGGCATCAAAACCAAGAAAACGACATTCAAGAAAAATTGCGCGGTGTCCCCAATGAACGCATAATTTACCTGATCCGCGAGCCACCATTACCAGAAATTATTGAAATTACCAAAGCCAACTACGAACAAGCCAAACTTTATTGCGGTTACGTTTCCGGCCCCGATGATTTTGCACCAAAACCCGATTATATGCCCGCGATTTGGTATCACTCTAACTCGTTCCGAGAACTCGATGAAATGCCTCCGCCGCCGAAAACTAAATCCTGTTCTTGGATTACTTCAGGTGTTAGCCGCACCGCCAATCACCGCCAGAGATTAGACTTTATCAAATTGCTGCAATCACAAGAATTGGATTTTGACCTTTACGGGCGAAACTTGCCAACTTGGGCGCGCGGGAACGGGACTGTAAACAATAAATGGCACGCCGTCGCGCCATACTATTACAACTTAGCTATAGAAAATTATGCCGAAAACGATTGGTATGTCAGCGAGAAGCTTTGGGATGCTTTGTTAGCTTGGTGTTTGCCAATTTATTACGGCGGTGCGGCGGCCGATAAGTTGTTGCCAGCGGGGAGTTTTCTGCGGCTGCCGAGTTTGGATGAGAAAGGAGTAGAATTTATTAAAGAGGTTGTGGCTACTGCGGATTATTGGCATGAAGCGAGGGATAAAATTGCCGAAGCTAGGCAAATTATTCTCCATGAATTAAACCTGCTGAATTGGCTGTCTAACTTTGTATCTTAGGAAATAGCGCAATGACAGAAAACCCAAATCAACCCACAGAATACGATGCCGTACTCGGCGGTGAATCTCAAGTGCCATTCGCTGCGGCTGTTTTAGGCGGGATTCCCGGCGTTAAGAGTCGTTTGGCTTCACCGATTGTCGAGGTGAAAATTGCTGCACTGTCTGAAGCGCTGAAATATGGAGATGCTGGCTTAGATTTAATAATTGGGGTGCTGCAAGATGAATCAATGTCGGTGAAGTTTGCAGCCTATTCGCTGCTGAAGGATAGAGATGAACCAAATATAAAACAGCAGTTACAAAAATATTTTCGTACTTTTGACTTTGATGTGATAACAGTGGATGCTGAAGGAAAAGAAAACAGTCGTCGCCGTCATTATGCTCATTTCTTTTCTGAATACTTAGGGAAAAAAGTTGTGCTGGAAATGGTTTATATTCCCGGCGGAACTTTTATGATGGGTTCCCCGCTAACAGAAAAAGGTAGATATGATACTGAAGAAAGTCCGCGGCATCAAGTAACAGTACCCGCTTTTTTGGCAGGCAAATACTCCATCACCCAAGCACAGTGGCAAGCAGTGATGGGAAACAACCCATCCTATTTCCCAGGTGAAAAACGTCCTGTAGAAAATGTATCGTGGGATGAGGCCTTTGAATTCTGCGGCAAACTCTCGCAAAAAACTGGGAAAAAATATCGCCTCCTGAGTGAAGCAGAATGGGAATACGCCTGTCGTGCGGGTACAACAACCCCATTTCATTTTGGGGAAACCTTTACCCCAGAATTAGTCAACTATGACGGAAGGCTCCCCTACGCAAACGCCTCCATAGGACTTTACCGCGAACAAACAACAGATGTAGGGAGTTTTCCCCCCAATGCTTTTGGACTGTACGATATGCACGGCAATGTTTTCGAGTGGTGCAGCGATTGGTGGCACCCAAACTATAACGGCGCACCAACTGACGGAAGTTCCTGGGAAACTGGCACAGGTAAGGGCCGAGTGCAGCGTGGCGGTTCCTGGTACTACAATGCGGTTCTTTGCCGCAGTGCCAGTCGCTACTTTTATTCGGAGCGCAACCGCCGCGGGAAAATCGGTTTTCGTGTAGCGATCGCGTCGGTTTCTCCCTCGTATTAGTTTTTCCCGATCGCCCTTTTCTACCCTTTTACCCTTTAAATGATTCGGCGGTTGAAACCGCTTCTACACAAACCAAGTCCGCCTACGCGGACTAATAGATATGAAGGGAATTTGCACGCTTGCCAACGATACAGTTTACGACCAACTAATTGCCTTACTCAACAGTATTGAAGTTATTTTAGGCTCAAATACTCCTGTCTGTATTTATCCTTTCGACGACCAAATAGAGCAAATCAAAGCTGAAATTATTAACCGTCCCAACGTCTTTATTTATGAAGATAGCGCCTCAATTCAGCGGTGGGATGAATTCATGCAAGCAGCCGCACCAGAGCGTTTGAATCGCCAAAAATTTCGGCTTTACGGCGCACATCGGCGTTTTTGTGCTTTCGAGGGCCCGTTTAAAAAGTTTATCTACATGGATGCCGATACTTTGGTGATGAATTCCCTTGATGCGGTTTTTCAGAAGTTAGAGGAATCGGATTTTGTGGTTTATGATTTTCAATTTCGCGATCCAACTAAAGTATACAATATTCAGTCACCAAAAATCCTAGAAGTTTTTGAGCAAAATCGGATCGACTCGGAAATATTTTGTTCGGGATTTTACGGCGGCAAGCAAGGATTTTTTGATATAAATACTAGAGAATGGCTGGTAGCTCAACTGCAATTGGGCGAGGCGGAAATTCTCTATGCAGGTGCGGGAGAACAGCCTTTGCTCAATTATATGGTGATGAAAACTGCCATCAATAGCTATAATTTTGCTTATAGCCTCCCGGATGGCGAAAAAACTGGGTGCAGTGTCACTTCTAAACATTTTGAAGAGCAAGATCAGATTTTGTACGACAAGGGAAACCGACTTACTTACATTCATTATATTGGTGTGCCGCCGGATTTGATTCGGAGGGTTTGTGCTGGCGAAAATATTGAGTTTCCCTATCGCGATTTGTTTCTGCACTATCGCTATCTGCGGGAACCAGAAAAGCGACCGATTTTTAGGGAACCGCTAATGTCTTATGCTGATGTTTCTGCGCCGAATTTGCTACAAAGAGTGTTTAGTCGGTTGAGGATAAATTTATGAATCGCGGTATTTATATTGTTGCTAATGATAAGGTGATGGAAAGCGCGATCGCCCTTACATCCAGCATACGTCTGTACAATTGTCAAGTACCAGTTTTTTTAATCCCCTTCGACGACAATTATCAGCAAGTCGCAGCCGCACTCAGCATTCTCCACGGGGTGCGATTGTTCCCAAATCTGGAGTTTGTGGAACAGTTTACCAGAGAAATTGGCCAAACGTTCGATCGCAACTTTTTAGCCCTCCCCAACAAAATGCGAAAACTCGCCGTTTGGTTTGGCCCCCTTGACGAATTTCTGTACATTGATACCGATATCATCGTTTTTGAAGACATCGCAGCCAACTTAAACAAACTCTCAGAAGTAGACTTTTTTTGCTGCGACTATCACCACCTCAGCGAAAAACTGCGAAATGTATTTGCCCCCGCCGTAAAAGAACAGAATATCTTTACCGACTCACAGCTTCAAGATGTATTCAACAGCGGTTTTTGGGCTTCTAGAAAAGGAACTATTACAGAAGCGCAAATGTATGAAATTTTGCGAGAATGTTCGCAGCATCGAGAATATTTTGACTTTACTCAAAATGTCACAGACCAACCTATACTAAATTATATCATTCTTAAATTGATTTCCAAACGCTGCAACCT
>Ga0163152_10005329_pt1 | contig 15168 bp, 8 predicted proteins | sample OliLakLV19MP8IB2_FD_148635 | JGI IMG/M metagenome (GOLD analysis project Ga0163152, IMG submission 148635) | Freshwater microbial mat bacterial communities from Lake Vanda, McMurdo Dry Valleys, Antarctica - Oligotrophic Lake LV.19.MP8.IB-2 | ecosystem: Environmental > Aquatic > Freshwater > Lake... | reverse complement strand
GAACGTACCGCCGGGGCAGTCGAGCACGGTGTGGAGGTTGCAGCTTTCCAGCAGGAGCTTGCGCAGGCTCACGGAGGCGTTGTCGGTGTTGGAGAGGAAGGTGTTCTTGATGACCACGCCTGCCTTGCCGCCAGCTTTTAGAATTTTGATAAAGTGTTGGAGAAACAGAAACGCCGTTTCTCCGGTTTTGATAGGAAAATTCTGCTGTACCTCGGCGCGCTCCTTGCCTCCAAAGGGCGGATTGGCAAGGACGATGTCGTAGCGGTCTCTCTCCTGAATATCAGCCAAGTTTTCAGCCAGAGTATTGGTATGCACAATATTGGGCGCTTCGATGCCGTGCAGGATCATGTTCATAATGCCGATGATGTAGGCGAGCGACTTTTTTTCTTTGCCGTAGAATGTCTTCTTTTGGAGTGTCTCGGCCTCTTTCGTGGTCAAGCTCTTACTGGCTTTCAGATATTCAAACGCCTCCACCAAGAATCCCGCCGATCCGACCGCACCATCGTATATCTTGTTGCCAATGGCAGGAGCCACCACTTTGACGATTGCTTTGATCAGCGGGCGCGGCGTGTAATATTCGCCGCCGTTTCGACCTGCGTTGCCCATGTTCTTGATCTTGCTTTCGTAAAGATGCGACATCTCATGTTTTTCAGTATGGGAACGGAAGCGAAGCTCATCGACTCGGTTAACGACTTCGCGTAGGTTATAGCCGCTCTGAATCCGGTTTTTTAACTCGCTAAAAATCTCGCCGATCTTGTATTCAATCGTATCGGCGCTTTCCGCCGATGTTTTGAACTTTTTTAGGTAGGGGAATAGTTTCTGGTCAACAAAGTCTTTCAGATCGTCGCCGGTGAGCGCTTTATGATGGTCAATTTTGCCGTCTTTGCCTTTTGGAGCGGCCCAAACATCCCACCTGTATTGTTTATCAATAATCGCTTCGTAGGATTTACCCGCCAGCTCTGCCGCTGTCTTTTTGTCCTTTTCAAAATCATCCAGATATTTTAGGAATAGAACCCAAGAGGTTTGTTCCACATAATCCAGTTCACTGCCGCAGCCAGCGTCTTTGTGGAGAATGTCATCGATATTTTTGAAAGTTTGCTCGAACATTAAATTGACCCCGCGAATGCACTTTGCTGTATTGAACTACGTTGACTTCTTAAAGTTTTTAACAAACTATCTTACCACATCGCGTTGAATTCTAACTCTCGTCCTACCCTCGCAGAACACCCGCCTGTCGGACGGGCAGGGCTTGAGCCTATGGTCGAGGCGGAGGTGGAAAAAATCACGAAAGTCCACGCGAGGGCGCCGTGAACCCCGACACCCCAAGAGCCTTAGTGGAAGTTGTCACCCCCATGTTCTAAAAAGAATACAAGCCAACCTCTCTGCCTAAGTCCGACGCCGACCAAGGCGGCGGTGCGGCGGCCTAGCCGCAGGGCAAGAGCGAGCGGCCTAGCGAGCGGAGGAGCGGAGACGAGGCCCAAGCTGAGGCGGAGCGTGTATTCACATTCAGCTATGGAAGGTCCGCACGGCCTGGGGTTTCATTTGCAACTTTAATTAGATAAACGGGTCAGGTCTTCAAATGACAATATATTTGAACTTTGAACCAAGAATTGACAATTGAAGACTTGACCCCTTTCATCCTCGATCTCTGCTCTCTTATTTTGCATTATCATTCAATTGTTTCAGCAATGTTAAAATCTTCGTTACCACTACTTTGTCGAATTCTTTGCTGTCACTTTCCTCGTGAGTTCCTTTGTTTAAATAATTCCATATATTTTTGCTACTACTCTCTAAACCTTCCAAGCATTTGAAAGCATCGACAATTTGACCATTTACTTCCTCAGAAAAGAACCGATTGCTTTCCATAAACTTTCTAAGTGCCTGTACGATCCCCATCAAGTCCGGTGATGCTTTAGGTGATCGCAATTTAACTGTTAACTCTGTTTTGTATACCCTTCCAAGTCGATTCCACAAACTGTTTGTAATATTCTCTAGAGCTCGTCGACAATTCATAAGAGAATCTCTTTTAATTTCGCGGTCAAGACAACTTCCTGCTTTCACTAAGTAATTAAACGTTGTTTCACCAGTATCTACTAAGATTCCCCGCGCGTCAGACGGTCTTAAAAAATTAATCCGTTTGACAAGCTCTTCATACTCTAAAGTTGCAAATTGATTATCTAAATCCTTTATAAACTCTTCGGCATGCGAGGTTAGTATAATTTGCTTTTCTTTTATCCGACTGTCTTGAAACAATAATTCTCTTATCCCTGAACGATGCTCATCGTCTATGGCATTAACAACATCGTCAAATATAATGATGCTTTTTCCATCAACGACGATTTTTGCCAATAAAATTGAAAGACCTAAACACCGAATATGTCCCTCGCTTAGAATGTGCAACGCGTCATGTTCTGCTATATCTTCTTTAAATTTTATTTTTATAATTCCTTCTGCGTTAATCGGCAACTCAACACAATCTAGCAACTCATAATTTTTGTCATTTTTATTTATAATATTGTAAAATTCTTTTGTTAGCCCATTCAGATTTTCTACCATTTTTAATGGCAGTCTTTCGTTGTAGTTTTTCAGTTTACTGGTTATAGATTCATACGCCTCCAGGTATTTACCGTTTTCGATGACTTGCTCTTTTTCCTTCTCTGCTTGTTCAATAAGATTTTTATTGGCTTCTGTAAACTTAGTGATTATGGCGGTTTCACGAGTTACAGTTTCTGAGAATAGATTCGCTCTCAACTTAATTCCCTTTATAACATCCGAAATTGCCACAAGAGTAGCTTTCTCAGCTGTTAGTTTGCTTTTATACAGCGCAATCTCCGAAAGCTTCTGATTTTCTTCTTCAGTTTTTTTGAAAAGACTGTCGAAATTTTCGCTATTATTTCGAGCTAAGCTAATAAATCTTTCAATGGCTATCAACGCTTCACTTCCAGGTTTGAGAGTGAGTTCGGTTGGCGAAGGAATATCTATATGACAACCCAATTTAACTGCAACGCTGACTAACTTTTCTAGTTCTTTACTCACGGTTGAATGTTGCGCACTAATCGAATTCCATAGAATTTCCATTTCTGATTCCAACTTAACAATCTCGCCCAACTTCTCGAGTTCCAATTTGGCGTGACTAAAGGGGTTTAAAGTAGCGGCATTGAGAGGCGTATGACATGCTGGACATTCTTCTTTTGAAAGATGTTCCAATTCTGTAACCGCCGAATATAATTTTTTATAGGTTACGGCGTCCTTCTTTTTCTCATATTCTGTTTCTTTTTCCTTATAACCCTTTATTGTCGTTTCTAGCGCTGCAATAGATTCAGTTATAGTTAGTCCGTTTTTCATATAATGTTTATCTGATATAGGCTTACTTAGCTCTTGTTCTATATTCTTAACTCGGCCTTCGTGGCTTTTTTTCTCTTTATCTTCTATCTCAACAGCATCCTTGGCTTTACTACCATTAAGAAATACTTCGATTTCTTCAAATGTTTTGCCTAATTCACTTTTCAGTACAAACGCTGTAGTTTCTTCATCTAGTTTTTCCAAGTTTTCTTTCGCTGTTTTTATTTTAATTTCCGATTCTGCTATTTCTTGTTTTTTTATATCGAGTTCAGATTTTTTCTTTCCTTTCATATCGATATATTCCGAAAAATTAGAGGTGAAATGCATCGCGAATTTATTAAAATCTTCCAGTCCAAACAATATAGACAAAAGCCCCTTTTGTCCGGCAGGCGTGTTAGCTGATATTCTAGAAAAATCCGAAATGCGATTTTTTTCTATAAAGCAAAAATTGTAAGTCTCGGGCATTTGTTTAATGTCAATTATTTTTTCATTATGGTCCAGTCCCTTTACAACAGGCATATCAAATGTTCTCAAACCTGCGTTGCGCACATACTTCTCAACATCAATTCTTTTTGAATTAGCTTCGTTTATATATCCAAGTAAAACATATTCCAAAGCATCACAAAAACTCGATTTACCTGAACCATTTGGTCCGTAAACCAAGGTGTATTGTTTATCGAAAAAAAATTCTTCTGGTTTTGAAAAGCCTCTGAATCTGTTTACGTGCAGCGAGATGAGTTTCTTCATTGGGAATCCAGCCTTATTTGAGCTTCTCTCTTTAATAGAAATGACATCACTAATGTCTTTGCCTTTTTCTTCAATCAACGAAATAAGTAATTTTGCACGTTGCGCGGTATATGTCCCAACTGAAACAATATTATCAAAGTCACTTTTTATTAAATTGATTAATTTTCGCTCATAAATATTTAATGAGTTAATCTCTAATTCTTCAAGGAATCCTTCGAACAAACTGTAGATTTTTATATTTTTTATCATTTGTCTATAGATGGCGAATCGTCCGATGGTAATTCGAGAATTTTAATTTGCGGTAATGCCGGACCAGCCAATCCTTCTAATTCGCCGAACATGCCGGCTGTATTAGATAGGGAAGAACCGGACGCCGTCCCGCGGGGAGGGGTTAGCTAAAGGCTCTAAGCACCCAGCGTAGGGACAAACCTGCGCTTTTCTCATCTTATGGTTCCTGAAGTACATTTTATGTGCACCCAATTACCGAATCTGCAATTTACTGCAGGTTCAATGTACTTGCTCTTTATTCGCCCGGCCTGCTTCGATTTTCAAACGTCTTTAAAAACACTATTGATCCGTTTAAGAGCAGAATCGAGATCAAAATTTTTGCGCTCTTCGGCAGTCAAAACCTCGAAAAGCTCTTCTTGGATGCGTGAGCGCATGTCTTTGATTTCGTCATCTTTCCGGCCAAGATTCGTACCGTATTTGGCAAGATCGGTATCCGCGCGATCCTCAGCAAGTTTCTTTTGAAACAACTCCATGACTTCCGGGTCAGCGATTTTAAATTCGTTCCTCAGAATAAAATCCAAATCATAAAAATCCCGAGGCGCAATGACTTTCCGAGTCGTGGCAGCGCGGAGCTTTTCGGCAACAACTTCCTTAAGGGCCAGGCACTGAACCTCTCCGCCATTAAAAAGCACTTCTTCGGTAAAAGGATGTAAAAAGTGATGCTGAACTTTACGTTTTTCTGTCTTCAAAATGGGGTTATACCGAAGGCCAATTTCAAATTTGATTTTGCCTTCAACTGGACTTACAACGGATTGATACGCAAAATAGTACAGATACTGTTTCGATTCGTTTCTTCCCGGCTCTTCCGTTTCATCCAGCTTCAGCCCAAATTGCTCTATGAATTTTTTAATTTTATCTTTGACCGGCTGAATAGCTTTGCGCCTTATCTCTCGCGTAAGCGCAGAAGCCGGAAGCTGCATACTAAAATCAAGATCTTCACTCAATCTGTAATAAGAGAAGTAAATTTTATTAAGGCATGTTCCGCCCTTAAAAACCAGCCCCGCTGACAGCTGATGCACTTGGGACAAGATCAGTGTCAAATAATAATCCTTCTCCATAAGAAGCGGCAAAAAGCCTTTCTTCTTCGCAGCCAGATCAACCACTTTGGCGAACTCTTCTTTATTCTCGTGAATCATTGACAATGGCTTTCCATTTTTTACTGAGCTTCCCTTTGCGGGACTTCCCCAAAGAAGAGAGAGCTGTATTCTCAACGCTCTTGGCGAGTGGTTTTAAAAGCGCATCCGAAATTCCAGCATTTTCCAAAAGCACACCTGTTCGTTTTCTGACTGTCACATTTGGAAACCGTACCGCGTATTCAATTAATTTTTTAACGTCACATTTTTTCTTTCTTACAATCTCAGAAAAAATGCCCTCAGCAGGCTGAACGCCTCCCACCGGCTTATTAAAATACAGGAGATCGATCATCGTTCTTTCTTTTGAGCTCACCAGAATATCCTGGCCCTCTATTTTTACGGTCTCAAGCCCGTACATGCGATCTTCTGAAATTTTTACAAATTTGCAAGGAACCCGGCAAATGTTTTTTTCTTTCCTCATCGATGTGTTGAGGATATAGAGCGTTTGAAAAAGCTGCTCTGTAAAACCATAATAGTTAAACATCGACGAGTATCCGATATAGTAGTTTTTCTTTGGGAAAAAAACAGGGGGAATCAGGAATGGATTAATACCCCTGCCGGCAGGCCCTGCTTCCAGCGGAGAGAAGACATAGACCCCGGGTTTAATAGGAGTGAGCCTGTTCTTTTTTTTAAGCCGAAAAACCACCTGCCATCGATCTTCCGGAGACAGCTTAAACAGATCCTCCAAATCTTTTATCGTAATGATGGTCTTCTTTTCGTAGGTCAGCCGCCCTACGATATTCGCTTCAATAGGCCCTAATTCTTTTAATGTATTTTTTTGTATCATAAATTATCTCTTAAGTAAGTATCGCATCTAAATTTTACATGACGAGTTTATCACGGCTTATGCCCTTGTCAATGATGAATAAGGACAATATAGTAACTCATTAATTTTAAAGGACTTACGACAATTACCGTTTCACAGGTAATATAAGACGAATAGTTTGTTTATCCCGCCCGAAAACTATATCCCATGTACATGATGATTGGGGACGGTTCTGAGCGGGACACACTGAGCTGCCCCCGATTTCACGGACGCGTTTATTAAGATATATCCAGCTTCTCCATCCCCGGATTTTCGAACAGTTTTTTTAGCCTGGCTTCAATATCCCTCATCACAATCTTAATCTCCGGAAGACGAGCGTTGGAAACCGGACGCCGTCCCGCGGGGAGGGGTTAGCTAAAGGCTCTAAGCACCCATCGTAGGGACAAACCTGCGCTTTTCTCATTGTTATATTCCAATTTACTGCAGTTTCAATGTACTTGAACCGCTTAATCGTCAGATTCATATTGCTCTGGTCATGTTTTTCGGTAACGCGTGCTTCTGCCGAGACCGATGCGTTCAATTTTCTTGAACATGATAAGTCTTGAAAGCACCTGGTTAATCGTGGGTCTTGGGATTTTAAGTTTGCGCACCAGTTCACTTGCTGCAACTTCGTCTGCGTTCTGGAAATAGTCTAAAACGGCAATTTGGTTGGGAGAGAAAAGTTTCTCGATCGCTTCCTTGGAAAGAAGCGCCACTGCCCGCTTTGCCTGTTCCAAAATCATTGAAAGAAAGAAATCAAGCCACGGGGCTATCTCTTCTTTCTCTGTTTTAAATGTTTTCTGGCTTTTTCTGAGCGCAATATAATAATCGGGTTTATTGTCTTCAATTAGTTTCTCATGCGATATATACGGAACGTGAGAATATCCCTGTTGAAGCAAAAGATGATTGGTCAGCACTCTTGAAAGACGGCCGTTTCCATCCTGAAATGGATGAATCATCAGAAATTCGACAACAAAATTGGCAATCACCAAAAGCGGATGGAGCGTTTTATTGCTCAATGTGTTTTGCGTCCATTCGACAAGCTCTTGCATTTCTTTTGGGGTTAAATATGCAGGCGTAGTATCAAAAACAACGCTGATTGATTTTCCCTCCGAATCCACCATGTGAACTTTATTTTCCGCTTTCTTATACTCGCCGCGATGAGGCTTGTCTTTGTCTACATATTTGAGCAATTCTTTGTGAAAATGTTTGATCGTATTTTCAGAAATGCGGCCATGCTTTCCTGCTTGAAAAACGTTCTGAAGAAGCTCGAAATAACCCTGCACTTCCTGTTTATCGCGGTCAGTAAACTTTTGAACTGAAATTCCCCGCATGAGTTTTTCAACATCTTCATCAGAAAGGCTCGCGCCTTCGATACGCGTAGATGCCCCCGTTGAAGTCACAAGTACGGATTGTTTGAGTCTTCCTAACACCTGCGGGCTTAAATGAACTCCGCCAACCCACTGCCCCTTCAATTCGTCAATTTGAGCAATTTTGGTCCAAACTGAATTAGGCAGATGTTCAAGCCGTGCATCAAATTTTTGCAATGCCATTTCACAAGCTCCTAATCTTATATTTTTAACTATATAAGATTATGTATGATTATATACGGATTAAAAGCTCATTTTTTTTTATGAATTGGGACGGTTCTGAGCGGGACACACTGAGCTGCCCCCCCTTATTTGTTTATACTGCCAAACGATAACTTGTGTTTCTTCCGCCCGCTTCCTGTTTGATCAAAACTTTTCGTTTTACAAGGTCCGCAATATCCCGCAATGCCGTATCCTGCGAACACTTGGTCATCTGTGCCCATTTAGATGAAGTGAGATTGTCCTTAAAATCATCTATCAAAAGGCAAACGATCTTCCGCTGCCTGTCATTCAATGATTCCCCTGCGTGAGTCTTCCAGGATTCGGTACCGGTTCTGCCGGAACCGGTACCGCTTTACCGTAAAACTTGCGGTGAGTAAAGCGGGTAATCGCCGCACTCATAAGTTAAATCATTGATATAGAAGGATTTAACCCTATGATTTAATCGTACCGGGTACAAAAGGGACACGTTAGAAATTAACAATTACCATGTCCCTGTGGTAGCCATTGATTTAAGGCGCTACAACTTAACTGCGAGTCCTTCATCCTGCAGCCGCTGGTTTAAAAAAACGAGATCCTTCTCTTCGTTCAGGATGACAGGATTTAATCGTACCGGGTACAAAAGGGACACGTTAGAAACTAACAATTAACAGATCCCTGTAGGTGCCCGTTCCATTGATAAGGCGCTACAACTTAACTGCGAGTCCTTCATCCAACAGCCGCTGGTTAAGGAACTCTGTTTTCCCATCTTTCAAAGGGATATGCAAGTCCGCGACATAACGGCCATACTTGTCCGTGGCGTCTTTTCTCGTCGAGGTCATGATGATTTCCGGGACTTTCTCGAGGGCTTTCACGACGAAGGCTTTGGCTTTCTTGCCTTCGGGCGTGGCGAGTTCGGGGCAGTCGATGCCGCGCAGGCGCAGGTAATGCCGCTGTTCGGTTTTGAAGCCGAAGTCGATGAGGCAGAAGAGGGTGTCGCCATCGATGACGCGGAGCACTCGAGCCTTGTAGGTATATAACGAATCTTCTTTTCGCTCCGACTTGCGGAACGAATACTCGCCGTCTTCGGCCCGGAAACTCTCGATGATCTGGTTTTCACGCAACCCCTTAGTCTCGTCTTTCCTGAGCCATTTGCGGATCTCGAAGCCGAGATCGACACGCAGGAAATCATCGCCCTGCACATCCCCTTCTTCCTTCACAAGCCGGTAGGTGTAAAGCGCTCCAAGTTTCGGAATCAGTTTCGGGATCCCTTCGGCGGCGTGCGGCTTTCCGTTTGCGGAGACAGAACTCCTTCCTGCAGGCGCTTCGACCTTGATCTTCTCTTCCAGCAGCTCGGCGGACCATTTCCCCCGGACTGCCCTGTCAATAAGATCAGTGCGGGTCTTGTCGTCCGCTACGCGGGACAAGGTGCGGAAATGAGTCCAGCTGAGGTCCGAAGGTAAAGATTTCGCACGGCCGTGCGAAATCTGGAAGGCCTGGTAAAACTGGTGCGTCTGGTAAAGAAGGCGGTCACTCACCTCGAGATCGGCGGCGAGCTTCTGGATCACCTGCGTCCTGTAATCGGCGCGGCCTTTATGATGAAGAATGTGTTCGTGGATATGCCTGCCCGTCTGCCAGTAAGTCTCGACCTTGGCCTGCTCGACCTTCTGCTGGCCGAAAAGAAGGGTTTCTTTGACGAGACGGAGAAGCGCGGCGTACCCAGCTGGTTGCTTGGGCACAATCCTGCCGCGGGCGGTTGAAGCCCTGGTGCCGGATTCGTAGCCGGTGAGATTCCCGGGACGGGAGTCTTTCTGATCAATGCGCGGCTTTGTCGGGATAACGCGGGGCGACACTATGAGCCTTTTCGCCGGAACCAGCTCGTGCGATGAAGAAATAATATAGATGCGCCCGAAGAATGGCAACCGCAATATCCACAAAAAGCTGTGCCATAGGCACAGCTGCCAAGGCGGCCTGCGAAGGAGCTTGATCCGAGCCGCTTGAACAAAGTTCAAGTGAAGCAGCCCTGGCAGATTCGGCGGGCTGCCGCAGGCAAGGCTCCCGGAGAGGCTTCCTTGGCCTCTCCAGGGAAGTACCGACGCACTAGCGACGGTGCCGCCCCTTTTTTATAAGCTTTTATAGCCGCCCACCGCAGGCCAGAGGGATTCGCCTGCCGGAGCGACGTGTGAAAATGCATTTCCTATGGAAGGGGAAATGCGTTGGAACCTAAGCGAAGAGGACACAAACCGGAATCAATCAAAGGTTCTCTGAGCGTTCGCGCAGGCGTGCGAATCCCTTTGACCGGTTTCGCTGCCACGGACGAGATCCTTCGTCGTAACCTCCTCAGGATGACAAAGAAATGCGTATCCTCAGGATGACAAGGAAATTGGGTGTCCTCAGGGTGACAAGAAAATGGGTCCTCAGGATGGCAAAGAAATGGGTGTTCTCAGGATGACAAGAAAATTGGGTGTCTGCAGCATGACAAAAGAAAGCGGACAGCCTGAGGATGGCAGTAAGGCAGCTCAAGATGAACAATAGCGGTGATAAACAGAAAGCCTTAAACTGCGGAATTTAAATCGCGGTCATTGCAGTCTCGGGCTATGTGCCCGACGAAGCGTTCCCCATCTGATACCCATGGCGAACTTCCTTCCCCTGCTTCAGATAAATCACATCCTCCGCAATATTCACCGCCAGGTCCGCCACACGCTCGAGATTATGCCCGATCATAATAAGGTGAACCCCCGCGGTCACGGCGCCCGAATTGCGCTCCATCAGCCCGCTGATCCTGTAATAAACCTGCTTGTTCAAATCATCCACCTCGTCGTCGCGCTTCAAAACGTCGAGCGCGAGCTCCGCGTCTTCCTTCAGGAAAGAATCCAGCGAATCGCGCAGCATCTTCTGCACGCAGCCCGCCATCTTTTCGAGAAGGGGCTCGGATGCCGCCCGGTCCACCTGAATAATCAGCAGGCACTTCTCCGCGATATTCACCGCGTGGTCCGCCATCCGTTCCAGGTCGTTATTGATCTTGAGCGCCATACTGATCAGCCTGAGATCGACCGCCATGGGCTGGCCGAGAGCAAAGAGGCTGTGACCTTTTTCGTCGATCTCGATTTCGAGAGAGTCGATGATTTTTTCATTCTCGATCACTTCCCGCGCAAGGTCCGGGTCAAGCGAGAGAAGCGCGTCGCAGGCGTGCGCGACCTGCTCCTCGACCATAAAGCTCATCTCGAGAAGTTTCTGTTTCAGCTGTTTCAGTTCATCATGAAAATGGCGGGCCATAAAAAACCTCTGGTTAAATTATTTGAATTATCAAGTGCGCCACAGCCCAAGGCCGGGGGGACGCGCCCGCCGGAGCGACGCCCTGACGCTTAGTGCGCCAGGACTGTGCTGGCAGGATTCTAGACGATCCTGTCCGCACCGTCTGAAGCCGAGTGAGGACCGCACAAGGCTCCCGAGAGAGGCTTCTTCTGCCTCTCCGAGGAAGTGCCGGCGCATTGGTGCCGGTGAAATCCGGCGTAAATAATACCGCGGTCTGAACGTTCGCGGAGGCGGGTGCGTCCCTCCGGCCGAACACCGAAATCAACCAAATCTTCCCGTAATATATTCTTCCGTCTGCTTCTTCTCAGGGCTCATGAAAATCTTTTTCGTCTCGCCGAACTCGATAAGACGCCCCATGTAAAAGAACGCCGTATGATCGCTGACGCGGGCGGCCTGCTGCATGTTGTGGGTGACGATGACGATCGTGAAATCCTTTTTGAGCTCATAGATCAACTCTTCGATCTTCGCCGTCGCAATAGGATCGAGCGCCGAACAGGGCTCGTCCATCAGAAGGATCTCGGGCCGGTTCGCGATGGCCCGGGCGATACAGATACGCTGCATCTGGCCTCCGGAAAGACCGAGAGCGCTCTCGTGCAGCCTGTCCTTCACTTCATCCCAGAGCGCCGCGGCGCGGAGGCTCGACTCGACCGCGTCATCCAGCACCGACTTGTTTTTCTGTCCCGCGACCCGGAGACTGTAAATCACGTTCTCGTAAATGCTCTTCGGGAAAGGATTCGATTTCTGGAAAACCATCCCGATGCGCTTGCGCAGTTCCGTGACCTCGAGCTGGGGGTCGTAGATGCTGCGGTCCTTGATCAGGATATCGCCCGTGTGGGAGACATTGTCGATCAGGTCGTTCATCCGGTTGATATTGCGCAGAAGCGTCGACTTGCCGCAGCCCGAAGGACCGATGATCGCCGTCACCTGCTTCTTCGGCATGGAAAAATGATTGTCGAAAAGAGCCTGGGCCTTACCGTAAAAAAAGTTGTAGTGCTGGATATGGATCAGGGGCTCGAAAGCCTGGGTCTGACCGTCCGCGCGGGATCTGCGCGGATTGACGGACGGCATTCCCGGGGCCGGTCCTGACTGGATCTTCTGCTCTGCTTTGCGGTCTTCCATCGTCTGTCCCATTTTTTTACCGTCCACGTTAAAAAGCTCCTGTTGCGTATTTTTTACGGACTTTCTCGCGGAGGAGGATGGCCCCGAGATTCAGCACGACCACGAGACCTATCAAGAGAAGCGTCGTCGCGAACACCATCGGTTTGGCGGCCTCCGAATCCGGAGACTGAAAACCAAGGTCATAAATATGAAACCCGAGGTGCATGAATTTTCTCTCCAGGTGGACGAACGGAAAAATTCCGTCGACCGGGAGATTGGGCGCAAGCTTTACGACTCCGACCAGCATGAGGGGCGCCACTTCACTCGCGCCTCTGGCCATCGACAGAATCAGCCCGGTCAGGATCCCGGGAGCGGCCGCCGGCAGCACAATATTTTTGATAGTCTGCCATTTTGAGGAGCCGCAGGCAAGAGAACCTTCTCGCATCCCTCTCGGGACCGAGGCGAGGGCTTCTTCCGTCGCAACGATGACGACGGGCACGGTGAGGAGGGCCAGAGTCAGGGCGGCCCAGATGATGCCGCCCGTCCCGAAGGTGGGCGTGGGCAGCGCATCCTTGAAAAACAGGCGGTCGATCGAACCGCCTACGAAATAGACGAAGAAGCCGAGGCCGAAAACGCCGAAGACGATCGACGGCACGCCGGCCAGATTATTGACCGCGATGCGGACGGCGCGCACGAAAAACCCCTGCTTCGCGTATTCCCTGAGATAAATCGCGGCGAGGACGCCGAAGGGCATGACCGCCATGCTCATCAGCACGGTCATCACGAACGTGCCGAAGATGGCCGGAAAAACGCCGCCTTCGGTGTTGGCTTCTCTCGGCTCATCCGTCAGAAAGCGGGCGATCTTGAAAAAAAACATTCCGGTCTTTTCGAAAACGTTCAGCTGGTTCGGGTAATAAAAGTGCACGATATTGCCGGCAGGGATCTCTTTCTCTTCTCCCGTCACCAGCCTGTACTGAAGGACCGTTTCGCCCTGGACCGAGCGGATCGCGAAGGACTTGGCCGCGAGGTCCTTGTACTTCGCCTCGAGCTCCGTCATTTCCGCTTCAATGGCCCGCAGTTTTTCGCTGGTGTCTTCCCCTTCCGCCGCGGTTCTTGCGATGGATTTCTTTTTGAGCTGCAGCCGGCTCATTTTGTAGCTGATCAGGCCGATTTCCTTCTTTTCGATTTTGGTCACGATTTTCCAGCGGCGGTTTCCCTGTTTCACCGCCTCGTGAAGGGTCTTTTCAAAGGCGGCGTCATGCGCTTCGAGAACGGTGCCGTCCTTCTGCTTGAGCGCCACGGGAAAACCGAGGGCGTCACCGTATTCCACGCGTTCGATCCGCATGATCTCCAGCGGCGTCTCGATGTCCGTAATCGCGTTCCTGTCGACGAAGACGAAAGGCAGCCCGACGACTTCCTTGTTGCCCACGAACAGCTGCCATTCCATGAATTTCTTATTAAGCGCTGTGTCTTCCCCTTCGACGGCCACGCGAAAAAGCTTTTCCTGCGTCAGCCGGAGTTCGCCAGCCATCAGTTTTTCTTCACCGCCCGCCTGCACCTTGAACATCAGGATGTTCTTGGGCCAGAAGACTTCCGTCCCCCGCACGACGATCAGGGAGAGCAGGAAAATAATCATCATCAGGCCGAGAGCGAGGCCGATCGCGGTGAACCAGACAAAGGGTTCCCCGCGAGGTTTGGATCTCGAGACGAAAAGCTGGTCAGGATCGTTTTTTAATAACATGCCTACACCGTTTTGTATTTTTCGCGCAGGCGCTGACGGATAATTTCAGCGGCCGTATTCATTATAAAGGTCATCATGAAAAGGACCATCGCTCCGAGAAAGAGCGCGCGGTAGAGAGTCCCGAGATAAGGGGCTTCGGGCAATTCGACGGCGATATTGGCCGAAAGCGTTCTCATGCCCGAAAAGATATTGAAGTCCATCACAGGCGTATTCCCCGTCGCCATCACGACGATCATAGTTTCGCCGATGGCGCGGCCGAGGCCGATCATGACGGCGGAAAAAATACCCGGGTAAGCGGTCGGAACGATGACGCGCATGGCGGTCTGCCAGCGGCTCGCGCCGAGTGCGAGCGAACCCGAAGAAAGAGTTTTAGGCACATTGGAAAGAGAATCCTCCGAAATCGTAAAAATGATCGGGATCACGGCGAAGCCCATCATGAAGCCCACCACGAGCGAGTTGCGCTGTTCGTAAGGCGTGCCCGTGACATCAGGCCACCACAGGCGGAAGTCCGCGACTTTAATGCCCGTGTCCGGGTCCTTAACGACAAACAGGAGTTTTTCGATGACGGGTCCGAGCTGCCATCCGGCGTAACACGCGAGAAGAAGGATAGGAATGGCGACCAGCCACTCGTGCCCGGGCCTGATCCAGCCGCGGTATTTCAGGTGCAGGGAAGACCAGAACGCTCCGAAACAAAGCGAGGCGAGCGGCGCCAGGAGAAAGATCATGATCAGGGACGGCACTCTCGTTTCGAGGATCGGCGCGAGCCACAGGGCCGCGAGAAACCCGAGCACGACGGACGGGAGTGACGCCATCACTTCCATGCAGGGTTTGATGTAAATCTTGAATTTGGGATGCGCGAACTGCGACGTGTAGATCGCCGCGAGGATCGCGATCGGCAGTGCGAAGATCATGGCGTAAAAAGTGCCTTTGAGCGTTCCGATGATCAGAGGCACGAGCGACAGTTTGGGCTCAAAGTCGTCGGTTCCGCTGGTCGACTGCCATTCGTAGGACGGGGCCGTGTAGCCTTCGTACCAGATCTTTCCGAAAAAGGCTTTCAGGCCGGCTTCGGGATGATGGTCGTCGAGATCATAGAGATGGAGTTTGCTTTCCGTATCCAGCAGAAAAAGGCTG
>Ga0163152_10005327_pt1 | contig 15173 bp, 10 predicted proteins | sample OliLakLV19MP8IB2_FD_148635 | JGI IMG/M metagenome (GOLD analysis project Ga0163152, IMG submission 148635) | Freshwater microbial mat bacterial communities from Lake Vanda, McMurdo Dry Valleys, Antarctica - Oligotrophic Lake LV.19.MP8.IB-2 | ecosystem: Environmental > Aquatic > Freshwater >... | reverse complement strand
ACGCCGCGCGCGCGGAAGCCGGCCGGGTCGCGGTGCGCCAGGGCTTCGAAGTCGGTCCGGTAGCGGCGCTCCGTCCCCGCGCGGGCGCGGTCGGCGTCCCGGGGCTCGGATCCGTCGTCGTCGTCGTCGTCGGCGTCGGCTCGCGCGACGCGCTGCGGCCGGCGCGCGGCGTCCGGAGTTCCGTCCGCCGCCGGCTCGACCGCGGCCCGGGCCGTCGGCTCCGCGCCATGCTCGAAGGACTGCGTGGCCTCGACCGCAGGCGCGGAACCGGCCTGCGGCGCGGGGCCGCCGCCGAGCGCGAACTGGAGCGCCACGAACCCCGATCCCGCGACGAGCGCGAGGAGCACGACGAATCCCCACCGACGTCGCGCGGACGCGACCGTCGGGGCGCTCGCTCGCGGATCGCTGGGATTCTGCACCGTGGGCTCCGAAGCGATCTTACCCCGGAGCCGCAGCCGGTCCGGGCGCGTCGCGTTCGGCACCGGCTGCGGCCCGCGCCATCTCAGTAGGCCTTGTGGACCTTCTCGACGTTCCAATCCCTGCCGGACCCGTGGCACACGCCGCAACCTTCCGCGCCGGTGGGCAGCGTGTTCACGTCGATGTGCGCGGCGGCGTCCGACGAGTCGTGGCACGAGGCGCAGGCAGCGCGCCACTCGCGGGTCTGTCCGGCCAGCGGGGATGGGTGGTCCCGGTTCGCCGGCGCCTTCCAGGCGTCGTTCCCATCGCCGTGGCAGCCAGCGCAATTGCGCGGACCGCCCGGCATCGCAGGGTAGCCGACCTCCTCGTACGTCGTAGGGTAGGGCGTGCCCAGGAAAATCCCGTTGACCTCGTAGCTCGAGCCGTTCGCGAGCTCCTTGCCCATGTGGATCTTGTGGAGCAGCGTACGGAAGTCCATCGTCACCCCGGGCGTCGCACCGACGTACCAGGTCGGGAATGCGTACTTCGATCCGTCCTCCGCCCCCGGCGTCGAGTGGCAGATCTCGCAGGTCTCCCAGCCGCGCCGGCCGAAGCCGTGCGCCGCGATCTCGACGTGGCAGCGATTGCAGGCATCGCCCGATGCAATGACCTCGCGCGGCTCGATGGTCGTCGCCGCGCCGAACAGGAAGTTCTGGTTCGCCGAGGGCGCCATCATCCGGTAGGTCGTGTTGTTGGTCGCTATGTTGTTGAAGGCCTCCGTGGCGACCAGGATCCCGAGCGGGCTGACGGTGAAGTCCTGGTTGGCCCACAGCCCGACCGTGTAGGTGCCGTCCACCAGGGACAGGCCCTTCCAATCGCCCCAGGAGACGTCGATGTCGTCCGAGTCGCCCGTGGCCACGGCCGCGTACACGTCCTTGCGCGCTTCACCCGGCGCGTCCGTGAACCCGAACCGCGCGTGGCTGCGGTAGCTCACGACGACGGGGTTCGCGGCCGTGAACTGACCGGCGACCGTCGTGATCGAGGTCGCGCCCGTCGTGGGCATCGTGTAGGCGAGCCCTTCGCGCTTCGCCGAGAGGGTGCACTCGCGGATCGTCCCGCCCGACGCGTGCTCGTAGCGGACGGCAGCCGAGAACCAGATGCGGTCGGCGGTGCCCAGGTCGGCGCCCGTGCCGTCCGCGGTGGTCTGCACGCGTGCGACCTGCAGGTACTCTTCCGTCGCGGTGCCGTCGTCCAGCACGACCCGGTCGGAGACGGCCAACGCCAGGGCGGAGCTGTCGCATTCGACGTAGCGTCCGAGCGCGACGGTGTCGCCGGTCAACATCGACGCCGATCCCACGTACGCCGTCCGCTCCATGACCAGTTGGCGGCCCCAGTACGCGGGCTGGTTCGCGAAGGAGAATACGTCCGGGCCGGCCGTGGCCGCACCCACGCGCTCGAAGACGAAATCGCGCGGGACGTAGGCGTCGTAGCTGGCGGCGACGGGGGCGACCTCGAAGTAGAAGCGGTCCCCGTTGGCGAAGGCCGTCGTGCCCTGGGTGAGCGTGAAGGTCACGCCGTTGTAGCTGACGTTCGCCGTGCTGCCCGAACCCGCGCCGATCGACTGTCCCGCGAGCGTCGCACTCACCGAGCCCACGACGTCGAACGTCGTGGAGTTCGCGAAGACGACCGCGATGGTCTGCTCGACGCCGGCGCCCGACACCGTCGGGGTCGAGGCCGTCCCGTTGCCCGTGAAGGGCGAGGACTTGCGCAGCGTGAAGTCGAAGGGGTTCACGTTGGGGATCAGCCACTGCGGGTTCGACGTGGGCCCGGTGATGATCATCTGCAGCCGGGTCAGCGACGGGATCGGCAAGTCCGACCCGTCGTCGCGCTGGACCGAGAACGTGACCTGGATCGGGTCGCCTGCGGCGTGCTTGCCGCCGGGGCCGGTCCCGCCGCCGCTGGCGGAGATGTCGATGTTCACCCCCGTGTTGAAGGCCGGGTCGAGGTATGGGTGCCGGTGGGCGTCCTCGGTGGAGAGCGAGGTGCCGGTGGCCGTGTGGCACGCGAGACAGTTCGAGTCGTCGAATTGCGGCGGCATGGGCGAGCCGTTCGACGTGTATTGCTGGGCCCACACCACGTCGTCGTGGCAGGAGCCGCACGCCTGACGCGAGGGCTGGGCCTTGTACAGGTCGCCTTGCGCCGGCGCCTCGATGGGACCCGCGCCGTCGGGGTCGCCGTGGCAGGACGCGCACGAGACGTTGCCGGTCCGCACCAGGTCCTCGAGCCGCTTGTTCGTCCCCGACAGGGCCGAGTACCCGGTGTCACGCGGCATCGGGCCGTTGCCGAACGCGCCCGTGTAGCTCGTTCCGGCGGCGTCGTAGGTGAACGCGACGTACGCGCTGGGCATCGCGGGGAACGAGGACTCCGAGAAGTCCGTCACCTCGTCGTTGAATCCGGCGAGCTCGTACGGCACCGGCGTCGCGGCGTAGTTCCGGCTGCCGTCCGGGTTGGTCGTGATCCCGAGGACGGAGGGCAGGTGCTTGCCGTTGTGGATGCGGTGCACCATGACGCGGAAGTCGACCGATGCGCCCGGCGTGGCCGGGTTGCGGTCCTCGGCGCCCGCCGTGTGGCACAGCAGGCACAGCGTCACGTTGCGCCGCTGCTGGCCGTGGGCCTGCAGGGTCTCGTGGCACGCGTTGCAGTTCTCCTGACCGACGACCGCGCGCGGCGTGAGCGCCGATGCGCTGCCGAAGGCGAAGTCCGCCACCGCGTCGCCCGCGTCGCGGAACCCCTCGTCGTCCACCGTGTAGGACCACACGAGGTACAGCCCGACGGTGTACGTGCCTTCGAGCAGCGCCTGTCCGGACAGCTCGCCGTCGTCCGAGCCGAACGCCGTCGTGTCGTTGTACGGTGCCAGGTACGTCGCCGGGATCGGGACGGGGAAGCGGTAGGTGTACGAGCCGTCGGCGTTCTGCGTCGAAGCGGTCAGTACGTCCGTCTGCTCGGCGATCACGCGCTGGTAGTTGAAGGTCGGGCCGCTCACGAGGGCCCGGCCGCGGTAGAGCTGCGACAGATCCCAATCGCTGCCGTCGGACTTCCGCGCGCGGAACGTGATGGAGAGCGTGTCTCCCGCCTGGACGGCGCCGCCCGAGCCGGAGCCGCCCGAGAGTCCCAGGATCTCGACCTCGACCCCGGGCAGATCGTCGCCCTGGCTCAGGTCCGTCGACGTGGCGTCGCCGCCTGGCGGACCCGGCGGCCCTTGCGGACCCGTGTCCCCGTCGTCGACGGAGCAGCCGGAGCTGCCCAGGACGAACAGGAGCGCACCGAGCCAGGAGAGCGGGTGGGTAGCCGAGCGCCGATTCGCGGACTTCTTCATGGGTGTACCTTCCGGGTCGTCTGCCCGCACAGCGGAGCAGTACGTCGCTGTCGCCGGGGCGAGCGCGCGGCCCGCGAGCAGCAGCCGCTCGAGCCGCTCCTGAGTCTGTTCCCGCTGGGCCCTTCGGAGGAGCTCGCGGAAGTGCTCACTCACCGAGCTGTACGAGCCGCGAGCAACCTCGTCCTCGACGAACTCACGCATGGGCCCCGGCAGCGAGATGTTGATGGTGCGGATGGGCGGGTTCATGGCCTTGGACGTAGCTTGCACTGCTTGGCAAGAATTGACAAATGACGCCGTTACAGTTGGCAGATCGGGTGACAGGGGACGCTTCGTGGAGCCCTGGATGAGGCCATACCGGTCAACGGTCCGATCAGCACGCCTTGAAGGTAAGTGTCCGGGCCTCGGTGCACACCCAAAACCGGCCAGTGATGGACACCTGAAAACCGGCCAGTCGGGGAAGGCGGCCCGGGACGTTGACGGGGCGGAGAGCGACGTGCTCTTCCCCCGGGATGGTCAACGTCTTGAGCGAAGAGAAGAAGCAACAGGTGCTGGCGCTGGGGCGGCTGTCGTGGTCGCTGCGGCGGATCGAGCAGGAGACCGGAGTCCGTCGTGAGACGGCCGTAAGCGTCCGGGGATCCCGTCTTTCCTCGGGCTCCTCGGACGCGATCCTTCTTCGCAGGAGGATGCTGGATGGCACAAGCACGTCGGACGCCGGAGTCCTGGCGGTCCCTGGTCGAGGAGCAGGGTCGTAGCGGATTGACCCTGCGAGCGTTCGCAGCGGCGCAGGGTATCTCGCCGAATACGCTCGCCTGGTGGAAATACACGCGGCGACGTGGTGATCACTCCCCCCAACCGGATCCCGCACCGCGACTCGTCGCGGTCGATGTCCTTCCGGACGAGACACGGGGGGGTGGAATCGAGATCGTGCTCCGCGGTGGCCGTGTCGTGCGCGTTCGCGGCCCGATCGACACCGATCTCCTGGCACGAGTCGTCACAGTGCTCGAGGAGCGATGCTGACACTTGGCGCGAGCGTCCGGGTGTTCGTTGCTCTCGGGGCGACGGACATGCGCAAGTCCTTCGACACCTTGGCGGAGCTCGCGCGATCGACGCTGAGCGAAGACCCGCTGTCTGGCGCCCTCTTCGTGTTCTCGAACCGCGCGCGCAATCGCATCAAGGTCTTGTGGTTCGATCGCGGTGGCTTCTGGCTGCTATCGCGCCGACTCGAGCGCGGCACCTTCGCGTGGCCGAAGACGTCTGACGCGAGCACGCAGCGCATCGAGCTGCGCGCGAGCGAGCTCGCAGCACTGCTCGACGGCATCGATCTCGATCGCGCGCGCCGTCGCGCGTGGTACGAGCGAGTCGCACGCTGATCATTCGCGCAAGATCTTGGAGAATCCTCGCAACTTCTCTCGCACACGACATGTGCGCGTGACGACTGCGATGCACGACCTCGAGCGAGACAATGCTCTGCTGCGCAAACAGGTCGACGCGCTCTCGAAGCAACTGAAGCGCACCGAGCGCGACGATCAGTTCTTGCTGGAGCGCTTCCGCGCGCGCATGGCCAAGATCTTCGGCCGCAGCGCCGAGCGGCAGCACTCCGATCAGCTCAAGAAGGCGTTCGAAGACCGCGGCGCTCGCGAGCGGAAGGCTACGGAGTGGGGCAGAGCATCGGTCGTTAGCGGTTAGAACAAGACGTCCCGCACCTCGCTCATCTCAGCGCGCTCTCCGGCGTCTCGATCTTGCGCACCGCCACGCGCAGGACGCGCCGGTCGCTGGCTTCGAGGACCCGAAACTCCGCACCTGCCGCCCGCACGATCTCGCCCTTCTTGGGCACGTGGCCCAGCTCCGACAGCACGAATCCGGCCAGCGTCTCGTAACCCTCTTCCTCGGGGATCTCCGTGCCGAGCTCCTCATTGACCTCCGACACGTGCAACGCCGCGTCGACGTCGGCCGAGCCGTCCGGCAGGCGGCGGATCGACTGCGGTGCGCCCTCGTCGCGGTCGTCGTCGATCTCGCCGACGATCTCCTGGATGATGTCGCCCAACGTCACGAGGCCGGCGGTGCCGCCGTATTCGTCGAGCACGATCGCGATCTTGATCTTCTCGCGGCGGAACTCAGCCAGGAGCTCGCGCACGCTCTTCGTCTCGGGCACGAAGTGCGCAGCGCGGACCAGGGCGCGCAGGCTCTCGCGCTCGAGGCAGTGCTCGGCGGCGGCCAGGACGACGTCGCGCGCGCTGACCATGCCCAGCACGGTGTCGAGGCTGCCGTCGTAGATCGGCAGTCGGCTGTGGCCGCACTCGGCCAGCACGCGCGCGGCGCCCACGAGGCCGGCGCGCACTTCGACGCCGAAGATCTCCGTGCGCGGCGTCATCACGGTCGAGACGGACACGTCGCGCGACTCGATCACGTTGCCGATGATCTCGCGCTCGGTCGCGTCCAGGTCGCCGGAAAGCTCGGCCTCCTCGATCACCTCGCGCAGGCCTTCGACGATCTGGCGCGACGCGGTCGGGCTCGTGTCGAGGCCGACGGCGCGCTGCAGCGCCAGCTTGACGATCTCGAACGCGCGCACGACGAGGTGGACCGGCTGCTGGAGCGCGTGGAAGGTGGGCAGGACGCGGCGCACGATCGCGTCGCCGCGGTGGGAGGCGACGGCGTGCGGCAGCGCGTCGCACAGCACCAGGATGGCGGGGACGGCCAGGAGCAGGGTCAGGCCCAGCTCGCCCCACCCTCCGCCTCCGTCGTCCGCCAGGACGCGGTAGAGGAGGATCGGGACCGCCGCCCGGCAGGTCACCTCCAGGAGGCCGGCGCTCGTCGCCAGCGTGTCGGCCCGCGCGATCAGGGGCGAGAGGCGCGAGCGGCGCGGCTCGGGCACGTCCGACAGGATCCGCGAGGGGGTCGAACGCTGGAGCGCGATCCGCAGGGTCGCGAAGGCGAACCCGGCGCCCAGGACGAAGGGCAGCAGGGTCAGGGCCCAGGCCGCCGCGGGGCCGAGGGTCAAGAACGCGTCGGGCGGTGGGCTGGGCGCGAGCAAGTCGTGGGGTCGCAGCGGCGATCCGGACGAGGCCGGGCGGAGGTCATCGTACCTTCCGCTTCGGAACCAAAGGCCCGAGGGCTGTTACGGGCCCGAAACGCCGGATCCGGGAACGGGGTCTCCGGGGACCCGGGCCAGGCCGGTGGATTTCGCCGGAAGTCGTTTCAAGAACTTGGCTTGCGGGAAGTGCCCGGAACCCGCACAGGCTCGGCACGGGGCTAGCCAAGGCGGGGCCCGTGGTCACACTCCCCGAGAGCCTCTCCCTGATCCGTCGACTCCCGCTCCACGTCCCCGCCCTGCGGCGCCTCGAGGCGCGCGGCGTCGATCTGGCGCTCCGTTCCGGCGAGCGGCCGGAGGACTTCGAGGCGCGCATCGAGACCGCGCTCATGGTTGCCTTCCGCGACGGGGGCGGGGCCGGCGACTTCGAGGCCCTGTACGACTACGCGCGCGGCTCGCTGCTCGTGTGGATCGCCTCGCTCGCAGCCGGGCGGCGGGCGGGTATCGAGGCGACCGACCTGCTCCAGGACACCTTCGTCAACGTCTACCGCTACGCCTCGGGCTTCAAGGACCAGGGCCCGCGCAGCTTCCGGGTCTGGTCGCGCACGATCGCGGGCAACCTGGTCCGGCGCGCGCATTTCGAGCGCAACCGTTCGACCCAGGACCTGCCCGAGGGCCTGCAGGAGCCGACCGACCGCCGCGCCGGGCCGTCCCAGGAACTCGTCGAGATCGAGGACCGCCGCGTGGTCGCCCGCGCCTGGATGCTGCTCCTCGCGCGCTACGCCGCCGCGTACGAGAACCTGTCCGCGCGCGACCAGCGCGCGCTGACGTTGATCGAGGTCGACGGGCGCAGCTACCAGGAGGCCTGCAAGGAGCTGCGCGTCGGGCTGTCGAACCTGAAGATGATCCTGTTCCGCGCCCGCCGCCGGATCCGCGCGGCGATCGCGCTCGACCTGGGGAGCCCGAGCGCGCAGGAACGGTCGGCGCGTGCGGTCGGCACGGTCCGCTCCGTGCGTCGCGCGGGCTGAGTCGGCTCGGATCCTGCGCCGCGCGCGGTTCCGCGCGGCGCCAACAGGGTCAGAGAGGCCGTACGATCGATTTCTTTCTCGGCCTCTCGTCGCCGCGCGCGGTTCCGCGCGGCGCCAACAGGGTCAGAGAGGCCGTACGATCGATTTCTTTCTCGGCCTCTCCGCTCCGAATCGCGCGGTGCGCGAGCTTGTGCTGGCCGGCCGCAGGAGCAGGTGGGATCCTGGCGCTCTCCTGCTGCGGCGCAGGACCCGCGTGACCGACCCGAGCCCCTCGTTGTCCCTCGTCGTGGCCGCCTTCGACGAGAGGGCCGACGTCGAGGAATCCCTGCGCAGTCTGCTGGCGGCCAGCGATCCGCGCATCCGCCGGCTCGAGCTGATCGCCGTCGCGGACGGCGGCACGAGCCCGGCGATGCGCGCGACCCTGCGCGCTCTGGAGCGCGAGCACAAAGGCCGCGTGCGGGTCGTCGAGCACCACGCGGGACCCGACCGGCTGGCGGCGGTGTCGGGCGGCATCGCGCTCGCCACGGGTGACGTGACCGTCGTGCAGCCCGCGGGCCTGGAGTGCGACTCCCGCGACCTCGTGCGCATGCTCGAGCCGCTCGTTTCGGGCGAGGCCGACGCCGTGCTCGGATCGCGCGCGATCGGACCGTCCAGGGGTTTCCTGAACGGCGTCCAGCGCCGGCTGAGCGGTCTCGAGCTGGCGGACGTCGCTCCGCTCGCGCAGGCCGTGCGCACGCGGCTCCTGCAGTCGATTCCGCTGCGCAGCGAGGGCCCGCGCATCGGGATCGAGCTGGCCTTCAAGCTGCACAAGCGCGGCGCGCGCATCCGCGAGGTGGCGCTCGGCGGCGTGAAACGCGCGCGCAGGCCCGAGGGCTGGCGCGCGCTGCGCACGATGCTGCGCTGGTGGCTGATCGACGATCTCTACCGGCCGGACATGTACGGCTCGAACATCCTGGTCAGCATGTCGGACGTGCCCAAGTTCAACCGCTGGATGGCCGACGCGATCCGGCCCTACTGCGGCCAGCGCGTGCTCGAGATCGGGGCCGGCATCGGCAACATGACCCGCCACCTGTGCCCGCGCGAGCGCTACACGGCGACGGATATCGACGATCTCTACCTCGATTTCCTGGGCGGCGCGTTCCAGGGGCGCGCGTACCTCGACGTGCGCCGCTGCGACCTGGCGGAGGCGCGCGACTTCGAGGCTCTGGAGGGCTGCTACGACACGGTCGTGTGTCTCAACGTGCTCGAGCACGTCGAGGCGGAGGCATCGGCGCTGGCGAACGTGCGCCGGGCGCTCTTGCCGGAGGGACGGTTCGTGGTGCTCGTGCCGCAGGATCCGGCGCTGTACGGCTCGCTGGACGAGGTGCTCGAGCACGTGCGCCGCTACACGCGCGAGTCGCTCTCTGGCGCGCTGGAAAAGGCCGGTTTCGAGGTCGAGACGCTCTTCGACTTCAACCGCGCGACGAAGTGGGCCTGGTGGTGGAACGGGCGCGTGCTCAAGCGGCGTCACTTCGGACGCGTGCAGCTCAAGGGGCTCAACTCGCTCGTGTGGGCGATCAGGCGGCTGGACCCGGTGCTGCCGTGGCAGGGGACTTCGCTCGTGGCGGTGGCGCGGAAGCGCGCTGGGCCGTAGCGGGCGGCGCGAGCCAGAGCTGCAGCGCAAGGGCGGCGGGGCCCACGAAGAACAGCGCGAACATGGGCGGCGCGACGGCCAGCGCGGTGTCCGAGCCGAGCACGTCCCACTCGACCAGCAGGCGGATGACGCACTCGGCCGCGGCGACCGTGAACGCGATCGCGACCTGCAGCCCGCGGCCGCGCACGACCGTCTTCGGGTCGGTAATCATGAAGAACATGAACAGCGTGTACATGGGCCCCGTGATCGGCGCGATCTCGGTCTGGAAGCGGCCGCCGTCGAGCAGCGCCGCGCGCAGGGCGGCGAAGGCGAAGAAGCCGACCAGCCAGGCCAGCGTCACGTGCCAGATGCGTGCGCGCCACACGGTCAAGGCGCCGAGGCACCACAGGATGCCGACGGTCCACAGCTCGTTGCCCCACTGGTGGCTCAGCATGGACACGACGTCGGGCGCGAGCAGAAGCATCGCGCAGACGCCCAGATTCGTCGGGTTCCAGAGGTGTTTTCCGCGCCACGCCAGCACGTACTTCGAAGCGACCGAGAGGAACGCGCACAGCGCGAAAGGCCACAGGATCGCGCCCTGCGGCTTGAGCAGGATCGCCACGCTGTTGCCGCTGATGTAGGCCGACAGCAGGTTGACCCAGCGGCCGGTGAAGAGCCTGCCCAGCACGAGCTCGGTCACGATCGCCGTGCCCAGCGAGATCGCCCAGAGCCAATAGCTGTCGCCCAGGATCTGGAAGCGCCACTGACCGATGACGAGGAACGCCGTCAGCAGCGACGAGCTGTACCAGCGCGGGTCGATGCCCTTGCGCACGGGCTCTCCGGGCGCGGGCGTCACGGCGCCGGCTCCTCGACGCGCAGCCGCTGCCCGGCGGCGACGTTCTCGAGCGTGGTGACCGCGCCCGACGGCCAGCGGACCTCGACGCGATCGGCGCGCTGCGCGTCGCCCAGGCCGAAGTGCAGGCGCCGGTCGTTCTGGCTCGAGAAGCCGCTGGCGGCCAGCACGGCCTGGCACTGCACGCGGCCGCCGGATTCCAGCCGCACGATCGCGCCGTAGGCCTCGCGGTTGCCGCGCGTGCCGACCAGATCGAGCTGCAGCCAGCTGCGCGCCGGCTCGACCTCGTTCTTGTAGACGAGCAAGGGACCGCGCTGGTTCGCGACGACGACGTCGAGCACGCCGCGGTTCCACAGGTCCGCCAGCGCCACCGCGCGACCGTCGAGGAGGTCCGTCGCGCCGACGGCCTGCGCCGCGTTCACGAAGCGGAGCCGGCCCTCGTTGACCAGCACGCACGCCGGCTCGTAGCCGGACAAGCTGCGGTCCTCCATCGGCGGCCACCACTGCGCGTCCTCCGCCAGGTCGCCGGAGCCGATCGCGATCTTCGTCATCGCGAACCAGTAGTCGCGGTCCTTGCTGGCCGACACGAAGCCGTTCGCGACATACAGGTCGGGCCGCCCGTCGTTGTTCAGGTCGCCGAACTGCGCGCCCCAGGCCCAGCCGCAGTCGACCTCGGGGCCCGAGGCGACGTTGCGCAGCGATCCGCCCTGCGCGAGCCGGTTCACGCGCAGGTTGTTGCCCTGGAACAGGTACCCGCGCTTCGAGATGTTCGTCACGAAGATGCCCAGCGAGCCCTCGCCGGCAAAATCGCCCAGCGTGGCGCACATGCCGCTCTTGCTGCTCTCCTCGAGGCCGACGCCCAGCATCCTCTGGAACGTCCCGTCGCCCTTGTTGCGGAAGAACTCCTCCGGCCCGTAGTCGTTGGCGACGTACAGGTCCTGCCAGCCGTCGCCGTCCAGGTCGGCCGCGACGACCGCCAGGCCCCAGCGCGTGCTGCCCACGCCGGCCTTGTCCGTCACGTCCGCGAAGGTGCCGTCGCCGCGATTCTCGAAGAGGAGGTCCTTCCCGCCGTTCTCGGCGAACTCGAAGCTCTCCTGCATGATCCGCGTCGTCTTCAGGTTCCACAGATCGACGTCGTTGCGGAAGTAGCCCGTCACGAACAGATCCAGGTCGCCGTCGCGATCGAAGTCGAACCACGTCGCGCCGTGCGAGTTCATGTGTACGTCGAGCCCGGCCACCTTCGTCACGTCACTGAACCGCAGGTTGCCGTCGTTGCGCATCAGGATCTGTCGGCCCCAGCGGTAGAGGAACGCGTCCGGATCGCCATCGCCGTCGTAATCGCCCCACACCGAGCCCGTCGTCGTGCCGTCGCCGGCGCGGTTCAGGTCGGCCAGGCCGGCTTCCGTCGCGCGGTCCTGGAACGTGCCGTCGCGCTGGTTCAGGTACAGGGCGTTCTTCGAGCCGGCGGCCCCGTTCACGGCGTACAGGTCGGGCCAGCCGTCCTGGTCGACGTCGACGATCGACACGGCCGCGCCGACGCCCGCGATCTGCGTCTCGATGTGGGCGATCTGCGGGTCCAGCACGGGCGGCTGGTGCACGAAGTCGATGCCCGACTCGCGCGCGACCTCGCGCAGGTGGAACCCGTAGGCGTTCGTGCGCACGACCTCGGGCGCGCGCCCGGCGTACCACGCCAGCCCCAACGCGGCCACGAAGGCCACGTCGACGCTCCACTGCAACGGCCCTCGTCCTCGCACTTCCCGTCGAGGATAGCCTGCGCGAGGCGTGCGTGGAGCGAGCCTGCGAGCGCAACCCAAGGAATGCGAGGGCCCGTTCAAGGGGCCCGAGCGTGGAGCGAGCCTGCGAGCGCAACCCAAGGAATGCGAGGGCCCGTTCAAGGGGCCCGAGCGTGGAGCGAGCCTGCGAGCGCAACCCAAGGAATGCGAGGGCCCGTTCAAGGGGCCCGACCGTGGAGCGAGCCTGCGAGCGCAACTACGGAATGCGAGGGCCCGTTCAAGGGGCCCGACCGTGGAGCGAGCCTGCGAGCGCAACCCACGGAATGCGAGGGCCCGTTCAAGGGGCCCGAGCGTGGAGCGAGCCTGCGAGCGCAACCCACGGAGTGCGAGGGCCCGTTCAAGGGGCCCGAGCGTGGAGCGAGCCTGCGAGCGCAACCACGGAATGCGAGGGCCCGTTCAAGGGGCCCGACCGCGGAGCGAGCCTGCGAGCGCAACCCACGGAATGCGAGGGCCCGTTCAAGGGGCCCGAGCGTGGAGCGAGCCTGCGAGCGCAACCACGGAATGCGAGGGCCCGTTCAAGGGGCCCGAGCACGCGGCGCGCGCTACAGTCGCGCACGAGCTGCATGGCGCCGCGTCCCGATCCCTCCCCGGCCGATCGTCCGCCCGGCGGGCGCGAGCCGGCCGACCTGCTCGTCCACGGAGCGGCGGAGATCGCCACGCCGCTCGGAGCGACGCCGCGCACGGGGCGGGCGTTGGGGGAGATCCAGGTCCTGCGCTCGGCCGCGATCGTCGTGCGCGGCGGCCGCATCGCCGACGTCGGGGACGAGAAGCTGCTGCGCGCGCGCTGGGACGCGCGCGCCGAGCTCGACGCGCGCGGCGGCACGATCGTGCCGGGCTTCGTCGACGCGCACACTCACCCGGTGTTCGCCGGCACGCGCGAGGACGAGTTCGAGATGCGCACGCGCGGCGCGAGCTACCTCGAGATCGCGGCGGCCGGCGGCGGCATCCTCTCCAGCGTGCGCGGCGTGCGCGCCGCGTCGCGCGAGGAACTCGTCGAGAACGTGACCCTGCGCCTCGACCACTTCCTCGAGCTGGGCACGACCACGATCGAGGCCAAGAGCGGCTACGGCCTGACCGTGGCGGACGAGCTCAAGTCGCTGGAAGTGCTGGCGGAGGCGGCGCGGCGCCACGTGGTCTCGATCGTGCCGACGTTCCTGGGCGCCCACGACGTGCCGGCCGAGCACAGAGCCAAGCCCGCGGCCTACGTCGACCTGGTCGTCGGCGAAATGCTGCCGCGTGTAGCCGAGCAGGGTCTCGCGGCCTATTGCGACGTGTTCGTCGAGGGCCACACGTTCGGCATCGAGGCTTCGCGCCGCATCCTCGAACGTGCGCGGTCGCTGGGCCTCGGCCTGCGCCTGCACGCCGACCAGCTCTCGCTGCTGGGCGGGGCGAAGCTGGCGGCCGAATTGGGCGCGGCCAGCGCCGACCACCTCGAGTTCGTCGACGACGCCGGAGCGGACGCGCTGGCGAGCGCGGGCGTCACCGCCGTCCTCTGCCCGCTCGTGCCGCTCGTCCTGCGCGTCGACCAGGAGGCGCCCGCGCGGCGGCTGATCGACGCCGGCGTGCCGGTGGCGCTGTCGACCGACTTCAACCCGGGATCCTGCTACCTGCAGAGCATGCCGCAGGTCCTCGCCTGGGCCGCGCTGCGCTACGACATGAGCGCCGCCGAGGCGTTGACGGCGGCCACGCTGAACGCGGCCTGCTCGCTCGGACGCGGATCGCGGATCGGGACCATCGAGCCCGGAAAAGAGGCCGATTTCGTGGTGCTCGACCAGCCCAACCACGTGCATCTCGTGTACGAGATGGGCCGCAATCCCGTACGGGCCGTCGTGAAGGGCGGGCGCGTCGTCCACGAACGCCGGCCGGAGGCTGACGCCCTTGGCCCAGCGCGCGTGCGCGGGTCCAATATCCCCTGAATGTCGCCGCAGAGCCCCATGAGCCTCGTCGAGTGCGTCCCGAACTTCAGCGAAGGCCGCCGGCCGGAGGTCGTCGACTCGATCCTGGCCGCGATCACGTCGGTGCCGGGCGCGCGCCGGATCGACCATAGCCTGGACGCGAGCCACAACCGCGCCGTCGTGACGTTCGTAGCGCCGCCCGAGGTCGCGGGCGAGGCCATGTTCCGCGGCATCGCGCGCGCGCGCGACCTGATCGACCTGACGGCGCACCAGGGCGAGCACCCGCGCATCGGCGCGACCGACGTCGTGCCGTTCGTGCCGCTCGACGGGGCAGACATGGCGACCTGCGTGAAGCTGGCGCACGCGCTCGGCGCGCGCGTGGGCCGCGAGCTCGAGATCCCGGTCTACTTCTACGAGGCCGCGGCGCGTCGTCCCGAGCGCAGGAACCTGCCCGACGTGCGCAACATCGGGTTCGAGAAGTTGCGCGACGCCGTCGCCGCCGGCGATGCGGCGCGCACGCCCGACGAAGGGCCCAAGGACCACCTGCACCCGACGGCGGGTGCGGTCGTGATCGGCGCGCGCGCGTTCTTGATCGCGTACAACGTGAACCTGGAGACGCAGGACGTCGCCGTCGCCAAGGAGATCGCCAAGAAGATCCGCGAGAAGGACGGCGGCCTGAAGGGTATCAAGGCCATGGGGTTCTGGCTCGACGACCTGAAGTGCGCGCAGGTCAGCATGAACGTCTGCGATTTCGAGTCGACCGGGCTCGAGCGCGTCTACCGCGAGATCGAGTCGCTGGCCTCGGCGCGCGGCGTGGCGATCCGCGAGAGCGAGCTGGTCGGCCTCGCGCCGCGCAAGGCGATCGCGACCGGGCTGCCGGAGCGCACGAAGCTGCGCGACTTCGACCCCAAGAAGCAGATCATCGAGGAGCTCCTGGCGGGATGAACAGGCTGTGCTTCGCGCTCGCCGTGCTCGTGGTCGCCGCGCTCGCGGCGCGCGGTTCGCGAGCTCACACGACGACCGGCGTCGAGGCGGCCGCCCGCACGCTGACCCCGGCGGCCGTCAGCGCCGCGCAGGACGCCCCGGTGTGCAAGAAGTGCCAGTCGACCGGCCGTCAGCCCTGTCCCGAGCACGACAAGGACGAGTGCGCGTTTGAGGACGACGCGCTCTTCTGCAGCGTCGTCCTCAAACG
>Ga0163152_10005325_pt1 | contig 15175 bp, 9 predicted proteins | sample OliLakLV19MP8IB2_FD_148635 | JGI IMG/M metagenome (GOLD analysis project Ga0163152, IMG submission 148635) | Freshwater microbial mat bacterial communities from Lake Vanda, McMurdo Dry Valleys, Antarctica - Oligotrophic Lake LV.19.MP8.IB-2 | ecosystem: Environmental > Aquatic > Freshwater > Lake... | reverse complement strand
CCGCGGGGACGGAGCGGGTTCCCTGCAACTCCGCTTGCGAAGGACCGTAAACCGTGCGATCATCGGCGGGATGCCTTCGTGGCACCCACGTTCCCCTCGATGGGTCGCCGCAAGGCGACTGGTCTTGAACCTCCGGGTTTCGCCCGGACATCGAGCAGAGGCTCGATGCCACGCACAATACCCGGAGTTTCCCATGACCGCTTCCTCCAACTCCTCCCGACGCGACTTCCTCCAGACCTCCGCTCTCGCCACCGGCGCATTGCTCGCCGCGGTGGGGGGGCTTCCGCTGAGTGCGACCGCCAGGAGCCTCCGCGCCTCCCGCCCCGCCCCGAGCGCAAAGATGCGCATCCTCATCCTCGGGGGCACCGGCTTCATCGGCCCCGCGATGGCCGAACTCGCCATCGCCCGCGGCCACCACGTCACGCTCTTCAACCGCGGCCGGCGGGAGAAGTATCTCGGCACCCCCGACGGCACCGAGCATCTCTACGGCAACCGCGACCCCAACCTGCACTCGCAGACCAAGGTGGTGGATGGAAAAGAGGTCGATGACGGCACCAGCCCCAAGGGCCTGAAGGAACTCGAGGGCAAGAAGTGGGACGCGGTGATCGACAACTCCGGCTTTGTCCCTCGGATCGTCAAGGCCTCGGCGGAGGTGCTCGCCCCCAACGTCGGGCAGTATGTGTTCATCTCGACGCTGAGCGTGTACGCCGACAACTCCAAGCCAGGCCTCGATGAATCTGACACGCTCGCGACGATGGAGGACCCGGCCAACGAGAATGTCGGCGAGCACTACGGCGCGCTCAAAGCCCTGTGCGAGCAGGCGGCGGAAGCGGCCATCCCCGGCAAGGTCACGCTCATCCGCCCCGGGTACATCGTCGGCCCGCGCGACGGAACCGACCGCTTCACCTATTGGCCCGTGCGCACCAGCCGCGGCGGCGAGGTGCTTGTCCCCGGCGCTCCCGCCGACGCCGTGCAGTTCATCGACGTGCGCGACCTTGCGGACTTCACCATCCGCTGCGTCGAGAACAAGACCATCGGTACGTTCAACGCGACCGGGCCGGAGCGCAAACTGCCCGTCTCGGAGATGCTCGCGGCGTGCTTTGCCGCGTCCAAGGCTACTGGAGGAAAGGCCGACGCGACGTTCACGCATATTCCGTACGAATGGCTCAAGGCGCACGATTGCGAGCCTGGTTCGCTGCCGATCCTGCTGCCCAACGAGGGCGAGTATGCGGGTTTCCACCAGCGCAGCGTGGCGAAGGCCGTCGCCGCGGGGATGAAGTACCGCTCGTGCGAGGAGACCTGCCAGGCCTTGCTGAAGTGGTGGCCCGAGGCGATGGCGCTGCGAGAGAAGGTCGCCAAGGAGGTTGATGCCGACCGTAAGGCCAAGGGCCTGCCCCTTGCACCCCAGCCGCCCGCCGATCGCCTTCGCGCCGGCATACCGCCGGAGAAGGAAGCCGAGTTGCTCGCGGCGTGGAAGGCGGAGAAAGCAGCGGGATGAGGGCGTGATGAGGTGATGCGCAGATCGATCTCCTACGCTCAGCCTCGATGCCCGCACGCCGCATCATCACTCTCGCCGATCGTCCGTGGAGCGTCCGGGCGGTCCATCCCGATGCGATTGACCTTTCGGATTCGGCCGGCGCCGTCCGCGATGCCGCGAAGTTGCGTGACGCTCTGAATCAAGGAACCCCCGCTCGCGTGCCCGGGTGCGTGCATCACGCGCTCATCGACGCCGGGTTGATCGAGTCGCCCGATCGCGGTGATGCCGAGGAGCGACTCCGCTGGATCGGCAAAGCGGATTGGGAGTACGGCTGCGAGTTTGAGTGGGATGGCACCGATCCGTCGAGCGAGAACGATTCTTCGCGCACCGAACTCGTCTTCAACGGCCTGGACACCGTCGCGGAAGTCACGATCAACGATCGAGTATTGGGCTCGGCCGCGAGTTTCTTCTTCCCGCATCGGTTTGATGTTCGGAACGCAATCCGCCCGGGCCTCAACGAACTGCTCGTGCGCTTCACCTCGCCTTTGAGGCACATCCGCGCGGAAGAAGCAAGACTCGGTTCGCGCCCATTCAACGGAGACGGGGGTGGCTGGGACCCATTTGTGTTCATCCGGAAGCCCGCGTGCAACCTCGGGTGGGACTGGGGACCAAGGGTCGCGACCGTCGGGATCGCGGGGGGAGTATGGATCGAGCAGTGGCGCAGCGCACGCATCGATACCGTCAGGCCGCTGGTGATGATCGCGACGGCGGAACACGCAGAAGTCGTCGTACACGCGAGCATCATGCTCGAGGCCGACCGGCCCCGCGTCGCATCTCCAACTGCAAAGGTCCGGCCGGTCGTTCCGCTCGCGGGGGGAGGTGGAATCGATACGCTCGATCCGCAATCAGCCGACAACCCCGTCCTCCGCGGCGAGGCAGACCCCTGCGCGGGGGGCGAAGAGCCGCACATCATCGCGGTGCTGCGCTCGCCCGGCGGGGGTGCGGTTGTTGCCCGCGGGCGCGCAGCGCTTGCCCCGGGCTCGGATGCCGTCTCGATCCGGCTTGGAGTTCAAGCGCCGGAGTTGTGGTGGCCGCGCGGCCATGGCCCACGGGAAAGAGGCACGGGCGATGACCGACCGCTGTACGAACTGCGTGTGGAACTCCGCCGCGGCGATGTCGTGCTCGACACCTGGCAGGGGCGTGTCGGCCTGCGCACGGTGGTCCTCGACACTTCCCGCGACCGATGGGGAAGCGCGTTCACGCTCCGCGTGAATGGCACGCCCATCTTCTGCCAGGGTGCGAACTGGATACCCGAGGGGCTTTTCGCCGGCTACGCGGGCGATGACCTGATCCGCACGCGTATCGGCGCTGCCGCCGAGTGCGGCATGAACATGCTGCGCGTGTGGGGCGGCGGTCTGTACGAACCGGCCGCTTTCTACGACGAGTGCGACCGGCTGGGCATCCTCGTGTGGCAGGACTTCATGTTCGCCTGCGGGATGTACCCGGAGGAGCCGCCGTTCAAGGGAGGGGCGGAACTTGTGGAGCGCGAGGCGCGGCACCAGATCGCACGATTGAGCACGCACGCGAGTGTCGTGCTGTGGTGCGGCGGGAACGAGACGGTGTGGGGACACGACAAGTGGGGCTGGAAAGAGCGACTGAAGGAGGGGCAGACTTGGGGGAAGGGATATTGGCTGGAGATGCTGCCGCGGCTGTGCGCGGAGATCGATCCCACCCGGCCTTACTGGCCGAACAGCCCGTGGTCGGGCGAGGATGCCGACGGCAAACAGCGGGATGTGCTGGATGCCGATCATGGCGACCGCCACACGTGGGAGGTGGAGGCATGGGGCCCGCGGCCGGAAGTCGAGGGCTTTCGTTCACCCAACGCATCAGGAGTGCCGCGGTTCTGCTCCGAGTCTGGGCATCAGAGCCCGTCGTGCTTTGCGACACTCTGTGATCAACTGAGTGGCATCGGGCTTCCGCCCGATGTCCGGGCGCAGCCCAGCACCAGGAGAGCATTCGTCGCCCACAGCGGCGACGACACCCGGCGGAAGACCGGTGCCACATTCAGTCAGGAACTCGCCCGCCGCCAGCGCGGACCCGGCGGCGACGAACGGTGGTACGACGCGCCGCTCGCGGCGGAGTTCGGGCCACCCGGCTCGCCATTGCGCGAGCGGGACGATGCGAGTGAGGCATCCTTCACCCGATGGATGTATCTCGCCCAGGTGCTCCAGGCACGCGCGGTCGCCCGTGGCATCGAGTGGCACCGCGTCAACCGGCCGCGATGCGGGGGTGTGCTGTTCTGGCAACTCAACGATTGCTGGGCAGGGCACTCGTGGTCCGCCGTTGATGCCGCGGGCCGCAGGAAGCCGCTGTGGTACGCGACGAGGCGCGCGATGTCGCCGCGGCTGCTGTCGATCCATGCCGTCGATGGCGTACCGATGCTTTTCGGCGTGAACGACACGGATAAAGGTTGGGAGGGAGAAATCGTTTCGCGGCGAATAGGGTTTGACGGCGTGATGCTCGCGGAGCATCGCGGGCATGTGCGGATCGGGCCGCGGGTGGCGGGTTCGCTTTGGAATATGGAATGCCTGCTCGGCCGAGCAAGCGATGTGACGCGCGAGTTGCTCATCGCCGAGGCCCGAGAGGGGGGCGGCGAGGCGGCGGGTCAGCCAGGCTTTGAGCGTGCGTTGTTCTTCCATCGGCCCGATCACGAGTTGGCCTACCCGCGAGGCGTATGCGATGTACGGGTGTCCGTTACGTCCGAGGGCGTACGTTTGAGTCTCGTCGCCCGCACGCTTATCCGTGATTATGTTTTGGCACCCGACCAGGTGGATTCTGCCGCGACAGCCAGCGACAACCTCATCACGCTCCTACCGGGTGAGGAAGCGGTGATCGATGTCCGGACGGCAATAGAAGCCTCGCAAGCGTGGCGCAGCGCACCTGCGCCGCAGTGGGTGAACCGGAGTTCACCGTGACGGAGAACGCGTTGCTCGCGCTCCGGGCACTGACAGACGATGACGCGCGGACTTCCTGTTGACGCTTCAATCCGTAATCCGCAATCCAAGTCCAAAGATCACTCCTTCAGCCCCTGAGTCGCCACTCCCTCGATGATCGCCTTCTGCGCCAGCAGGAACACCGCCAGCACCGGCACGACCGCGATCACGCTCGCCGCCAGCGACAGGTTCCACGGCGTCTGCCCGTGCTGGGACTGGAACATGTAGACGCCCAGCGACACGGTGTACATGTGCGGCTGGTTGATGAAGATCAACGGGCCGGCGAAGTCGTTCCACGAGCCGATGAAGGCCAGCAGCGCGACGACCACGAGCGCGGGGCGCGCCACCGGCAGGATCACCCGCCAGAAGATGCCCAATGATGAGCAGCCGTCTATGGCCGCGGCCTCATCGAGTTCGCGCGGGATGGTCAGGAAGAACTGGCGCAGCAGGAAGATGCTGAACGCGCTGCCGAACCACGCGGGCACCCACAGGGGAGCGAACGTGCCGATCCAGCCGAGGTGCTTGAAGAGCAGGTACTGCGGCGCGATGATGACCGTAGGCGGGATCATCAGCGTCGCGAGCACCAGCACAAAGAGCGCATCTCGCCCGCGCCAGCGCATTCGGGCGAACGCGTACGCCGCCGCAGCGCTCGAGAGAGTCAAGCCGATCGTGCTGAGCATGGCGACCATGAGCGAGTTGCGGATGTAGGTGGGAAAGTCCGCCGCCGCGGAGGTCCACACCTCGCGATAGTTGTCCACCGCCTGCGCCGCATCGTCCAGACGGGGCAGCACCCCCGCGCCGGGGTCGAGCACCGCGTCCGCGCTGCGGAAGGAACCCGTCAGCATGATGAGCAGGGGCGCGAGGTACACCGCGGCCGTGAGCCACAGCAGCCCCGAGAGCAGAACGCGATCGGATAGCGCTGTTTGCCGCGATGTGTGTGTCGCGCGGCGGGGCGGGGATGGAGACGGCAGGCTCATGCGGCTCGGTAGTGGACAAGGCGGCGTGAGAGGGCGAGCGTCAGCCCGGCGATCCCGATCGTGGCGAGCAGTTGGACCCATGCCATCGCGCTGGCGTATCCCATACGACCGTAACGGAAGGCGGACTCGTAGATGTAGAGTTGATAGACATAGGTCGAGTGGTCCGGCCCGCCCTCGGTCATGATCTGCGGAGCGCCGAAGACCTGCAGCGACCAGATGATCGAGATCATCACGTTGAACAGGATCGCGGGCGAAATCGCCGGGAGAGAGACGTGCCAAAGGCGTGCCAGACGGCCCGCGCCGTCGATGTCGGCGGCCTCGTAGAGCGACCGGGGCACATCGCGGAGCGCGGCCGAATAGACCACTACGGCCGTGCCGATGTTCCAGAACCCCATGATGACCAGCGCGGTCATGGCGTACCGCGCATCGCCCAGCCAGTTGGGCGTCGGCAGCCCGACCGCACCCAGTGCGCGGTTGATGATCCCAGCCTCGGAGTTGTACATGAACGCCCAAGCGAGGGCGGATGCCACGAGCGGTACCAGCGTCGGCAGGAAGATGATCGCGCGTGCAACACCGCAACCCCGGATGTGCTGCTCCAGAAGGATCGCCACGAGCAGGGCCACGAGCGTTCCGATGGTCACGCTCGCTCCGGCGTACGCGAGTGTGTTCCACACGGCCGTCCAGAAAAGCGGATCGTTCCAGAGTTCGACGTAGTTGGCCGGGCCGATCCCCACCGGCGACTCGAGCAGCGAGTAGTCGGTAAAACTGTAGTACAGGCTCATCGCGCTGGGGATGAGCATGAACACGATGAATCCGATCAGCCACGGCGCGATCCACAGCCATGCCTTTGGTGAGCCGGAACTCCGTGCCGGCTTTGCTTCGGAGAACCGAGATTCATGTTCGCCACTCACGCCCCACCCCGCTCCGCGCGGGCAGCGCGAAGGCTGCTCGCCCGTTCGATCAGTCCCTGCGCGCGGGCCTGGACAGCCGCAAGTGTGGCGGCCGGATCCGCACCTCGCCAGACCGAGTCGAACGCGCCCCCGAGCAGGTCGGCATATTGTGGCCACACACGCGTAGGGGGAAGGACATCCGCCCGCGTGCTGCGCGCGATGGCATCGAACACGCCGACGAAGCGGCTGGGGTGGCGGGCGAGGAACTCGGACGAGACTTCCCGCATCGGCGAACCCTTGCAGTGCGCCAGCGCGAGTTGCTCCTGTGTTTCCCGGCGCTGCATGAAGCGCAGGAACTCCCAACTCGCCTCAGGGTTCTTACACCCGCGCGGGATGATGATGACATCCGCTTCGAGCAGGCCGCGGGGCAGTTCGGGCTGGGGCAGGGCATCGTCGATCGGCACCGCCGTCACTCCGTAGTCGAGCGAGGGGTTGTGCAGGCGGATGAAGTTGGCCAGCCACGGACCCTGCACGATCATGGATGCCCGCCCGCTGATGAACGGGTCCTGGGGGGAGTGGATGCTGCGCGAAAATGTCTGCGCGAACGCCGAGGCCTCCGCGCGCCCGACCCGCGCGGCGGTGGCCGCGATCCACTCGAGCGCCTTGATGTTGCCTGCTTCATCGGCCGTTGCGCGGCCTGTCGCGCTGTCAAACAGCCGCCCGTCGAAGTACGCGCTCCACGAGTACGGCCACCACGCGGGCAGATTCGGCAGGAAGCCCGCCCGGCGGATCGCGCCCTGCGCATCCTTCGCGTTGAGTCGGTCAGCGAACGCATCAAGCTCGCCGATCGTCCGTGGGGGACGATCCGGATCAAGCCCCGCCTCGCGGAAGTGCGCGCGGTTGTAGTACAGCCCGAGCGTGTAGCAGGTGTTCACGCCCGCCCGCGGCCGCGCTTCGTGTGTCAGCAACTTCCAGATGTTGGGCAGATAGTCCGTCTCGCCGCGCCACTCGTGCTCGGGAAAACTGTCCAGCGGCATCGCCGCGCCCGCCTCCGCGTAGAGGGGAACCGAGTAACTGAAGAGGCCCACGAGGTCGGGTGGGTCGCCCCCTCCGATGGCGACCATCGCCTTGCTGGAGATATCGCTGATCGGTACCCGGACCACCCAGAGTTTTTCCTGCGACTGGTTAAAGGTGTTGATGACTCCTTGAAGCGCTGCGCCCTCCGCGCCGGTCCATTTTTCCCAGTAGTGCAGAACCTTCCGCCCTCGCGGCATCCCCGCAAGGTCGCGCTGCGCCCTCGGCCATGCCGCCCACGCAAGCGCGCACGCGCCCGCCGTGCCGATCGCCGCGCGGCGGGAAACCCGGAGTTGCCGGCTGGTGATCGTCACTTCGCGCCCATCCTAACAGGTCGTCGCGTTCTCCCCAACCTGCTTTGCCCTCTTGATGCAACACCCGCTCGTGCCCGTATGATGCTCCATGATGGGCCGATGGCTGATTCTCTGGGTAACGCTCGGCGTCGGAGGCCTTGGGGCTACGCGCACATTCGCGGATGCCGTGCAGCCGGCGCAACCCGAAGCCCGCGGCGTGGTGCCCGCGGCGAAGCCTGCCGCCGAGGTGACCGCTCCAAGCGGGCACGGCTGGATGACGATCCGCGACGATCGGGATCAAGCGACCATGTTGCTCCACCTCCCGCCCAGGAGCGTTGGTGGGGACGGCGATCCACCGGGGACGGTGCGGATCGCTCCGGGTGTAGGACTGCAAACCGACGGCCTCGCCTTCTATGGCAATCGTGTTTGGCTCGCAATGGTGCAGGAAGCGGGGCTGAGGCGGGTAGTCACACTCTCGGTAGCCCGCAGTCTCGGTGGCTCGTGGGAGTATCCGCCGGGAAGGCCCGAGGTCCTTCCGCCGCTTCCCGGCCGGAATGAACTCGTCGGATTTGTCGGAACTGCGCGGGGTCCGATCGCCCTGCTTCACGCCCGACACGATTCAGCCAAACCGGAAAACGAATCTCCCTGGACTCTTCTCCGGCTGGGGCGGGGCGAGTGGACCGAACTGGCCCTCCCTTGGGGCGACGTTTCGGAAATACCTAAAATGGGGAGTATCCTTCGCATTATCAGCATGGATAGAGGGGTGGCTCTTTTTATCCATTCGCCGGGAACCGAGCAGTACACCATTTTCAGGTCTGAGGTGCCCCAATTTTCCACACTGGTGGATGGGCGACCCGCTACCGAATCATGGACTCGCGAAACGCATTCAATCCAAACGGCGGGCGAACCCGGCCGACTCCAGTTCGCGCCCGATGACATTTATCAGGTAGGGGATGGGCGCACGAGCCAGTTGGTCGCCGCGACCTGGCGTGCCGACGGCGGAGTGGGGGGAGGCTCGCAGAGGGGAGAACTGGAACTGTTGGCCCTTCGAGACTCGCGAGCTTCCGTGCTTGCTCGCCTCACCGATGTGCCACGAGAGCACCGGATCTCGCCGCTGAACACCAACAACTCCCTGGCCATTTTGTGGTGGGAGGCGAGCCCCACCGCAGCGGACGGCGGCGCACAGCGCGATCCGGTTCCCGGGTCGACGAGCGCGAGGCGCTTCAAGGTGGTCGAGGTCTCCGCTATCAGCGGCAAGGAACTCTACCGCGGCGATGCACAGGGCGGCGGCGTGATGTCCGGCAACGAGTTCAAGGTTCTCGCCGTCGCGGTGCTGCTGCTTACGACGCTGGTCCTGCTGTTTGCCCTGCGGGCCGAGCCGACTTCATCATTGCAACTCCCCGACGGCTTCGTTCCGGCGGACCCGCTTCGGCGCATCATCGCGGCCCTCGCTGACCTGGTCCCCGGCGTCGTCATCGCCGCGTTCCTCGTCGGCATCGAGCCCGAGGCGATGCTCAGCCCGACTGTTTTCATCGGGCCGCGCGCTGAGCCGCTGGCATGGGTGTTCGCGCTAGGCATCACGGTGCTGCACTGCACGATCGGCGAAGCGATGACGGGTCGGTCCATCGGCAAAGCGCTGACGGGCTGCGAGGTCGCGGGCTTCCGGCGGGACAAAGAAACTGGAAAGACTGAACTCAGTCCCGTGATGGTCTGGCAGGCCATCGTCCGCAACCTGATCAGGTGGTTCGTTCCCGTCTTTGGCATCCTTCTTTTGATCGATGGCGGAAGGCGGCACCCGGCGGATGCCGCCGCTGGAACAGTCGTGGTAGTCCGCATTGAGGAGCCTGAAGAAGATTGAGTGCCGCCAATGCTGGCTTGGTGCCTTCGGCCAGCGGGGGCCAGTTTTCATCTGGAAAGGCGCAAAGTCTGCCACTGACTGTGAAGGTTGCGTGGACCCTGGCCCGATAAGGCCAGTGCTGACAGGCAGTTTCTGCCGAAGTCGGACACTGGAGCATCGTCGTGGCGGAAGGGTCGAGCATCGCAGGAACGATCGTTGAGAAGCCCGGCTTCCTTGCGACGTTGCGCGCGGCTTGGCCGATCCCCGTGTTGCTCATTGCGACTGTGCTGCTCGCAGGTGGCCTGTATACCGCCGTGGCATCGCGTCCCAAGGCCGATCCCGGCGAACCGCTTCAGGCCGCCGAAGCCCTTGTCGAGTCGGAGCGATTCGAGGAAGCAGTTTCGCTGTTGAACGACAAGGTCCGCGCGTTTGTGGATTCGGGGCAGGCGAGCGAGCAGGATCGCGGGCGGTTCCACCTCGCGCGGGCCCGCGCTTTCGCGGGAGCGATCGCGCCCAAGGCCGAGACGCACGCTGACAACCACAACCGCGTGATCTCGGATTATCTCGCGGCGCAGCAACTCCGTCAGTCGCTTCTTCCCTCGGACACCGCCCGGAAGATCGAGTCGTACATCGCGCGCGATCGCCTCGCAGAGGCGGTCCGCGCTCTGGCCGATCTGCCGCCGAGCGAGTCCGCACGGAAGGCACGCCTGACTCGAAAAGTTGTGGAGCAGGCCCTCGCCCAAGCCGAGCCTGATCGCGTGCTGGTCCTGGAACTGCTCGCCCTGCTCGCCGCGGAGCCGACGCTCGATGGCGCTGGGAAGGCGTGGGTGCTCGCGCGTCAGACGCAGTACCTCAACGAGGACGGGCGGTACGAAGAGGCGATCAACAAACTCCTGCGAGACATGCTCCGGTTGGCCGATGCGCCGCCGGAGGCGATGGGCGAGTTGCACCTCCGGCTCGGCGAGGCCTACCTCGGCTCCGGCAACGATGTTGCCGCAGCGCAGCGCCTCGAAGCCGCCGAACTTCTCCTGGCGCCATCGAGCCCGCTCCGCGCGAATGGCGCACTGCTGCTCGGGCGCATCCTCAAGGCCGGCGCTGGAGCCGACCCAGAACGCCTGCAGCGCGCTGCCGAGCGGTTCGGGCTGGTCATCACCGACTTCGCGACTTCGACGGCGTACCTGCCCGCACTGCTGGAACTCGCGGAGATCGACGCGGCGCGTGGGGAGCACGAGGCCGCGTCGGAACGGTACGCCGAACTGGTCGAGGCGGTCCGTCGACCGGCCACGAATGTTCGTCAGAACTTCGACGCTGAGCGTGTGACATCGAGCCTGATGGACCGGCAGACCGGAACATTCCTGAGCGGGGATTACGACATCGCGATGCGCTACGCCGAACTCGCCGCGAGCCTGTACGATGATGCGAAGATTCCGGCCGCGCTTTCTTTGGTGCTCGGGCAGACGCATCGCGCGGTGGCCGATCGCATCTTGGCGGAGTCCGCGGCGGCGGACGGCCCTGGATCGGCTGTCGAGCGGCTTGATCCGGCTGCGCGTTCGGAACTCAAGCGGCACCTGCTGGCCTCGGGCGAATCGTTCGCTCGCCACGCGGACCTGGTGTCTTCCGTTGATACCGCTGGGTATCTGGATTCGCGTTGGCTCGCGGCGGACTCCTTCGACCTCGCCGGGGATATGGAGCAGGCCCGGCGTGAGTTCTCGCTGTACACGGATGGCGCGCCCGATGATGACAGCCGCCGCCCCGAGGCGAGGGTTCGGCTTGCGCAGGTGTTCCAGGTAGAGCGCAACTTCGCAAGCGCGGCGGGCCTGTACCGCACCGTGATGGCCGGTCCCGGCCCGGCTTCCGACCGAGCGAGGGTGCCGCTGGCCAAGTGCCTCCTGGCCGATTCCGAGCCGGGGAACGATGCCGAGGCGGAGACGCTGCTGCTCACGACGATCGATGGGAGCATCGTGGCGCCCGACGCCGCCGCGTTTCGCGATGCGCTTGTTGAACTGGGTGGCGTGTACTACGCGACCGCCCGCTACCCCGAGGCGATCGCGCGTCTCGAGGAGGCGGTGGAGCGGTACCCCGATGACCCGCGTATCGACATCCTGCGGTACAAACTCGCGGATGCGAGCCGCTTGTCCGCCGGGCAGATCGCGCTCACGCTCCGGCAGGCGCTGCCGCAGGCGACGCGGGAGGCGCTGGAGCAGGAGCGTGTGTCACGCCTGCACAGGGCTGCCGAACTGTACGAGCAGGTGCGAGCATCGCTCGACTCAGACCCTGCGCGAAAACTTGGCGACTTGGAGCGCGTGTGCCTGCGGAACGCTTACTTCGCGATCGGCGACTGCGCCTTTGACCTCGCGGACTACGACAGCGCCATCGCGGCGTACGACGCGGCGCGCCTGAAGTACGCGGACGATCCGTCGTCGCTGGTCGCGATGGTGCAGATCGTCAACGCCTATGTCCAGCAGCAGCGCTGGCCGCAAGCGCGAACCGCGAACGAAAGAGCGCGCCAGCACCTGGCCAGGTTCCCCGACGATGTCTGGCAGCGTCCGGACCTGCCCATGGAGAAGAAGCACTGGGAGCGATGGCTGGACGCGGGGACGCTGTTGGATCAGTCGGCCCGGGTCGAACCCTGAGGAGGATCGCATGGACGCGGGAAACTCAACGGCCGGAGGGGGGGAGCGCATGGATCAGCGGGGCGTGACCGGCGCGCGCAGGTTGGCCGGACTCATCGACGAGCAGCACGCGCAGTGCGTCGAACTTGAGACGCTCAGCCGCGCACAGTCGGCGATGGTCGAGAGCGGAGATACGGACGGCGTGCTCGACATGCTCGGGCGCAGGCAGACAATCATCGATCGCATCGCACGTCTGAGCGATCAACTTTCCCCGCTGCGCTCGGGTCGCGAGGAGTTGCTCAGCGGGCTGCCGACGGCTGATCGTGACCGCCTCCGCGCGAGCGTCGAGGAGATCGCGCGGCTCGTGGAGCGCGTCCGCGAGCGCGATGATCAGGACCGGCAGGCGATGGAGCGCCGGCGCGCGGGGATCGCCGGAGAACTTTCGGGCCTCGCCCGGTCGCGCGGGGCGGTCGCGGCCTATTCCGGCGGGCGCGTCGGTGCCATCGGTAACGGGGGGGGCAACGCGGCGGGCAACGCGCGGTTCCAGGATCGCCAGGGATGAGCGCCGTGACCACTCAACCACAACCCGCCGGGCCGGAGTTGGCGCCCGAGGACCTCGGCGAGTTGCTGTCCGCTTTCAACGATGCCACCTCGCGCCTCCAGTCCGCGCACGAGTCCCTGCACGGGGAGGTAGCGCGGCTCAAGGGCGAACTGCGCGAGGCCAATGAGCAAATCGAGCGATCGCGCCGACTGTCGGCGCTGGGCGAGATGGCCGCGGGAATTGCTCACGAAGTGCGTAACCCGCTGGGGTCAATCCGGCTCTACGCGCGGATGCTGGAGCAGGATCTTGCCGGCAGGCCGGAGGAGCGGCGACTGGCGGAGAAGATCGGCGCGGCGGTGCGCGGGCTCGACGCGGTGGTGTGCGATGTGCTGAGTTTCGCACGAGAGATGCCCGTCCGTGCTGCACATACCTCTGCCGCGGGCCTGCTGAGAGGTGCGGTTGAGGAAGTGCTCGCCGATGAGCGTCTCACCATGCAGGGACGCGAGCTCCAGGTCCGCTACGAAATATTGGCGGACGGGGCCGATGCGCTCATGGTTGAGTGCGATGAGCAGTTGGTGCATCGGGCGCTGGTGAACGTGATCCGCAACGCCGTTGAGGCCATGCTCGCGGCCGATGTTCCGCGCAGCGCGACTCCGCGCGCGGACGCACGCGATGCCGTGCTCACGGTTTCGGCCAGGCACTGCGAGCCCGAGGGGATGATCGGACTGACCGTGCGCGACACAGGCCCCGGCATCCCTCCCGAGGCGATGGAGCGCATCTTCAACCCGTTCTTCACGACGCGGGCGACGGGCACGGGCCTTGGCCTCTCGATCGTCCACAGGATCGTGGATGCGCACGGGGGGCGGACGAGAGTTTCCAACCTGCCGGGATCGACGGCGGGCGCGATGCCCGCGGGCGCGGAGGTGGAGTTGCTGTTCCCGCGGGCGCGGACGAATGGCGAGGAGCAGGTCGTGGTGGTTCGGAATCTTGAAAACGTGCGTTTGGGAGATGTGATATGAGCACCGTTCTAGTTGTGGACGACAAGGAAATGCTGCGGGACAGCGTGGGCGCGACGCTGCAGCGGGCAGGGTATGAGGTGCTCAGCGCGCCCGATGCCGCGGCGGCCCTTGAGATCATCGCGCGCCGCCGGCCCGACGCGGTGGTGACGGACCTGAAGATGCCCGGGATGACGGGGATCGAGTTGGTCGAGCGGGCGCGGGACATCGATGACACGCTCCCGTTCGTGGTCATGACCGCGTACGGCGCGGTCGATACCGCTGTTCAGGCGATCAAGGCCGGGGCGTTCGACTACATCACCAAGCCTTTCGAGGGCGACGAACTCATCGTGGCGGTGAAGCGCGCAATCGAGCACGCGCGGATGGCGCGTGAGAACGCGGTGCTGCGGAGCAACGCCGAGGGGCCGCGGGCGGCCTCCCCCGGGGGAGGGCCCACCGGCGTGGCGAGACTGATCGGCGAATCGCCGGCGATGCGCCGCGTCCGCCAGCAGGTGCTCGCGGTGGCCGAGTCGCACGGAACGGTGCTGATCTGCGGGGAATCGGGCACGGGCAAGGAGGTCGTGGCCCGCGCGGTGCATGAACTCAGCCCCCGCGCTTCCGGGCCGTTCCTGGCGGTGAACTGCGCTGCGCTGTCCGAGTCGCTGCTGGAGAGCGAACTCTTCGGGCACGAGCGGGGCGCGTTCACCGGCGCTGAAAAACTCCGCAAGGGCCGGTTTGAGTTGGCCGACCGCGGCACGCTCCTGCTCGACGAGATCTCCGAGGTCTCGCCCAAGGTGCAGGCCAAGTTGCTGCGCGTGCTGCAGGAGCGGTCCTTCGAGCGGGTCGGGTCGAGCATGACCATCGGACTGGATGTGCGGATCATCGCCACGAGCAACCGCGACCTGCCGCGCTCGGTGGCGCGCGGCGACTTCCGCCAGGACCTGTTCTTCCGCATCAACGTGCTTCCGGTGCATCTCCCGCCGCTACGCGACCGGCTGGAGGACATCCCCGCGCTGGTGGCACACTTCCTCGGGCACACCGCCCAGCGAGAGGGCAAGCCCACGCGGCGGATGAGCGATGACGCGATGGCGGTGCTGCGGTCGTACACCTGGCCCGGGAACGTGCGCGAGGTGCAGAACGTGTGCGAACGAGCGGCGGTCCTGTGCCGAACCGAGGTCATCGACCGTCCGATGATCGAGCCCTGGCTGCTCCCGTCCGACTCGATGCTCTCGCATAGCCTCGAGGTGAAGGTGGTCAACGGCATGAACCCTCTGCTGCTTGGCCCGGGTGCCGGTAGTGAGCGCGGCGACATCCCGTTCGACGGCCGCCCGCTGGAAGACATCGAGCGCGACGCGATCATCCGCACGCTCACGAAGTTCAACGGCCACCGCCAGCGGACGGCCCAGTCGCTGGGGATCGGCGTGCGCACGCTGGGGCTGAAACTCAAGAAGTGGAAGCAGCAGCAACTCGTCGAGCAAACGCTCTA
>Ga0163152_10005321_pt1 | contig 15182 bp, 12 predicted proteins | sample OliLakLV19MP8IB2_FD_148635 | JGI IMG/M metagenome (GOLD analysis project Ga0163152, IMG submission 148635) | Freshwater microbial mat bacterial communities from Lake Vanda, McMurdo Dry Valleys, Antarctica - Oligotrophic Lake LV.19.MP8.IB-2 | ecosystem: Environmental > Aquatic > Freshwater >... | reverse complement strand
TCCATTCAAAATGATAGAGTTGCAAGAAGCTGAGATGCGCCTCATGAATCTGGACGCATCGCCGCACAGCAGGGTTGATCACGCCCCAACGTCTGAAAGCAAATGAATCCTGAATTAAGCCAATGGCTGGACGCAATCGTCCGATGGGTTCATGTGTTTTCTGGAATCATGTGGGTCGGCACCACCTATTATTTTACCTGGCTCGATGGACGTTTCACGGAGTTGGAAAAATCGGAAGAGGAAAAAGGTCAACCAGTCTGGATGGTTCACAGCGGCGGTTTTTATCGCGTTGAAAAACAGAAAGCGCCACAACCGCTCCCGCTCAATCTGCACTGGTTTCGCTGGGAAGCCGCGCTCACCTGGATGAGCGGCATGACGCTTTTCATCATGGTTTATTACATGGGCGGTTTGATGATCAACCTCGAGGAATCGCGGATCTCCAACAACACGGCCATTGGATTGAGTGTCGGATTATTGATTGCCGGTTGGCTGGTTTACGATCTGGTTTTGGGCCGGCTTTTTAGAAGCGAATTCGTTGGCGCGACGGTTTCCTTCATCCTCATCACCGTGCTGAGTTGGTTTCTCGTCCGAGACTTCAGCGGGCGCGCCGCGTTCCTGCAGTTAGGCTCCATGTTCGGCACGATCATGGTCGCCAACGTCTGGATGCGCATTCTGCCCGCGCAACGCCGAATGGTGGCGGCTCTCAAGGAAGGCAAACCCCCGGATGCTGCCGAAGCCCTCCGCGCGAAAAACGCCTCCAAACACAACACCTTCTTGGCGGTCCCGACCGTGTTCATCATGATCAGCAACCATTTCCCGATCGCCTACGGGCACAGGTATAATTGGATTGTTCTCTCCGGCGTGGTGCTGGTTGGCTGGATCGCCGCCAGGCTGATTCGCCGGGCGTAGAATATTTTCTCGAACAACGGAACTTTCGCGGCGTAAGTTACGGGATGAATTGTTGCCGGATGAAAACCGTCTTCATCGCCTGGGCTCTTGCACTATTTGCCCTGACTGTTCGCGCTGAAGTTCAGGAAGTGATTACCGCCGCCAACCGGTTGGCCGATGTGGGCGATTTCAAGCAGGCCGCCACGTTGCTGGTCTCGGCGTTGCAAAACTCCGGCGCCACGTTTTCCGAGGCGGAGCGAAACCAGCTCGCGTTCCAGTTCGATTTGCTCACCCGCATCAAAAAAGATTATTCGATGAGCGAGAAGGAGCTTTACGAAGCCATCGACAAATCGCTCACCGGGCTGACAAAGGATGAATTCGGTCGCTGGCTCCGGGAGGATCGTTTCGACTCCCGCGTGCTCAACGGCGTGCGCTCCTACGTTGGAACCAGTCTCAGCAACCTCTATTTCCGCCATCCGGAATTGAATGCCCGCCGTCGCGTGCCCAAGGACGACTCAGCGAATCAAAGGGCGATGCTGAATAATTGTCGCATGATCAAGGCAGCCGCAGTGAGCGAGAACAATCATTATGTTTTGCCCCACCGCTACAAGGCCGGCATCACAGTCAAGGTCGAGGAGAACGCGGTGCCTTCCGGGGAAATGATCCGGGCCTGGCTGCCGATTCCGCGCCGGTATCCGTTCCAGCGTGGATTCAAGATGCTCTCCAGTTCTTCCCGGGTGAAATATCTGGCCGACGAGAAGAGCCCGATACGCAGCGCTTACCTGGAGCAAGTTGCCCGGCTGGACAAGCCGACGGAATTTCAAGTCTCCTTCGAATACATCATCCACTGCGTGGCTTTCCCATTGCAGGCAGCCAGGGTCAAGCCGGCGAACCCGGAGGATCCCGTGATCAAACCATTCCTCGCGGAGGCGCCGCATGTTGTTTTCACGGACAAAATCCGGGAGCTGGCCGGCCAGATTTTGGGTGAAGAAACTAATTCAATGCTCCAGGCGCAGGCGCTTTATAATTGGGTCACCGACCACATCAAATACAGTTACGCCCGCGAGTATTCCACGCTGACGAATATCAGCGATTATTGCATGAGCAATGGATATGGCGATTGCGGGCAGGAGGCGCTGTTGTTCATCACGCTTTGTCGTTCCCAGGGAATTCCCGCGCGCTGGCAATCCGGCTGGCATCTCGTCCCGGGCAAATTGACGATTCACGACTGGACGGAAATTTACCTCGCGCCTTACGGTTGGGTGCCGGTCGATCCGTGGGCAGGGATCTATGCGATGCGCTATTGCACCAGCCTGAAGCCGGAAGAGCGCCGCGAAATCCGCGATTTTTATTTTGGCGGCCTGGATCAATACCGGATGATCGCCAATGGGGATCACAATCAGCAGTTGCAGCCTCCCAAGAATTCGTTTCGCTCCGACGACGTCGATTTTCAGCGCGGCGAACTGGAGTCGGGCGACGGCAACATTTACTTCGATAAATATTCCTACAAGCTGGACGCGGAACTGTTGAACGCCCCGACGGCGCAAACGCGGTAATGAATTGCCGATGCGCGAATCCCGCATAGGACGGGACATGTTCGAAGATTCGTCGGGTGCCGTAGTGGGGCAGGCTTCCAGCCTGCCTTCGGGGCATCTTGCCCCAGTGGCGGGCTCCCGCGGGCCGGAAGCCCACCGGGCAGGCGATAGTGCCCGCCTCACATTTTTATTCAGGACGTTAGAGGATGTCGGCAGTGTGATTTCTTGCGGATAATAAATTCATGAACCTTTCAACACAAAGGCAGGCGCTGAAATGCGCGGTCGAAGCGGCGCACGTGGCGGGAGCCGTGATGAGAAAAAACTTTCGTTCCGCCAAGAGAGTCAATTTCGAATCGCAGTTCGACATCAAACTGGAGCTGGATATTCGTTGCCAGAAGTTGATTGAAAAAATCCTGGGTCGCGCATTCCCCGAGGCCGCGCTGCTGGGTGAAGAAGGAAATAAAGGGGATGCCGACGCGGAATATCGCTGGGTGGTGGATCCAATCGATGGGACGGTGAATTTCACCTACGAGATTCCGCATTGCTGCGTTTCGATTGCGCTCCAAAGAAAAGTTCAAGGTTCAAAGTTCCGGGTCCAAAGTTCCGGGTCCAAAGTTCGAAGTCAACGGGCGCCGGATTACGAAAGCCTGGTCGGCGTGGTTTATGATCCGTTCTGCGAGGAACTTTGGACGGCGATTCGCGGCCAGCCCGCGCGATTGAACGGGAGAATCATCCGCGTGAGCAAACGCCGCCGGCTCAAGGATGCGATTGTCTCCGTCGGTTTTGGCAAAACCGATTTGTCGGTAAAAAAGACGCTGGTCTATTTTGGCAAGCTTTTGCCACGCATCCGCAAGCCGCGGATCATGGGCGCGGGCGCGCTGGCCATGGTCTATGTTGCGAGCGGACGTCTCGACGCCTACATCGAATCGCACATCTCGCTTTGGGACATTGCGGCGGGAGGTTTGATCCTCGAATGCGCTGGAGGCGATTTCTGGCATCGGCCAATTGAAGGACCGAATGCCTATCGGCTTCTCGCCAACAACGGACTTTTGCGGCGTCCGTTGGAGAGGCTTCGGTAAGGAAGGATTCGACTGTGAACGTGTTTATAACTGGCGCGACTGGATTTGTTGGTCGCGAAGTGCTCCGGCACCTTGATCAGGCGGGGCATTCGATCCGAATTCTCGCGCGCGATTCCAATTCCACGGTCGTTCAGGAGATGGTTTCGACGCATCAGGCCGAGGCGCATTGCGGCAATGTGCTCGATGCGGGATCGCTTCGGGGCGGCCTCGATGGCGTCGATGCCGTGGTTCACCTTGTTGGAATCATCAGCGAAATCGGCCAAAACACTTTTGAGAACATTCACACCCGCGGCACGAAAAACATGGTCGAAGCCGCGCGGGCGTCCGGCGTGAAACGTTTCGTGCAGATGAGTGCGCTCGGTGTGCGTTCCGACGCGGTCTCGCGGTATCACAAATCGAAATGGGCGGCCGAAGAAATCGTGCGACGGAGTGGTTTGGATTTTACGATTTTTCGTCCGTCGATCATTTACGGGGCAGGGGACCAGTTCGTGAACCTGTTCGCGCGGATGAGCCGATGGTCGCCGATTCTCCCGGTGATGGGAACAGGCGAGGGGACGTTGCAACCGGTCCGGGTCGAAGATGTCGCCCAATGCTTTGTGAATTCACTGATGGATTCCCGGGCCGTTGGGCAGACCTACGATCTGTGTGGTCCGGAAATCCTAACAATGCCGGAGATTCTGAAAACGATCTGTGCCGTGAAAGGGCGAAGACGGATCCAGCTTTGCATCCCGCTGTTTGCGGCCCGTTCTCTCGCGGTGCTGTTGGAAACGGTTTTTCCGCTGCTACTGCGAAAGGCGCCGCCGCTCAATCGAGATCAACTGGTGATGATCGAGGAAAAGACGATCGGAGATAGGCGGCTTGCCGGGGAACACTTCAAGATCGCCCCGCTGCGTTTTCGCGACGGGATTGAAAAATATTTGTGAGGTGGAGGCACTCGATGTTGCGAGGCGGAAACAGCGAGGATTGGAGCGTGGACATTTTTGTCCGCCTGGCGCATCGCCAATGCAGGAGACGCGGACAAAAATGTCCGCGCTCCGAATTCAGGTTTCGTGTTTTGCCTGCTCGAATCAGTTCCGCTTCGCCGCATCGTCGTTTTTGATTCGATACAGTTTCGACGCCGTGCGAATGAGCAAACTATCCCGCGCGATCGCCGGTGTCGCCATGCAGAGTTCGTCCAGACTGTTTTTCCCGATCAATTTGTAATCACGACCAGCCTGGAAGACGAACGTGTCGCCGTCCTCGCTCAGCGCGAAAATCTTATTGTCGTAAGCCCACGGCGAAGCGGTGAAGCCAGATGTGCCAGCTGTGTTGATTCTTTGCTTGTCGTAAATCTCGACGCCGGTTTTGGCGTCGCGGCAGCTTAAGAATCCGAAGTCGAACAGCACGTAAAAATTATCGCCATAAGCCAGCGGCGAAGGGTTGTAGGGAGCCGCCGCCTTTTCGTGCCACGCAATATAGGGGCTGGCGGTCTCGCCTGATTTGGGACTGATGTCGCCTGTTGCTCCGGGACGAATCGCATAAACCGGACGGGTGCTGTCGCCGACATAACCGGAACTGACATACAGCAGTCCGGAATGCGCGAAGGGTGTCGGGATGACAATTGACGAATTGCCGCCCAATTCCCAAAGCACCTTTCCGTCGAGGTCGTAGGAGCGATTTTTGTTTTTGCCGGGAACAACCAGTTCGGTCCGCTTATCGTTTTCCCAGACGAAAGGGGTGGCCCAATTGCTTTTCTCGTCGCGTTCCACCCGCCAGATTTCCTCGCCTGATTTTTTGTCCAGGGCCACGAGGAACGATTTGTCTTCGTTGTCGTTGACGACGTAGAGACGGTCCTTGTGCAACACCGGCGACGCCGCCGTGCCCCAGCCGTAGCGTGTCTGGAAATGGCCCCACGATTTCGACCAAAGCTGTTTGCCATTCATGTCCAGGCAAAACAAACCCAGGTTGCCGAAGTAAGCGTAAACCCGTTCCCCATCCGTCACCGGGGTTTCGGAGGCGTAGGTGTTTTTCAGGTGAATGGAAGTGGTGGGTGAACCTTCGTGAACCTGCTTTTCCCAAAGCCGTTTTCCCGTCGCCCAGTCGAAACAATAGACCATCCAGTGATGCGTGTCCTTGGACGGAGTCTTGCGTTCGCCGCCGAAGTAGAGGCCTTTTTTCGGCGGCTCCACTTCACCGTCTTTGATCACCGAGGTGACAAAAATCTTGTCGCCCCAGACCACCGGTGAGGACCAGCCCCAGCCCGGCACGTCGGATTTCCAGGCGATATTTTGATTCGTGCTCCAGGTTGTCGGAAGGTTTTTGTTCGTCGCCACGCCGAGGGAATGTTCTCCGCGGAATTGGGGCCAGTTCTCCTGGGCCAGGGCGCACAGGCCCGTGAACGTCCAGCACAGGGCGAAGGTAAAAGTCTTTCTCATGGGTAAAATGGTAAAGTGAATCGACCGGTTTTGATCAGAATTATTTTGCAACGGATTCCTGCATCCAGCGCTGGAGTTTCTCGCGATCTTTCGCCACGGTGCGCGACCCGGCAAACAGCACCGCCGAGGTCGCCGCCACGAGCACAGGGATGATCATCATGGCGCTGCGCAAACCTTCCGCCCGAAACGGCTCGAGCAATTTGGGTGTGAACTCGATGATCCCCGCCGCACTGGCCGCTTGCTTGGTGAAATAGTCGCTCAGGAATCCGGTGCCAACCGGCCCGAAGGAGGCGCCAATGACATACATCGCCAGGAAATAGAGCGCCACGGCAGTGCCGCGCAGGGACGGTTCGATCACGTCGTGAATCGTGGGATAGACCGCCGAATAGTAAACGTACATCACGCCGCAACCGGTGCCCATGAGCAGGGCGAAGCCGAGAAGATCTCCGGCTGGGATGCGCAGGGCGAAAAACGTCAGCGGCACCGCGATCAGAATGGCCACGCCACCCAGGAGCATTCGACCGTCGGCCCGCCGCTTCATAAGCGCATCCCCCAAAAATCCGCCCAGTAAAAGTCCCGGAATACCGGACAAGCCGTAAACCGCCATCGAGATATTGCCGGCCGTGCGGATGTCTGTTTCATGAAAACGCATCAGGTAGGGCGCGAGGAACGACCCAATGGCGTACATATTGAAGTTGTGCAGCACACCGGAGAGGACCAGCCAGATCATCGTTGGAGTGGACAGAACCAGCCAATAGGGCGAGCCGGGCCGCTGTTGCTGGCCGATGGCGTGGGTTTCGGTGGTGCCCCGGCCCGGTTCCCGCAGGAACCAGGTGGCGACCGCCAGAAGTATTCCCGGGATGCCTGCAACATAAAACGCCGCGCGCCACCCGTAAGCGTGTGCGACTGATCCGCTGATGGCGTAGCTCAACGCAATGCCCAAGGGAAGCCCGAGCATGAAAACCGAAAGTGCCTTGGCGCGTTGATGGGCCGGGAAGCAATCGCCGATCAGCGAAGTTGCCGCCGGGGCGCAGGCCGCTTCTCCCACACCGACCCCGAGCCGCATGGCGAACAGTTGCCAGAAATTGCGCGCCAACCCGGATGTGGCCGTCAGCGCGCTCCAGACGAAAAGTCCGATTCCAAGAATTCGGACGCGATTCAGCCTGTCGGTCATTCGGCCGAGGGGCAGGCCGACCATGGCATAAAGCAGGGTAAACGCGGTCCCCAGCCAGCCGAGTTGCACGTCGCTCAGGCCAAATTCCTTTCGAATCGGCTCGGCCACGGCACCCAGGACCTGCCGGTCAAAAAAGTTGATCGTGTTAATTGCCACCAGCACAACCAGCATTTTGGTTTTGTCGTTCTGAGTCATAGGCCGTTTTATTTTCTCATGCAACCGTCAAGGTCCGCGCTCGATCGCTCCGATGCCATCGTCGTCGCGACATCGGGCGCTGGATCGCGGAATTTATTCCGCTTCGACTCGCTCATGCCCTCAATCGCCGCATGCCGAAGCGGACTGAAGTCCGCGCTCCTCCGTCTCAGCAATGTCATCGCATCGGTCCGGCTGAGGTGGTCGGTGATTGAATACAGGTAGTTGGCACGTTGGCAAAGGGTTTCCTGCGTCCGCCTCGAGATTGGGCGCAGAGTGGAGGGATGGAAATTACTTGGAAATTACTTGCTGCCATTTTACCGCGTGCGAGTTATAAACCGCCCTCACATGCAGACCCGATTTCTTTTCCGATTAGTTTTTAGCCGGATTTTTCGCGCAGGACTCCTTTGCCTGCTATTTCTCGTCGCCGGATGCCTCGGACCGGAACCTGAAACCAAAACTTCTGCTCAAGGGAATGCCTGCCTCGTCATCGTGCTGGATGGTCTGCGGCCCGATTACGTGACGCCCGCGCTGATGCCGCACCTCCATGCCCTCGGGCAGCGCGGTGTCGTGGGAGAAAACCATCACGCGATCTTTCCTACGGTCACGCGGGTCAACGCCTCCTCCATTGCGACGGGCGCTTATCCGGCGCGTCACGGGTTGATGGGTAATTCGGTTTACTTTCCGGAAATCGCGCCGGGCCACGGACTCGACACAGGCGACGCGAGGAATCTCCATAAGATTGAGGAGGCAACTGGCGGCCAGTTGCTCACGGCGATGTCTCTTGGGGAACGATTGCAGTGTGCTGGCAAAAAACTGTTGGTCGTCAGCTCCGGTTCGACTGGATCAGCGTTCCTGCTCAATCACAAAATCAGCGGAGGCGCGGTCATCAATTGCAGCATGGTTTTGCCAGAATCGGTTCAGGCGCGCGTGACTGAAGTTCTCGGGCGGGCTCCCGCTGACGGCCATCCGAACGACCGCCGCAACGGTTGGGCGGTGGATGCGTTGCTGAAGGTTGGCCTCCCGGAGATTCGCCCCGACGTTACAATTCTCTGGCTCTCCGATCCGGATCACACGCAGCATGGCGCCGGAGTCGGCGCGCCCATGACGATGGATGCCATTCGGCTCGTGGATGCGCAGGTCGGGCGTCTGCTCGAAGGGTTGGAGGCGCGAGGGTTGAAGGATCGGGTCAACATTTTCGTGACTTCGGATCACGGCTTTTCGACCCACACCGGGACCACGGACTTGAAGGCGCTGCTCATCCAGAAAAAGTTGAAAGCCTCGAATGACTCGGACGACGTCGTCATCGTCCAAGGCGCGATTTATGTGAAGGATCAGGATCTTGATAAGGCCCGCCGGATCGTGGCTGAATTGCAAAAGACTGATTGGGTCGGGGCGATCTTCACGGAGGCGCGTCGGCCTGGAGAAACTCAGGGTGTCATTCCCGGAACTCTCTCGATGGACCTGGCCCATTGGGCGCATGCGCGGTCGGCCGACATTCTCGTCTCGGCGAACTGGACCGATGAGAAGAACCAATACGGTTATCGCGGGACCTCGACCCAAACCGGCACGGCCGGCCACGGAACATCAAGTCCGTTCGACATCCATAACACTCTGGTCGCCGCTGGACCCGACATCAAGTGGGGCGAAACACTGAGCACCCCGACGGGGAACATTGATTTCGCCCCCACGATTTGTCATCTCCAGGGAATCGACGTTGATGCGAACATGGATGGCCGCGTGCTGAAGGAATTGTTGCGCGGCGGACCGTCGTCGTCGTCGGTCAAGGTGGCGAACAGGATTTTCCAAACCGAAGCGCAATGGTCTGGCGGTGGTTACCAACTTGAACTTTCCCAGTCGAAGGTCGGCAACACGACTTACCTGAATCACACCCGTGTGAAACGAGAACCGTGAGATGATGCCAGTTGCGTCGGCCTGAAACTCGGACTGCGACTGCGTCGTCCCCGACCAGCCGCACGGCATCTTGTATTCGGAGCGCGGCGTTCACGCCGCTTCAGTGTCGCATTGGCCGAGTCACGAGGAACAACTGAGCGCAAATAAGCTGGCCTCGTTCAAGCGGCGTGAACGCCGCGCTCCTGAAGCCTCCATTACCCGCCCGCATTTCTTTTTCCATTGCCGGAACGTTGCTTTCGTGGATAGTCAGGCATGTCTTTTTCCCAAACCAAACGCATCTCGATCTGTTTAACTTTGCTTGCCGCCACCATGATTTCGCCCGCCCAATCCCGCGCCGAAAAAACCTTTGCCGAACGCCTGGGTTGGAAGGCCAATGACGTGGTCGTCATTCTCCACGTGGACGACGTCGGCATGTCGCATTCGTCGAATCTCGGCGCCATCGAATCGCTGGAGAACGGCGTGGCCACCTCCTGGAGCGTGATGATGCCGTGCCCCTGGGTGCCCGAGATCGCAAAGTATCTGAAAAAAAATCCCGATGTGGACAGCGGCCTGCACCTGACGCTCACCGCCGAGTGGAGTCTCTATCGCTGGTCGCCGCTGGCTGGCAAACCGGCTGTCCCCGGTCTGGTCGATGAAGAAGGTTGCCTCTGGCAAAACGTCCCAAAAGTCGCGGCCAACGCCACACCCGACGAGATCGAGACGGAGATCCGCGCGCAAATTGACCGGGCTGAAACGCTGGGGATGCCGATCACGCATCTCGATTCGCACATGGGAACGCTCTTCGCGCGGCCTGATTATTTCGAACGCTTCGCCAAAGTGGGCATTGAAAAGGGGATTCCGATTCTCGCCATTGGCGGCCATGCCACGCATACATTGAGGGAAAATCCCGGGGCCGCCGGCAAATTGCGCCCTTGGATTTCCAGAATCTGGGACGCCGGGCTACCGGTCATTGATGACCTGCACACCGAGTCCTACGCCTGGAAGCCCGAAGAGAAAACCGAGAAGCTCCTCACCGTGCTTAAGGAATTGAAGCCCGGCATCACAGAAATACTGTTCCATTCTTCCATCCCGACGGATGATTTCCCGCTGATCACCACCTCCAGCCAATCCCGCTTGGCCGATACGAAGGCGCTGACCGATCCGACGGTGAAGAAACTGATCCAGGAACGAGGGATCATTTTGACCACCTGGAAAGAATTGAAGGAACGGCGGAAGAAGGTTGCGCCATAGATGGCGTAAGGGATCCGGTAAATCTGCCAGAGGCCATGTTTTTGTTGTTGGGAGTTTTTTTGGATTTCGAGCCGAAAGCACTTCGAGTGATAGGCCGGCCTGGAGGGCAGGGAAGGCCTCTTCACAAACATTCAGAGCCCAGCAGGGATGCCACAAGCAGGGCCGATATCAACCCAGGCCGACGGGTTGGAATCCCCACTCTTGCAGTTGCATCTGCGGTCAGTCGGCCAGCCATTCGTCGCGGTGCAGGGCGACAAACTCGTCATCGTTCAAATGCGGGTAGGCGCGGCTCACCCGGTCAATTTCCTCGCGTTGACCGCGGCTGAGCGTTTCGTTGGGATCGAGGCACCCGATGCCTTCGATGAGACCCTGGCGGAAAAGAATTTCGTGGAGGCCGGGAATACAGCCGGCAAAGTGGTTCGCCGCGTCGAAGAATGCGGCGTTGCAATCGGTGACTTCGCCGGCGCGTCGCAACAGGTCGGACGGAACCGGCTCTCCGCTGACCGCCACTCTCCGGCATTCGCGGTGCAACTCGACCGCGCGCTTCGTCCACACCGCCCAATGCCCGAGCAACCCTCCAACGATGCGGCGCTCGACCGCTTTGTCGCCGACGCGAAATCGGTATCGAGTGAGCAGATCGAGGACGATGTTGTCGTCGTTGCCGGTATAAAGCGCAATCTCCGCGCGACCGGACTCGGCGACCGCGCGCACCACGTCGAGCGTCTGGTAGCGATTGAACGGCGCGATCTTGATGGCTACGACATTCGGAATTTCAGCAAAACGCCGCCAGAACGAGAACGGCAACACACGACCGCCCACCGCCGGTTGCAGGTAGAATCCAAACAGCGGGATGATTTCCGAAACAGCGCGGCAATGCGCAATCAGTTCGTCCTCGCTTGCCGTCCGCAAGGCGCCGAGGCTGAGCAAGCCGGCGTGATAGCCCAGTTCGCGGGCAAGCGTCGCCTCCTCAACCGCCTGTTTCGTGAGCCCGCAGACCCCGGCAATCCCAAGGCTCGTAGCAGCCGACGTCAGTCGGCTCTGATCATCTCGGATTTCGATTTTCGGATTTTGGATTTCCGAAGGAGCTTGTTCACATCGGCTCCTGCGAAGTTCCTCCGCTGCCAGTTCCAATACCGGTTTGAACAAGCCAACCTTCGGATCGCGGATGGCGAACTGCGTCGTATGCACACCCACCGCCACTCCTCCCGCCCCGGCGGCGAGGTAATAGCGAAGCAACGCGCGCTGGCGTCGTTCGTCAAATTGTCGATGGGCGTTCAGCGCCAGGGGGCAGGCCGGGATGGCCAACCCTTCGCCGAGTCGTGCCCTAATTTGTTCAATACTTGCCATCGCGCACTTCGAAATGTGTTGGCCGCCCAAGGTCTTGGCCGCCCTGTTTCACCCATTGCGCCGTCCAGCGGAGAACCGTTTCCATCGGGGTCTCGGGCAATCCGAGGGCGGCGCAAACCGTGGACGAATTTCCCAGCAAGGACGACGCGGTTTCGTTGCCGGAGAATGTCGGCGCCCGTCCGAGCAGCTCGCCGAAGCGATTTGCGATTTCCCGGACGGAGAATAATTCCGGCCTGCACACATTCCAGGCGCTTGGCGGCGTTGCAGCCAGGGGCAGGGCGCGCAGGATCATTTCATTGGCGTCGCGTTGCCAGATGCAGTTGAAGCTTCCATTGGCCAGGGCGACCGGCTGGCCATTGTGAATTTTTCGCGCGATGTCGGCGAGCACGCCGTAACGCAGTTCAACTGCGTAAAACAACCGGAGCAGTGCGACGGGTGTTTCCTGGCGCTGCGAATAAAATTCGAATATCCGTTCGCGGCCCACGGCGGCGTTCGCATATTCCCCCAAAGGCGTGAGCGCATCGGTTTCCACCGAGCCGCCACGGCTTACCTCACTTTGCGGATACACGTTGCCGGTGGAGAGCGCGACAATGCGGCTGCGCGGATACCGTTCGCAAACCCGCGCCGGGACGAGGGTGTTGATGGCCCAGGTTGCGGCGGGATTCTGCGCGGTGCCGAATTTCAAGCCGACGAGGTAGATGATGCTTTGTGAGTCCGGCAGCCGGGATACCGCACTCCCATCCAGGAGATCGCAACTCAATGTTTTGACACCGCGCGCTTCGAGCCATTGCCGGGTCTCGGCATCGCTGAAGCGGCTGACAGCGATCACGTCGAGCGGGTGTTTGGCGGCTTCTGCGGCGCGGCGCGCGAGCACGGCCAGCGTGGGACCCATTTTTCCGCCCGCCCCGAGAATGAGCAGTGGACTGGCAACGGACTTGATGAACTCAATCAGTCTTGCGCCGGGACGCGTCAAAACTTCATTCAACTCTGCTTCGTTCCGGATCGCGTCCGGCAGGGCGGGCGAACGTTCATCAGCGGTGGTTGGTTCGGTTGGCTGCATGCCTTCGAGAAATACGCCATTGCGGATGCGGGCGCAACCGTACGGTTTTAGTGGCACGGGCGTCTCGCCCGTGCGAACCGAAACACACCGGCGAGACGCCTGTGCCACTACCAGACTCATGGAGAGCCCCGAAGATTCCCGAATCGCGCGGCGCGGCCACTAACATGCCCTCGGTAGGAGCGCCGACACCCTCGTCCGCGCGTTCCTGCCCTCTCGTTCGTGCGCCGGTTCATGGAGGGCACGCCCAGATCGACCCCGAGTTCTCAAACACGCTTGCCCGCGCCAGCCTCTCTGCCCATGATCTCCCCGCTGATGAAAGCCACCCACTCTTGCGCCTTACTCCTTTTGTGCTGCGCGTGCTGGCCACCGAGCGGCATGAGTCGCATCGCATCGACCGGCAGTTGTACGTCCGTGCCGCGCGTCAGGGCGATTCTAGCAGTGCGCAGGAGTTCGTGAGCATGGAGGACGAATTGATCCGCCGGTTTGTTCCGAAGTTTGTCTGGCACCGACTGGAAACGGCCGCCCGCCGGAATCACTTTGCGACGCAGCGCCTGGCCGCAACGGCGTACCAATTCGCGCAAACTTCCGCCCAACATCTCGCGTTCCGCCAGCGCCGCAACGTGCTCAAGTTCGACACCTGGCTGGCGGACTCGCTCTCCTTCGTGGGGAGCGGCGGAGTGTGAGTTAGCCTTCGATGTGGAAATGCCCGTCTTTGCGACGCCTCGTGAAATCGTCATCAAGTTCTTCTGAGGTTGAAATTTCCTTCGTCTCCGCTTGGTCCGCGCTGCGATTTTCGCCCACGACGGAGCGCGCCACCTTTTTGGTGCATGATTCGTTACTTGAGCACCGTTCGGTAGAAGCGCCGCAAATCGTTCGCTGCATCGGGGTCCGTGAACTCCAGCGTGCCGGTCAGATTGGTCACGGTGGTCACGGGCGACCACTGCGCCAAATTGGTGGACGCTTGCACCTCGAAGGCCATCCCCTTCCAGGACTGGACGCGGAACGTACCCGGCCCCGACACCTGGAGCCGTGCCGGCTCGATCACGGTGAGGAATTGTTTCGAGGTGACGTTCTCCAGCTCCTGCAACGTGCCGGACGGCCACTCAATGCGCACGAGGTCCGCGTTCGTCGCGTTGCCGAGGCCGACGTGGACGTACGGGCTGTTCTGGCCGTTGCGGCCGTCGCCGCCGGAGACTTCACGCATCTGCCAGAACGCCTGCCCATTAATCGTGGCGCGAACACGCACCTTCGCGCCAATGGCCGCGCGGTTCGACTGGAGCGTTTGTCCGGGTTTCTCATTGGCCATCCGAGCGACGGCAAGCTTGCGCAATTCATCATAAACGAGTGGGAGCAATTCCTCAGCGACTTTTGGGTCGCCTTGTTGGATGGCGTTGAGGATGCGCGTGGGCTCTCTCATGCGCGCTACGGTAATGGATAACGACCCGAAATTGATACGAGAAAGATGGGGATTTCCCGCCGGCCGAGTTAACGCATCAATAGGTGGAACGGCTCGCGCTACGAGCCGTCGCGCCGCGCGGAGGGGGCGCTGACCCGGCGGCAACGTGCGTCCATTCCGTTTCGACTGCCCGCTTTGCGCGGGCAGCGCGGTCGCAGCCTGACCACTGCCGCCACCCTGGTTTGACAACGCTTTTCCGTCTGATGCGTCTGCCCTGAGCTGAGCGGAAGTCACACTTGCTCCAGACTCCGGTGACGGGCACGATGCTCCGATCCATGAGCTCAATCCGATGTTGCTGGTTCCTCTTTCTATTCCTTGCATCGTTTCTTGTTGCGGGAGCGGCAGGCGGAAAGTTTGAGTCGCTCGGCATTCCGGTCCGAGTTGGCGGCCTGATGGGTTGTGTGGTCGGGCCGAATGGGCGTGGTGGCGAGGCGCTGTATTTCAACTTCAACCAGATTAGCGGAAAGTTGTTTCTCGTGCAGGTGGACCCGGACACAGGCGAGGCGCGCCAGTTCAACGCGCCTGAGGGCCCAGGGGCCTGGGCGCTGGTCACCGGCCCGGACGGAAAGATTTATCTCGGCACATGGGATGGCGGACTCGTATTGCGTTTCAACCCGGAACAGCCGGAGAAGGGGATCGAAGTCGTGGGCAAGCCTTCTCCCACCGAGGAATACCTCTGGCAATACGATATCGGCAAGGACGGCAAACTTTACGCCTGCACCTATCCGCAGGCCAAACTGGTGAGCTTTGATCCAAAGACCGGCGCAATGGAGGATCTCGGCCGGATGCACCCAACGGAAATGTACGCGCGCAGCGTTGCGGTGGGGCCGAACGGCAAGGTGTATGTCGGCATCGGCACCACCATTGGCGACCTCGTCGTGTTTGACCCGGAG
>Ga0163152_10005320_pt1 | contig 15183 bp, 12 predicted proteins | sample OliLakLV19MP8IB2_FD_148635 | JGI IMG/M metagenome (GOLD analysis project Ga0163152, IMG submission 148635) | Freshwater microbial mat bacterial communities from Lake Vanda, McMurdo Dry Valleys, Antarctica - Oligotrophic Lake LV.19.MP8.IB-2 | ecosystem: Environmental > Aquatic > Freshwater >... | reverse complement strand
TTTTTTCATGCAATACTTACTAATTTACAGCTTTTCTTTGAGGGGATAGAAGTTCTTTTAATAGAGATTAACACATTGTTATTCAGCATATTAAATCGCAACCTTAACAAAGCAAATTCGTATAATATGTATAAAAATAGCCAAAATTAATTTTTTGGTTAGCTTTTTGATAATTAAAAAAGAGATGAAAAAGATAATTACGATTTTGCTGCTTCTAAGTACATATTTTGTGCAAGCGCAATCCAAAAAAACAGATCAATGCATTAAGGCATTAAGCAATAAAGATTTTATCATAGATCATGATAACAAAGCAAGCTTTAAGGTGGAGAGTAAAGCCGCTAAAAAATTATTACGCATTGGTAGATTGGCCAATACAAAACTAATTGAAGCACTTAGTGATCCCGAAAAAAATGTAATGGCCCATTGGGTACTTTGTCAAATTAATTTTAAAACCGTAACATTTGCCGGCCCAAAAACCATGCTTAAAGATGGTGAGCAAGTAAACATGTATTACCTTGGAGAGGAAAAAGGCGAAGGCGTTGTGATATTTGAAACCAAGGTAAATGGTGAGTTTAAAATGTATTTCGACAAGCCTCAGATAGAAAAAATAATCGTTTACTGGCAGAAAAAAACAAATGGCAAGTAATAAACCTCTATTCAGTAAGTGCTTCATTAAGTTTATTCATTGCAACAATAATTTCAATATCTTTAAAGCCAAATGAAAAAAGGCCTCTTTAGTTTTTTATGTTCTCTTTTGCTTGGATGCTCCTTTGGCCAATCTTACACTGAACCATTAAAAGTAAAACTCGACTCTGTTTTTTCATTCATCAACCAAAATGATCCCGGTGGATATATGTATGTTCAAATGGGAAATCAAATTTTGTACTACCGACAATTTGGAATTGCCGATCTTGAAAGTAAAAAACAATTTGATGATTATACCCTTGTGAATATTGGTGGGCTCTCGAAAACATTTATTGCCTATGGCATATTGCTATTACAACAAGAAGGTAAATTAAATTTAGAAGATAGTATTTTAAAATACATCCCCGATTTTAAAAACAAAGAGTTTGCAAAAAAAATAAAGATAAGGCATTTGCTTACCCATACATCAGGGCTAAAAGATCTTCCGCTGCAAAAAATGGATAGCGCACACTTTTTGAATATCAAAGATGATGAGAATTTTAACTTGGTAAAATACTCGAACACACTTGCATTTGAACCCGGAAATAACTTTTTGTATTCCGATCAGGCCTTTAGTGCACTTGTTACTATCCTCGAAAAAGCAAGTGGTATCAGTTGGCAGCAATTTCTCCAAGAAAAGATATTTAACCCTGCAGGCATGACCTTTACTAAGCTTAGTGGCAAACCAGGTGAAAAAACAAATGCAGCCCATGGGTATCGAAAACTAAAAGGCAACTATTCAGAATATGATCAAGATGAAGTTCCTAAAATGTACACGGCAGTTAATGGTGGCGTTTGGAGTAATGTAGTTGATCTTAGAAAATATTTATACGCTTTGCAGTATTGCTTATTTATAAAATGTGAGAATGTAAAACTCTCACAAGAATTACTTTTACCCTTTAATTGGTACTCGCCACATCGACCGCCACACTCGTATTGCTGGTTCATTGATCAAGTACCAAATATCGAAACCTCAAACATTTCTTACGAAGGAAAAATTGGAGGTTACACATCACATATTATAATTATACCCTCAAGCGAACTTAATATTGTTATTGTAAGTAATAACAGCGTTTCTTATGCCCCGCTTCTTATCCCGGTTTTAAAAGAGTTCAATTACATTAAATAAACTATTCTAAATGATTAGGTTTTTACATTTACTAGGTGAATTTCAAACGCTACTGCATCAACTTCATTACAATTTCATTTTCCCAATCTTTCAATTGCTTAGAAGCCACGCCCTCCACTATCATTTTTTTGAACTTAGGCTGCGCAAAAAAGTATTTGATGGTTTCAGCAGCGGGGCCGGCCAATCTTCCGTTTGAACTTACCACTGCATTTATGCAATTATCCAAGGCTTCTTCGTCAAAATAATTAAGCTTACGTAAACTTACCATAGCATTTGTGCGCGTTAAAAATTCATATGAATTAGATACAAATTTTACCAACTGATCAACATGCTTCTTCTCATTTGAACTCGCGTAAGCTATCTCTAACCATTTCACACGCACATTTCTTCCGCTGGTACCTTCCAGGTCTTTAGTTTTATCTAAATACTTTTGAGTGTTTTGAGGGAATTGAAAACATAATTTTTCCAAAGCCGTTGCAATGGTCACATAAGAAGAATCTAATAACAAGTCTTCGTAATCAGACACTAAATATGCAATATAAGGCGTATTTATTATCACACTTTTTCTTACCTGAACATCTTTATCGTGCAACGCTTGCTTTATCAATTGAATTCCTTTATCGTTCTTATCAAGGATCATCTGACTTACAATTTCGCTGCGAATTCCATGGAATGTGTTTTTTTGAAATGCTTCTATTAAAGCATCGCGCTTTTGATTCAATGTAAGATTTTTCATCGCGAGCACCGCATCATATCTATCCAATAATTTTGGCGCTTTTAAACTTTGAGCCTTTAGCATTTCAAAAGGCTTGATAAAGCTCACCGTTTTAATTACTTCGCTGTTAGGATCAAATAACACATAATCAATAGTTTTTCCTGAAGCATTTGCCACTTTTACTACATGACTTTCTTTTTCTATCCATTCGGTTTTACTATCAACGCTTCCATCTGTATAGTGTACCTCAAACACAAAAGACATTTTAAATAAACCAATAAGATCATTAACCACATGTGTTTGCGTTACTACAAACTGTGTAAAACGTTTTCCTTGCAATGTTTGATCTTCGTAACTTACATTATACATAGGTTCGCCACCTTTAAATACCCATTCTTCCCAAAACCAATCTAACGGCATTCCTAATTCGTCTTGAAACGCATTCAAAAGATCATCCGAATCTACATTGGCATATGCATGATGCTGCAAATAACGCTTAATGCTTTTTCTATAGCCCTCGTTACCCACAAAGTATCTCAACATTTGTAAAACCTGCGATCCCTTTTGGTAAATATTAGATGTGGGTGTTTCCGAATGCGAAATTGATTTTTTATCGGTTGTATTTACCGCGGCATTTTGCGCATAACGCCTCGCCCAATCAAAATGATCCATTCCAAAACATTCGCCCTCTGCCAAAATATTATAATGCGTGGCAAAACTTTCTTGTAGCCACGTTCCATTTCCGGCGCGGGCAGTTACATAATCGCCAAACCATTGATGCGCTAACTCATGTGCATTTACCGATACATAATTCCTATCATTATATCCGCGTGCATCTACTTCAAAAAAATCGCCAAACAATGTGGCTGATGTATTTTCCATGGCACCAAACATAAAATCTTGAACTGGAATTTGAGAATAAGATTCCCATCCATATGGCACACCAATTTCCTTTTCTAAAAAGTCAAATATTTTTTCATTGTATTTATAAGTATACTCTACTCTGTTTTTCCATTCAGGATAATACCATTGCCTAAGTGGCACTCCCGATTTTGATTTAGTTTCCTTAATATCATACTTTCCAATTCCCAACATCACCAAATACGAAGCATGCGGGTGTGACATTTTATAATGCCACAATTTGGTTCCATCTTTTTGTTCCTTTTCAGCTACTTTTACCCCGTTAGATAACACTTTATAATCCTTGTCAAACTTAACATACACTTCCGTAATTAATTTATCATTAGGTGTATCGTAACATGGAAACCAATTGCGGTTATCCACACCTTGCCCTTGCGTCCATATTTGCTTACGACTAATATTATTTTTATCGTTCCACCCTATAAAATAAATTCCGCGCTTTGGATACGCTTCGTAAGTGATAGCTAAGCTATCCTTCTCGCCCCAAACCATTGTTTTCTCGGGATAAAATATTATTCCAGTTGGAACAATTTTAAAAGTGATGGTCTTTCCGTTTAGCTTTGCCTCCTTCACATCAATGCCAGGTCCATCTAAAAAAAAAGTGTCTACTTTTTCGCGTATTGGCGTAAAGAAATGTGTAATTTTTCCTTTCACTAATCCTTTCTCTGGCTCAAATTCAACATAAAGCCTCATGCTAACAAAATCCAAAGTATGGTCGCGCATACTAGACCCTGCGTCGTTAACATAAGTGTTGTTTTTTGTTTGCGAAAATGCCGCAATCGAAAAAATAAGTGCAAAGCCACTTAATAAATAATTCTTCATAAAAAAAAGGTTATCAATTTTTTAATTCTTAACGTAAATGTAAGCATTTAAAGTTGTGGCAATAACAAGCCAAACGAAATATGGTAATACAAGCAAAAAAGAAAAAATGGAATGCTTATATCCATAATATGTAAAATAGGCAACCAAAATTACCAAGGCAATTATCATCACAAGTGCCAATCCAACAAAATGCCATCTAAAAAAAACAGGATTCCAGAGTACATTAAGCAACCACTGAATAGCATATAAAACAAAAAACCATTTTAACTCGGCAAAGTTTTTTTGATTTGTTTCGCGCCACATAAATATTGAGAAACAGATCATGATGGTTGTCCATGCAAACCCAAACACCCAGCCTGGTGGAGTCCATGGGGCTACATTCGCATTTCGATACCAATCATTTTCAGCAGGGTTTCCTATTAAGTAACTGCCAATGCCCAAGGCACCAAAATTTAGTATGAAAAAAACAATTAATTTATACATATTTACTTTAGGTCGTTTATCATGAAATGAATGAGTTGTTCTGGATCAACCGGTTTAATAAATAGGTAACTATTTTCAATCTCCATAATTTCCACCTTTGTTTCCTCTAAAGAGTTTCCTGTTGTGAAAATAATAGGGCATATCATTCCGTTTTTTCTAATCTTCTTTCCTGCATTAATGCCGGATGAATTATTCTTTAAATAAACATCTAAAACAATTAAATCTGGCTTATATTTTATTGCCTCTTGTATAGCGTCTTCCTCATCAATAACATGTTTAACCTCAAAATCATTTTTTTCAAGAACCAATTTTAGTACTTTGGCAACAAGCAATTCATCTTCGGCAATCAATATTTTTTTTATAGCCCTCAACTTAAAGGAATATTTATTTTATACGTTGGAGGTTCATTAGAAACGAGTTCAATATTACCGTTGAGTTGTTCAATAAATGTGTGAATAAGCATTAACCCAGTAGTAGCAGTATCCTTAAAATTAACACTTTTAGGGAAAATTCCACTGCAATCACAATACTCAATATTCAAAAACGAATCCTCTATCTTAGAACGAATCCTTAATTTTGATTTCTCGCTTCCTTTAAACGAGTGTTTAAGCGAATTCATCATCAATTCATGCAGCATTAAACCGAAGGGTAGTGCTTTATTTAAATCCAAAACATAATCATCGCCATCAAAATCGAGTATAATATTATCATTCACATTCACATTCTTAAAAAGTTCAGGTATAAACTCCAATAGCTTTAAATTATCAAACGAATCTTTTCTATAGAGCATCTCATGCACTAAGGCAGTTGATTTTATTCGCTTTCTACTATCTCTTAAGGCGTCTTTGGCCATTTCGTTATCCAGCTGCATTTCTTTTAATTGTAGCATACTTGAAACAAGTGCCAAATTATTTTTTATACGATGATGTATTTCCGACAACAATACCTCTTTATCTTTTAAAGCCTTTATTACTTTTTGCTCATTTAAAAAACGTTCTGTAATATTTTTTGAGAAAATAGAAATACCATTAATTTCTCGTTCGTAATTAAAAATAGGGTGATAACTCGACTCGAAATAGATTATCGATCCAGTAAGCGTGTCAAAACTTTCAATATCATTAACCGTTTCCCCAGCAAATACTCTGGAGTATATTGTACGCAAATGATCGTGTTTTGTAGGATCAATAAAGTTTAATAAAACCTGTCCATTCAAATCTTTCTTTCCAAAACCTTTTTCAACCATACTACCGAAAACCGAATTATATTCAGTTAAAGTTAAATTCTTATCAATTGACAAAATAATATCATGAGAGTTATTAATGATAGCGTAAAGCTTTTCCTTTTTATTATAAATTTCTATATCATGATTCTTTTCAATCGTAATATCCTTTGATATGACTAATAAACTTTCTAACTCATTTTGATTATTTTTAATCGGCGAAATTGTGCATTTGTACCAAGCCTTTCCAATATAGTTAACCCTATCTTGCGTCTCTAACTCAATATTGGTAACTTCCCCACTTTTCACACATTCATCCAAAGCCTTACGATAATTATTAACGTGCTCGGGCAAAACAAAATTAAAAACTTCCGCACCAACTAGCTCAGATAAGCTAAAGCCCGCTTGAAAATGGTTGATGTACTTAAGTTTGTATGAATCTGGGTCTACTAATACTATCATTTCCGGAATGTTTTTCGCTAGGCCATGAAAATAGCTGTCAGGGTTCAATATATTTGGTGTTTTTAAATCATTCATTGCCAAAAAATCCTCTCTCAAAAATAGAAATAATTACTTAATAAACAAGCAAAATAAAATCTAAATCTTTACTGGAAGCTTGCTACAGAGTATTATTGTGTAAATCTTGAGTAATAACAATTTATTGATGGTTGATAATATCCGTAACATTTATTTGAGAGTGACTTGCTGTAAAAACACTTTTGCCTTTAGCAATTACTAAAACTTGAGGGGACTGATGCTCCACATGGTATCTTTCCGCAATTTCGCTAGAGATATCACGATGAACAAGTAAATCTAGATAATACGGTTTTACTTTAAAATCCACATTCCAATTTCTTTCAATTCTGTTAATAGCAACATCACTAATACTGCAAGCCGTACTATGCTTAAATATTAATACAGTCATAGTTGCTGACTCACTGTCAATTTGATCAAGTTGTTTAAGCTGCGTAAGTTTATTCCAATTCATAACTTATTTTGTACAAATGTACATATTTACCTTTACATCAAAGTTTGCGTTTTTAACATTCAATTTATGCCAATTATCCATTTTTAAGATTAATTAATTGCCTAAGTAATCAATGTTTATATATTTGCTGTTACATTCCAAAAAACTATGAAGAAATTTATTTTATCTCCCCTATTTTTGATTAGCATTATTTGCTTGTCATTTAAATCAGAAAAAAACGCACCTCTTTGGTTGCGTTATCCAAGTATTTCGCCGGATGGAAAAAATATAGTTTTTTGTTATAAAGGTGATATCTATAAAGTGGATGCTGCCGGTGGGAATGCCTCTCCTATTACCGTAAGTGATTCTTACGATTTTATGCCAATTTGGTCTCCCGACGGAAAATGGATCGCCTTTGCATCTGATCGTAACGGCGGTTTTGATATTTACTTGATGTCGGCCGATGGTGGCGAAGCTAAACGCTTAACGTATTATTCAAGCGATGATATTCCAAGCTATTTTACTGAAGATGGAAAGAATGTTGTTTTCCTTTCAATTCGCACTGATGATGTAAAATTTACTCAATTCCCTTCGGGTCGCTTACCCGAATTGTACGCTGTGCCTGTTGGCGGTGGCCGCGAAACACAGGTGCTTTCTATTTGCGCCGATGATGCACGTATAAGTAAAAGTGGTGATAAAATGATATTTCATGATCGTAAAGGTTATGAGAATGATTGGCGTAAACATCATACATCATCGGTAACACGCGATGTATGGATGTACAATAAAAAAGATGAAAAATTTACACAACTTACAACGTTTGATGGTGAAGATAGAAATCCGGTGTTTAGTCCTGATGAAAAAAATATATTTTTCTTAAGCGAAAAAAGCGGCTCGTTCAATATTTGGAAAATGGAAGTGAACGATCCAACAAAACAAACTCAGGTAACCAAATTCAGTAAAAATCCGGTTCGTTTTTTAACCATGGCCTCAAGCAACGTTTTATGCTATGGTTACAATGGCGAGATATATACCCAAACCGAAATTGAGGATGCCAAAAAAATAAGAATTACTATTTCAACCGACGAGCGTTATCCTTCAGAAAAGATAGAGAACTTTACAACGGGTGCAACAGAAATGAACGTATCTCCAAACGGAAAAGAAGTAGTGTTTGTTACAAGAGGCGAAGTATTTGTAACCTCTGTTGAAGGTGGTACAACCAAACGTATTACTAATACTCCGGGGCAAGAACGCTCTGCAAGTTTTAGTTCTGATGGAAAAAGCATAGTTTATGCTTCGGAAAGAAATAACATTTGGGGAATTTATAAAACTGATCTTGTTCGAAAGGAAGAAAGTTTCTTTTTTAATTCCACTATTTTAAAAGAAGAAGCCCTTGTAGTTGGCACTACCGAAGCATTTCAACCAAAATTCTCACCCGATGGGAATGAAGTGGGATATTTGGAAGATCGCACTGCGGTAAAAGTTCTTAATTTAAAAACTAAAAAAATTAGAACCATTTTGCCTGCAGAAAAAAACTATTCTTATTCCGATGGTGATCAATCATTTGATTGGTCGCCCGACGGTAAATATTTACTTGTTCACTTTTTACAAGATGGCAACTGGCGATCTGAAGTTGGTTTGGCTGATGCAGAAGGAAAAAATCCGATCATCGATCTTACACAATCAGGATTCGACAATGGAGGCGCTAAGTGGGCGATGAATGGAAAAGCGATGATCTGGAATTCGAGCCGACATGGAATGAAAAATATTGCAAGCCATGGCAATCAATCTGATATGTACGGTTTGTTTTTTACAAAAGCAGCATACGAACGTTTTACAATGAAGAAAGAAGATTATGCTTTGCTTAAAGAGAAAGAGGATAAAGACAAGGATAAAGACAAAAGTAAATCAGATACAACCAAGAAAGCTTCCGCAAAACCAGTTAAAATCGAAATGGAAGGTTTAGAAGATAGAAAATCTCGATTAACCATTCATTCCTCTTTATTAGCTGACGCATTATTAAGCCCTGATGGAGAAAAATTATTTTACATCACCAAATTTGAAGGTGGATTTGATCTATGGCAAACTAAATTCAAAGAAAACGAAACCAAACTATTTGTTAAACTCGACGCCGGCGATGTTGGCGAAATGATGTTTGATAAAGATGCCAAAAATATTTTCTTTGTTGCCGGTGGAAAGTTGATGAAAATAAATATTGAGAAAGCTGAGAAGAAAGAAATTTCATTTAACGCCGAAATGAATATGAATTTAGCAGCCGAGCGCGCAGAGATGTACGAACACGTATGGCGCCAGGTGGTAAAGAAATTTTATGTGACCGATCTTCAAAAAACAGACTGGAATTATTACAAACAAAACTATCAAACATTTTTACCTTACATCAACAACAATCGCGATTATGCCGAAATGCTAAGCGAATTATTAGGCGAATTAAATGCATCGCACACCGGTTGCGGCTATAGAGGTAATGGCAAACGTGGAGATGAAACTGCAAATCTTGGCGCATTTTTTGATCCATTTTTTAAAGGAGCAGGATTAAAAATAATCGAAGTTATTGCAAAAGGCCCTTTAGTAAATGATGGAAGCGAGATCAAAGCCGGAACAATCATTGAAAAGATCAACGGCGTTGAAATTACGCCCGAAACAAATCATTATAAATTATTGAATAGATTGGCCGGTAAACCAACTTTGCTTTCTTTGTACGATGAAACTACAAAAAAACGTTGGGAAGAAACAGTTAAACCGTTTTCCAACGGTCAAGTATCTAACTTACTTTACTTGCGTTGGATCAAACGGATGCAAGATATGACCGATAAATTATCTAACGGACAAATTGGCTATATGCACGTAAAAGGAATGGATGATGAAAGCTTTCGCGAATTCTACGATCAGGTAATGGGAAAATATGTAAATAAAAAAGCACTTATTGTTGATACTCGTTTTAACGGAGGAGGTTGGTTGCACGATGACCTTGCAACATTCTTATCCGGCAAACAATACATCAATTTTATTCCACGCGAACGAAAAGTTGGAGTTGAACCCGCTAATAAATGGATCAAAACCTCGTGTGTGTTGATGGGTGAAGGAAATTATTCAGATGCACATATGTTCCCGGTGGTATACAAAACCTTAGGAATTGGAAAATTAATTGGCATGCCGGTGCCGGGTACAGGAACGGCCGTTTGGTGGGAAACCATGCAAGATCCTTCGTTGGTATTTGGAATTCCTCAGGTAGGTGTAGTTACAATGGATGGTAAATACTACGAGAACAACCAGCTGGAGCCTGATTACAAGGTGCTTAACGATTATGGTTCAATGCTAAAAGGCGAAGACCAACAAATAAAAGAAGCTGTAAAATTGCTATTAAATCCTAAATAAATAAACCAAAGGCTCTTGCCTAAAAGTATATAAAATGTATTTTTACACTCTGCAATAAAATGGAATTTACAGCAAAACAAATAGCCGGATTATTAAATGGCAAATTAGAAGGAAACGGGGACGTTAAAGTTTCCTCATTGGCCAAAATTGAAGAAGGTAAGGCTGGCAGCATATGCTTTTTATCGAATAAACTTTATACCAACTTTATTTATACCACTGATGCATCGGTAGTGATCATCAATTCTAATTTTGAACTCGATAAACCGGTAAAATCTACATGTACATTAATTCGTGTGGAAGATGCCTACGGTAGTTTTGCCAAGTTATTGGAAATGTACTACGAGATCAAACAAAACAAAAAAGGTATTGAGCAACTCAGTTTTATTTCGCCAAGTGCAAAAATAGGAAACGATTGTTATGTAGCAGCCTTTGCATACATTGGCGAGAATGTAAAAATTGGAAATAACGTAAAAATTTATCCTCATGTTTTTATTGGCGATGGAACAACCATTGGTGATAATTGTACTTTCTTTTCGGGTGTAAAAATTTATCATGATTGTGTGATAGGAAATCATTGCACGATTCATGCAAGCACCGTAATTGGAAGTGACGGTTTTGGTTTTGCGCCTAGCGCTGAAAATAATTACAAAAAAGTTCCGCAAATAGGTAACGTTGTGATCGAAGATCATGTAGAAATTGGATCCAATACATCAGTTGATCGCGCAACGATGGGGTCAACCATTATTCGTAAAGGCGCAAAATTAGATAATTTAGTGCAAATTGCACACAATGTTGAAATTGGCGAGAACACCGTTTTAGCCGGCGGGGCGTTTGTTGCAGGCTCTGCAAAAATTGGAAAAAATGTAATGATGGGTGGCCAAGCAGGCGTTGTAGGACACATTACAGTTGCTGATGGCGTAAAAATTGCAGGTCAAAGCGGTGTTGGATCAACCATTGAAAAAGAAGGCGAGATCGTACAAGGATCCCCCGCATTTGCTATTGGCGAATATCGCCGCAGTTATGTTTTGTTTCGTAGCTTACAAAAATTAAACGATCGTATAAGAAATCTGGAACTTACCATCACAAAAAAATGATCTTGAAACAGTGAGTATTCCACAAAATAAATTCATTGATATAGATAAAGTACTGCGCGAAAAAGCGCCTGGACTCAATAAATGGATGCCTGGATTTGTACTGCGTTGGCTTAAACGTAAACTTCATGAGCAAGACATTAACAATGCCATGGTATTATTAAAAGACGCCAAAGGTTTAGATTTTAATACAAAAGGTTTAGATTTTCTGGGTGCTAAAATTGTTTCGGTAAACAAAGAAAACTTGCCTGTTAACGAACGTATTATTGTGGCTTCTAATCACCCCTTGGGCGGATTGGATGGAATGTCGCTGATAAAAGCCGTTGGTGATATTAGACCCGACGTAAGGTTTTTTGTGAATGATGTTTTGCTTACGTTAAAAAATTACGGAGAAGTATTTGTAGGAATAAATAAAGTAGGTTCTACCTCCGCTGCGTCTTTGCGTACTATGGAAGATATATTGAATTCACAAGCAGCGGTATTATTTTTCCCGGCAGGATTGGTATCTCGAAAAATTGATGGGCAAATAGTTGACTTGCCTTGGAAAAAAAGTTTTGTAACACAAGCCATCGATCACAAGCGCTTAATAGTTCCTACATTTATTGAAGGCGAAAATTCAAAATTCTTTTATCGTTTTGCCAACTTCAGAAAATTCATTGGAATTAAAGCTAATATTGAAATGTTATTATTGCCCGATGAAATGTTCAAGCAAAAAGGGCATACTGTAAAAATTCATTTTGGCAAACCGTTTGATCCCTCTATTCTATCTTTAAAATTATCCCATCGCGCTTGGGCTGCCGAAATAAAAAAATACATTTATTCGGAAGAGTTCAAAAAGGGAATTGATTTTTCGGAGTACATTAAGTTGCGTGGATTAGATCAGAAGTAAATTTTAATGCGTGCAATTGGGATGCTTATGGCGTCTTTTTATTTTGCCACCAAGACACGAAGGGAAATATTTAAACCATTTATTATCACATAAAAACACTATGCATGTATTTTTTGCCACGGAGGCACCAAGGCACGGAGAGAAATGTTAGATGCAAGTAATTAAACATCACAATATAACCTTGGGTCCTCACGTCTTAGCAGCCATCGCATTTTATGTAACTCATTATAATTCAGTATTTTAAACTAATAAATAGATGACTTAAAAGCTGCATATTAAACCTCTATACATTTTCCACATCTAATTACTAAAACGAAAAAGCACTCACTCAATGCACTCTGTTTTTTGCTCAACCAAGGCAATTTGTAGATAAACGGTCTACTTTTTTTAACTAAATTATCATACCTTTGATATAATACTTATGGAAAAGCTCATTTTAAAAGAAACAAAACATTCACCTTTTGTGACATTAGATCACACCACGGGTGTATTTGAAGTAAAAGGCTCTTCTTTTTTAGATAACGCTCACGACTTTTACATGCCCCTTATTCTTTGGGTAAGAGAATACACTAAAAAACCTCATAGTACTACCAAAGTTCTTTTTGAACTTAACTATATCAATACGTCTTCTCAGCGTATGCTATTTGATTTTTTGAAAGAATTAAATGCATTACACAAAGCCGGAAACAATGTACATATTGATTGGTTGTACGACGAAAGCGATTACGACCTTCGAGATGTTGGTGAGGATCTTTTGAGCTTCATGGATTTCTCTTACAAAATTATTGAGAAGGTTAGTTAAAGCTAGTTTTTTCATCTGCTAAACTTATGACGCCTCTGGCGTCTTTTTTATTTTTAACCACAAAGACGCGAAGACTGAAAGTTCTTAATTATGTGTATGCTAACGCCTAATTAGTCCTTCCTTAAAAACTCCGTGAGCCTTGTTAATAAAGAAGTATATAAGGTATTGTTAGTTTGTTTTCCATTGGTTTTCTTTAGAAACAAGAAAAACCTAAAGGAAAATGCAAGGAAAAATCAGCTATAATCCACAAAAAGATCTTTTTAAAATCCCACTCACTGATATTGTTTCAGAAAAAATTGATTTAGTCAAGTTGACCCATAAATTAAAATGGGAAGAGATTGCTCATCATTTTGGGCCATACTATTCTGAACATGGAAGGCCAAGTGTGCCAACACGTACAATGGTTGGTTTACTGCTTTTAAAAAGCATGTATAGCGTTGCAGATGAGGAATTAATTCCGGCATGGATACAAAACCCTTACTGGCAATACTTTTGCGGAGAACAGTACTTTAAAGACACCGGACCTTGTGACCCAAGTGATTTAGTACATTTTAGAAAAAGAATTGGTAAAGAAGGAAGCGAATATATTTTAAAGTTAACTGTACAATTACATGGGAAAGATGCCTTTGAAGAAGCTCAGGTTATATGTGATACAACGGTTCAGGAGAAAGACATCACCTTTCCTACTGATGCAAAATTATACTACGCCGTTATTGAGCAATGCCGGAAAATAGCCAATGATAATAACATTAAACTACACCAAAGTTTTAAGTTTTTGAGTAAAGCAATGCGTTTAAAATTACGATTCGCCCATCATCCAAAAAAAAGAAAAGAAGCCAAACACGCTTTAAAAAAATTAAGAAGCTTCGGGCATAAATTAATCGGGCAATTAAAAAATGGCATGAATCAGGAACAGAATAAAATTTACGAAGAAAAATTCGCTTTGTTTACAAGAGTATTACTGCAAAAAAGAGAAGATTCAAATAAAATTTACAGTTTACATGAACCTGATGTGTATTGCATGGCAAAAGGGAAAGAACATAAAACGTATGAGTTTGGCTGCAAAGCATCAATAGCTTTAACAAAAACAACCGGTATTATTGTAGGAGCTACTACTTTTGAAAAAAATACAAACGATCTTTATACACTTGAACAAACCTTAAAACAAATACATTACACTACTGACAAATTACCGGAAGAATTAATTTGCGATAGAGGTTACAGAGGAAAAACAAAAATAGGTGATTGTAAAATAAGTATACCAAAGCCTTTACCTCACAGCGCAACAAGGTATCAGAAACAAAAAGTACAATTAAAGTTCAGACGAAGAGCGGCAATAGAGCCAATTATCGGCCACTTAAAGCACGATCATCGAATGGCACGTAATTTTCTCAAGGGACAAATTGGTGATTTTATAAATTGCGTGCTCGCGGCGGCGGGCTTTAATTTAAAGAAGATGCTACGAAAAATAGCATCTTCTTTATACTGCCAATTAAATGTGGTTTTATGTTACTACTATGAATTAATTTTGAGGCAAAACAAAAAAGTGGCTTTTTAAGGAAGGACTAATTAAAGTCCGCTAAGTTTGTGAACCTAAGGTTCACCTGCGTGTCTTTGTTTCCTTTGTGTTCATTAGCAGCGCAAGCATCGGTTTATCTAAAGACGTCATTCCATTTTAAAACTATGCTTTCTTAGCGCCTTTGTGGTTAAAATTGCACTACCACTTTGCAAAAAGACAGATAAGGTTGGCTTTTGGCTAATACACAACCGCTACTCTTACAATTTTTATAAACCGCTTTTTATAATATGGCGATTCATTAAAATCAGAAATAATAACTCCCTTGTTTTTGCCGGAAGAACTATGAATAAAAGTAGGAACTCCATCGGTACACGAAATAATAATTCCCACATGTCCGGGATTGCGCTTTTTGGCATTTGTTCCCGTAAAAACGATCACATCCCCCGCTCTAGCCGAATCGATAGGAATTTTTTTGCCATAATTTTTGTATAATTTGGATGACCGCGGCACTTCAATTTTAAAACTATTAAATACAAAATACACAAA
>Ga0163152_10005314_pt1 | contig 15200 bp, 14 predicted proteins | sample OliLakLV19MP8IB2_FD_148635 | JGI IMG/M metagenome (GOLD analysis project Ga0163152, IMG submission 148635) | Freshwater microbial mat bacterial communities from Lake Vanda, McMurdo Dry Valleys, Antarctica - Oligotrophic Lake LV.19.MP8.IB-2 | ecosystem: Environmental > Aquatic > Freshwater >... | reverse complement strand
CCCGGTCGAGGTGCCTTCCCCCCAACTCTCCACGACGCGATTGAGGGTGATCGGGGTGACGCCGTCATTGGCCGCCGAGTTGTGGAGCATGAGCGTTGCGCCGGTGATCGTCGCGCCCGCGGGCACCACCGCCGCGATATCGAACCACACCACCGCCCGCCGGACGGAGTTGCTCCCCGCTGCGTTCCGCCCCGCGAACATCGCGCTGCCAGCGCCGCTGGCGATGTCGCCCTCCGGGTCCATGAACAGCGTGCCGTCCCGCGCGGACACCAGCGTCTGTACGTCCGCCCTGGCGCCACCGGTAATAGCAAACGCGACGGCGATCGCGCCAACACGAAGGTACGGATAGTTGGTAATCATGGAGAAACGGTCTCGGGCGCGCAGAGGTGAAAATGCGGGAACAGCGGGCGGCAGATCAAGGGCGCATCGCGGGCGCGGACGGACTGGAACACTCTGTACGCATGAAATACGAACGCGGATCGCCCCGCGCCCGGATTCGGTCCTTGAATCTACCCGACCGCCGCCCGGTTGCCACTCCCGGGTTACGCAAAGGCTGGAAAGACGGGTTGACCCTGCCGTTTGCGATGTCCCCCGCGCAAGGAGCCCGCACGTCGGCACGGCGTCCGCGGCAAAGCCTCGCCTCTTGATCTACGGGCACCCCGCAAACCACAACGACAGGAACGCGAAGATGTCCGGGACTGTGATGCCGGGCGTGCCGTCGAAGTCGGCGCTCGGGTCGCGCGCAAACCACGCGGTGAGGAACGCGAAGATATCGGTGACGGCGCGGGTTCCGTTGCAATCAAAGTCCGCCGCGCATGAGCAGCCCAGGCCGACATAGTGAACGGCATCGTCGAGGTTGATCCAGCCCGCGTTCTCGCTCCACGCATAGCCGCGGAACCGCCGCGCTGCGGAGTCCAGCCGAGCGGGGTTGGGCGGGCTGGCGAGGCCGCCGCCGGAGAACTTGATCCACCCGATGTTCTCGCTCCACGCGAAGCCCGACAGTGCGCCCGTCGCCGCGTTGAGATTGATCCCGTAGTCGTCCCCGTTGGTGTTTGCAAACGCGTGCCCGTCCGCGGGGGCGCTCGATGAACTCATCGAGACCCAGCCGATATTCTCGCACCAGATATGCCCGGTGAGATACTCACCAAACACATTCACCGCCTGGCCCGATGCGGGAGCCCCGGACCAGTTCATCCACCCGCAGTTCTCCGACCATGAGAACTTGTGCGCAGAGTCGATCCCCTGCTGCGCACGCACATCGAGCCGGGCACCGACGCGAGAGCGAGCAGGAGGATCATGCCGCGAAACTGCATGGCTACCCCCTGCTCAATAGACCTGGTTGCACAAGTGATGGCTCGAGCCGGCGACCCCGCTCATGTCACCGCCCGCGGAGACGTTGCACAGGGGGCCGAACGAGTTGCTCGGCGGGATGGAGAATGCCGACGAGGTCGATGATCCGCGGCAGCGGTTGCGAACGACCGTGCAGCCACGAACCGACGAGTCGAGGAAGATCACCCCGCCGCCCGTGCCGGGGATCGTGCTCCCGGAGCCTGCGCACTGGTTATTCTCCACAACGCACGCATCCGCACCCGCCAGCAGGACGATGCCGCCGCCCGAGCAGTAGTTGTCCTCGACGCAGGTGAGCTGGCCGTGGACGATGAGCGCCCCGCCCAAGGGTTGCAGGCTGATGCACTCGATGCACTCGTTCTCGTACACCGAGCACTGATCGTGTACCTCGATGCCCCAGCCCGACTCGCAGTGGCACCTGCACAAGGTGCAGCGGGAGGCGCACAGGATGCTCGGGCCGGTGGTCGCGACGACGCTGCAATCGCAGACGCACGACCCGCTGCCGCACTGGATGCCGCCGCCAATGATGCCGCCCGAGCCGCCGCCCCCGCCGCCGGAGGCCGAGCAGCACTCCACGTTGCTGCGTTCGCCGACGATCACTGACCAGCTGTCGCAGAAGGACATATCACAATCGCACACACGCGACCGGTCCCCGCCCGTGATGCCGGTTCCGGCGATGTGGAGAGCATCGCAGTCCTCGCAGCAGGAGTCGTTCCCCATGGTGAAGCCCGAGGGGCACTCATCGCAGGTGCAGCACTCGATCGAACTGCTCGACCCCACGCTGATCGCCGCGCCGTTGCAACTGCGGACGACGCAGTCTTCCACATTGCAGCGGTCAAGGCCCAAGATGCCCGAGCCGACGTGGTGCAGCACCGAGCAGTCCTCGACGGTGCTGTCTACCCCGCACGACATCGCCCCTCCCGAGCCGCCCGTGACCGAGCAGCACGAGATATCGCAACTCGAGCCCACGGTGATCGCGGGGCCGAAGCAGTCGCGGACATCGCAGTCGCAGACCTCCGAGCCGCCGCCGCACTGGATCATCGAGAGCGATGGAGCATCGTTGCCCACCACAAAGCAGTTGCTGATGCAGGAGTTCTCGCCGCACCGCATCCCGCCGCCCGCGCAACTCATGCACGAGCAGTCGTCGATGCTGCTCGCCGGGCCGCAGCGGATGAGCGAACCGGTGCAGAAGCGCACATCGCAATCGCACACCTCGCTGCCCGGGCCGCAGCGGCAGACCGCGCCGGGGCCGAAAACCGCGTCGTCCGGGCACACGCACTCGTGGAACGAGCAGTCGCTGACGAAGCACGAACTCACCGTGGGCAGGTCGATGCAGCATCCCTGCCATCCGCGGAATGCCGCGTCGTACACCTCGAAGTTGCTCAGACTGACGCCCGGGGGCGCCGAAGCACGGATGCATGACAGCGTGCCCTGGACGCCGCGGAAGGTGCAGCCGTTGCAGTCGATATCCACGTCATCGCGCGTGTCGATGAGGATGCAGCACTTGCCCGATTCGCCGGTGATGTCCCCGCCGACGTAGTACGCCCCGCCCTGGCTGACCACGAACTGCGCATCCGGCGAGGACGGCAGGTCCTGTATGCACAGGCGCGTCTCGGCCCCGGCGTTCGGGCCGCCCCGCGCCACGCGGTCGTACACCTGCTGCATCGTCTTGCCGGTCGAAGAGATCGGCCCCTGCGGCGGGTCGATCGGCCCGGCCTTCGCCATCCGCCCGAGCGCTGCTACGCCCGCAACACCGGCAAGCCCTGCGCTCGCGAGAATCAACCGACGATCCATGCCGCTCTCCATGACGCTGCTCCTCAGTGTTCCCTGGCTCTTGCCGGGAAGGCCCCCACCTCCGTTTCCCCGTTCCGCGCTCCTGTCAGCCGGAAGTCTGCCTCGTTTCTTAACAATCGACCAATCAAACAGAGCCCAAGAGCGGTTTTCGAGCCAAGAGTCAGGCGACGGCCCGGAGGGCGCGAGCGGACCCGTTGATCCTAAAGTGATGCGAGGACAGGACTTGGCGCTCCGAGAGCGAACCGCAAGCCCCCGAAGCATGGCGCGGAATATCCCCACGACAGACTCTCCGCCACTTCGCGGAATCTTGCAGCGCGCGGGACGATTTCTCATCATTGCGTATCAGGGAAGCAGGTATCCCGCCCGTCAGCACGGGCTTCTGCGGCGTACCTGCGGACATCCACTTACGCACACCTCGCAAGCAAGTGCTCAGATCGGAACCAGCCACTGTCCGAGGCGCGGGCACGATCGGTCGTTCCACTTACTATCCATTTCACTCCATGCCCGCCCCCCCCTCCACCTCACCGCCCTTGCCCGCACGGCCCACGATCCTCTTCGACGGCGTTTGCAACCTCTGCAACGCATCGGTCGCGTGGGTGATCCGGCGCGACCCCAGCGCGAGGTTCGCCTTCGCCCCGCTCCAGTCGCGGGTTGCGGCGGGCATTCTCGCCGCGGCGGGCGTCCCGGCGACCTCGGACAGTCGGCCCGACAGCATCGTGCTTGTGGATGCCTCGGGCGTGTACACCAGGTCCGATGCCGCTATCCGCATCGCTCGCGCTCTGGGCTTCCCGTGGTCGCTCGCGGCGGCGTTCATCGTTGTGCCGCGACCGCTGCGGGATGCCGGCTACGCGCTCGTCGCCCGCAACCGTTACCGCTGGTTCGGCGTGCGGGTGGGGGGGGCGTGCATGGCGCCCACGCCGGAACTCCGCTCGCGCTTCCTCGATGCGGATGAGCGGGTCTAACTTCTATCTGACGGATTCGTTTCTGGGTACCACGTCACTCCGCGGCGTGCGATTCCCCCTGCTGAAGAAAGCCAGCCGGGGACCGGCGGCGTACCCAAAGGCACCGATCAGGCAGCAAGCACCTACGGGCACCCCGCAAACCACGCGCTCAGGAACGCGAAGATGTCCGGCACGGCAACGGGAAGACCCGAGCCGTCGAAGTCGGCCGCGGGATCGAGGGTGAACCAAGCGCTCAGGAACGCGAAGATATCCGGAATGCCAAGCATTCCGTCGGCATCAAAGTCGGCGTGGCAGCAGTCCTCGACGCTGATCGTGATACCCGATGGCGTGCCGAGGGTACGGACCTGTGAGCAGGGGGAGTAGACCATGAGGTCGTAGCGTGCGCCATGCACCGGGGCGGCGATGGTCAGGGTGGGCAGAATCGCGCCGGTGAGGCGCTGACCATAGCGGAACCACTGGTAGCGCAGGTCGGGGCCGGTGGCGAGGGCGGTGAGTGTGACGGGCGAGCCTGCGCAGACGGGATTGCCGGGAGAAACGGAGATGCCCGCGTAGTCGAGACGCGGGAGAGGCGTAGCGCAGGCGCGGGTGGAAGCAAACAGATTGATTCTGTCGGCGACGCGTGGACCAAAGGTCATGGCAATGTTGGACATTCCGCCCTGGCAGATGTGGCAGTAGGACATGATGGTGCCGATGCCCTGCGTGGCGGTTGTGCAATCCTGGACGCCATACTCGCACCCGGCCGCGGGGTCGGGATTGAGGCCGCAGCCGTCGACGACGGGGTCGTACTCGCAGGCGTTGTGCGTGTGCCCGGTGCCGAAAGTGTGGCCGAGCTCGTGGCTGTAAACGAAGAGGTCCCAGTTCTGGTGGCTGTTGTTCTGTGTCGGGAAAGGGAAGTGTCCATCGATATTTCCACTGACGCCGAAGGACCACTCGGTGTTGCAGGCGACCGCGAGATAGGCGACACCACCTCCCAGGCCGCGGCCGGAAAGCAGATGCGCCGTAGCCCTCGGAACACCGGTCATGTTGGCGAGCCAGTACTCGCGGAACTGGGTGAGCTGTGGTCCGGATCCCGGTTCCGTCCAGGGGTCTTCGCGGTTCCACACCCTGAGGTAGCTGATGCGCAGGCCCATGCCGGCCTCGCGGCTGAAGATGATGGAAGAGGCGGCCGTCAGCAGGACGGCGTAGTCGACCGCGGCTTGAGAGGATGTCTGTCGCTGGGTGAACTCCCAGTCGCACTCGATGGCGATGTCGAACGCAAGGCAGGTTGGGCCGCCGCGAAACCCGGGAACGAGCCCGGTCGGCGGGAGCAGGGACGAGCCTGGCACTTCGAGCGCTCCTGCACAGACGGGCGTGCTGCCGGGGCCAAGAAGCGCTGCGTCGTAGGCGAGGATGATGTCGGCACCTCCGATACGAGTGGTGGTGATCAACGTGGTCCGCCCATCGCAGGTCACCCAGCCGTGGGCCTGCGTGTCCGACATGCCGAAGAACACTTCCGATTCGGAATCGCCGGCGATCACCCCGCGCCAGATCTGAATCGTGGATCCGGCAGGCCTGTGTGTGCCGTTGGAATCGACGATGAGGATCGCCGCATCGGGCGCGAGAGGCTCGACGGGAGTCATCGTCGCCACAACGGATTGGTGGTCATGCGTCGGCAGTTCAAACTCGATCACGCCGTCGCTGTGTCGCAGGACGATATGGGTGGCGGCGTCGATCGCGAATGCGTCGACATCCGGGTGCAGAAACAGCTCACCGTGGGGGATCGACAACTGCTGGGGCACGAGTGGCCGCGGGAAAGCTGACTCGGAGAGTGATGCCTGCGTGGCAGCGACCTTGGCCAGGCGCGTGCGAGGCTGAGGGTCCGCGCTCGAGGTATGCACCGGAGCCATTGCCGCCGCGACAAGCGCGCAGGAGGTGATCAGGGAAAGGCATCGACGTGGCGGCTGGTGCATGGGGCATCCGCTAAAGGGTGGCTTCAATATACCCCACCTGAGACGGGTGCCCAGTATCCGGACGCTGCTGTTCGGACCGCGGATGCGAGTTTGGGGGTTTCAGCACTACAACGCCAGTTCAGCTCAAACTGACCTGCCCCCCGAAACCTGATCCAGGCGCTATGAGAGTCCCAAAGAACCCCGGCGGGGTTCAGGAGACTCTTGAAGATGAAGCGGACAAGGCATTCGGCGGAACAGATTGTGGCGAAACTTCGTGAGGCGGACGCGATGCTGGCGGCGGGGCGGACGGTCGCCCAGGTCGTGCAGGCGTTGGGCGTGAGCGAGGCGACGTTCAGTCGGTGGCGGACCCAGTACGGAGGGATATAGGAGGGCGAGGCGCGGCGGCTGAAGAAAGCCCGCCGGGGACCGGCCGGAGTACCCAAAGGCATCGATCAGGCAGCAAGCACCTACGGGCAGCCCGCGAACCACGCGCTCAGGAACGCAAAGATGTCCTGCACGTTGACGGCCTGATCGTCGTTGAAATCGCTCGCCGGGTAAGCGCCGGTGAACCACACGGCGAGGAACGCGAAGATGTCGGGGACGGCGACGGCCTGGTTGCCGTCGTAGTCCGCCCGGCAGATGACCGTCAGCGTCGCTGTGTCGCTGGTCACGCTCCCGCAGTCGTTGGTAACGATGCAGTCGAACAGCACCCCGTCGTCGGCAAATGTCACGGGGTTCAGTGAGAGGCTTGCGGATGCCGCGCCGGCAACGGAGCCACCATTGGACAGCGGAAAGGTATCGCGACGCCATTGGTAGGTGAGGGGGCTGCCCAGGCCATCGGCAATAATGGAAATCGTGGCGATCTGGCCGGCTTGGACTGTCTGGCTCGCGGGCTGCTGGATGATGACGGGAATGTTTGTGTTCAGAAGCACCGAGACGTTGTTGCTGCCTTCGTTCGCCACGGCCAGGTCGGGCCTGCCGTCGGCGTTGAAGTCGGCAGGTGGCACCAAGATGCCCCCGCCGCGTGCGTGCCACCGAGATCGACTTGGGGGGGCGATCTCGGTGCGGGCCTGACCCGGACCTGCGTCACGACAGCATCACGCGAACTCTGCGGCCTTCGCCTTTGGGGTCGCAAGGGGCGATGGGGGGGAGCCCCGTTGCGCAGCGAAGTCCGCAGGTACCAGGCCCCACCTGCCACTTCGCATGGGGGGGCGACGAGAAGCGGGCGCATGGTCGGCACCAGGCGCCCAGATCATGCTGCTATGGTATCGGGCGGCGGAACATCACGCCGCGCGACGGCCGTTGCGGCGGCTCGTGAGAACCTCGATGGATTCGATCAGCAGCAGGTCCACAATCTCAAAGTCACCGTTGCGCTTGTAGACGACGGTGGTTCGCCCACCCGGCGCATACGACATCATCTCGGGGTGGTCAACCTTGATGAAACGGCCACCGGCCATTTGGAGCAGGAATGGTCGGAAGGGTGTGGTCTTGTGGGCCCGTTCGAGTTCCTTGGTCGTCATGGTCGCACACTTTACGCGATCCGATTGCAACACACAAGAGTGGTCTTGCGGGAGACTCAGCCCTTCCCCGGCTTCCACGCGCTCTTGAAGCCAGGCGTGCAGACAGGCACAGGTTGCGTCAAGACGCGGTCTTCAGGCCAAACTGCGAACCCGGGATGGGCAAGCCCATCGCCGCGGCATACAGAACGTCCGGGCATAGGTCAGCCCCGTTGGGCCAGACGATTGTGGAAAGGTCTGGCTCAACGCGAACGCGAGCGAAGTACGCCGCGTCGCTCAGGGGCTCAAAGACCCCGGTGAAGGACACCATTTGCGCGATATCAACCTCGCCCCGCTCGCCCGTGTGAAAACTCAGACGGAGCCGTGTGCCGCCAAGGGCTTCAACGTGTGTGACCTCTCGAAGCATGGCGTCATTGTAGAGGTTCAATGGGGTGGAGGGCCTGCTTGTTTCGCGCGAGCGCCCAGTTCGTCCGAAGTTCATCCTGATGCTGGGTGGCCCATTCGACGACGAGTCCTTGGACGCGGGGCGGCAGGCGTCCCTCCAGAGGCCTCAAGGTGTCGATGTCGAACGTAGCGATGTGTGGACCGTACTTCGCATGAAAGTACGGAGGCGGATGATCGTTGAAATACAGCGCGATGACGATGCCGAAGAACCGGCTGATCTCGGGCGTGCCTTACTTCGCCTTCCACGCGCTCTTGAAGCCCGTGATCGCGCTGGTCAACTTCTTCTCAAGGTCGGCATCGAGCGCCTTCTTCTGCGCCAGTTCGTCCCGCACCGGCTTCCCGGTCGTCGTGAAGTAATCGAGCAGCCCCTTCTCAAAGTCCGCGACGTTCCGCGTCGCCACATCGTCCATGAAGCCCTTGCCCGCGGCGTAGATCGAGATCACCTGATCCACGATGGTCATCGGCACATACTGCGGCTGCTTGAGCAACTCGACCATGCGCGCGCCGCGGTCGAGTTGCTTCTGCGTCGCCTTGTCGAGTTCCGTGCCGAGTTGCGCGAAGGCCTCGAGTTCGCGGTAACTCGCGAGGTCGAGTCGTAGCGAGCCGGCGATCTTCTTCATCGCCTTGACCTGCGCGTTGCCGCCCACGCGCGACACCGAGATGCCCACGTTCACCGCCGGGCGCACGCCCGCAAAGAACAACTCGGGCTCGAGGTAGATCTGCCCGTCGGTGATCGAGATCACGTTCGTCGGGATGTACGCCGAGACGTCGCCCTCCTGCGTCTCGATGATCGGCAGCGCCGTCAGCGAGCCGCCGCCGTTCTCGTCGCTGAGTTTCGTGGCGCGCTCCAGCAGGCGGGAGTGCAGATAGAACACGTCGCCGGGGTACGCCTCGCGCCCCGGCGGACGGCGAAGGAGCAGCGAGAGTTGGCGGTACGCAACGGCCTGCTTCGAGAGATCGTCGTAGATGCACAGCGCGTGCTTGCACACGCCCGGCTTGCCATTCTTCCCCTGCCACATGAAGTACTCGCCCATCGAGCAGCCCGAGTACGGCGCGATGTACTGCATCGGCGCGGGGTCCGCGGCCGAAGCGTTGACGATGATCGTGTACTCCAGCGCGCCGTATTTGCGGAGCGTCTGCACAACGCCCGCGACGGTCGATTCCTTCTGGCCCACGGCAACGTAGATGCACACCACCGCCTCGGGCGTGCCCCAGTACTGCTTCTGGTTGATGATGGTGTCGATCGCGACGGCGGTCTTGCCGGTCTTGCGGTCGCCGATGATCAGTTCGCGCTGGCCGCGACCGATGGGGATCATGGCGTCGATAGCCTTGATGCCCGTCTGCATCGGCTCGGTCACGGGCTGACGCTCGGCGATTCCCGGGGCGATGATGTCCACCTTGCGGAACTCGCTGGTCTGGATCGCCGGGCCGCTGTCGATGGGGCGGCCGAGCGGATCGACCACGCGCCCCAGGAGCGCCTCGCCGACGGGCACCTCCAGCAGACGGCCGGTGGCCTTGACGAGGTCGCCCTCCTTCACCGCAAGATAATCGCCGTAGATGACCGCGCCGACCGTGTCCTCTTCCAGGTTGAAGACCTGCCCCATCACCGCACCGTCGCTGGTCTGGAACTCGAGCATCTCCCCGCCCATCGCCTTGGCCAGGCCGTAGATGCGCGCGATGCCGTCGCCGACCTCCACCACCCGGCCAACCTCGGAGACTTCCAGTTCCGCGGCGTACTGCTGGATTTCCTGCTTGATTACGCTCGTGATCTCGTCGGTCTTGATCTTCATAATGCGCGCTCGAAATGCATGTGGGGATGTGGGGGAAAGGGGGGCGGAACGGTAGCAGGGGGACGTGCAAAAGTCCCGAACCGACACCCCCAGGAGGGTCTGCAATCCGGGGCCGTCAGGGCAGAACGTTGCGGTCCTTCGACGCACGGGAAATCCGCACGCGGGCCACGGGGCTGGCCGCGCCGACTGTAACACCGGGAGGGAGACCAAGGAACATCACCTGCCGAGCGATCGTGCCGGATGCCGGGGCGGTGGGCGGCTGGGCCTGGCCCGAGACGCTTGGTGCCGTCTCACTCCCCGGCGCGGGCCGGGCCGGTTGTGGCTGGAGGGCCTTGGTCAGGTCGTCGGTCGACAGCTCGATGAGCGCCTTGATCGCCGTCCCTCCCGAGCGGATGCGCGCCACCTGGTCGGCCGGTCCGCTCACGGTCACATCGCTCACAAACTTGTCGAGAACCTCGACCGTCCACTGTCCGGCATCCTCCGTTGGAGGAAGGCTGAACCAGACCGGGACGGCCGGTAGTTTGAGGGTATCCACTTCGCGCCGGATGCGCAGGTTTACCGACACGCTCTGCGGGGTGATGACCACGGGCTCGATCTGGCCGAGCGCGGCGGGAAGGCGGACCGTCGCGCTGACGGTGCGGGCACCATCGCCCCGGACACGATCGAGTTCCTCCTCCGAGACGTACGCGACCGGCTGCACTCCATCGGTGAATCTCGCCGCGATGGCCTCGGGCACACGAACCGTCACGGTCGATGGCGAAGCGGACGGCTCGCCATCGAGCACCAGCGCTCGCGCCAACTCGACCTTCAACGGGAGTTCGCGCGAGACCATGCGGCGGACCTCAACGGTGGCGTAAGGCGGATCGACGCTTACGACCACGATTTTGAGTTTGCGGAGTTCCGCCAGCGACGGGATCGCCTCGCTCAGTCTCGCGGCCTTCGCCAGGCCGACCTCGACGGGCATGCCGTCCAGCCCCGCGAATAGCCGGAGTTCCTTGCCTCGCAGGTCGCGGGCCTCCGCGATCGTGGACGGGGTGCCCTCGACCTCGATCGTGACCGCGCCGCTCCACGCCGGGTCCTCCGGGCGGTAGATGTACTCCGAGGCCGCATCGGAAGCGAACCGGACAAGCAGGGGGATGCGCTCGCGGGACACGCTCTCGCCCTCGGCCCACACCCAGATGAGCATGGCAACGCACACTGCTACCAGCACGGTGCGAGTGGTGTCCCAGCCCTTGAAGTCGCGGAGTCTGGACATACGTTGCTCGCTGGAGATCAGGCCGGGCCGCGCCGGCCGAGCCTTGCCTCGAGTTCGGTGCGGAGTCTTTCGGGTGTCAGGTTCTGCTCAAGGCGCCCGCGCTCGGCGATGCTGATGTGCCCGGTCTCTTCGCTGACAATCACCACCAGCGCGTCCCCTTCCTTGGTGACGCCCACGCCCGCGCGGTGCCGCGAGCCGAGCGAGGCCTCGGGCATCTCATCGGGCTCGGCCAGGGGCAGTTGCACGCCCGCGGCGACGATCTCCGCTCCCTTGATGATGACCGCGAGATCATGCAGCGCGGACCCGGGAAAGAAGATCGTTTGGAGCAGGCGGGCGGTCACACGCCCGTGAATGGGCGTCCCTCCCTCGATCATGCCGCGCAGCGCGGTCTCGCGCTCAAAGACGATCAGCCCGCCGAAGCGGGCCTTGCTGAGATAGGTCGCCGCCTGCACAACGGCGGCCGCGACGTCCTGCACACCGCCCGAGTGCGACCTGCGGAGCATCGGCGCCTCGCCCAGCCGGATCAGCCCGCGCCGGAGTTCCGGCTGGAACACCACGATCAGCGTGATCGCCAGCAGCGTCAGAAAGTTCTCGTAGATGAACTTCAGCCTCTGGAACGATTCCTGCTGCCCCAGGATCCGCACCAGCAGCGTGGCCATGACCACCAGCAGCAGCGTGCCCTTGAGCGCGCCCGCCGCCCTCGTCCCCTTCACGAAGCGGATGACGATGAACGCGACGACAAAGATGACCGCGATCTCGAGCGCGACCTGCCACAGGGAGTAGGTCCCCAGCCGTTGCAGCAGTCTCTGGGCTCGCTCGAAGAACATCTTGGGGTCGGTCCTCTTGTGGCATGGCGCGGTGCAGGGGCTGTGGCGAGTGTACCCCGGGGCGCATCCGTCCGATCGATCGGTCCTATCGTCCCGCGTGCCCTACAAAGTCCTCCGCTTCCAGCCAACCCCGAACCCCAACGCCCTCAAATGCATCCTTGACGGAGCACTGCCCGAGCCGATCCGCTCGTACCGCGCGCCCGCCGAGGGGCAAGGCGATCCGCTGGCGTGCGAGTTGTTCGCCATCCCCGGAGTTACGGGCCTCCTGATCTCCGGGAAGTGGATCACCGTCAGCAAGGACGGGGGAGCGGACTGGCTGGCGATCCGCTCCGGCGTCGAGGCCGTCCTGCAGAAAGCCTGACGGATGAACGCGACTATCGGCGAGCCTGAAGGCGTTTTTTTTTGGGGGGGGGGTGGGGTCGGGGGCATCGGGCCCGCCGACACCATTGTCGCGCCCGCATCGGGTCCGGGTCGCTCCAGGCGGGCGATGATCCGTCTCAGCGGGCCGAGCGTGCGCGCCCTGCTGAATCGGCATCTTGTTCCGCCGCCGTCGATGCCGCGAACCATCGTGCGGGCGGACTTGCGCATGGGAAACTCTCCCGCCGCGCTGGCGCTCCCCTGCCTCGTGATGCGCTCCGATGCGCCCGCCTCGTTCACCGGCGAAGACTCCGCCGAGTTGCTCATCCCCGGCAACCCCGCACTCGTTGACCGTATCGTCTCGCGGTTCGTCGCGCACGACGGCGTACGCCTCGCCCGCCCCGGCGAGTTCTCAGCGCGCGCCTACCTCGCCGGCAAACTCACACTCGAGCACGCCGAGGGCATCGCCGCCACGATCGCCGCGCAGACCGATGCGCAACTCCTCGCGGCTGGCCGCCTGCTGGATGGCTCGCGCGGGCGCGAATACCGCGCGTGGGCCGAGGAGGTCGCCACGCTGCTCGCGCTGGTCGAAGCCGGGATCGACTTCTCGGATCAGGAGGATGTTGTTCCGATCGCTCCCGATGACCTGCGCCGCCGCTGCGGGGCAATGCGAGCCGCCATCGCCTCCAGACTCGGCGCATCCGCCGCGGGCGAGCATCGCGCCGGCCTGGCCCGGGTCGTGCTCGTCGGCGCACCCAACGCCGGCAAGAGCACGCTGTTCAACGCGCTGCTCGCTCGGCCGCGAGCGCTCGTTTCCGATGTCGCGGGCACGACCAGGGACGCCCTGATCGAGCAACTCGACCTCTCGCCCGATGCGCCGGGCAGCGATCCGGTCCTGTTGATCGACCTGGCCGGACTCGACCCGGGTGCCCCTGATGAGATTGACCGCGCGGCCCAGGCCGAGGCGCTCTCGCAGGTGCGCCGCGCGGATGTCGTAATCCACTGCGACCATTCCGGACGCTTTGACAGGAATGTTCTAAGCGGAGGTGTCCGCTCCGCCCCCCGCCCCGTGATCCGTGTGCAGACCAAGGCGGACATCGCGCCCGCGGCGGAGGTGGCCCTGCGCGTGTGCGCCCTCGATGGCTGGAACCTCGCGCCGCTCCGCCGAGCCATCGCGGACGCGGCCCACTCGGTTCCCGCCGAGGATCCGGAGGCAACGCTCCTGCCCCGCCACCGGCGAGCCCTCGCCCTCACCCTCGCGGCTTTGGATGCCACGCTCGACGCGATGCCGCGCCCCGGCACACGCGCGCTTCCCGCCCCCGAGATCATCGCCGCGGGCCTTCGCGCCGCCCTCGATCAACTCGGCGACATCACCGGCGCTGTCTCACCCGACGATGTCCTCGGACGGGTCTTCGCCGTCTTCTGCATCGGGAAGTGAGCAAGGGGAGCAACGCCCTGAACCGGATGATGATCCCGTGCGTTCGAGGCCGCTTCAGCGGCCTTGCTCGCTTGTAGGCCACCACTTCAGCGGTGATCGAAGTCCGCCAAAGCGGTCTGAGATGAGAGTTGTCCCTGTCCAGCCCGTTTCAACGGGAGTTCCTTCCTCTTCCTACCCGCACAGTTTCTGTTGCGCTTCCCGGTACCGTGCCAGCGTCCCGTCCACCACGCGCTGCGGCAACTCAGGGCCGGGCGGCATCTTGTTCCAGCCGCCCGCCGCGACCAGTTCCTCCAGATATTCCCGCACGAACTGCTTGTCGAAACTCGGTTGACCCCTTCCCGGTTCGTATCGGTCGGCCGGCCAGAACCGGGAAGAGTCGGGTGTGAGTGCCTCATCGATCAGAATCGGCTGCTCCCATGTCCGGCCCATCCGCGCCTGCGCCTCCGCCGGCACGCCGAACTCAAACTTCGTGTCGGCGATGATGATCCCCCGCGCCAGCGCGTGCCTGGCCGCGGCGTTGTAAATCGCCAGCGACAGGTCCCGCAGCACGCCCATCGTCTCCAGCCCCGCCGCCTCCGCGGCCCGATCAAACGAGATGTTCTCGTCGTGCCCCTCCGCGGCCTTGGTCGCTGGCGTGAAGATCGGCGCGGGCAACTTGTCGCATTGCCTCAGGCCGCGCGGCAGTTGGACGCCGCACACAGCGCCCGTCTGCTGATACTCCTTCCACCCCGATCCCTCCAGATACCCGCGGACCACGCATTCGACCGGCACCACCCGGCACTCGCGGCAGATCGTCATCCGTCCCGTGAGCCACTGGCGTGTGCGGGCATCCGCCGCGCCCTCCGGCAGGTCGCGCACATCCGTCGAGAGCGCGTGGGTCTCGCACAGCCGTGTTTGTCGGATGAACTCGAACCACCACGTCGAGATCTGGGTCAGCAGCACCCCCTTGCCGGGGATGGGTGTCGGCATGATGACGTCAAACGCCGAGAGGCGATCCGACGCGACCATCAGCAGGCGGCCCTCGCCCGTCCCCGGATCCGCTGGAAGGCGGTACACGTCACGCACCTTGCCCCTCCGGACAAGCGGGAGCGCGGGCGCGGGCGTGGTCGAAGCCATCGGGGGGGAAACGGAGAGCGGGGCGGGTTCGGTGGAACGCGTCATCGCCCATCGTAGTGGTGTGTGGATCGGCGAGTCCGGCTATGCTGGCGGTCCCGGGGACCGGCGCGGCCCCCGGAGCAAGGGGACCGAAGCAAGGGGACCGAAGCCGGATGCTCAGTTTCGCCGTCCTTGAACAGAACGTGCCCGGCTACGTCGGCCCTGCCGGGGCGACGACGGGGTGGCCGCTGCGCCACGCGCACGTCTTCGGCCCAGATGATGTGCCTGTTCAAGCCGACCTCCGCTGCGCCGGCGGCATCATCCGCTGCGAGAAGCGCGGCACCGACTCCGCCGGCCTCAGCCTCCAGTACCCGCTCGATCTGCCTGACCTCGGCAAACTTGCCGGAGCGCTGCCAGGCACGGACGCGGGGAACGGGGTTGGGGGC
>Ga0163152_10005312_pt1 | contig 15208 bp, 16 predicted proteins | sample OliLakLV19MP8IB2_FD_148635 | JGI IMG/M metagenome (GOLD analysis project Ga0163152, IMG submission 148635) | Freshwater microbial mat bacterial communities from Lake Vanda, McMurdo Dry Valleys, Antarctica - Oligotrophic Lake LV.19.MP8.IB-2 | ecosystem: Environmental > Aquatic > Freshwater >... | reverse complement strand
ACCGAGAGCTATGGCGGGTTGCGGAGTCCCGCGGTGGATTGGGCGGGCAAATTGCCGGCCTGGAGCCTGCCCGGGAGTGCGGTGATCGAGGCGACCGCGAGTGGGAGCGATGCGTTCGGTCAGGTCCTCACCGACTGGTTTGAAACCCTGTGCGTCACCGTGTTCGACGCTGCGAAGCGGATTGCCGCCCAGAAGATGCCTCCCGAACAGGCGCCCCAGATTGCCGCCGTTGAGGCGATTGCCCTGCCGAAGTTGGTGGAGCTTTGGGGCATTCTGAAGAACGAACTCGGGAAGAGCCTTGGCTCGGGATCCGCGCTCGTGGTCGACGCGCGAGGCCAGATGCCCAAGGGCTTCCCACCGACGATGCCCGAGGGACTCGCGGGCCGCGAATTGCTCCCGCGCATCGCACTCGTCCGCGAGGTTCGCGATCCCGAACTGCTTGGCAAGAGCTGGCAGAGCCTGTTCACCTGGGCACAGGGCGTCTACGCCATGGTCCCCAAATCGTCCGGGATGCCCGCCAGCCTCCCCGAAGCCGTCCAGGTTTCGGATAGGGACGCGACGATCTATCACTACCCGCTTCCCATGGACACGGGTGACCTGATGCCACACGTCGCACGGATCGGCAAGGACCGGGTGATCTTCGGCACGTCGCCCAAACTTTCGTCCGAGATTGCCTCCGCCAAGCCGGGGTCCGCGGCGGAGCCGGGTGGCAGCCGCGTGCGCCTTCGCACAATCCCGGCTTGGGAGCTGGCCGGACGCTGGATTGACGCCATGGGCGAGCATCCAGAGGCGTTCTTTGCGGGGAAAGAGAGCGAGCGGGAGGCGTTCCTGACGAATCGCCCCCATCTCGTGGAGCTGTTCAAGACGCTGCGGGCCATCGAGGGATTGGACGTGCGCGCGCGGGTGGAAAGCGGGCGGCTACGCCAGACCACAACGCTTCAGTTCAAAGATTTGTAAACCCGCATGCCACCCGGAGCCGGTGTGGAGCGGTGTGGAGGAAACTCCGCACGGTGCAAGGGCGCGCCCGGGGTCACCCAACGCACGCCCGCATCCGCAGGATCAGGTCTTGGCCGGAGTTTTCGCGGCGGACTTGAGGACGCTTTCGAGCAGGACGCCGAGTGATTCCTCGACCGACTGTTCGCCGGTGCAAAGTTCGATCTCGGGACGGGTCGGCGGTTCGTAGGGGCTGTCGATTCCAGTGAACCCCTTGATCTCGCCGGCGCGCGCCTTCTTGTAGAGCTGTTTCGGGTCACGCCGCTCGCAGGTTTCCAGCGACGCGTTGATATACACCTCGCAGAACAGCACGCCGGCGGCGTCGCAGATCGAGCGCACTTTGTCGCGCTCGGCGGCGTACGGTGAGATCAGGGCGGAAATGACAACCAGCCCGGCTTCCGCCATCAGCTTGGCGGCCTCACCGGCGCGCCGGATGTTTTCGGCGCGGTCTTCGGGGCTGAATGCGAGATCGCGGCAGAGACCGTGCCGGAGATTGTCGCCGTCGAGGACGAATGCGGCCACGCCTCGCTGGAAGAGCGCCTGTTCCAGGGCGACTGCGAGGGTCGATTTGCCCGCGCCGGAGAGGCCGGTGAGCCAGACGACGGCGCCGTGATGGCCGAAGTGACGGACCCGGCCTTCGCGGGTGATCTCGCCGGTGGTCCACGAGAGGTTGTCGCTCTTTACGCCAGGCAGGTTCTCCTGCTCGTACGTGGTGCCGTAAATCACGCCGCCGCCGCCGATCTGGCGTCCGTGCATGAGCACGAACCGGCCGGTGACCGGCACATAATCGGCATTGTCGAAGGCGAGGGGACGCCGGGCCCGGAGGATCACCTCGCCGACCTCGTACCGCCGGATCTCGGTGCGGGGTTCGTTCACGACCTCCATGGTCGAGGAATCGAGCACGCGCTGCACCGCAATCACACGGGCTTCCACTTCCTGGGTGCAAAGGCGCAGCGTGAGCGGTTGGTCGAGGGCGAGCGGCGTGTGATCCAGCCAGAACACCCGGGCGTGAAACTCGCGCGCCTCGGCGGGCCCGTGCCCGGCATGGGCAGCCACCTGGCCGCGCTCGACGAAGATCTGCTCGGTGAGGGTGATCGCCGCAGATTCGCCGGCCATGACCTTCTCCGGCGCTTTGGCGGCGTTCCAATGCTCGATGGATTTCACCCGGCTGCGCTTGCGATCCGGCCAGAAAACCAGTTCGTCACCGACCCGCAGCGTGCCCGCCTCGATGCGACCGGCGAGGATGCGGCGTTCGTCGAAACGATAAATGTCCTGCAGCACGAACCGGAGCGGGAGTTCCTCGCCGCTCGGGCGGGGGACGAACGAGTCGAGGGCCTGGAGGATCGAGGGGCCGGTGTACCAGGGCGTCCGGGCGCTGGGCGTGGTGAGGTTGTGCCCGTTGCGCGCCGAGATCGGGACGCAGTGGGTCGGGGTCACGCCGAGCGGACGCAGAAACTCCGCGAACTCCGCGATCACCGCGTCGAACCGCGCTTGCGAGTAATCGACGAGATCCATTTTGTTGACCGCCAGAATCACCTGCCGGATGCCGAGCATCGAGAGGAGGTACCCGTGCCGCCGGGATTGTTCCTGAACCCCCTCGTGCGCATCGACGATGAGGATCGCCGCCTCGGCGTGTGCGGCGCCGGTCATCATGTTCTTGACGAATTCCTTGTGCCCGGGCGCGTCGATGATGACGTAGTGCCGCTCTCCCGCGGCGAAATGGATCTGCGTGGTGTCGATGGTGATGTTCTGCTCCTGCTCCTCGAGCAGGGCGTCGAGCAGGAATGCATACTCGAACTCCATGCCCTCCGCCTCGCACGCTTTGCGGATCGATTCCGCCTTGCCATGCGGAATGGCGTCGGTGTCGAACAGGAGGCGGCCGATCAGCGTGGATTTGCCGTGGTCGACATGGCCGACCACCACGAGCTTGAGCTTTTCGGGTTCGCGGGCAGCGATCTCACGTTCGGAGGCGGTGCCGCGGGGCTGGACGAAGATGGATTCAGGGAGCATGGGAAGAAAGGCGGAAGGATGAAGGCGGAGGGATCAAGCGAAGTCGCGATGGCCGGGGCGGCCGGTTCCGGGCGGGGTCAGGCTTCCAACGTTACATGAAACCCTTGGCGCGCAGGAGCTGCATGGCGTTGCGGGCGGCGTGGTCCTGTTCCCGTCCGGCGCGTTCGGAGACTTTCGTGGTGCGGAGTTCCTCGACGATCTCGTCGATGTTCGAGGCGTTGCTGGCCACCGGTTTGGTGATCGGCCAGCAGCCGAGCGAGCGGAAACGTTTGCCTTCGCGGGCGAAGTAAAGTTTGGAAATCGGGATGCCTTCCCGCTGGATGTAGCGCCAGACATCGAGCTCGGTCCAGTCGAGCAGGGGCTGCACGCGCACGTGCTCGCCCTGCCGGACCTCCGTGGTGAACTGGCCCCAGAACTCCGGGGGCTGGTCCTTGTAGTTCCACTCGAAATCGGCGGTGCGCGGCGAGAAGTAACGTTCCTTGGCGCGCGTCGCGTCCTCGTCCCGGCGAATGCCGGTGATGAGCGCGTTCCACTGATGGTGCTGAAGCGCCTGCTGGAACGCGACCGTTCGCAGTTCGTGCGAAACGGTGAGGATGTCACTCGTCTCGTACCGAATCCCGCGGTCGAGCGCTTCCTGATTGGTCCAGACAATCAGGTCGAGATCATACTCCTTCACGGCCCATTCGCGGAATTCCATCATCTCGGGGAACTCGTAGGTCGTGTCGACGTGGAGCACGGGAAAGGGAATTTTTCCGCAGAACGCCTTCTTGGCCAGCCAGAGCAGGACATTGGAATCTTTGCCCATGGACCAAGGCATACAGAGCTTGTCGAAGGCGTGGTAAGCCTCGCGAAAGATGAAGAGGGACTGGGCCTCGAGTCGGTCTAAATGCGTCATTGCCGATAGGAATAGTCGGGTATCTGCGGATTGTGCAACCGTTTTTTGTCGTTCCCTGCGGAGATGGGGGCTCGATGGGTTGCTCCACCCAGCATGCGACAGCGACAGGCGCCCTGGCAAGATCGGGGTGGCGGACGCAAACTGTTCCGCAGATCAGCTCGCAGCGCAGGATCAGGATTGATCGGTCGCGGCGGAGTCGGATAGGGTCACCGTTTCCCGATGCCTGACCCGACTTCCCATCTGTCGCCCACCGCCGAGTTGTATGCCGCGCATGTGATGCCGACTTATCCCCGATTCGATCTGCAACTGGCCCGGGGAGAGGGGCCCTGGGTCTGGGACGAGGCGGGCCGGAAATATCTGGATTTCGGAGCGGGGATTGCGGTGTGCGCGCTCGGCCATGCCCATCCGCGGATTCTCGAGGCCCTGGCCCGGCAGGGATCGACACTGATCCACACCTCGAATTTGTACCAGACCCGGCCCGCGGCGCTGCTGGCGCGCCGTCTCTGCGGGTTCGTGGGGGCGCCCGGCAAGGTCTTCTTTTGCAACAGCGGGGCCGAGGCGAACGAAGGTCTCTACAAGCTGGCCCGCAAGTTCGGCAACACGACGGCCCCCGGCGGGCGGTTCGAGGTGCTGACCTTCGAGAATTCCTTCCATGGACGGACGCTGGCGGGCATCGCCGCGACAGGGCAGGAGAAAGTGAAGAAGGGGTTCGAGCCGATGGTCGAAGGGTTCCGGCAGGTGCCGCTCAACGACCTCGCGGCCGTCGAGGCCGCCATCGGCCCGCGCACGGCCGCCATCCTGATCGAACCGATCCAGGGCGAGAGCGGGATCCGCCCGGCGAACCCCGATTTTCTCCGCGGCCTGCGTCGTTTGTGCGATGCTCGCGGGTTGCTCCTGATGTTCGACGAGGTGCAGTGCGGTCTGGGGCGGACCGGAAACATGTGTGGATGGAAAACAGTGCTCGGCACCGACGAAGTGTTGCCGGACGCGGTGAGCTGGGCGAAGGGGATTGCGGCCGGGTTTCCATTCGGGGCGTTCTGGGCGGGTGCGCGACCGGTGCCGATGCCCGACGGGACCTCCCTGCCGCTTTCCGATCTGCTCGGGCCCGGCACCCATGCCACCACGTATGGGGGAAATCCGCTCGGGGCCGCGGTGTCATCGGCGGTCTTTGACGTGATCGAGGAGCAGGACCTCACCGGCAATGCGCTCCGGATGGGAGCGCGGCTGGTGGCGGGGTTGCAAGCCCTCCATTCGCCGTGGATCGTCGAGGTGCGGGCTTACGGGCTGCTGCTCGGGTTCGAGCTGGCCGGGGATTTCCCGGTGTCGGCTCCCTCGGAATTACCCTCGCTCGCGATGGTCAGGCGCCTGCATCTACTCGGGTTGCTGTCGGTTCCGGCGGGTGCGCGGGTGGTGCGGTTGCTGCCGCCGCTCGACATCGGCCCCGCGGAAATTGATGCCGCGGTGCAGCGGGTGGGCGAGGCGCTGGGTTGATTCCGAAGCCCCGTTTTTTTCATGAACCATCTGCTTTCCATCGAGTCCATGGACGCCGCGCAGATCCGCGCGGTTCTCGATCTCGCCCACGCGATGAAGACGGCCCGGCGCGACCCGAACGCGGGGCGCCCGCTTGCAGGACAGGTGTGGGGTCTGATTTTTTCTAAGTCCTCGACGCGCACCCGGGTGAGCTTCGAGGTGGGCATCCGCGAGCTCGGGGGCGATGTGCTGTTTCTGGCCGCCTCGGAAATTCAACTCGGGCGGGGGGAGCCGATCAAGGACACCGCACGCGTGCTCGGGCGCATGCTCGATGGGGCGGTGATCCGGACGTATGCGCAGGCGGATGTCGAAGAGTTTTCGGTTTTTTCGGGGATCCCCACGATCAATGCGCTCACCGATACCGAGCATCCCTGCCAGATCCTGGCGGATCTCCAGACCATCGAGGCGGGGCGCGGCTCCTTGCAGGGGTTGATTGTGACATTCATCGGCGATGGCGACTGCAATGTCGCCCGCTCCTGGATGTGGGCCGCGGAACGGGTGGGATTCGAACTTCGAATCGCGGCCCCGAAACCGTTCCAGCCGGCCCCCTCGTTTCTCGCCGGGTTCACTCCGGGCCGGGTGCGTGTGACCGACGACCTCGCTGACGCCGCCCGCGGGGCGCACGTGCTTTACACCGATGTCTGGGTGAGCATGGGCAAGGAGTCCGAGCAGGCCTTCCGGCTTGCCCAGCTTGCCGCCTATCAGATCGACGAGGCGCTCATCCAGAGCGCCGCCCCCGGCGTCTTCGTGATGCACTGTCTGCCGGCCTACCGCGGCAAGGAGATCACCGCCCAGGCATTCGAACTCCACGCCCCCACGATCTTCGATCAGGCGGAAAACCGTTTGCACGCGCAGAAGGCCGTGCTCCAGTTGCTTTCCCACACCCGCCGTCCCAACCGGTCCTGACCGGTCCTGATCCGTCGACGCCCATCTTCCACACGCGTCCCGCCATGGAGACTCTCTTCACCGCACAGAATCTCGTCAGCCTTGCCACCCTCACGGCGCTCGAGATTGTGCTGGGCATCGACAACATCATCTTCATCTCGATCCTTGCCGCAAAGCTGCCCGCGGCGCAGCAGGCGACCGCCCGTCAGGTCGGCCTGGCGCTTGCGCTCGTCACCCGGATCGCCCTGCTGTTCTCCATTTTCTGGCTTACCAAACTGACCGCCCCGTTGTTCGCGGTGTTCGGGCATTCCTTCTCCGGTCGGGATCTGATCCTGCTGGTGGGCGGGTTGTTCCTGATCGCGAAGGCCACACACGAAATCCACACGAAACTCGAGGGGGAGGAGCACGAGCGGACCGGCCCGGGCACGGCGACCTTCGGCGGGGTGGTGGCGCAAATCCTGGTGCTCGACCTCGTCTTCTCCCTGGACTCCGTGATCACCGCCGTCGGCATGGCCAGCCAACTCTGGGTCATGGTCACCGCGGTCGTCATCGCCGTGGGGGTGATGCTGGTGAGCGCCGGCCCGGTCAGCCGGTTCATCCACCGCCACCCCACGCTCAATATGCTCGCGCTCAGCTTTCTGTTGCTGGTCGGGGTGGTTCTTGTCGCCGACGGCATCGGTCATCACATCGAGAAAGGTTACATCTACTTCGCCATGGCGTTCTCCATCGGCGTCGAAATGTTGAACCTGAAACTCCGAGCCCGGACCGTTCCCGTGCAATTGCGCGGGCCGCATGCCGGATGAGCGGGCCCTCCCCACGGCCCAAGCCCGGGGCCTGGCGGGTGGTTCGCCGGACGTTCTCCATTTTCCTCGAGATCGACGGTGAGCAGCGGGCCGCTTCATTCGCGTTTTACGCCTTTTTTTCCCTCTTCCCCCTGCTGCTGCTGATCGTTTCGGTCGGGTCCCAGTTCGTCGAGCCCGACACCGTCGAGGCGGTCATCACGCGGCACCTCGCCATGTTCATCCCCCTCGATGAGGCGGACCGGACCGGCGTGTTCCAGACCGTGCGCGGGGTCTTCGACGCCCGGCGAGGGCTGGGGATCGTCGCGATTGTGGGCCTCGCGTGGGCGGCCACCAACTTCTTCCACGCGCTCGTCCGGGGCGTGAATCGCGCCTGGCACACCCGCGAGCTCGACTGGTGGAAAGTCCCGATCAAGAACCTCTCGATGCTCGTTCTCGTCGGGCTCGGGCTGGTGTTCGGGATTGTGGTGCCGGCCATCCTTGCCGCCATCGAGCGGTTCGTGAGCGAGACGCCCTTCTATTTCCCCTGGGTCCTCGATCTGCTCCGGCTCCTGCTGCCCGGGCTTCTCGTGTTCTACATGCTCACGATGCTTTACATGGTGTCGCCCCGGCGGCGGACCGTGTTCCGGGAGGTTTGGTTCCCTGCGTTGCTGGCCACCTTTGCGCTCAAGGGATTGCAACAATTGCTTCTGGTCTACGCCTACCGCGTCTGGCACGTCAACGTCATCTACGGCACGGTCGGCGTCCTGGTGCTCCTCCTGCTCTGGGTCTATCTCTGCGGGGTCGTGATCATCGGCGGCGGCTGCCTGTGCGCCGCAAGTTCGCCCGACGACGAAGCAGGACGAGCCGGGTGAGGGACGGGGAGAGGAAACCGGAGACCGGAGACCGGAAACCTGAGACCTGAGACCTGAGACCTGAGACCTGAGACCTGAGACCTGAGACCTGAGACCTGAGACCTGAGACCTGAGACCTGAGACCTGAGAGCGGAGAGCGGAGAGCGGAGAGGGCTGGAGCCTCATCTGTTGTAGCGGTGGCTCTGTCCCTGGCGAAGCCTCGCGCAGCCAGGGACGTGCCACCGGCAGGCGGTGTGCGGACGCGCAGCCAGGGACGTGCCACCGGCAGGCGGTGTGCGGACGCGCCCCCGGCGGCACCGGATCGGTGGTCGGCGTTGCGGGCGTGGCTGGCCTTGGAGATGCGGCCGAGCGTGCCGGAAAGCTGGAGCCGCTTCTGTTGTAGCGGTGGCTCTGTCCCTGGCGAAGCCTCGCGCAGCCAGGGACGTGCCACCGGGCAGGCGGAGGGCAGACGCGCAGCCAGGGACGTGCCACCGGGCCGGCGGTGGTCGGACGCGCCCCCGGCGGCACCTCTTCGGGACCTTCCGCGGTTCGTTTCGTTCCCGAATCTTCCGGTTTGCCCCCACGCGAAGCACCGGGTAATCTCCCTCACCTTCCATCCACTGCCCGGTGGTGTAATGGTAACACAGAGGCCTTTGGAGCCTTTATTCAAGGTTCGAATCCTTGCCGGGCAGCCACTCCTCAAACGATTGTGAAGCAGTCCCTTACGCCAAGTCGTGTGTTGTGTGTGTCACCTGTAATGCCGCCAGGCGCTCGTCCCCGACGCTGCGGAAATGAAGGCGAAGATCCGCCTTCGTGCTACGTCCGAAAAACAGTGGCTGCCGCCGCCGGATCCGCGCTCGACTCGGGCCCAAGCTGACGGCAGAATCTCAAAAATCGCTCCAGATGCACGCTCCACCAAGCCAGCGACCGGCGCGGCACGCGCAGCTTGCGACCCTCGACCAACCGGGTCACCCAACCCTTTGGATGCCCCTCTGGCACTGCGTCGCGCGCACGGGTCAAGCCTCCCTCCCTTTTTCGCCCCTCGTCACCCGGCTGCCTCGCACCCGTATCGTTCACAAAATCCACTCTGGGGCGTTTACCCCGCATTGTCCACTTTTTTTACCACTTGACAACCTAAGTCCAGTTTAGTGTACCTACACAACGTTCGCTAAATAAATTCTAAGATCTCACGCTCTGACGTGTCTCACACAATATGACCAAACTATTTTCAATTTTCGCAATTTTTCTCCCTTTGATAGTAGGAGCTATCGAGATCCCTGGGAAGCCGAGCGGAAGAACATCACTTTCGATTACCATGTTCGGAACAACCGAGAACCCAGCTAATCCTCCAGATTACAGATTTTTCGTCTACGAGATGCGAGATGATGCACTTCTCACTTCCGAAGCTCGCGTTAACAAAGAGAAACCGGATATCAAGAAGAGGATAACCAAGGACGAATACGCGGTTATTTACGAAGCTTTTAAGGATTTCTTCGACAATCACAAACTAGGTGAAGATCCAAACCTGATCAGAGATGGTAGCTCCATAGAGATCAAGTTTAGCGTGGGTAGTGAGTCAGTGTGTGCGATATTTGCCCATAATTCGTTTAGGGAATCAAGAGATGTTAAGGCAATCTTTGAGTTGCTCGAGAAATTGCACCCCGGATCGACTTATTCTATTCTCCAACAATTCAAATAGAAGAAAGCGAACAAGACGTGCATGGCAACACCCACTAGCCCCTCTGTTTTCCATGATCCCACGTAATTTCAACCTTAACCCCGCGATCAACGTTGGCTCCCGCTAGTGGGTGTGCCATCACTTTGACGTTCGCAGAAAATATGAAAACAGCCATTCGATTGCTGATTATGGCGGGCTTGGGCTGGATCATGTTTCTCTCGAATGCACTTTTGATTGTCTCGATGGCAAGCTATGCCAGCCACTCGGGAGGCAAGCCGGTAGCAAGTATCTGTGAGACTGTCTTGTCGATGCGCTGGCCCGTCAATTTACTGCCGTTCATTTCATTCATTATTTTGATAGCATCCTTTTGCCACCCAAAACCAAAAGAATGGATAAACCACCATCTATTTATTCCCAGCCTGATCACAGTGGTCTTCATTGCAGTATTTACATTTTGCTTCGCTGCGATTTGGCCTTGGATTCCACCCGTGATTTCCAAATTTCCCGAATAACACATGGATGCACGCGCACATTGTAACACAGAGGAAGGGATGCGAACAGAGCAGTCGACTCAACGGCTTACCGTGTCATACTTCCTGCTGGCGGGCAAGCCCGCCGAAGACGCAGGAAGCACGCCACGGCAAGCCGTGAGTCACTTTGGACGTTAGGCCCAGTGGCCCTCTCCATTTCCCTTTAACCGCAGAAAACCAAAACGCAAAACAACAAACCAAAACAACAAACCAAAACAACATGAAAATATTGACATCACACATCCGAACCATTTTTCAATCGCTTAGCATCGCAACACTGCTAACTCTGACTACCCACCTGGAAGCACAAATATTCACAGACAACTTCAATTCCGGCGCATCAGCGTCTTGGGGGAACGAGGTAGGAACATGGTCGGCGGCGGGAGGAGTTTATACTGCGACTACACCGAGCAATTTCCCGAACGCTTTTTCTTCGCTGCCATTCACTCTGACGGATTTTTCAATTAATGTTGACGTGCTCGCAGTCGCTGATGGCGGCATCTGGTTGAGAAGTTCTGCCGCGCCGGGAACTAACACGGGGATAACTGGTGTGCTCCTTGTGACTGGCGGTGCGGTCCCCACAGGCCTTTACTGGCATGTCGTCACCGACGGGAACACTTATGGCTCCATTCTAAACTCTGCATCTGGGTTATTTACGGCAGGAGCAAATCCCACCATTCGAGTCGAGGTTATAGGCAACATTTATTCAGCCTTCGTTAATGGCTCCTTGACTCCTGCGACAACTTTGAACACCGCGACCTTCGCGAGCGGGCGTATTGCACTCTACGACAACTCTAGTTCAGGACAATCCTTCGACAATGTGTCGGTCGTTCCAGAACCTTCATCTGCGCTTTTATTGTTATCCGGCGTCTTGGTCGTTTTGCGATGCCGCTCGCTTCGCACCAAGCACCGCGAGGCCTAACCAAGCGATGCAGCGAACGCTTCGGGCGTGTCACATGTCCTGCTTGGGCAGGCCATGCGCCACACCCGAACCGTCGCTGATCTTGAGGTCGTTAGGCACGAAAGGAATATTGATGAAAGATGAACAAATGAAGTCCCTCGATGACAATATTGCCAAGCTGGCAGCGGCCACAGCAAAGGCAGCTCTCGCCAAAGAGCTGGTCGATCTTGTCGCATTCAGCAAGTCTGCCGCAGTCCGAATCGAACGCCTTATAGAATACATTACGAATGACGACGTCGTCTGCGCCGATAAGGCCAAGGACGCCGTCGCTTCGGCGGAAGCCACTGTGGTCACCGCAGAAATTGCTTTAGCCTCCGCCACAAACAAAGTCGATGAGGCCGCATCCGCAGTTGCCAAAGATCTAACAGTCCTATCCGGTTACATTAAGAAGATTCAGGCAAAACAAGCAGACAAGACATGAACCAATGCAAGAGCCCAACAAGGCGGTCCACTCAACGCTCACCCGCGTCACGCCTCGTGCTTGGTCGCTTCGCTCTCGGCACGAGCCGCGCCACGGGCGAGCGTGAGTGACCTTGGACGTTAGGCGTCATTCGCGCATCAAACCTATGAAACTGTATCTAATCCTTTTCGCGCTGTTCCTGAACGGACCCCTTCACTCGGCCCGCTCCGCCGAAGCTGCAACTACCGTGGAATTGCAATCGCAAGGAAAGACCATCGAGTTGAGCGAGTCGGCGCACAAGCCGCTACACGAGCAGGCGCTCCAACTGCTGAGGACTTCAAACTTTCATTCAGATCCGGGTGACGAGCATCACATCTTTACACTTCGCGCCGTTCAGAGCGACTACCGCAAGACAGTCGCAGGGAAGTTCCTTGTGATTACTTTTGCAACACCGCAGAAAATCTCGACGGTTGGAGGAGAGATCACCGTGGCGGAGATTATCGTCGGACTCAACCGCAACGACTATGCCAGTAGCCTGTTTACCATCGACGAGTCTGGTAGGGTGATCGGGCATTCCAAGTATTCTGGGGAGCGTTGCATCGAGATTCTGAAGACCGTAAAACAATTCAACCATGTCGCCTAACCCCTATGCGCTGCAGCGAACAGCTCCGTGCGTCACGGCACCTGCTTCCACCGCCGCCTTTCCGCCCACCATGCAGGTGCCGCGCCGCACTCCGCTGTCGCTGAGCTTGGGGTCGTTAGGCCGCTTGCGAACGTCTTTTCTGAAATTGACCGGCTCCGAATCCACCCCCAAACTCGCGCCATGAAACACCTGACCGCAGTTGAGCTTTGCGCCGGAGCCGGCGGGCAGTCGCTTGGCCTTGAGCGTGCCGGATTCGAGCACACCGCGCTCGTGGAGCTTGACCCGCATTGCTGCAACACGCTGCGCGCGAACCGCCCGCATTGGAACGTCATCGAGCAGGATTTGCGGACCTTCGACGGCACGCCCTACGCGCGCGTTGACTTGCTGGCGGGAGGCTTGCCCTGCCCGCCGTTTTCCAAGGCCGGCAAGCAGCTTGGAGACGCCGACGAGCGCAACCTTTTTCCTGAGGCGATTCGTCTTGTGCGCCAGATGCAGCCGCGCGCCGTAATGATTGAGAACGTCCGGGGCATTTTGGACGCGGTTTTCAAGGACTACCGCACTTTCATTTCCGGCCAGATTGCAGGGCTTGGCTATCGCACCGGCTGGCGCTTGCTCAACGCCTCCGATTACGGCGTTCCGCAGTTGCGGCCCCGCGTCGTTTTCATCGCGCTCCGCTCCGATGTCCCCGGCAACGTGCCTTGGCCCGCGCCGTCGCTCCGCCCGCCAATAACTGTCGGCGACACGCTCCACGATTTGCTTGCGGCACGCGGCTGGGGCATGGCTCGCGCGTGGCGCGAGCGCGCCCAACAAGTCGCGCCGACCATCGTAGGCGGTTCCAAGAAGCATGGCGGCCCCGACCTTGGCCCGACGCGCGCAAAGCGCGCGTGGGCCGCGCTCGGCGTTGACGGTATGGGCATCGCCAACGAACCGCCCGAAAAGGATTTCGTGGGTATGCCGCGCCTCACCGTTCGCATGGTTGCCCGCGTCCAAGGCTTCCCGGATGACTGGCAGTTTTCCGGGAAGAAGACGGCTGCCTATCGGCAGGTTGGCAATGCCTTTCCGCCGCCGGTGGCGGCGGCGGTGGCGAGCGGGATTGCTGCTTCGCTTCGCACCGCAGCAACCCGCAACCTCGCCGCCGCCTAACTTATGGGAGCCAGAGACAACCTTCGCGCACACTTCCTCAATAACATCGGGAAGGTCATGGACTCCGACCAACTCCGCCGCGTGGCCGGAGACATCACCGAGTGGGCGCGTCGAGTGCGCGAGCTTCGCACCGAGGAGGGTTATCAGATTCTCACCCACAACGACCGTGACGACCTCAAGCCCGGCCAATACATTCTTCTCGACCCAGCACCGAAGCCCGCTTTTGAGCGCGCAATTTCCAAGGAGACCCGTGCCTACGTTCTCGACCGCAACGGCTTTACTTGCCAGATGTGCGGCGCGGTAGCGGGCGAGCCTCACCCATACGACCCAACACGCAGAACGCGCCTTCATCTTGGCCACGTCATTGACAAGTCTCTCGGCGGCACTGACGACGCCTCGAATCTTCGCGCCATCTGTTCCGTCTGCAATGAGGGCGCATCCAATCTCACTTTGCAGCGGCCACACGCGGACAAGCTCCTTGTCCAGATTCGCCGCGCAACAAGCGCAGACCAACTCGTAGTTCTCAAGTGGCTTGTCTCCAAGTTCCCAAAGCAAGCTAAGGAGATAACCGATGCGAACGCGGCCTAACCATGCGCTGCAGCGAACGGCTCCGCGTGTCACGGTAGCTGCTATTTCTTATCCGGGCGCGTCTCGTCCGAGCCACCTTTTTCTCTAGCTCGTATGCCTTCACTTCGCTCCACCACGCAGCTACCGCGCCACGCTCCGCCGTCGCTGAGCTTGGGGTCGTTCGCTGAAGAAATGAATCCACGACCGACGCTCACATCTTCCGATGAGGAGATCGTCTCTTTCATCTCCTCGTGGATCGACCACCTTATCAGGGATGGCTACGAGATCGCAGTTTCACAATTGGATGATTCCATCCAAGCCAATCGGCAGAAGTGGACGAAGAACGAGTGGGATCAAGAGCTTGAGTGCTATGGTTTTGCTCCATCCATCACGCCGCCTGTGGATGTTCCCGATCTGCGCACCGACGTTTACCGCTACAACGATGGGACTGGATTCGCCGTCGATTACGACCTACCAGTCAACGGCAAGCGGAGCGATCACACTTTACAATTCGACTTTCGACTCATCGACGGCAGGATTCATGTCGCCCTAGATGACCTCCACGTCCTTTAAAACCAACAGCGAACAAGACGCACCATCCAACCACTACCAGCCGCTCTGCTTCGATGATTTTCTGTAGTTTCAACCTCAATCCCGTGATCGACACTCGCCCTCGCTGGTAGTGGTGGATGTGTTCGACGTTCGCCAAGAATCCAAGACTCATTACGCCATGCCAGTTCACACTTCGCAGTCACAAGGCGGTGAGGCCGTTGATCGACGGGACTTTTATCGTCGGATTGTGGAGTCTTCAGATTCGAGCGTCTCCACGTCAGGGGCAGAGGCCATGATTCGGCTGATTGAGCGCCTTGATGTAGAGTTTCCGACCACGGACATTTGGTTGCTGACCTCACACCAGCATCTCGTCTTGATGGATGTATCAACCTACGATGCAGGCGATTGGCTCGTTACAGTTCAGGGTGTGCTCGGTGACGAGCATTTTTTGAGCTATAGGATGCCCGATGCCGTTTCTCCTTTTCCGCGGGGAACCGAGGTTCACACCACAGCCATTGGGATTGATCAGGCTATCACATTCATCCGAATCGCAATGCGCGAGTCCGGCGGTTGGATCAATAGCGCTGAACTTAGCCGATGACGCAGCACCAAACAAAACCAACGGCGAACAAGACGCTCCATCCAACGGCGATAAGCGTCCTGTTTGAATTCGAGCTTCCATCCTCGCCGTGGATGAGCTAGACGTTAGGCCTCTGAACGCCCATATGCAGACGATAATCGCCATAATTCTTCTGGCTACTTCTGGCATAATCTTCGCAGCAGAGCAG
>Ga0163152_10005311_pt1 | contig 15211 bp, 11 predicted proteins | sample OliLakLV19MP8IB2_FD_148635 | JGI IMG/M metagenome (GOLD analysis project Ga0163152, IMG submission 148635) | Freshwater microbial mat bacterial communities from Lake Vanda, McMurdo Dry Valleys, Antarctica - Oligotrophic Lake LV.19.MP8.IB-2 | ecosystem: Environmental > Aquatic > Freshwater >... | reverse complement strand
GTCTATAAGTGCATCAGCGACATTGAAAATCGGGAAGCTGACGAATGCAAACTCAAGAAAATCAGTCACCTTTCCGCGAAACAGCCTATCAGCTATGTTGCCCAGTGCCCCGCCGACAACAAGGCCAAAGGCAATGCACTCCAGTAATGCAAGGTGAGCGCCAGATTTTTCACGTTTGTGGATCCAGCAAATTATCCCGCCGCAAATCGCTATTGGCAAAATTGTCATCAAAGGACCGAACTCGCGGCCGATACCAAATGCGCCACCAGTATTTGTCGTCAATGTTAGTTGCAAAATGCCGGGTATCAACGGCTTGGAGTCGCCCAACTGGAGATTACTTAATGCCCAGAGTTTGCTGGCGGCGTCCACAATAACGACGAGCACAACCGTGATAGGAACTATCCAAACTCGTTTCATTACTTTGTCGGCGTTTGACCGCGCGCCTATGCTTAGTGAGTGCCGGTGTCGCCGGGCTTCTTAGTGTCGACCGTACCAATTGGAGACTTGGTCTCTTTCTCGACGATCTTCACCGGCTCGTCTTCCATCGCCGGAATAATGTTCAATCGGCGAGTCAAGAAAGCAATGCCCATCAATGAATTACGAGCAGTGTTAGTAATGCCGATAGTTGCCATCAACAATTCATTTCTGTTTTTGTTGTTAGCCACCAGGACACGCTCCAGCAGCGGCTTATCCGAAGCTGGTTCGTTCATCGGACGCCATGCGTCTTCCGGTTGCGGTTGAGGATATTGCAGTGGAGTGTTTGTAATTGAGCCAACTGCGGTCAATCCCGATGGCAAACCAAGTTCAAGCCTGGCTGTATATTGCTTACCTGAGCGAACTTGCTCCGGAGCCGAAAATTGCGCTTGCACCTGGCGAGCCAGTCCGAAAGCGACGCGCACTTTTTCGTAATCGATGCGATCACCAATTATCTTCCAGGCTACGCCCTGTCTTTTCAGATAGAGCTGACCTTCGGACATTGAATGAAGCTCCCCTTTTGTACCGATGCCAGGCATCTCTTTGGCCGTGGTGCCAGTTGCTACATCGCGAGATTCGACAGTGGCAAAAGGACCTTCCATGCGAATTTGCTTGGTTTCAGAAGAAGACTTCGCATCTGGATAGGTTTTCCAGAAATCTTGGGTTAGCGCGCTGACAGCTTTTTTATCCAAACCGTCGTTGTTCATGTAATCATCGGAGTAGAAGTTCATGACAGAGTCAAGGTTGTGAGCGTTCCAGTCTGTTTCGATGGTGCGCAGCACCTTTTCGACTTCCTGTTTATCGCGCTCGTTATTCGCATCTGCCAGCGTTCCTTCCGGTACTTGAGCTGCAGGTGTTTCCAACGCGCATGCCGGTAACGTCGAGGCAGCGCACGTGGCAATTTGGACTAAGGCAAGCAGGGCGCAGCACTTTTGTCGTGACAAAACTCGAAGTGAAAACACACACCCTCCAGACATACCGAAATTCCCAATCAGGAGGTTCATTATACAGGGCAGGGCTCATCGCCGCTGAACAAAGCGGGCACAGCTACGCTGCGCCCGCTTAAGATTTTGCTGATACCGATGTTTGACTTGCGGCGCCCCACTTACAGATCACGCTGCCAGAGGTCTGACAATTCCTGGAACGGGCGGCTCAGGAGCCGCCCCTACATCAGGTTTGCAACCAAGGTCTAAACGGCAACCAACAGTTGCTTCATGACATCAATGTTTTCACGAATAGAATCTGCAGATTTCTTCAGCGCTGCCTGTTCATCGGCGGTCAGTTTCAATTCGACAATCTTATTGACGCCGCCTTTGCCTAGAACAGTTGGCAATCCGACGTAAACGTCTTTAAGACCATACTGCCCGTCGGCATGCACGCAGCAAGGAAGCAATCGATTCTCATCTTTGAGAATCGCTGACACCATCTGCGCTACTGAAGCTCCGGGAGCATAATAGGCACTGCTCTTCATAAGATTAACGATTTCGGCACCACCATCGCGAGTGCGCTTGCACAGCGCCTCGACACGGTCTGCAGGCATCAATTCAGTGATAGAAATGCCATTAACCGTCGAATATCTCGGTAGCGGCACCATCAAATCGCCGTGCCCACCAAGCACCATCGCGCGAACATCACGGACGGACACATTCAGCTCCATGCCAATAAAGGTTTGGAAGCGCGAACTATCCAGAACACCAGCCATACCCATAACTTTGGCAGCCGGCAATTTCAACGTTTCCCAAGCCAGATAAGTCATCACATCAAGTGGATTAGTGACGATTATATAGATGGCATCAGGCGAATTCTTTTGCGTCTCTTTAATTACGCCCTGAACGATATTTGCATTGGTCTTGAGAAGGTCGTCTCTGCTCATGCCAGGCTTCCTGGCAATTCCGGCAGTGACAACGACGATGTCTGACCCTTTCGTGTCTTTGTAGTCGTTTGTGCCAACAATCTTGCGATCGTGTCCCAAAATTGGTGCCGCTTGCATCAAATCCAGGGCCTTTCCCTGCGGAACGCCTTCTAGGATGTCAATAATAATTACGTCCGCCAGGTCTTGCTCAGCGACATGTTGAGCCACTGTCGCTCCGACAAATCCGGCGCCGACTACAGTAACTTTGCTCACTGTCCGACTTCCTCCTTATCTTGTGCCTAGGACTTCCGGGGAATCACAGTTCCTCGGCACCCAGCACTATATGTGGTCTGACAGCTTACCACTCCGCAGTCCGCTTTAGATCGCCACTGCGCGCGGTCCGATGGTCTCAAGGGTAAGTTTTGCAAACAGCCAAAACGGTCAAATGTCCAGATAAAAATTGGCAAATCCAATGCCTTCCTGGCCAAGCTAATCTCCTCCCGATAACCCGGCTGAGGTCGCGCCAGGTGCACAATTTATGTGGTACCGTGAAAGAAGTTTTGCTCAAATATCGAGCAAAGCTAGGTCGGGGAACAGTTGAAGCTCTGCCTTAGTCTGAAGATCTAAATGAAATCCCGGGTATGTATTTGTTACGGCTGCATAGCAATGAGGATGGGTTCCGATGAGCGCTCCTACTAAGACAGAAACTTTTGCCGCAGTGCTTAAGCGATGGGGCATGGCGTTTGTCCTGTTCACGACAGTACTTTCCACTGGTTGCCCTGTAGGGGCTGCCGATGCGGCGGCTCCGGCACTCAAAGCCATTAGTCCGCAAATCGACCCCAGTGCCGACCGCAAACCGGAAGCGCGCAGACCACTGCAGGCGACTGTAGAAATGACCGAACAGTACCAGAAGCCCAAAACCAGGGCGCTGCGAGGCACGCAAGACGGCGCCTCATTACGGTCCGGTGCCCAAGCCGATCAGCGCGGTTTCCTTGGAAAGCTCCGCGGCGGTTCCAAGACAGCAAACATAGACACGCTCAAGAGTCGCGCTAACAATAGTGGGTTCAATGTAGCCGCCACGGCAGGTTTTGGAATTATAGGCGTCAAGTTCATCTTGTCCCTCGGAAGACCACCGGTGATCAACCGGGTGTTCCCAGGAACTCCTGCAATGGTCGTTGGATTGCAAAAAGATGATGCCATCGTGGCAGTGGATGGCGTTCCTACTTATGGTCTTTCGAAAGAAGAAGTTTACGACTTGATAATCGGCAGCCCAGGTAGCAAAGTCAGTATTTCAATTATGCGCTCCGGCGACTTCCGGGTGGTTTCCTGCGTTCGTATGGACATCAACGAACTGACCGATCCGATTGTGCGTAGAGACTATTTGATGAGTATGTAACCCTGTCTTCAAGGTGTTACACTCCCACACATGCAACTTTGCTTTGACGCCACCAGATTCGGCTTTGGCCTATATGAGGCTATTGAATTCGCAGCTTCCAAAGGGCTGCCTGCTGTCGAATTTGCTTTCGACTCCTTTGAGCTGACGGCCAAGAACGCCAAGCTCACGGACCAGGAAGTTGAGTACCTGAAGGAAGTGCGCGAGCTTTGCCAAAGAACAGGAACCTCCGTCGCCTGCATTCGCCTGGATCTGGTCGTGGATGTCGAAGACAAGAAAGCGGTAAAACAATTTCAACTGATGCTGAGAAAGCTTGGACAGCTTGCCAGCGCTGTCACTTGCGAACGGATAGCGTTTGTCCTGAAACCAAGTGACTGCAGCAATTGGATCAGCGTCGCTGCCGATGCAATCAATCCGGTGCTGGCGGAATTTGACAAGAAGGGCTTGAAGCTGCTGCTCAGCATGTCCACTCCGGCGGGAAATCGCGGACTGACATTGCGTAAATGGCGCCCGCTAGAACCGCAGGAATGGCGAGATTTGATCGTCAACTGCCAGGGGCTGGCTTTGAGTTTTTCTGCCGCCGATCTGGCCTGGCAAAACATCAATTATCTTCAACTTCTTCCGGGATTTGTAAATGCCATTGAGCACGTAGAGGCCAACGACGTTGAAATCAACCGTGAGCTCTTGCAAGACAGCGGGCTGTTTGGTCCTCTCTGGTGGCGCTATCGCAAGGCGGGAAAGGGTCAGATTGATTGGAAGCAGTTGATTGAAGCCCTGAAGATGTACGACTACAAGGGTAGTTTTTCGATTCATCTTGACGATGAGTTTGTAGACTCTAATGACGGCAACCTCGAAGACTCGCTTGATGACAGCGTGCGATTCTTTACACCTTTGCTGAAGTACTGATGGCGACCGATTCACGAAAACTGTACGTATTTGTCCACACCCACTGGGATCGTGAATGGTATCAACCATTTGAAACATTTCGCTCGCAACTTCTAGGACTGGTGCGCACATTATTGCCGCAATTGAGTGAAGGGAAGCTTCCTCGGTTTTATCTTGATGGGCAGTCGATCATTTTCGAAGATGTCCTGGCCATTGAGCCCCAGCATGCCACTGCCATCAGAACCTTGATGGAACAGGGCAAGCTTTCAGCAGGACCGTGGTACGTTTTACCGGACGAGATGCTGGTAAGCGGTGAAAGTTTGATTCGTAACTTGAATTACGGTCTTGCAGTTACCAGGCAATTCGGAGATCCAGCTCTTGTGGGCTACTGTCCTGACACCTTTGGTCACAGCCAAGACTTACCAAATATTCTGTCTGGCTTCGGCATCAACAACGCGATTGTCTGGCGAGGCGTGCCATTTCTCGAGATGGGTCCTTTGTTCTGGTGGAGAAGTCCGGACGGAAATTGTGTGATGACCTACCATTTGACTCGCGGATATTACCAGACAGGTTTCCACGAACTTGAAGCAGCAGCCAAGGATCCATCTGCGGTATCCAATTTCACCTTGAGCCTCAAAGATTGGGTCGGTCTTTCGTCCGGAACTACTGGCGGTGCCAGCCCATTTTCCAAGCTGATCGATGGCGCCCTGATGCCTATTGGGGCGGATCACGTTGCTCCGCCTGCCGCGCTACAATCGCTCATAGACCGCGTAAATGAGACTGCGAAGAAAGACAAAATCAATCTACAAATCGTGACTACAACGCTGCCAGACTTCATGCGAATGATTGAAAAGCGGATCAAATCTGGAATCAACGTTATCCAATCAGTTGATGGCGAGCTGAGATTCAACCGCTCTGCACCATTTTACGAAAGAGCTTACTTACTGCCGGGTGTCTTGTCGACCAGGCTCTATCTAAAGCGTGCTAACCGACTGAGTGAATATCGCCTCTCCCGATTGTATGAACCGCTGAATGCAATCGCCTGTACTTTGTTGGGTACGGAACCGGCGAACAGCGAAACCGATCATGCTTGGAAGTTGCTGTTGAAGAATCATCCACACGACAGTATCTGCGGATGCAGTGTCGACGCGGTTCACAACGAGATGATGACGCGGACCGCTAAGTTGAACGATTTGCTTGATTCCCTGATACAACGAATCGAGGCCGATACTTTTTTGAAACCGGCAATTGATCAACTATCGCACCGGGATCCGGATTTACTGCCTGATCGATTTAGCGTTTTCAATGTCAGTGCATCGTCAGTGTCTGCGCCAGTTTACATGCGCTGGTTTGAGCCGCTTGAAAGCACGCGCTTCGATACCCCATCAGCCAATTTGCAGATCGAAAGCAAGCAGCTGGTCGACCAACTATTCTCCGGATGGGGAAAGGTACCCTACTACAAAGAGGTTACTGCGTACGAAGGCTGGATATGGGCGGAAAGCGTGCCGGCCCTCGGATACAGAAGCTATCCATGGATACCGTCCGCCTCTTCGAAAATGGAACATCCTCAAGTTAGTGTCAGCGCCAACAAAATTAGTAACGGACCGATTTCACTTTCCGTTAGCACCAGCGGACGGATGAGCGTGACATTCAAATTAAGCGACGAGCTTAGCCGCACATATCGACTGGATCACACAATTCGTGATGTCGGCGACGGCGGCGACACCTATAACTTCGATCCCATACCAAATGACCGTCCAACAGAGGCCAGGGTAACTTCCGTAAAAGCTGGGAAACGCGGTCCCCTTGTGGGATCGCTCGTTATCACTTACGAGATTGATCTTCCGGAAGCAGCGGTGATCGATGCAGACTTCTTCAGAAGAAATGATCCAGAACCAACGAAGCTTCAAATACTCAAGCGCTCACGGGTCAAGATCAAGCATGAAATTTCTGTAGAAATAACATTGCAGCGAGGTCTTCCGATCTTGTTCTTTGACACAACGTGGGACAACAAGTCAAAGGATCACCGGCTTGAAGTGGTCCTCGAAACCGGAGCTTCAATTGATACCAGTTATTCGGAAAATCATTTGAGCATCGCGCGGCGCTTACACAACCTGAGAACCGCCAAAGACAAACTTCCTGTTGACAAGGCTCATGAAGCCACTCCCGACCGCTTCCCGAGCCAGCGCTTTGTTGCTACCAATGGGCAGGTTTTCTTGAACAGCGGGCTGCCTGAGTATGCTGTCGAGGGGTCAAAGATTTCCATAACCCTGCTGCGTGCAGTTTCACAACTTTCCAAACCAAGACTGTGGACGCGCGGCGGCGGCGCAGGTCCAAGCCTGAGCGTGCCTGGCGCCAACTGCCTTGGTCTTAACGAATGCTCTTACGGATGGGCACCACTTTCAGCTCCTTACTCAGACATCGCTCCGATGGGTGGTGGTGATGATTGGATGCCGGAGGCTTACCGCCTCACAGAACAGTATGAGGGCGCGTGCTGGGGTGCCCTGGGACGCGGGCGTCTGACCGGCAAAGAAGGTGCCGATGCCAGCTCGCTGCTGCACATCGATAATCCTGCCGTGCGAGTCATCTCCTTTTCCTCAAAAGAGAAAGAATCGCTTACCTTGCGTCTTTTAAATGTCTGCAACCAAGAGAAATCAGCGAAACTGCATCTGAACTGCAAAGTGCTTAAGGCTGAAGTCACTAACTACGAAGGAAAGACCTCTGAGCCCCTTTCCTTCACCCCGACGGAAGCCTGCCATTCCGCTGAGCTTCACTTCACACCATACCAGGTAAAAACCCTGCGGATAACGACCACCAATTAGCAGCAGTGAAACTCGTCAAACGGTATCCAGATCAAAGATCGCACATTCCAATTTACGTTCAACCAAAATGACTAAATGCAAGCGCATCGACTAGCCTTTTTTTCGGTTGCGCCAGCGTGCTGCTAATAAAGCTGGAATCACAAGCAGTAGAAGCACCCCAATCCATTTGCAGAACTCAAAAGTGCCCTCGTAGAAGACTCGGTGCCGCCGGGCCTCGATCGCCAACACAATGGCCCGCTCTTCCAATTTTAAGGCGGGGCTGAGAGTCGCAAGCCAGCCAGACATCAGGGTGACAAAGGCATTTTTGCCATTTGCTTGCTCTCCCCCGAATAGCGCGCGCCGGACTTTGGAGATCATAGCTACCTTAAAACGCTCCGTCGCTACAGCGCTGTCAATCACTGAGTCCTCCATGGTCTGAATCAAGTCTTCCTGCTCCTTCTGCCCTGCGCACAAGAACCTCAACGGTTTGAGTACATGAGCGAAACGCGCCCGGCTCTGTGGGACGCTGAAACTCGATTCATCTCGATCAATAACGTTTGCCATGACAGAATCATCTGTCATGAAAGCTTGCAGGTTAGCTTTTAACACGGTCCTGACAAGCGAGTTCCTGGCTTCTTCAAGAGCACTCTGCTTTTGCAGTCCCGGTAGAACTAGCAGTAACAGTGCCACCAGGACTGCCAACATCGATGCGCCGACCAATTGGCTCTCAATCACTACGGCATTCCTTGCCCGTGCCGATCTGCGAGCGTTCCACAATCCCCAACCCCGTCTTAGATAGCCGGTTATGGAATTAACAGCAGAGTCCAGTTGCTTTAAGTCGCTGGCTACTTCCACTATAAATTGGTGACGCTCAGCAGGGCGTTTCGCCAGCATTTTGAACACAATCGCTTCCAGTCCCACTAGTCGCGAATCTGCCCGTAGATCAACAGAGAACTGCGCCGGCGCTTCGTTCAGATGCTTATAAATACTTTCAAAAATGCTATCACCGGCAAATGCTGCTCTGCCCATGATCAACTCGTAAGTTACGCACCCTAGAGAGTAGGTATCGCTGCGTCCATCAACAACTTGCCCAAGACACTGCTCAGGACTCATATACAGCGGACTGCCCAGAATATCTCCGGTGTGCGTGAGCTTGGCGATCTCCACGTCTTCTTCAGTCCGCTTAGCGATGCCAAAATCAACGAGCTTGACGAGATCGTGGCCCTGTTCATTTTTACCCACCATGATGTTGCTCGGCTTGATGTCGCGATGGACAACTTTCATCTCGTGCGCGTGCGCCAGTGCGCTGCATATCTGTCCGAGAATACCCAACAGCCGATCGATGCTCAATGTACCTTCAGCCTTGCTTAGCTGGTCCAGAGACTGCCCGTCAAAATAATCCATGACCAGATAAGGTTGAGTTGGACCGGCTAGTCCAAAATCTTGGACGGCAATTATGTTCGGATGGGAAAGCGAACCTGCTGCATTGGCCTCCTGTTGCAATCGCAAAACCTGACGAGGATCAACGAATTCCTGAGATTGCAGGAGTTTCAGGGCGACAATTTTGTCCTTGATGTGTAAGTGCCGGGCTTTGTAGACATGGCTCATGCCACCGCCGCCAAGGTAAGACTCAATTAGATAGCGATCAGCAATTGTCTTGCCGATAAGTTGATCTGGCTGCACGCTATTTGCATCGGATACATTAGTCACATTTGGCGATCCGACTTGCGAATCGCTATCGGCAACGATCACAGGATCGCTCACGATTGTTGCTTCTACCGTCTGCTCTAATGCTGGTTCTGCTGATTCAGGCATGATTTCCGACAATTTCTTGGGGAAGAGGTCTGGCTACTCACCGTATACCCCTGTGCCGGTCGACCCACTCCGCCGACGAACGAACTCAACAGCAGACAGGCAGGCGACCCAAAAGAGCCTGAGCTAGAATCACCGTGGCGCCCGCCAGGGAGCGATAATTCATTACCTATCCAAACCTGCTGTCAAGAGATAGAATGGACAGCCGATGGGCACATAGAAAAGAGTGCTAAAGGTGCATTTATGACTGACAGGGTGTCGTTTCCGCGATTCCGACGAAGCAATTTCAAAAGCCGGTGGTTCGCTTTTCTCTGCGGAAGCTTGCTTTTGACTGCCGCTTTATCAGCAACCGAACCAGTGCTGGCAAAAAAGGATTGGAGCCAATCGCCGCTTCCTCCGGAAATGTACCGCGTCGTTTCACGAGCGCAGAGTCAGATGAAGTCCGGCAAGTTCAAGCAAGCGACTGCCACCATCAACGATCTCCTAGCTTCTGCCAATGATGTTCCGAAGTGTTTGGCTATCGCAGCGGCGACGGAAAGCTATGGATTTCCTATGATGGATGCCCGACGAGCCTGCATGAATCGGGCGTTCCAGTTAAGCGGCAGCAACGACGATATGATTCTGGTCGCTCTAAAATCGCGACAGTATCAATTCTTCGAAATCACCAGACAGGCAATCCACTCCTTACTAGCCAGCGCAAAAACAGTAAACGAGCTGTATGACCTTGCAAGACGGTGCCAGGAAGTCGCTCTCAACGACGTGGCGCATCTGGCGATGGAAAAAGCCTACACAGGTATCAAAGATCAGCCAAGCGCCTTCGCTTTCGCCGAACAGTCCAAAGCGTTAGGCATGGAAGACCTGCTTCGAAAAGTAGTCAAAGACCTGATTGATGATCAAGACGAAGTTGCCACGCTTTGCGACATCCTCTGCAAGACAGACGGCTACAAACTTCGCGACCAGACGCGCTATGGTTTGCGCAAAGCCTTAGATAAGTCCGCCACCGTGCCGGACATGGAAGCGATTTTCGAGACTGCAAGACGATTGAACGAGCCTGACATTGCTAACAGGGCGAACTACTTTATCCGCCGCGGTAAAGTCATCCAGAAGATAAAAGAAGACAGGCAGGGCTACGATGCCCAACTCAAGTCATGGAGAGAAGGAATAGACATCGACACCGCCCGCCAACAAATGGGTATTCCGGAATCCAGCTCAGGTAGCACCACTGGTTCAGCTGGTACACAACGTCGCCCGAACGAGCCGCCAACCAGCGGATTTTAGCTTTGATGCGGTTCCTCCTGCAGCTGCTGCCTGCCTGGGAGCGCCGCCATCCTGGCGGCTAAAATCGAGCTAGTTCTGCTGTTGAAGCCGGCTGGAAGCCAGCGCTCCCAGGCAAACAAGCCTACAAAAACTTCGCCACAGCAAGTAGCAAAAGCAATCCACCGGCTTCGGCGATCTCCACAACGGCGCCGTAAGTGTCACCTGTGTGCCCTTTAACGATAGAGGCTAAATAGTAAGCCGCTCCTGTACCAACCAAGACTGTCAGGGCGCTGACGGCAAGAGCATTGACAGCACCGAAGCAGACCGCGCAAAATATCATCGCGAGAACCGGTGCTACCGCTGCTTTCCAGAGATCCTTCGGATACATGGTCGTATCGTGCCAGATCTTTCCCATGCCTTCTTCTCGGGCGTATCTAAATTTTCCAATTGCAAATGTCTCGCACCAGCGTGCCCAGGCCGGAATGAGCAATAGCGCGCAGATCGCCAAAGAGCCCGTAACACTCATTAGCCCTGCGATCTTTATGGCAAAGGCAACCATACCTACGATCACACCGAAGTTACCAACGCGGCTATCGCGCATGATTTCCAACATTCGCTCCGGCGACCGATGAGAGAAGATCCCGTCGGCCGTATCCATCAACCCATCAAAGTGAATGCCACCAGAAAGAACTAGCCAGATGATGACGAGCAAAATGGCTGCCACCGAATGCGACACCGCCAATGTAGTCAACGTTTGCGCTGCCGCTACCAGAAGAGCGCCAATCAACAGTCCAACGGCCGGCAGGTATTTCGACAATCCCGCCGCACAGCTATCGCCTGATTGCAGTCGATTGACAGGAAGAGAGGTAACACACGATAAAGTAATGCAAAACCTGTCTAACCAGTTCATACTAGAGAACAATCTCCGCACTGTATTCAGGTCGTTGTGGGAATCTATGCGGGTTGCCGAGCACGATCAGGTCGCGCTTAGGTTTGTAGTAATCGGCTATCTGGTGAACTTGCTTGATAATTTCCGGACGCGATTCCAGCTCGGCGATTTCTTGCAAAATTCTGTCGATTGCGCGTGATTGCCTGGTATCGGGAAGATCGAAATCCATATTCGGCCGGAAGTCCGTTTCTTCGTCCGACGTCTCGGCCCACGGCATCGCGCAATCCACACTAAGTTCTCCCACCACGTCCGGCGAAAGGGGGAGCGGCTGCAGTGTACTTTGACCGTAGGCAAATAAGACCCGGCGCTTACTGTTATCGATAAAACTTTTGTGCGGTCCGATGATGTTCGGTGCCCATGCCATCAGCATCAAGGCGCGGTCATTGCTTCCTTCACCGCCAAAGCTGCGCGCAGGCAAGTCCATCAAGTGAGACATAGCTTCGGCCAAGGGACGTGATAAGGGGCTGTAGAACTCAATCACATCGAACTCGTAGCCGAGCTCGGCCAGCACTTTTTCCAACACCATCAATGTCCAGGCGATGTCTTTATAGGTTGTCGTGCACTGCTCTTCTAAATTATCGAAAGTGATACCACTGAATGCACCGGTGCGAATCGCTTTTCGCAAATCTTCCATTGTCGGGTCGTGTAGCAGGATTGAGCCGTAGAGAGTGAAGAGCCAATCGCGCGGACTCATCACGTCCTTGCCTTTATACATCTCCAGCCGGCGCAGCACGATGCGTCGATGACTGACTTCTGATAGTTCCTCTTCGTTAGAAGCGAGCTTGGTGACTTCATCCAGCAACTTTTGCGCATTATCCAGGTCTCTTGTAAGCGTGTAGCAAACAGACAAGTTCAACTTTGTGTCAAAATCATCACTGGTGGCAGAAGCCGTTTCGAAATACGGAATTGCCTCCTCAAAGCGATGCAGCGACATCAGCGCGAAGCCAAGCTCATATATGACTACAGGCTGGTTCGGCATCTTCTGCGCGCAACGTTCAAGAAGCATTACCGCTATCTGCAATTCATGCTCATCAATCAATTTGAATCCGGCTTCGAACAAATTCTGAACATCTTCATCTAAAGCCTGATCGCTTTCTGCCAACTTATACAAGGCACCAGACAACTCAGCTTTACCCAACGCTTTCATCAGTCGACTGAAAACACGGAAGCCCTGCCGATCTTTGGGATACGTAAGCAGGTGGGTGCGCAAGATTGATAGCGCTTCGGGAAAATCGCGAGCGGAAATGAGTTGCTCGGCTCGCTGCAGTTCTGTCTTCTGCGCAGGAATTTGCTCACCCATTAGCCCAATTGTTCCGCAAGTTCACCGGCGTGATAAGAACTTCGTACCAAAGGACCGGAGTTCACCATCTTGAAACCCAGTTCCCAACCAACTTTGCCGAGTTCGTCGAATTCTTCTGGTGTCAGATAGCGTTGAACTGCCAGATTATTGCGAGTAGGGCGTAGATATTGTCCGAGGGTTAGAAAATCACAGCCGACTGCTCGTAAATCTTTCATGACCTCGATCACTTCGTCTCTTGTCTCGCCCAGGCCAAGCATCATTCCGGATTTCGTATGTATGCTTGCGTCAATCTCTTTGGCCATACGAAGAACTGCCAACGAACGATCATACTTAGAACCTGGTCGCACTTGCTTATAGAGGCGCGGCACGGTCTCCACATTATGGTTGTACACAGTTGGTTTGGCGGCAAGCACAGTTTCGATGCAGTCCCGTCGCCCCTGAAAGTCCGGTGTGAGAATTTCCACAGCAATGCCGGGGATTCCTTCATATAGCATTCTCACGGTGGTGGCAAAGTGCGCTGAACCCTGGTCGGGCAATTCGTCTCGGTTCACTGATGTAAGAACGATGTGACGCAGTCCCATCTTTCTGGCGGCCTCGACGATACGCACAGGCTCCGTCTCATCCAGTGGTTCCGGTTTGCCTTTATTGACAGCGCAGAATCGACAAGTGCGGGTACAAATGGAACCCATCAACATAAATGTAGCTGTACCTTTCGACCAGCATTCACCTTTGTTCGGGCAGCGTCCGCTCTCGCAAATGGTGTTCAGCCCTTGTTCTTTCAGAATGACGCGCACTTCGCGGTTCTCTTCTGTGTTCAGAACAGTGCGACGAACCCACTCCGGGAGTCTTTGTATAGGAATCGCTTCGTTATCTATCTTTGTATTCACAGCATACTCACCGGTTGCCTGACAGCTTACCACCGAGGGCTAGTATAATTGCTCGCCAAAGAGGGAGATCAAGCGATGCGCAAGACAATTATTGCCGGGAACTGGAAGATGAACAACACTCGCAAAGAAGCGCGAGAGCTGGCCTCAGAACTGGCAAAAGCGCTGAAAGGCAAAAGTGGTTTGCCCGAGGTGGTCCTTTGCCCTCCCTTTACAAGCTTGGCTGACACGGTCGATGCCGTTAAAGGCGCGCCTGTTGCCGTCGGCGCACAAAACATGGATTATCACGACTCCGGTGCTTATACCGGGGAAATTTCTCCGCAAATGCTTCTGGAGCTGGGCGTTACTTACGTCCTGATCGGTCACTCAGAAAGACGTCAGCTGTTTGGTGAGACAAATCAAACCGTTAATTTGAAGTTGAAGGCAGCGCTGAAGCAGGGATTGATACCGATTGTATGCGTTGGCGAAACACTTGATGAACGTGAGAACAATTTGACCGATGCAGTTGTAAGCCGGCAAACGGCAGCCGCTTTAGAGAACATTGACCTTGAGGCGCTGAAGCCTCTAGTCGTAGCCTATGAGCCGGTTTGGGCAATTGGCACCGGAAAAGTTTGCGAATCGGCTGAAGCCAATCGCGTCATCGCCATAATTCGCAACACGATTGCAAACTGCAAGCCAGGTGCGGCGAATTTGGCTGAGCAGACACCAATCCTCTACGGCGGAAGCGTGAATGCCAAGAACTCCGTGGAGTTACTTACGCAACCACAGATAGACGGTGGATTGGTCGGCGGTGCCAGTTTGAAGGTCGATGAATTCCTTTCCATTATTGAAGCTGGACAGAAACGACTGGTTGCCCTTGGCGCCAGGGCCTGAGTTTGCGCCAGGTAACCAGGCAAACACGAAGAGCGTTCGGCATGGGTTATAATGTCCGCCAGATCACGCGGAGAGGTGTCAGAGTGGTCGATTGTGCGGTCCTGGAAAGACCGTCTGCGCGAAATCGCAGCGAGGGTTCGAATCCCTCCCTCTCCGATTTTTCTGACTCTGGCGCAATGGCGCCATTCGTGGGCGCAGCCAGGCTGCGCCCTTAAGCTAAATGTGTTAATAGAAGCTTGAGGCCCTACGCGGTATTGCGCTTCTGGACGGTGATGGAACTGACATGGACCACTTCGACTCAAAACTAGAGGAAATTACCCGCACTCACAAAGAACTGCAGGAAAGGCTTGGGCATCCTGACGTGCTGGCGGATCAACAAGCCTTAACGAAGTTGGCGAAGACCGTTTCTTCAATTCAGCCTACCGTCGAAGCATACGCGCAGTACAAAGACACAAGAAAAGAAATTGAAGGCACTCAGGAAATCCTGCGCACCGAAAATGACAAGGACTATCGCGAAATGGCAGAGTCCGAGCTGGTTTCGCTCAGAAAGAAACAAGAAGAACTAGAGATTCGACTTCGTTTTCTTCTGTTGCCCAAAGATCCCAATGACGACAAGGACATCATTCTGGAAGTGCGCGCCGGGGCAGGTGGGGACGAAGCTTCATTGTTTGCCGGCGATCTTTATCGCATGTACATGAAGTATGCCGATCGCCTTGGCTGGAAGTACGAGC
>Ga0163152_10005310_pt1 | contig 15212 bp, 14 predicted proteins | sample OliLakLV19MP8IB2_FD_148635 | JGI IMG/M metagenome (GOLD analysis project Ga0163152, IMG submission 148635) | Freshwater microbial mat bacterial communities from Lake Vanda, McMurdo Dry Valleys, Antarctica - Oligotrophic Lake LV.19.MP8.IB-2 | ecosystem: Environmental > Aquatic > Freshwater >... | reverse complement strand
GAACAGATGAGCGCAGGCGAGCACACTGTGGAAGTGGAGCACGCCGTTCCTTTTCACGACTGCGACATGATGCGCATCGTGTGGCATGGGAATTATTACCGTTACTTCGAACTCGCCCGCTCGGCTTTTCAGAAATCCTTGCACATGGATTGGCCCGATCTCGTGCGTGATGAAATCTCCATGCCTATCGTGAGGAGCAGCGCCGACTACCGTGTCGCGCTTGCTTACGGCGATGCCATCCGAATCCGGGTGCATTGCCCAGACGTGTTCGCGCCGGCGCTCGATCTCGCGTACGAGATAAGGGAGGCACGCGGCACGAAGCTCTACGCCCGCGGCGCGACGCGACAGGTGTATGTTGAAGCGCGCGCGCAGGAATTGCTGTTTGCCGTGCCCACCTCAATCGAGGAGCGCATGCGCCGCGCGCTGGGTGCGCTCGCTGGCCTGTCCCCTTCCGCACGAGGTCCTCAATGACTCCCCTGCGAACCCTTGCCATGAAAGCCGCATGCGCTTTTGTCTCGACGCTCGCCTCTTCTCTTGCACAGGCAAAATCGGGCAGCCTCGATCTTGAAAAAATCCGTCAGCACTACGCGGGCCTTACGCATCTGAGGGCGGACGTGGAGCAGACACGATCGGGCAAGCATCTGCTCAAGCCGTTTGTGAGTGAGATAAAGCTCGACTACACGCCAGGGAGCATCACCTGGCGCTACGTGAAACCTTTTGAGCAGACGGTAAAAATCTCGCCGCAGGGCTTTGACATGGGCGACAGGAAACTGCCGCCGGGGCACTCCGAGCGACTGCGCTCGCTCACCGCCATGCTCGAAGCGCTGTTCCGGATGGACCTTGATGCCATGAAGAAGGATTTCACCGTGAAGGTGGAAGGAAACACCGTTCACGCGACTCCGCTTCCCTCCTCGCCTCTGGCGTTCGTGCGCGGCATGCAGTTTGAATTCGCTCCGTCGCTTGCCATCGTGTCCGTGGTCATCAACACCGAAACCGACTCGGCGGTCATGAAGTTCTCCAACATCCGCCTCGACAAGTGAAGCTTGCCGCGGCGTTCGTGCTGCTCACCGCGCTTGCGCTCGCCTACGCGCAGCGCTCGCTGCGGATGGAAAACGATCTGGTGTCGTCGCTCAAGGCAAAGGATCCCGAATTCGGCCAAGTGTTTGAACGGGCACAGTCGAGCGGACTTTTTCGCGGACGGATCTTTGTGGAACCACCCGCGGGTGCGCGCAGCCTGCCCGCCGAGTTGAGCGCGGCGCTTGTGCAAGAGGGTTACAAGGCGACCGCATTCGGTGCGGCCAATCCAAGCCCCGTAGCCCTGCTTCCACTTGCCGTGCACCTGCCGGCGGTTCAGATCGAGGACGCCCTCTCGGAAAAAGGGCTGGCCGCGCGCAGAGACGACATACTTGCCGGCATGATGCTTCCAGGCGGCGAGGCTTTGGCAGATCTTGCGTCGGTCGACCCGCTGGGCTTTCTGCCACGGTTGGCGGATCGATTTGCGCAGGCGATTCCAGGTTCAGCCTCGCTAGCAGCTCCTGCCGACACCACGCCTGTGTTTGTCTTTGAAAGCCCCAAGCCACTCGACTTTGATCGCGTCGAGAGAATCCATGGCGCACTCCAGGCGGCAAAGGTTCGTTTCATCGGCGAGGATTTTTTCGCCTACGAAAATTACGCCACTATCCAGCGCGACATCCTCGTGTGCGCGCTGCTTGCACTTCCGCTCAACGTGTTTCTTTACTTTGTTTTCATCCGCAACCGGCGTTTCCTGCTGTTCACGCTCGCGGGCAACGTTGTGTCGTATGCCTGGGGATTGTTTGCAGGCGCCGTGTTTTTTCCTGCATTTTTCGGTGTGGCGCTTGCCTTCACCACCACTTTTCTTTCGTTCAACAACGAGTACCTGGTGCATCTCTCCGGCACTCACGAAGGCAAATCGAAGGGACGATTTCTGGGCGTTCTTTCAGCCATCGGCACGACTTTTCTTGGCTTCGTGGCGTTGCTGTTTGGCTCCTCCGATCTCGTGCGACAGATTGCGGTTCTGTCTCTTGGCGGTATGGCGGGTTTTCTTGCATTCCTGTGGGTGTTTCGGCGCGTCATGGCACGCATCACGTTTCGCACCTTCCGCTGGCGCATGGTTTCGCTCGGACCGCGAACGCTGGGCGCTGCGACGCTTGTGTGCGCGGCTCTTTTTGTGGTTGCTCTGCCCACTGTCGCCACGCATGTGAGCGCGTTTCGCAGTTTCACGCCTGAACTCGAGGGCAACATCGCGCATTTTACCGCGCGTGCGCAGGGGCTTTCCGGAGGGCTGCCCATGGCGTTGGAAGTGGATGCAAGCGAAAACGTCTCGTCCGTGGTCGCGGCGATTGCGGCCCAAGGTGATGTGCGAGCGCAGACCCCGTGGGCATTTTTCGCTTCCAATGACGTGCAACGCGAAAATGTGGTCCTGCTCCAAACGCGTGCGGCTGCGGCCGTGACATCCCTCCGAGAAAGCCTTGTGAAATTGGGCATCGACGTCCCTATGAATCCCGGAGCCTACGGAGTGCTTGGCGTTCAGGACCTGCCTGCGTTCTGCACGACATTGGAATCGCTCTCGCCACTGCCGGTGTGCGCGAAAACGAAGGAAGGCGGCTTTTTTATTTTCCTCACGCGCGACGCAAAGGGCAAGGCGTCTGCCGTTGCACCTGGGCAGGCCCTGGCACCAAACTCCCCACTGATTTCGTCTGCGCCACTTCCTGGTGGGGCCACGCGGCGCGCGTGGAGCCTCGAAGCGGAGCGCTACTATGATTCCATCCTCACCGGCTTCTCGCGCGAACTTGCCGCGCTCTTTGCTGCGGGCCTGGTGGCGATGATCGCCTATCTGTGGACGCTGCACCGCGCTCTTGGAAAGATTGTGTACATCCTTTTTCCGGTGTTGCTCTCGGCGGTGGCCGTGTTCCTTTGGCTGCGTGCCACTGGCGGGTCGCTCAACATCATTCACATGCTTGCCTTCTCGCTCGTCATCTCGGTGGGCCTCGACTACAGCTCGATTGCCTTGAGTTCACGTTACCAAGAAGACGACATGAGCCGCGTGCTGCTCACCGGCCTTTCCACCCTTGCGGGCTTTGGCGTGCTCGCGGCGGCGCGTCACCCTGTGCTCCGTGATCTTGGCATGGTAGTGTGTCTCGGAGCCGGCTTATCGCTCGCATTTGCCGTTGTGTTCCGCTACTCCCCCGCGTCCAGTGAGGCACGGCCGTCATGAGGCCCATCTACTTTGCAGCCCGTCGTTTATTGACTCTCCTCGTGTGCATGGGTGGCATCGGCGCCTGTGTCACGGGTTGCACAACTTCGCGCGTGCGCGGTGCCACGTATCGTTTCCCGGATGCTTTCTCCGCACAGCAGCGTATCGAGATTGACCTTGGCAAGACCAGGCAGAATTTTGTGGCCACCGTAAAGCGAGACTCGCAGGGACTCACCGTGGTGCTGCTCGAACCGTTCTTCCAGATGCCGATGGTGGAACTGACGCGCAGTGCCGATGGGCCCGTGAAGGAAACCTGGCATGTGCCAAAGCCCGAAGGCGCGCACCATGCCTCGAAGCTTATTGGCATGCTTGATGAACTCTTTGAGAAACTCGAGTGGCAAAGAACAGCCGCGGCGTCGACGCCCAAAGGCCTTGCCACGGTGACAACCGCGGCGCCCACGGAGTGGCGTGCCGAAGGCACATTTTATGACGCCGAGATTGCTGGTGTGCCTTCGTCGGGAGCCTGTCGCTTTCCGAAACTCCTGCTGGTGCGTCCCTCACGCGGTCCGGTGAAGCTCATCCGCGCTGCGACAGAAGCCGTGACGTGCCCCGAGACGCTCCCATGAGCACCTCTTTGCTCATCGCACGCCAACCGGAACAAGAGGAGTTTGCAGGGTTTCGACTTCTCGCGGGTGGTGCCCCGGAGGTGTTTCTTAAAAACTTGCGTGCAACGACAAGTGCGGCCGGACTGCCCGTGCTGGTGAGCGGTGTGCGCTCATTCGAACAAAGGGCTGTCTTTTGCGCAGAAAAAGCCGCGCCCCCGGCGGAGTTCTCAAAGGGGATCGGTTTTTTGACCTCGGGCTCGACAGGCGAACCCCGCGCCGTGTGGAAAAGCGACGAGTGCCTTGTGGCAGAAACCGAAAGGCATGCAGAGCTTTTTGCGAACCTGCCCGAAGGGCCGGTGCTCGCGCTGGTTCCACCCTGGCACCTCTATGGCTTTCTTTTTTCGGTGCTGTTGCCGGCGCGGCTGGGGCGCGAGTGCGTGTTCTCGGAGCCGGGCGTGCCGACGGCAGACCAACCCAGGGCGTCGCTCGTGGTGGCCGTGCCCGCACTGTTTCAATACGTGGAGGAGCTAGCGCAACGCGGCCGTGTGGCGGGTGCCGTTGTGTTCTCCGGTGCCCCTCTGGGCGAGGAAAAGCGCGCCCGGTGGCGTCAGGCTTTTGGGGCCAAGACTTCGGTAAAACAGTGGAGTGAACTCTGCACCGCAGACAAATCCCAGCGCGCGCTCGAGGTGATCGGCAGCACCGAAACCGGTGGACTTGGCGTGTCGTGCGCAAGCGAGCACGACCGCGCGTTCACCCCTTTGCCAGGCGTTTCTCTGCGCGTCGACGGAGACGGTGTGGCGCACCTGCGCTCTCCGTTTGTGTCCGGAGGAGAGAGGCCGCTCGACGATCGACTCACGCTGTGTCCCGACGGCCGTTTCGAGCATGCGGGAAGGCGCGATCTCATTTTTAAATTCGCGGGAAAGCGCCACTCCCTGACCGAAGTGGAAGCACGTCTTGCGGCGCTGCTACCTGGCGCGCAGGTGCGCTGTTTTTTTCGCGAGGACGACTCACATTCGAAGGGTGGCGTGCTGCACGCGTTCCTTGCAGGCGCACCAGAAAGCTCGCTTGCGCACTTGCGAGAATCGTGGCGCGAGCGTGGCGAGTTGCCTTTTCCTCAGGAGTTCCATTTTCGAACGGAGTTCGCACGTGACGCTCTCGGAAAAATCACCTTCGCTTCCCTCCTCGCGCCTCCTGCCTCGCACGCATTTTCCGCCGACAGGCAAAACCGCAAAGGGTGACACAGCATGAAGACGGCAACACCTCAGGCCCCCGACTCCGGGGAACCGCTTTTTTCTCGTCCCGACAAGTGCGCGCTGGAAGCGCGCTACGACGCCCAGCGCATCGCGTTCGGGCCGGTCGTGTTTCAAGCGGCGCGCACGCTGCGCGATGAAGGCATCCTCGCGCGCCTGTTTGCCAAGCGTGAGGCCGGAGCGACCCTCGACGCGCTGCGCGAAGGCACGGCTCTCTCGGAGTATGCGCTCACCGTTCTGCTCGAAACTGCGCTCTCGGCCGACATCGTGCGCAAGAAAGGCGACGCGTGGTGCATCACGCTCACGGGCTACTTCCTCGAACGCGACGAACTCACTCGCGTCAATTTCGATTTCGTGGAAGACGTGTGCTACCGCGCTCTCGATCACCTGGGCACGGCCTTGAAGGAGGCAAGGCCCGCCGGTCTCAAGGAGCTTGGCAAATGGCCCACGGTTTATGAGGGACTGTCGCAACTGCCCGAGCCCGCACGCAAGAGTTGGTTCGCTTTTGACCACTTCTACTCTGACTCGGCGTTTCCGGCGGCACTCGAAATCCTGACCTCCGAAAAGGTGACATCGCTTGCCGACGTGGGCGCCAACACCGGTCGATTTTCCACCGCATTTTTGGAGCGCAATCCCGGTGCGAACGTGACGCTCGTGGATCTGCCCGGGCAGCTTGCGCTCGCCAGAGACAATTTTGCGAAGCTCGATGCGAAGATCGCAAGCCGCGCCACTTTCCATCCGTGCGATCTCCTCAACGACGCGGCACCGCTGCCAAAGGGAGTGGACTCCTTCTGGATGAGCCAGTTCCTCTGCTGTTTCTCGGAACCGCAGGTGGCAAGTATCCTCACCCGCGCGGCCGCCGCTATGAAATCCGGTGGTGCCATCTACGTTCTCGACACGTTCTGGGATCGCCAGAAACACGAGGTGGCGGCATACTGCCTCATCAACACCTCGCCCTACTTCACAGCGGTGGCCAACGGCAACAGCCGCATGTACAAGGCCACCGATCTGGTGGCCATTGCTGGCCGCGCTGGCTTGCGCCTTGAGCGGGCCTGGGACGATCTGGGATGGAGCCACACGCTCCTCAAACTCGTAAAGTAACATGTTCACGCTTCGGCTCAAAAAGCGAAGAGACAACAAAAAGGAATGCCTTTCATGCTCACGATGCTGCTCAATTGGGTGCTCTCGGCCCTGCTTTTCATCGTTCTCACGAAACTGCCGCTTGGTATTAAGATCGACAGCTTCGGCTCAGCCCTGTTCGCCGCGCTCGTGTTCGGCATCCTCAATGCTCTGGTCAAGCCGGTGCTGACCATTCTCACGCTGCCGCTCACCATCGTCACACTTGGTCTGTTTCTCCTGGTGGTAAACGCGGCGGTGTTTGGTCTCGCTGCAGCTCTGGTTCCAGGTTTCCATCTGCGCAACGGTTTTTGGAGCGCGCTGTGGGGTTCGCTGGCACTCACAATCCTCAGTTCGCTTGTGCAGCTGGTCTTCAGCCGCAAGGGCTGATTCCTGGCTAAAACTCGCTCGCCACGCCCACGCGTCCGGCAACGCCCGAACCCTGGTTGACGACGCCGGCCACCCAGCCCTCGGACTTGCTCTCGACTTCGACCCAGGGTTGCAGCCACCGGGGCTCACGCCAGTCCGCACGCAAAGAAACAAGTGAGCCAAGCCGCGGCTGCGCCGTACGGAAGCTCAGGCCACGAGGCTGTGTCCACAGCATGACGCGTGGAGACAGCGAAAGAGCCGCAAGCGGGGACGCCACGGAGCTGCGTGTCTGGCTGGCCTCGCGCGTGCCCATTGTGCCATCGCCCGTCCACGCATCGAACCATTTGAATTCCAGGCCCGGGAAAACGCCGCTTTTGTTGTGATACATGTGCAACGCGCCGTAAGCCTTGAAGCTGCGCTCCTTGTAGTAGAACGCGGTGCCAGTGTCGCCACCGAAGCTCGTGAGATAATGGAACACGCGCGCGTTCCAATAAAAATTTGCGCGATCCTGCGTCTGCCACCAGAAATCGTCGAAGCTGTAAGCGAACGGGTCGATGAAATTGAGCAGCGCCATTCGTGACGTGCGAGCCAGGTATCGGTGCTCATCGCGTGTGAGATCGCCCCATGTCCGATAGCGATCAATGCCCACGCCGCTCGGGTGCTTGCCGCGCGCTGCGTAGGGTTCGTCGGGACGGTGCAGGTCGTACACCCAGCCGGTGCAGTCGGGCCCGGCAAAATCGCGTTGCTGTTCTGTTTCGCGATCGTCATAGAGGTCGTTGACGATCTCGTCGGTTTTGCCTTCGGAGCACGCGTGCAGGTAGAGGTAGCTGTTGAGGTAATTGAACCACAGCGTGCCCACGTTCCAGGTGCGTGTGCCGAAGAAGAAGGCCTCTTCATTCAGGCGCTTGTTCAGCTCCAACTGCGCTTCAAAACCGGCCTCTTGCAGACGCACGAAGTCGCGGTTGTGATCTTTTTTCATGCGCGCAAGTGATTCATCGCGTTCGCCGCTCACGCCGATGGTGCCGCTTTTCGCGTTCGTGCGCAGATCGTTGATCTCGTTGTAGCTCTTCACGTTGCGGTTGGTCACCACCGCGCGGTGCCACTCCGCGTGCTGCCAGCCCGAAAAACCTGGAAGATCCGCGGTGAGGAAATCAAAAGCCACGAAGCCCGCACGCGTAAAGAAACGTGGCCAGAATGTGCCGGCATAAGGGTCAAGGGCGAGCCCGAGTCCCGCGTGCACAGACTGCGTGAGGCCCGCAGTGATGCCAAGTGACTGCTGCATGCTGGGACTTTGGAACCAGCTGTAGGAGCGGCGCCGCTCCACAAAATTGTACGGGGCGTCCACGAGCGGAACATCCACGCGTGCGTGCGGGCGTTCGATGTCTTCCTCGTGCCAGTAATCCTGAGCGTGGGCCGGCACCGCGACAAACATCGCAGCGAGCGTTGCGCTGAGGAAGGTCCAACAAGAAAGGCGTCGTGACGAGGCGCACATCAAGTGTCAGGTCCTGTCGGCGAGTTGGAAGGGGTAGCGCTCAAACTCGGTGACGTACTTCGCCACCGCGCGAACGTCTTCGTCCTTGTTGGCTTTGATGTTGTACACGTTCTGGTTGATGCGAGCCTTTGCATTGCGCACGATGAGTTGCGCGAGCGCGAGTTCCTGAGCGTTTTTTTCGGGTCCGCCGAATCTCTCAATGACCGAATTCGCACGCGAAAGAACCGCGGCTATCATGAACGTGTCGATAGCGATGTCGGCAAGCCTGGCAAGCTGCATCTGCTCGTCCACAAGCTTTTGTCCGTACTGGCGGATGAGCTTTGCAGTGGTGTTGGAGAGTGCTTTGACGGCCGTGGACAGACGCTCCGCTTCCTTGGAGAGCACCTCGTTGAAGCCTTCCACCTTTTCGGCCACCACGTTCTGCTTCACCTGATTGAAAGCAAATTCACTGATGACGCCAAAGCGGGAAATGGCATCGTTGAGCGAGTCGAGGTTGCGCACATTCTGCAGCGACTGCAGCTCGCGTCCGATGCGTTTGTATTCGCTCGCCGGTTCCTTGAGGCCCGTGAGGGCTATAAATAGGCGAAGGATTTCGTTCGTGCCTTCGAAGATGATGCCAATGCGGCCGTCACGCAATTTGCGCTCAAGGCCGTAGTCTTTCATGTAGCCGTTGCCGCCGTGTATCTGCATGCCGAGATTGAGCACACGCCACGCGGCCTCGGTGCCATACACTTTGCAGATGGCCGCTTCGAGCGAGTAGTCCATGTCGCCCGCGTCCACAAACGACGTCGTGAGGTAGGTCATCGACTCCACGGCGTAGGCGTGGCAGGTCATCTCGGTGATCATGTCCTGGATGAGGCCAAAATCGGAAATGGAGTGGCCAAACGCCTTGCGGTTCTTGGCGTATCCGATGCTCTGATTGAGGACGCTCTTGATGGCGCCCAGCGCCCCGCCCGCCAGGCCCAAACGTCCCTGGTTCAGGATGCCCATGGCAACCTTGAAACCATCGCCAGGTTTGGAAAGCACGTTCGCCGCGGGCACGCGCACGTCTTTGAAATACACTTCCACGGTGCTCGAAGCGCGGATGCCAAGCTTTTGCTCTTCGGGTCCGTGCGAGACGCCGCCCATGTCACGAGTGACCATAATGGCGGTTATCTTGTCTTCGCCGTCAATCTCTTCCTTGGCAAAAACCGTGAAGAAATCCGCCATCCCGCCGTTTGTGATCCAAAGCTTCGAGCCATTGAGCACATACGAATCGCCGTCACGCACGAGACGCGCCTTGAGCCCCGCGGCATCGCTTCCCGCGCCGGGTTCCGTGAGCGCAAAGGCTGCAATGAGTTCGCCCGTGGCAAGGCGTGGCATGTACATCTTTTTCTGTTCGTCGGTTCCGAACAGATAAAGGCCCTTGAGGCCGATGGACTGGTGCGCGCCCACCGTGATGCACAGCGAGGCATCGTAATGGTTCATCATTTCCAAGGTGCGCGTGTAAAATGTCTGCGAAAATTCCGAGCCGCCGTACGCTTCCGGAATGATTAGGCCAAACAGGCCCATCTCGCGGCACCCCTGCACCACCTCCGGCGGCAATTTTTTGTCGTCGTCGAATTTCATCGCGTCGCAATTTTCTTTTATCCAGTCCTCGATGCTTCGGTGCATGAGTCGGAAATCCGATTCACCCGGAGTGTCAAAGAAGGGATAATTGTGCAGCTGCGATTCGTTGAAGGAACCGTTGAAAAGGCTCTTCATGAAGCTCGACTTGACGCCTGGCATGGGGCTTCCTGTCTCCTGGGAGATGTGCGAACAATGCTTCACTGTTCTTAACACGTTTGCACGTCCGGTGTAATGTGACGTCTGGAAATTTGCCAGACGACGCGCAGATCCGCGTGGGCGTGTCCCGCGCTCCGACGAGGCATCATGCGACACCAGAAGCCACAGCGAGGACGTCACGATGCTGTTTGACCTTCCTGATGATTCCAAAGAGCTCTTCGCGCTTGCCAAGGAGTTTGCCAACCGCGAACTCTGGCCCCGTGCGCGCCACTACGACGAGACCTGCGAGTTTCCGCTGGAGCCGTTGAAGAAAGCGCACGCGCTAGGACTGCTCAACGCCTGGGTGCCGGAATCGGCGGGCGGACTTGGCCTTGGCACCCTCGCACATGCACTGCTCGGAGAGGCGTTGAGTTACGGGTCCGCGGGGTTCGGCACGGCCGCCATCGCCAATGAACTGGCAGGCATCCCCGTGGTGCTCGGGGGCAACGAAACACAGCAGAAGGAATTTCTTTCGCCGATGGTGGAAGAGCCCCGCATGGCATCCTATTGCGTCACCGAACCGGGCGCAGGGAGTGACGTGGCCGGGCTGCGCGCCACCGCGCGGAAAGTCGGCAGCGACTACGTCCTCAACGGCAACAAGATGTGGATAACGAACGCGGGCCACGCCTCGTGGTTTTTCGTGCTCGCGAAAACCGACCCCGACGCCGGCCACAAGGGCATGTCGGGCTTCGTGGTGCCTGCCGATCTTCCCGGCATTCTGCTTGGGAAAAAAGAGGACACTATGGGCCAGCGCTGCTCCGACACGCGCGCCGTGACTTTCCACGACGTCAAGGTTCCCGCAAAATACCTGCTCGGAAAAGAGGGCGACGGATTTCGGCTTGCCATGAGCGCGTTTGACAAGACACGCCCCGCAGTGGCGGGAAGCGCCGTGGGGCTTGCGCAGCGCGCCCTCGAATGCGCCCTTGACTACGCTGCCACGCGCTCGGCGTTTGGTAAGCCCATCAGCGACAATCAGGGCATCAGTTTCCTGTTTGCCGACATGGCCCGCGACATCGAGGCCTCGCGCCTGCTCACATACAAAGCCGCGTCCATGGCGGATGCAGGCGTGCGAAATTCGTATTTCGCCTCGCTCGCGAAGCTCATGGCGGCCGATTCGTGCATGCGCATCTGCACGGACGCGGTGCAGGTTTTCGGGGGCTATGGCTACAGCCGCGAATATCCCGTTGAGATGCTTATGAGAGACGCAAAGATCTTTCAGATCTACGAGGGCACCTCACAAATCCAGCGCATCGTTGTCGCAAGGCATTTGCTGGAGGGGCGCTCTTGAGCTAGATCCTCATTTCTGCTTCATCCCGCGCCAAAAGAAAGAAGACTCTCATGAGCCGCACCCCGTCGTCGCTCCGCATTGGACTCGTCACCGCCCGATTCAACGACATCGTCACATCCCGACTGCTGGAGGGGGCGCGCGGACTGCTTGTCCGTCGCGGTGTGGAGGCCAGCAATATCGAGGTTGTGGAAGTCCCGGGCGCTTTTGAGCTTCCTCTGGCGGCGCAGTGGCTGCTCACGCACGGCAAGTGCGACGGAGTCGTGGCGCTGGGCGCTGTCATCCGTGGATCCACGAGCCACTACGACTACGTGTGCTCAGGTGTCACAAGCGGCCTGATGAACGTGCAACTCGCTCAGGGCGCTCCCGTGGGCTTTGGGGTCCTCACCTGCGACACAATGGAGCAGGCTTTTGACCGGGCAGGTGGAAAACTTGGCAACAAGGGCGCCGAGTGCGCTGAAACCGTGCTGGAGATGTGCCTGCAGAAAAGCACACTCGTCGAAAAATTCGCAGCGAATCAGTCGAACTCTTCCAAAGCGGGTGGCAAATGAGCACATCCGCCGGCAAGTCCCTCGCCTCCGCGGTCGGTCTCGACTCCACGAACCTGCGCGAGGCACGCCGTTTCGCGGTTCAGTTTGTCTACCAGTGCGAAGTCACTCAGCAGACTTTCTTCCAGGAAAACGGGCTGCGCACCTTCCTCGATCAGTTCTCCGTCCCTGACGTGCAGCGCCCTTTCGTGCGTGATCTCGTGAGGTTGACGCTTGAGCGCCTGGAAGAAATAGACGGCATCGTGGAGCAGGCAAGCAAGAACTGGAAGCTCTCGCGCATCGCCAAGGTCGACCTCGCCATTTTGCGTGTCTGCACCTGCGAGCTGTCAGAGCGGCCCGATGTGGGTGAAGGCGTCATCCTTGCCGACGCCGCTGAGATCGGAAAACAGTATGGCTCGTCTGCCTCGAGTGGCTTTGTGAACGGCGTCCTTGACGCCATTGCCAAGCGCGTTCGGCCGGCATCTTCCAAGGCGTCGACCCCTTCTGCCCCGAAGGCGTGAGGAGGCCTCTCGTGCAACGCGATCTCTACCTGTTCGACGATCTTGCGCGTCTGCGCGAATTCCTCGCCACCGAAAGTGATGAGACAGGGGCTCTCGCGCTCGGGGTCGGTTTTTTTGCGTGCATGCCGCATGCCGAAGGAGCTGGAGTCGAGCTCACGGTGGCCCCGCCCTTCCTTGATTCTGCCCTCCGCTCTCGCATGGTGGTGGGACAGGCAGCCCCTTACTCGCGCGAAGTGTTCCTTTTCGGAGATGAGGGCATGTTCGAAGGGGCGCAGCGCAATGTGCTGTCGGTGATCTCCCGACCAAGCCAGCCGGTGGCCCTCATCGAAGTCCCGCGTTGGCTCGTTGTGGGGAGTCACCCAGGCGTTTTTTCCGCCGGGCAAAATGCTCTGCCAGCTGAGGTCTGGCCTGGTGAAGTGGCAGCAGCTGAGACATTGTCCAAAGCTATCAATGTGTTTCTGGCTTCCATTCAATCGAAGGTGCACGGACTTCGTCCACTTTCTGTGGTCTTCCTTCTCGAAACCGGCTTGCTATGTCGTTACTTTAGCGCGCTTTCGACCTGGAAAAGCGCAGGCGTGAGTGATAAGTCATGGGGGACCTTTCTTTCGCTCGATCCTGCGGAGCAAGAGGAGGTCATTGGCAAGGCGGTTCTCACTTGGTTGGCAGAGGACGGACTGCATCCGCGAGTGGCAGTGGTTTGTCGCACCTCTCGCGAGTATGAGGCGCTCCTGTTACATTCCCACTGGAACCTCGTGAACTCTCCTTCCTGCGCCAATGTCGTGTTCCGACTTTAGGCCAAGGCGTGCGTGGGTCGCCCCGACGTCCACGGAAATTCGTCTCACTCAAGAGTTCCCAAGTTACGTTAAAGTCTGACCGGTTTTTTGCCGAAGGTGCCAAAAAGCGCAGGTGTGGCGTCCTTCCGGTCGATTCGACCGGCGGTTTGCCATAATTTCTCAATGTTTTCACAAAAGCTTGAAAAAGCTTGGAAAGGAGGTGGGTCATGATCAGGAAGTCGATGAGTCCGTCAATCCACGATGCGTCCGCCAAGGGCGTATTGGAAGATGGAGCGACTAGCGTCGTACTGTGGCTGCAGGAGCACACGAGCCTTTGCAACATGATTGCCAATGCGGGCTCGGTGGATGCCGAAACCCAGGCGCGCTTGAAAGAGCGTCTGACCCAATCCGCTGACCAGGGCAAACAGCTTGTGGTGGAACTTCTTGCGCAGAAGGGCGGTGAAATTCCGCCCGCATTTCTTTCCAGACTCCAGGAGGCCGCGCAGAATTTTGTGCCTGTGGCCGGTTCCGCGCGCAGCCAGCAATCCATCCCACTCTCCGGGGGGCTGCGTCGCCTTGAAGACGCGGGTGCCATGAGCGCACCACGCACGGGGCTTCGCCCCTTTCATGCGCAGGGATCGCATATGCCAAGCCAGCTTCTTGGCAACCTTGTGCCGAGTCGCACCTATCTGAAGAAGTCGGGCGCCTGATTTTCAGGGCACCATTTTCGCGCCTTGTGACTTTTCTGTTTTTCCATCGTTTTTAAGAAACGCACGGCACGAGGCAATCGCTCGAGTCACACCGGCGCCATGATGGCCAGGCGGTCTGACTCGTATTTTATTTTTTATACCAGATAGGCCTGTCCTGCGTGGGGATAGGTGTGGGATCGGAAGGCGGCGGCACCTGTTGCTGTTGGTTGGGCGGTGGTGCGCTCGGGTTGTCAAAGCCATCAAAGCAGCTGCCCTTGACCCACGGATCGCACGGCGGAGTGGGCTGCGCAACAGGCGGCAATGCGGGCGGCTGCGAAGGCGTTGTGGGCGCGGGTGTGGGGATCTTTCCACCGGGAGTGACGCCTCCGGGCGGCATGGTTCCTGTAGGAGGTGGTGTCGAGCCCTTGGTCGCGTCTGGTGAGGGCGTAATGGTCTTGAACGGTGTGGGGTCGCGGGGAGGAAGAGGGGTGCCCGGCGTGGGTGGTGCCTTGCAATCGCCTGTGGTTTTCGCCCAGCCCGGAAAGGGTTCGTGGATGAGAATAAAGCCCGCGGGGTAAGACTCGCCCACCACGTTTTTTGTGGCTCCGGTGCCGCACGCGAGCTTTTGCGCCACACCGCCTGTCTTGCTGAAGATGTTGTATCCCGCAAGACAAGCGTTGTTGTGCAGGTAAACGTGCGTGCCTTCCACGACGCCCCAAAGGTAACAGTTGCCAGGCGTCGAGAGCTTTGCCTCCGAACAGCCATCGGCTCCCTTGCTCACGGCGATGTATTTTTTGTCACGCTGTACGAACACGTAGCGATAGTCGCTCTCAAGGCTCTTGCCGCCTGGGCATGCCGGCGCGGATTTATTGAACAGGTTGACGCCGCCGATAACCGGATACGATTTGTCTACGAGCGTGTCGTCCTTTGCGCTGTCAAAGCAGCCGTCTTCAATGATCTGTTTGCGTGCCAGCTCCTTTGTCGGATGCGTAAATACGAGACTCGTGGGGTTGGTGGCATCAGAGAGCGTGATGATGACGTTCGACGCCCATGTGGAGTTGTAGCGAACAGTCCAGGTGTCAACGGTGGTGAACGTGTTCTGCGTGTCTTCGCATGCGCGGTACGGCGGCGGCGTGGACTTGCCACCCGCAGGCAGGCTCGGAGTGGGGACAGGTGTGCGACGGCCCGCGCTTTGGGTGTCGGCGCCATCTTGCTTCTTCACACACGCACTTGCGACGGACAATAGGACGAGACCCTGGAGGGTGGCTGTGCGGGACCGGATCATGGCACTCCCTTGCACGGGCAACATCGTCCCGCTTGGCGTTTTCGCGACTCGCAGCAATTCTAGGGGAAGCGTCGCGACGGGCGGCCGGCATTAATTTCCTGTCCAGTTCCTGGCCCGCCTGGCGGGAAAAACTGGTCGAGCACTCGTGGAAAGGCGAGGCGTGCGAGAACGCGTTAAAGCGCTCTGAGGAGGTGAACCGAATGAAGAAGTTTGCATTCGTGGTTCAACTGGCGTTGTGCGTCTTGCTCGGACTGGCGATGTGGCGCGTGGTTTCGGACTGGAG
>Ga0163152_10005308_pt1 | contig 15214 bp, 17 predicted proteins | sample OliLakLV19MP8IB2_FD_148635 | JGI IMG/M metagenome (GOLD analysis project Ga0163152, IMG submission 148635) | Freshwater microbial mat bacterial communities from Lake Vanda, McMurdo Dry Valleys, Antarctica - Oligotrophic Lake LV.19.MP8.IB-2 | ecosystem: Environmental > Aquatic > Freshwater >... | reverse complement strand
CTATGGATCGTTTGCCATGGAGCAACTGATCAACGGCATTCTCAAGCGGGGCGGGCTGAGAAACCGGCTCGAAGTCAAGCTGTTCGGTGCCGGAAAAATATATGAGGGGAACATCGATGTCGGCATCTGCAATAGTGAATGGGTGCGCCTCTATCTGAAGGAGGAAGGCTTTCCGGTGGTATCGAGCGATCTCGGCGACGAGTTTCCCCGAAAAGTGTACTACTTTACCGCTTCTGGGCGTGTGCTGATGAAGAAAATCAAAAAGCTCAAGAACGACACGATCATTGAACGGGAGTCCAAGTACGAATATCGACTGTGGAATAATCGCGATACGCAGCAGGGCGACGTAACATTGTTCTAAGCGGCGTGACACGTCGTTCGTGAAACGTATTTCGTTTTAGATTCAGACGTTTCACGTTTCACGAGTTCGAGGAGAGACGTATGGCAAAGATTCGTGTCTTGACCGTCGACGACTCGGCGTTGATGCGGCAAGTGTTGGCAGAACTGCTGTCCAGGGACCCCGGCATTGAAGTCATCGGGTCGGCGCCCGATCCGTTCATTGCGCGCGAGAAAATTAAAGCGTTGAATCCGGATGTGATTACGCTGGACGTCGAAATGCCTAAGATGGACGGGTTAACGTTCCTTGAGAAATTGATGGCGGGACATCCCCTGCCGGTGGTGATGGTCAGCTCGCTGACGGAAGCCGGGTGCCAGACAACGCTTCGGGCCTTGGAGCTCGGCGCGGTGGATTTTATCACGAAACCGAAGATCGATCTTCGGGAAGGCATGGATGAGATTGCGCAGGATCTGATTGGGAAGGTGAAGGCCGCCGCGATTGCGAAGGTCAGGGGCAAGGGGGTTGGGGGGCACTTGGCAGGCGAATCTGTCGCTGCTCGCCCCATACCCCTTGCCTCATCCGCCATGCTCAAGACGACCGACACGATTATTGCCATCGGCGCTTCGACGGGAGGGACGGAAGCCTTGCGGGCGGTGCTCGAAGTCCTTCCGCCGAATACCCCGCCGATCATCATCACTCAGCATATGCCGGAACGATTCACCAAGACATTTGCGGATCGCTTGAATACCCTCTGCCGCATCTCCGTGAAGGAAGCCGAAGACGGAGACAGTGTGTTGCCGGGACATGCCTTGATCGCGCCAGGCAGTTATCACATGACCTTGGTCCGGAGCGGAGCCCGGTATAGCGTCAAATTGAATCAGGATCCTCCGGTCAATCGGCACCGGCCCTCTGTCGATGTGATGTTCGACTCCGTGGCTCGGTATGCCGGTGCGAATACCATCGGCGTGATCTTGACAGGCATGGGCGGCGATGGCGCCAAGGGGATGTTGGCCATGAAACAGGCCGGGGCCTACACCATCGCCCAGGACGAGGCCACATGTGTCGTGTTCGGGATGCCGAAAGAAGCGATCAAGATGGGGGGCGTCGATAAGATTCTGCCGTTGGACGATATTCCTGCGGCCATTTTGACGCAGGCGAGCAGACTGTAATTCTACCGAAAAGGAGTCCCGATGCAACTCGAAACAAAAGTGAATTCCACGTATACGCTGCTTCAGTTGAAAGGCGCGGCGGTTTCAAGTTCCAAGTGCAACGGGTGAATGATGACACAGCTGCGTGAAGACCTCCAGGGGCGTGGCGGAGTTCAGGCACTTTCTCGGGCGCGTATTCAGCCGATGCGCGATGGCGTTCAGCTCGCGCTGCGTGTGGCCCGACACGTCTGTGCCCTTCGGCAAGTACTGGCGCAGCAGCCCCTTGGTATTCTCATTGGTCCCGCGTTGCCAGGGGCTGTGCGGATCGGCAAAGAACACCTGGATGGCGAGGCGCTGGGCCAGGCGCTCGTGTTGGGCCATTTCTTTGCCTTGATCATCGGTCAGCGTTTTGCGCAGCGGGGCCGGCACATGCCGGAGTTTTTTCGTGAAGCCCTGGTACGCACTCGCGGCATCCGCTCCATCCATGCGGGCCAGCAGGACCAGGCGGGTCGTCCGCTCCACCAAGGTGCCGACGGCCGAGCCATTGCGGGCGCCCTTGATGAGGTCCCCTTCCCCGTGGCCGGGGACGGTGCGGCTGGCCACTTCTGCGGGGCGATCGGCAATCGACGTCCTGTTGAGGCGCTGCCCCCGTCGATCCGTGCCGCGCGATCGAGGGCGGCGCGCTGGGCGCGCCTGACGGAGTGCCGCCAGCAGTTCCTGACGCAGCGTTCCCCGTGGCAGCACGTACACGGCCGCGTAGAGGGTTTCGGTCGAGAGGTGTTTCCGCATCTCGTCAGGATACGCGCGTCGGAGGCGTCCGGCAATCTGCTCGGGCGAGCAGCCGTGGCCCCGGTGGGTCCGGACATACTGCCAGAGCCACGGGTCCAGGAGTTTGCGTGGCCGCCGCGGCTGACACGCTCGGCTGACCGCGTGGGTCTGCGCCGTGCAGGCACGATAGGGCTGGCCGCGTGTCGTGTTGCGGGCATATTCGCGGCTCAGCGTGCTGGGCGCCCGCTCCAAGATCCGCGCCAGCCTGCGCTTCCGGCTTTGTCGCCAATTCGGCTTGCTCGAGCCCCTCGCACACCGACGAAAACGAGCTGGGAGGGATGCTTAGATAGAAAATTCTGTTGCCGGGCAACTTGAGATTTCGTTCGATTTCTTCTGCCCGTGACTTCAACCTGGCATAGGTGTTCGGGTCCTCATTGTCACCCGATACGAAGAAGAGATGTTGCGCGAAGTCTTTCCATTTGTCCTCTGCTAAGGCCTGCCGGGAATGGGTGAGCACGCCCTCACGAACCGTGGCACGGAACTCCTCGTCCGTTATCGACTTGCGGCCTAACCCGATCACGGCATAGTTCGATGGAAGGAGCCCGTCGAGGAGCAAGTTATAGAGGGCGGGAATTAAGCGTCGACGCGCGAGATCGCCGGACCCGCCGAAGATGACGAGGGTGCAGGGCTCGACCGGAGGAATCGTTTCCTCGGAGGAGCTGATGTTGATACGTGGGCTAGTCGGTGGCATAGGGCTCCGGGTTATCGACGAACGGCATGGCCGCCGAAGGCATTCCGCAAGGCCGCCAGCATCTTTTCTGCAAAGGATTCGCTCTGCCGCGATCGGAATCGCGTGAACAAGGCCGTCGCGAGTGTCGGGACCGGGACACCCTTCTCGATCGCATCGGCGATCATCCAACGGCCCTCGCCGGAATCCTGCACATACCCTTTCAGCTGTTCCAGCCGTGGATCCTCTTTCAAGGCGCCAGCTGCCAGTTCCAAGAGCCAGGAACGGACGACGCTCCCGTGCATCCAGAGGTCCGCGATGTTGGCGAGGTTGAGCTTGTAGTCACTTTTCGCCATGAGCTCGAAGCCTTCTGCATACCCCTGCATCATGCTGTACTCAATGCCGTTGTGCACCATTTTCACATAATGCCCGGCGCCCGCTCCACCGACGTGAGACCAGCCCTGCTCCGGTGCCAATGTCGTAAAGATCGGCGCGAGCCGTTTGACCGGCGCATCGTCTCCACCGACCATCAGGCAGTAGCCGATTTTTAATCCCCAAACGCCTCCGCTGGTCCCGGCATCGACATAGTGAATCTGCTTCTTCTTGAGGTCCGCAGCCCGTCGTACATCGTCGTGAAATCTGGTATTGCCGCCGTCGATTACGGTGTCACCAGGGTGGAGCAGTGCCGCGACAGCCTGAACGGTCTCTTCTGTCGGCGTACCGGATGGGACCATGATCCAGACCGCACGCGGGGCCTTGAGTTGGCCGACCAGGTCGGCTAACGAGGACGCACCGACACAACCAACGCCTTCGGCCTGCTTGACCAGATCTGCCGATCGATCGTAGACGACGACCCGGTGTCGGTCGCGCTGCAACCGGGTGACCATGTTCATGCCCATCTTCCCAAGCCCGATGAATCCGATCTCCATTAGTCACTCCTTCTGATGCGGTCATGGCTGAACGATATCACGCGATTATGATCCCACAAAGAGCCTGTTCTTTGTTCAGGCTTGCAGAGGATGGATAGCGGACGAGCCTCGTAAGGTCGCTGTCTGATGCTCGATCCGGAACCTGTCAGTCGATTCTGGCAGGATTCGGTACGTCCTTAAAGAGGAAATCGGCTAGATCGTGTCCTAAGTTGAGCCGCTCCGGCAGGGTGGCTGCTGTGAGGAACCGCCCAGCCAGGTCACCGAGTGTGGCATCGCGGGAGGCGATGAACTTTGGCGCCTCGACCGGCGAGGTCAACCAGAAGCCTCGGAGTCGAAAAAACGAGCTGATGATATCCTCGAAAAATATCGAAAGCAGATATTGTGCAGTTGCTGGCTTATCGGCCAAGTCTCGCGCTTTTCCCAGCCAATGGAAACATTCTGCCTTCATGCGAATTTGTTCATTGATGCTGACGACGGGGGGGCCTTGCCGGAAGCGTTGGTTGGCCCGTTCGAGGAGTTTGGCGCCGATGCCCTCGTGATCGAAGAGAATGCGGGCTTTTCGTAGAAGAGACGGGAGGCGCGGCGAGTAGGGGAGGTCCTCTTCAAGCTCATGATGTCCTCGGTAGCGGATGTCGGCCAGACGATCGGCGATACGGACGATCTCGTGGCCGTCGGCCTGTCCTTTCACCAGCGCAATGAGATCGATGTCGCTGTGAGTCGTGATGGCGCGTCGTACGCTGGACCCCACCAGGATGACGCTGACAAGATCGCCTCCGCGGCGGCCGCGGACGTGGCGCAAGGCCACCGTGACGAGCTCTTCGAATCCCGGTTCGACGATGGGGTCCGGTTGTTCCGGCGGTTCCGGCATGGCTAGCAGTTCGGCATTCAACTCTTCTGGCGTGGGAATGGGTTGGGTGACGGGGCTATCCATTTATTAGACTTTCTGTGCGAGCTGGATATGTTTTGGGAGCGATCCCAGCCAGTCTTCGAAGGGTTGGTCTGCATCGACGATGATTTCCAATTTGCCGTTGGTCAATTGCCGGACGATACCCGGGCTTTCCGGGGATAACGGGATTTCAACCCACTCGCGATTCAGGCCGAGCGAGTCGGTGACCTCCAGGATCCGGCTGATGTGTTTGAACGACACAACCTCTAGTGGCATGGGTGCTCCAATATGCGGCATTCTAGATTTGAGTGGGAGAGGAGTCAATGAGTGAAGGGGCTAGTTTCCCAATACACGGGCAAAGATCTCGCAGGCTTGGTCGGTCATGGCACTGGAGACATCTAGATGGGTGACGGCACGAAAGCTGGTTCCGCCGATGGCATTGATCAGGAGCCCCTCCTGATTCAAGGCGGCGATAATCTCTGTGGGAGTCAACCGGTGGCCGATCACATCGAAGATGACGATATTCGTGTCGACATCTTGAGGACTGATTTTGACTGTCGGAATCCGTTGCAGCTGTCTCGCCAGCCGCTTGGCATGGTCATGATCTACTTTTAATCGTACAACATGGTGTTCGAGCGCATAGATGCCGGCGGCGGCTAGGATGCCGGATTGCCGCATGGCTCCGCCATACATACGGCGCAGCCGTTTAGCTCTATCGAGGAGTGTCAGATCGTTCATCATAAGGAGTGCGCCGGCTGGCGCACCCAGACCTTTCGAGAGACAGACCGATAGAGTGTCAAAGTGTTGGGCATAGGAGGCTGGTGGCAAGGTGGTGGCGGCGATGGCGTTAAATAGCCGTGCACCGTCTAAATGCATCGGGATGCCGTGGGAGGCCGCCACTGCGCGGATTCGTTCAATCGTCGCCAACGGATAAATCGTTCCGCCGCCGCTGTTATGGGTGTTCTCCAAAGAGATCATCCCTGTTTGAATGGTGTGCGGGTCAGTGGGGCGGATGGCCGCCTCAACCTGCTCCGCTGAGATGAGCCCTCGAGTTCCCACGACCCAATGGAGTTGGACGCCTGCCAGGGCTCCGGCCGCGCCCTGTTCATAGCGCACGATATGCGACTTGCTCTCGACGATGACTTCTTGGCCCGGGTGCGTGTGGAGGCGAATGGCGAGTTGATTGCCCATCGTGCCGGACGGCACGAAGAGCGCGGCCTTTTTCCCGAACATCGAGGCCGCCATCTCTTGAAGGCGATTTACGGTGGGATCTTCGCCGTAGACATCGTCTCCCACTTCCGCGCAAGCCATGGCTTTTCGCATGGCGTCGGTGGGTTTGGTCACGGTATCGCTGCGCAGGTCGATCATGAAATGTTCGTGAGCACGTTACGCGTTCGTTCGTCCGGCGCATTCTAGCAAATTTTCTCCTTGCGTGGGAGAAGCGGTCACGGCAGGATGCCGGTCCATGGCGTGGCTTCGAGGCGTGCTCCCGTCGGTGACCGATCTAGAACCGGACGAAGCCGTCCCGGTGGGCTGGGCGTTCCTCTATTTTTTCTGTCTCCTCTGTGGCTACTATATTTTGCGTCCCGTTCGCGATGAGATGGCGATCCAGGGGGGGGTGCAGCACCTGCCCTGGATGATGACGGCTACCTTTGTGACCCTCCTGCTAGTGACACCCCTGTTCGGATGGCTCTCCGCCCGCGTCCCGCGATATCGGTTGTTCTTGACGGTGTACGCATTTTTCGGGCTCAACTTGGTCCTGTTTTTCGTGGCGATGACGAGCCACCTGTCTCCGCAGTGGGCTGCCCGGGCGTTCTTCGTTTGGCTGTCGGTGTTTAATCTGTTCGTCGTGTCGGTGTTCTGGAGTTTCATGGCTGATCTCTTCACTCCCACGCAGGGCGTCCGGTTCTTTGGTGTGATCGCCGCTGGCGGCAGTATCGGTGCGATGGTCGGTCCGCTACTCACCACCGGACTCACCTACGTCGTCCCGGTTCCGGCATTGCTGCTCATCTCGGTAGGATTTCTGGTTGCCTGCGGGTTCTGTATCTATCGGCTAGATCGATGGGCGATGGCGCGATCTTCGGGTCAGATCAGTCAGCAGAGCGAACCGATAGGCGGAAGTATCTGGGCGGGAGTCAGGTTAGTATTTTCGTCGCCCTATCTTCTGGGCATCTGTCTCTATCTACTCTTCCTGACGACGACCGCGACGTTCTTGTATCTGGAGCAAATGCGGCTGGTGAGCGAGCAGATTCCTTCTCCGCAAGGGCGCACCCGTTTGTTTGCGCTCATTGATTTGGTGGTGAACGTGCTGGCATTCCTCGTTCAGATGACAGTGACGAGTCGGATGATCAGCCGGTTTGGGTTGGTATCGGCGCTTGTTGTGCTTCCCGTTGCGAGTGCCGTGGGGTTTGGCCTGATTGCCGTCATGCCGTCCCTCGTCGTCTTTGTGCTCTTTACCATCGTGCGGCGCGTCGGGGAATATGCCATCGCGAAACCTGCTCGTGAGATCCTCTTTACGGTGGTGAGTCGGGAGGAGAAATATAAGGCCAAAAACTTTATCGATACGGCGGTCTCGCGCGGGGGCGATGCGACAACAGGGTGGATCGTGAGTGGGGTAAAGACGCTGGGCGCCACGGCAGGGCAGATGGCATGGGTCCTGGTCCCGCTGGCCCTGCTCTGGGGATGTGTCGGGTGGCGCGTAGCTCGCGAAGAAGAGGAGCTAAGACTTCATAGGCTTTCGGGTGGCTTGTGGTAGGGGGCTGTTTACTGTCAGAAAAAACGCGTGCTATAGTCCCATGCTCGTTCTGCCGCATGGATAGCGTCGAAGTACGTCTCACGTTTTACGAGGTTCAAAATGCCCGAAGTTCCAGTTAAGCTCTACATTGATAAGATATTGAAAGAGTGCCGTAATACCGTGCGTCATCTCGCGCTACTTTCTGGCCCTCTCAAAGAGAAAACCTTGCGTGCGATGGCGGATCGAGTGGCGGCTGACGAAGATATTATTCTGGCGGCGAACGAGAAGGATGTGGATGCGGTCGGGAAGTCGTTTGAGGCCGACGTGATGAAAGACCGAATGAAAGCGGCCGTCGCCCGCTTACGCATGACGGCAGACGATATCAAGGAGATGGTTGAGCGTCTCCGCATGATTGCGGACTTGCCAGACCCGGTCGGTGCTGTCACGTCACGATGGGAACGACCGGACGGACTACAAGTTAGCCGTGTTCGCGTCCCGATCGGCGTCATTGGCGTCATCTCAGAATTGAGTCCGCTCATTACGGTGGAGTCGATTGCGCTCTGTTTCAAATCGGGCAACCTCTGCGTGTTTCGTGGTGGGCCGGAATGGGGCTTGACGCAGCAGGCGATCGGGATCGGACTGCGCGAAGCCGCGGAACAGAACGGGGTGCCAGCCGGCGCATGGATCATCATCGACCGGCCTGAAAAAGAGGTGGCAGTCGAGCTGATCCGGTCCGGGAAAAGTCTCGATGCGATTATTCCGCGTGGTGGGGCCGGACTTCGCAAGGCCGTGGTCGAGCAGGCGAAGATGCCGGTGCTGTGCAACGACGGCGGGCTCACGCATATGTATGTGGATGCCGACACCGATATGCCGATGGCGCAAAATGTGGCAATTAGTTCCAAAGTGCAGAAGGCCATTGCGTCGAACTCGATGGATACGCTGCTCGTGCAACAGGTGATTGGACGACAGTTTTTGCCTCCATTGATCAACCGTATGCTCGAAGAATTTAAGATCGAAGTGCGGGCCTGTCCCAAGACCATGGCCCTTATGGGGCAAATGGCGATGACCGGACATGCCTCGATTATTCCGACAAAAGAGGAGGACTGGCACACCCAATTCCAGGGGCCCGTGTTGGCGGTTAAAATGGTTGCGAACCTGGACGAGGCCTTGGCGCACATCGTGGCGCAGGGACCCTGTCTCACCGCTGTGATCGCGACGACGAGTTATGAGTCGGCCATGCGGTTCACGCGCGAAGTGGATGCCAGCGCGGTATTCGTCAATGCGTCGTCAAGGCTCAACGCCGGTGATAGCTACGGGATGGGCGCCGATATCGGGCTCAGTGGCTCGCGTCTCCATGCTAAGGGTCCGATCGGCCTTGAGCAATTGACCTGCGAAAAGTATGTCGCCTTCGGGTCGGGCCAGCTGCGTTTCCCACATCCTGTGCCGGAGACGTATTTTGACGCCATCATGCTGAAGAGACCATAGGCACCTGCTGAATAGGCTCTCCAGCTTCGTTCTCGGCTTATCGAAATCTTCAACGCACTCTGGGGTGTGCCTCCGGTTTCGACTCGCCTGCGGCTTCCCTGGAAAACCTGTTGAGCAGGCGCGCCGAGGCTGCATTCATGACCAACGACTCACGGTTGCCATCGTTCCATTTACATCTGGCTTGGTGGGGCCTCCGGCAGTTCACGTCGGATGCGGCTTATTCCCAATGGCAACGGGAGACCCTCACTTCCGAAGACCTCACCACATTGCATCGGCAGGTGGAGCAGAAGCGCCACGGATCGTCTGCCGATGAGGTGGCGTTCTACGACGCCACAGCGCGTCTGAACATTCTGCCAGTCCTCTATAGTCAGCGGTACGACTATTATCTCACCATCGGCCTACGTGTAGCAGATCGCATCGGCGGGGCCCGGTCCATATTGGATGTGGGTTGTGGTGTCGGCATCCTGACGACGTTCTATGCGAGGCAGTATCCCGACAAGACTTTCGTTGGAATCGATCGCTCACCTGTTTCGATCGCACGCGCGCAAGAACAAGCTGAAGCACTTGGCTTGACCAACGTGCGGTTCGACTGTCTCGACCTTGATCACCGACATCCCACAAGCGTCTATGATCTGATCCTCGCTACGCATGCCCTGGTGCAAGCGGAGCAGGACCCGGGTGTTCCCAGTCGGAGCTGGAGCACCTTCGAGCGTGCCAGCGAAAGTCAGCAGCAAGCGGACTTTGAACGGCGAACGGGGATCGGCATCAGACTCGATGGCTTGAGTGCCCTGCTTTCTGTAAACGGGCGCATAATCCTGTTTGAAAAAACCCGTCAGCTGGCGAGGCGAATCCCGTTGCAACGGGCTGTGGCTGCACGAGGGTTTGGTCTGATCGAGCAGCCGGAATTGATTCGCTACCGGCTCGTCGAAGAGGTAGCCGACGATGGACCCTTCTATGTGTTGGGGAGAGGAACGTCGCATCCGCTTCATTGGGATGAATCGCCGGAGCCGGACGAAGGCTGTCCGTTCGATCGTACTCAGCTGAAACCCGGTTCAACCGATCCGGATGCGCCGCTCTATGAGAACCATTGGGCTTCTGCACAGATCGTCTGGGAACAATTGCGCGACAAGAAGATTCTTCAAGAGACGACGAGGCAGGAGCCGGATGGGCGTCAACTGCATGTCGAGCTTGGGCAGGCATCGGAGGGAGTGTATGTATATTGTGCCAACACCTTGGATCAACGCCAGGTGGTGCTTGTCGAACCAGCCCGCAGGGGGATGCTGGAGTCGTACTATCGAGAGATTGCCAGCGGCAACCCCGACGTCCGTGAAGCGTGAGCGTATCTCGTGCCTATTACCGTAGCTGATTCTGAAACGAGAGATGAACGGTGGATGAGCCGAAGTCATTCAGGGTCGAGGGACTGGTGTGCGAACGCTGTTCTTGATGGCGAGTACGAGGAGGTTCTGGTCGCGAATCGCATAGATAATCCGATAGTCGCCCTCGCGAGCCCGATAGAGATGGTCTTCGCCTTCGAGCGTTTTGACGCCAGGGGGACGAGGTTGATTCCTGATGGCATTGAGCCATTTCGCGAGAGCCTTCCGAAGCGGTTTCTCGAGTGCTCTGAGCTGTTGTTCGGCCGGAGGGGCGAGGAGAATTGTGGAGATCATGGGGTGCTATCAGAGCCCCAATTCTTTCAGAATCACATCAAGCGACTGAGCGCCCTTCTTGTTGGCCTGGGCTAATGCGGCTCGGGCATCGACAAGATCGATACGATCTTCCAGAGCCTCCAGCAGTCGCAGGTCATCGATGGGCACCACTGCGGCGACTGCTCGGCCACGTCGGCGTAACAGCACACGCTCGCTGCTGAATGCCGCGCGGTTGATCGCATCGGCAAACGCCTCGCGCTCCTTATTTCCCTCTGGATTTCCCATGACGTACCTCCGCATGCATCGTTCTGTCAGGGGACCGATCGTTCGAATGATGCAAGCTGTACAGTGGGCAGGGAGCGAAGTCAACCGACGAGAGAACGTCACCGCCCTATTCCATTTTTTTCGCAATTGGGGTATGAAGAGGGTGTGGCGATTGCGTCGCGATCCCACATGACTCATCCACATAATTCAGAGGAGACACTCCATGGCCAAGGGCATGACACAGAAGAAAAATACCAAGAAGAAACCAGCCACGACGGTGAAGGAAAAGCGCGCTGCCAAGGTCGCCAAGAAGAAGTAGTAAGCCCGTCCGCGCTTCGGCCAGTCCGGCCCAAGCACGCTCACTGCGCCCATCGGCGTGCGTCAGCACCATGCCGCGCACGTTGATGGGCGCTCTCCAGGGTCGTGATGCTGTTCATCCTGTGCATCGCACTCACTGCCGATGCACGCGCTCATCTCGTAGGCTTTCAGCGGCGTCTCCTCGTCTGGTCAAACGCAGCCTTCGTGAGAGTTGAGATATTCGGCCAGAACTATTCCAATCCACTGTCCTCATCTCTTTAACGGTCGTCAGTTATTGTGCATGTCTGCACGAGAGTCTCTATCCGATGACTGCTGCGCTGATGATCGTGCGCTCCGTAACCGTCACGCGCGTAGGGGGCTTGGCCTGCCTCAGCCATAATTACGCTACGGCAATCGTCCGTTCAATGCCGACCCCTGGCTTTGAGACGGTGATCGATGACGCACCAGCTTTCCTCAGCATATGCTTCAGGCCGTATGACATGAACATATCTTAAAGGTTTGCGACCGTCTGGATTGAGGTGATAGTCAGGCCCGTGGAGCGCGTGACGATGGGACGACTATTGGGTCCATTGACCTTGGAGCTCTGTGCGCGACTGATTCATTTCTGAAAATCTCAGGTGTGGTGTCGAAGAAATCGCTCGCGGAGGTGGAGGCAAATTAGGGCATGCGTGGCTAGATTATGCATGTGTTTTGTATCGGCTTTCCCTGGAATCGCTCAAACACCAAGTGCACCATGTTTGGGAGATTAGGGCACGAGAGTACTTACTTCAAGCCGTTGAGCCTTCAAGCCAGGACGAGGAGCCACATGCCACGGGAGAGGGGTGGCCTCACCCTGGCTGTGTTCGATTTCAGGCCGCCGCTTGCGCCGCTGGGTGCATTCGTCTATTGAAACCACTAGGGGCAAACATCCCTGCGGGTGAATTGGGTGGCCGATACGTATTCCTACTCTCTAGGGACGGTCCTGTCCCGAAAATAGCGAAACAGTAAGTAGGCATTGAGGATCATCACGAACGAGAGGATGCTGTAGGTGGTGACGGCCGTGGCCAGGTTTAATTCGATCAGCACTCGGGACATGCCGAATGCGACGATCAAGGCATCGAAGGCCATGCAGATCCGTCTGAAGGTTTCAGGGTCCATCAAACGGATGAGGTAGCTCCCGAGTGGAATTCCCAGCAGAACGCTGGGAATGATGTAGGGGATGATCTCCAGGCTGCTGGCGCTATAAAGTCCAATGAAATAGTAGGCGACTCCCGTCATGACCGCTTCTCCTACTCGAATGACGCTCAGCGCGGCCCGAAAATCCTGTTTCGCATACCCTTGATTGTTGAACAGCAGCGCAAGCGGAGGGCCTGAGATTGTAGTCACGGAATAGAGGGTTCCAATTCCCACTCCGAACGGGACCGCGATGGCCTTTTCGGCTTTGATGGGTTTTCTGATACCGGCAGCCTGAAGCAGAATCAAAGGCAGCAGCATAAAGTAGGTCACAAATTTGACCCAGGACGGATGGACGAGGGAGAGGATATAGCTACCGATCGCGACACCGATCAGGAGGCCGATTAAAATGGGCGCCACGCGCCACCAAATGTTTGGGACGCTTTTGCGGTTGATGAAGAGGACGTACCCATTGATCACTAATTCCACCAGTACCAACGCAGGATTTAGAATACGGTTGGTGTAAAAAAGCAGCGCTACGGGAACCGTAATCGAAGAAAAGCCGTATCCCAGGGCACCGTTGACGGTGGCCGCGACAAATGTGATCAGCACGAGCACGACTTGATCCATGATTATCCTTTGTGGTGTCCGCAGGCGAAGTCGTCGAGTGTGTAGTGGTCCAGGATACCGGCAATGGCGTCACGTACGGTACCCATCACGTGCTGTACCGGACATTGGGCATGTTCGGCATAGGGGCAGTCCCCACATTTTTGATAGGCTGTCTTGCTGACGCATCCAATGGGGGCGAGAGGACCATCCAAAATGCGAATCACTTGTCCAAGGGTAATTTCTCCCGGAGGCTTGATGAGTGCGTAGCCGCCCTTCATGCCTCGACGGCTCGAGAGGAGGCCGGCTCGTTTTAGTGCGAGAAGGATCTGTTCGAGGAACTCGACCGGGATATGCTGGCGCGTGGCGATCTGGTGTCGCTGGAGTGTCTCCTTACCATAGAAGAGCGTGAGTTCGAGCAGCGCACGAAGTCCGTACTCGCTTTTTTTCGAGAGTTTCATTCAAGATTTCGCTCAATGACGAGTGAGTCAATCAAGTACTTGGACAATAGAGCACCGCTGAGACCACGTCAAGAGTGAGGTGAGCGGGGGAGACGAGGTGGAGATCTCAATTACCGGTCTCGCTCGATTGCCAAAACAAGTAGGATTTTTCGATGCAACTCCTTGATCATAGAGGGATTGTTGCTTGACAGCTTCTGCACATTCCTGTTAGCTTCTTTCCTCGCTCCAGGGCATTCACTCAGCAGTTTCACCACCTCGCAGGGCCGATTGTGACCTACCAGGATCTCATTCTCACGTTGCACCACTACTGGGCAGAGCAAGGCTGCGTTCTTCATCAACCCTATGACCTGGAGATGGGGGCCGGCACTTTTCATCCCGCCACGTTTCTCAAGTCCCTAGGCCCGGAGCCTTGGCGGGCGGCCTATCCCCAACCATGCCGGCGTCCCACCGATGGACGATATGGCGAAAATCCAAATCGCATGCAGCATTACTATCAGTATCAGGTTGTGCTGAAACCGGCGCCGGATAACATCCAAGCGTTGTATCTGGAGAGCCTGGCCCAATTGGGGATTGATCCGAAGCAGCACGACATCCGGTTTATTCAAGACGACTGGGAGTCCCCCACGCTGGGCGCCTGGGGCCTGGGCTGGGAGGTGCGTCTCGACGGCATGGAGATTACCCAGTTTACCTACTTCCAGGAAATCGGCGGGATTGAGCTGAATCCCATTACCGTCGAAATCACCTACGGGACTGAACGCATCGCGATGTATCTGCAGCACGTGAATAACGTCTTTGACCTTGCCTGGAACGACTCAGTCACGTATGGCGATATCCATCACGAAACCGAAGTGCAGTTCTCGACCTATAATTTCGAAGAAGGCGATGTGGCGATGCTCAAGGCCACGTTTCAATCGTTCGAGGGAGAATGTAAGCGGCTGCTGGCGAATCGCGACAAGCGGTTGACTCTCCCGGCCTATGAATTCTGTATCAAGTCTTCGCACCTCTTCAATCTGCTCGATGCCCGCGGGGCGATCAGCGTGGCGGAGCGTACGGGCTATATTGCCCGGGTTCGCGCACTGGCGCGGCAATGTGCCGAACGCTATATCGAAGATCGGGCGGCAATGGGGCATCCGCTCATTGAGCGCGAGAAATCCACAAGAGGGTTTCAAGCAAAAGCCAACTCCGGACGTACCACAGCTCGCTCATGAAAAAGAGGTCAACAAAGATTGCTCAACCGAAGGCCCATTCGTCGGGGCCGGCTGAGCTGTTGCTCGAAATCGGAATCGAGGAGTTGCCGTATCAGTTTATCGCTCCTGCTCTCTCCACATTGGAAGCACAGGCTCACTTTTCCTTTGGTTTCCACAGGCTTTTACACGGTCCCATTAAGACGTACGGAACACCACGCCGACTTCTATTGGTAGTTGAGAACCTCGCAATTCACCAAGAAGTTTTTACCAATGAAGCCATGGGGCCGTCGAAGTCCGTCGCATTCGATCAGGCGGGCCAGCCGACTAAAGCCGCGATCGGCTTCGCGAGGGGGCAAGGCGTGCCGGTCGAGAGTCTCCAAATGAGGCAAACACCGAGAGGCGAATATCTGTTTGCAGTCAAGGCGGATGCGGGACGCCCGACCAAGGAAGTTCTGCTCGAAATCCTGCCGGAGATCATCGGCGAACTGTCTTTTCCGAAAGCCATGAAGTGGAATAGCACCGGCGTGCGGTTCGCTCGACCGGTGCGATGGTTGGTGGCATTGTAC
>Ga0163152_10005307_pt1 | contig 15216 bp, 9 predicted proteins | sample OliLakLV19MP8IB2_FD_148635 | JGI IMG/M metagenome (GOLD analysis project Ga0163152, IMG submission 148635) | Freshwater microbial mat bacterial communities from Lake Vanda, McMurdo Dry Valleys, Antarctica - Oligotrophic Lake LV.19.MP8.IB-2 | ecosystem: Environmental > Aquatic > Freshwater > Lake... | reverse complement strand
AAATGGACACGACTACAACGCAGACCAAGAATGGCACGGCCGCAACGCCCAAGGCCCGCGGTCCCCAAGAGATTTGGTACGCACGCGAGTACTGGAGCGGAGACTCGCGCGACGGCCAGTACATCAACGGCGACGGCTACCACTACTTCGAGTTGAAGGGGCCTGGCCACGTCCTGCGCGCGGTGGAGTACTACGAGACCGACGACGGCGAAGAGCGCGCCGTGGACGTCCCCGAACTCGTGGGCATCGACTGGTTCTCGTTCTTCGGTTTTGAAGAAAACGACGACCTGCTTGAGATCGTTCCCGAGCACGAATTCGGCTACATCAGTGACCTTGTGAAAAAGGCTTGAGGCCTGGCGACTTGGAGATGCGGAAGAGGAGGCTTTGAGGAGCTTTGCTTTTTTGCGCGTGGCGTGTCTGCAGTGGCTGGTCTGCCAGGTGCGGCGTGTGGATGGATGGTTCAGTGATTTTGTGGAAGAGCCGGGAATCGAGCCCTGCCTTTAGAGTTTCAGTCCCGAGTTCGAGAAACTGTTGTTAAATAAGAACAAGTGATTCGAGATCGGCTCGAACTTCGTGACCGCATACGGCCAATTGAGTGCTTAATGCCGCTCTCCGGGATTGTATCGCATCGTTCCGGGATCTTTCGGGATCGTGGGTTTTTAGGTGTAGTGCTTCCAGTTTGAACCGGACACCTCGACTTCAAACCGAGGAGTCTACTGGCCATGGCTCGTCGCTAAAAGCTTCTGAAAGAAACGAGGAGAGCTTTTTTGATCGGACGAGATGCATCCTGAAACTCGGGTATTCACCAGATAATTTTAACGCTTTACCGTAAAAAGACTTAATTTCCGAAAGAACAGCCGCAGTGACATCTTCACCCTCAAAAACTCTTTCTTGCACGCGAATCTTCAGGTCGTCAACCAGCTTTTTTCGACGGTAAACACACTGCTCACGTCCAAGCTGAACTGTACTATATGTGTAACTCGCTCGCTCAGAGAGAGCCTTCGCGATGCCATCGCACGTGAAGCTAAACTCGAGCTCTGTTTCGATTTCGCAAGGATGTAAAAGACTGGGCACCTCAGATTCGTTTAACTGAGAGCTGAGATTGTGTCTATCTTCACGCCATCTTGCATCTGGGCTTGTTTGCTTTGAAGAAGCTTCAAATTTATCACCCTTTCTGACGTTGCATTCCTCACATGAAAGAAAAAGATTGTCCCACGAGTATGCAAGCCACCAGTAATGGGATTTCGGTCGAAAGTGCTCAACATGGGGCGTGTTATCGGTCAGATCTTTTTCGCAGTAAACGCACATGCCGCTATGTTGCTTCCTCAGCTCTACCATCACATCGCTTGACTTGTAGAGAGAGTTGTGCGCGTCGGTGGTATGATAGGTTGATTTATTTGAGAAAAGTTCAAGCGCCGATAGCACCTTTTCGGAACCTAAACTAGAGGGAGGTGTCGCCGAGCGAATAATTCTTCTCATGCGTTCTCCCCAGCTTCATCGTTCAATATTTGATCGATCAGGTCGTCGATCTCATTCTCGCTAATTTCTGCTAGGTTTCTTACTTTTTCACTTAGTTTCTTGACAACGCGAGAAGTTAGGTAATCGTCAGCGGTATCAATAGAGCGATTTGAAATGGATGCAGCCGCTGAATCGAGGTCAAACAAAGGACTCGTTACTAGAGTGTTGCTCATCATGCCTTTGATCGAAGTGATCGGTTCACTTGCCGCGGTAACGCCATCCTTCTTGCTTAACTTAAAAAATTTGGCATCCGCGGACGCTCCAAGAACTAAAATTGGGCTATGCGTCGACACGATAAATTGAACATTCGGCAGAAGTCCTCTGAGCTTCCTTATGAAGGTTTTGGCCCATTTTGGATGAAGAAACAGGTCAACTTCATCAATCAAAGCAATGCCACATAATTCATAGATGTGTTTTGCTTTTGGATTAATTTCAAAAAGACGCGAAACTAGGTCGATAGCCCAAGTTATCGCGGACTTATAGCCGTCAGACATTAATTTGAAAGGCGTTCGATGGCCGCGTTCAACGCAGAATACGCCTTTTGGAGATACATCTAAGATTCGTGCATTATTGTCGAGTAGAGTGTTGATAAAATCCTTGGCGATTTCGATGTCAAGTGAGTCCTCGCTTCCAGATTTTGAGTGATAGTCTATTTCCTGCAACCATTTCTCTGGGGACCTCGGCGAGTAGTCGTCCTGAAAGAGCGTAATAATCCCCGAGTCATCTTTGCGTTCAAGTTGCGAATTCCTATGAACGCCATATGCGAAGAAATTTGCAGCGAGTGTTCTATCTTTTCTGCTCGAGTCATTCAGAGTGAACTCTTGTGAATCGTCTGTTATAATTCTAATCTCAAAATCTCGCGCTGATATTTCTCGAAGAAAATCAACAATGTATCCTGCGTCTAAACTGCCACGCATCGCGACGGTAATTGCCTGGAGCAAAAGCGTCTTTCCCTGGCCATTCTCTCCCAGAAAGTATATCTCACCAGCTTTGTCTAAGTCGGTGAGTTCTATCTTGGATAAGCAGGAGAAACCTGTAACTGAAACACTCCTTACCCTTCGGACCACAGCCTCGCCTAGGGTAGTCAATGTTACGGTTAATGCTTTAACCTCTTCTGTTGATCCTCCAACTTGAGTAAACCTAGCCTTAAAGTGAGGCCAAAAGGTTGGCGTCTGGCGTCTAAATACAGAATCACCTGATAATTCGGAAACCCACGGAGAAAGTCGTTTTTTCGATATGTAAGTCTTGAGTGTATTGAGTTTCCATCCTGTAAAATCTAGAATTTCCTTTGCCGAAATATACTCGCTCTCGTGATATTTCAGGAGCAAGAAAAATCGAAACGGCTTATCATCTCGAGGATCAATCTCCCCATCTTGAGGTGACAGTTCTCGCACGAAGCTCATGAGTTGGCTGAAAGATGTTTTGGAAAAACCTAGCTCATCCGCAGCGTCAGATACGCTGTTGTTCTCTTTGATGATAAAATTGTACAAGTCTAAAAGTGCAAGTTCCCTTCCTACAGTTTGTGCCCATGTTCTAAGCGCATCTAGGCGCCTGGCTGCTTGTTGACTCCCTCGGGCGGGATACTCCGAGTCGATTTGTTGAAGCGCTTCTGCCAGTTTTGTTGTGCTTATGAATGAAACATTCTTTGGCATCGTCTATTCCTTAGATCGAGGATTTCAACAAACGAGGTCTGCTAGTGCACGATTAACTGATAGTGCGATGAGTCGCCTATCGGTCCGAAAAACGTTCGTTTTTCTGGTCACCTTGCGCCCTTGCCTTTTCTCTCGTAGACTCCGCCAGCTTACCCGTTCCGGAAAACAAAGCCAGCCCAGGAACGTAGCTTCCTCTTTCCTGGCGGACGGAGCCACCGAATGCTCATCGGCTATGCACGAGTCTCGACAACGGACAGCGAACAGACGCTTGGCCTGCAGCTTGACGCGCTAGCGAACGCTGGTGTCGCTCGAGACCGCGTCTACGAGGATCGCGCTTCGGGACGCCACGACGACTGGCCAGGACTGAATTCATGCCGGAAGGCGCTGTGTGATGGTGACACCCTCGTCGTATGGAAGCTCGATCGCCTCGGTCGCAACCTCAAGGACCTCGTCGCTTTTGTGGATGAGTTGAGGATTGCCGGCATCGGGTTGCGGGTCTTGACTGGCTCCGGCGCACAGATCGACACCACGACTCACAACGGTCGCCTGATGTTCGGGATTTTCGCGGCGTTCGCGGAATTCGAGCGAGAACTGATCGTTGAGCGTACGCGAGCGGGCTTGGTGGCGGCTCGCGCGCGTGGACGAATGGGCGGTCGTCCGCGAAAGATGGACCGCACGGCTATTGAGATGGCGATGTCAGCTCTCGCAGACCGCAGGGCGGTCGCAAAAGACGTGGCGCGCAAGCTGGGAGTCACCACCACAACGTTGTACGAATACGTGAATGGTGATGGATCACCGAAGGAGCTGGGCCGGCGCATTCTTAGCTCAGCAGTGGCTCCTCTCAATGAAGTGCAAGCGGGATGAAATGCCTAAAATTTCGGCAATGACTTGTGATGAAGGAAGTGACGCAGGGCTGTTCGACATCGAACGCCGGGCCAAGCCCGTGTTGAAATGGGCTGGAGGCAAATCGGCCCTGCTTCCACAGCTCATCAAACATTTTCCCAAATCGTTCGAACGGCTCATCGAACCCTTCATGGGCGGTGGTGCAGTAGGCTTTGCGTTGCGCGAAGGCCAGCGAGCCCTGTTGAACGATATGAACCCCGAGCTGGTTAACCTTTACTCTGTCATCCGGGATAGGCCGGAGGACCTTATGGTGTCGCTCGACGCATTGTCTGAGAAGTACTCTGAGGAGTTTTTCTATCAGCTCAGGAAAGAACGTCCGACCTTGGACGTCGTGCGGGCCGCGAGGACCGTGTTTCTGAACAAGACTGGCTTCAATGGCCTCTACAGGCAGAACAGCAAGGGGGAGTTTAATGTTCCCTTCGGCAAACGAGTCGAATGTCCTGCACTCTATGACCGCGAGAACATCGCCAGGGTTTCAAACCACCTAAAGCTCGCCGACCTTCGCAATGAGGACTTCGGGTCAATTCTGGAAGCCGCAGGCGCAGGTGATTTTGTCTACTGCGATCCGCCTTACGAGCCTCTCTCCTCGACTTCGTCTTTTAACAGCTACACTGGCGGTGGATTTTCGCAGAGCGAGCAGGCACGACTACGAGACGCGTGCGCTGATGCCGCAAAACGCGGGGCCATCGTCGCGGTCTCGAACTCGTCGGCACCTTTCATCAAGGACCTGTATTCGGAGTGGGATGTCCGCTCAGTGTCGGCACGCCGCGCGATCAATTCGAAGGGCAGCTCTAGAGGAGAGATCGAAGAGGTCCTAGTGATTCTGGACTCGAACCCCTCGATCTTTCGATCTGGCGAACGCTCAAAAATCACAGCCTCCCTTGGTTTGCCAAGCTGACAAACGTTTCGAGGGTGTCGATGCGCACGAGCTTTTCGTAATCGAGAAACTCTTTGAGTCCGCCTCGGATGTAGAATTGTCTGAGAGTCCACCCCGTCGCGCCGCTCTCAGCGGACGCGTCCGTTCCTCCCAGTACGAGGTACGCGCGAAACCCGCCTTCACGACATGCGCTCAAAAGGCAGATGATTTCGTAAGGGACTTTTTCCTCCGCCGTTCCACCGACCTGTTGCCACTTTTTCGAAACGAGGATGCGTTCGCCACCCTTCTCGAGCAGGAAGTCGACGACATGTTTGCGGCCGTTCAACTTCAAACCGACGTTCCACTGAGAAGTCGCGTTGTAGCCGCCCTTTGTAAGCGCAGGAAGCAACATCTTTTCTGCAACGCCACCTGTCCTCGTATCTCGCGCCATTCACCGCATCCCCTTTCGGATTTGATTGCCTGCGACCGAACTCATACCGCTTCGCGAATGTATCCTTCTTTTTCTTCCACTTTTCCTTCAGTTCGCATCCGTTCAACGGTCAGAAGGACACGGGCCTCAGCATCGGCAGGCGTGCGAGCCATTCCGACCAAGCGGCATACAGCTCTGGCTATTTCAGCTTTCGATATACTCCCGCTATTGCGGAGGACGTGACGGATGAGAGCGGCGATTTCCTCGTGAGCGACGTCGTGAATGCTGCGGCGTGACGAGTCGTCGCTATTGGAGACCCGGAATGAGTCCCACGTGTTGAGGTCAATGCCGAGGGGCCAGTAGAACGACGCCTCGGCATTGAATGTGCGATGGACAGCTTGTGGTGCCAGCCGTCTGAGGCGATCGACGATCTTTCCGCCAGTGCGTTCAAGGCCCCACGCTCGGGCGATTTTCCTAAACAGGACGGTTTCGGAAACAGGGCCTTCAATCTGAACCACTTGCTGGATTTGTTGAAGCAGAAGCCGATTCGAGTGGGTCTCGTAGAATTCCAACGGCTTGCATGCCTCGATCTCTGCACTTCGGTAGACAGGGAGGGAGGGCGACATCTGCTCAGCTTTTGGAACAACTCGATGCGTCTCCGACCCTAGTGGGGGCAACGGCTTCAGGTTGCCCGTCGCATCAACCTGCACATCCTTCTCCGTTAGACTGTCCAGCTCGCCGCTCCCTTCCGCTTCAGGCAGTGCCGTGCCGTCTGCAGCATCCTCTCTCTCCAACTCTTCTGCTTCTTGATTCGCATTCACGAGGGCACTTAGGAGAGCGTCTATCTTTTCGATTTCACCTGCGGAATTCACCCACCAATCCGTGGACCAAATGCGATGAATCTTCCAACCGAGACCTTCAAGAACGAGTTGCCTCAGACGGTCGCGGTCACGTGCGGTGGCGCCGGAATGATAGCTCCGCCCGTCGCACTCGATGCCGAGAAGATACCGGCCGGGAGCTGCCGGATCGACGACTGCCAGGTCGATGCGGTATCCCGAACAACCGACCTGCGGATGGACCGTCCAGCCTTTCTCGCTCAGCATCCAGATAACTGCGGTTTCGAAGGGACTGTCCGGTTCGCGGCCCGTAGGACTGCTCTGCTCAACGAGCGCGCGCGGGCCTTTGATGGCGAAATCAAGATAGTTCTTTAAATCGCGAACACCAGCCGCACGAACTCGAGAGAGGTCTATTGCCTGCGGCACCAGCGTGCTGAAGATTTCAACTCTCTCGCGTGCGCGGGAAATGGCGACGTTCAGGCGCCGATGCCCACCTTCGAGGTTGAGCGGGCCAAAGTTCATCAAGGTCTTCCCGGCTGCGTCGGGCCCATAAGTGATCGAGAAGAAGATAACATCCCGTTCATCGCCTTGGACGTTTTCGAGGTTCTTCACGAAGACAGGCTCACTCGAGCGCGCCATAATAGCCCCATCGAGTCTGTCGTTCCCTCGACGTCGCGCTTCGAGCAATTCTTCGATGAGCGCTTGCTGAGGCTGGTTGAAAGTCACCACACCGAGTGAAAGATGACTTTGCCGTTTCGAAAGGAAGTGCGCTTCAATGGCACCGACGATTGCGTCTGCCTCTGCCCGATTCGTCTTCGAGCCACCCCTATCGTAGACTCCATTGATTTTGCGAAAGGTCACGGCCCGATCAGTCGTAACTGGTGAAGGGAACGTGATGAGCTTGGACTCGTAATAATTGACGTTGCTGAACGTGATGAGGCTCTCGTGCTTGCTGCGATAATGCCACTTGAGGCTGAGCCTGCGCATTCCCGCCCCCAGGCATTCGTCGAGAATGCTCTCGAGGTCCTCCACATCGTCGTCATTCGTCGACCCGGATTCTGAATCTCTGGAACGGCCGAAGAAGTTGGTGGGAGGAAGCTGCTTCGGATCACCGACGACGACGAGCTGCTTTCCCCGTGCAATAGCGCCAACCGCATCCCAGACCGCGATCTGCGATGCCTCGTCGAAGACGACGAGGTCGAAGGGAGGGAATGAAGCATCCAAGTACTGCGCGACAGAGAGGGGTGACATGAGCAGGCACGGCTTCAACTTCGGAAGGAGCGTGGGTAGGCCCTGAACGAGCTGGCGGACCGGAAGGTGTCGGCGCTGTTTCTGGAGCTCGCGCCTCAGTTTTCCCATCTCGCTGTCCGAGCCGGGCGTCACGGCCGAGGAGGAAGGGATTTTTCCTGAAAGTATGGCAGCGATGTACTGTTCGGTGAGCTTCTGGAAGATTTCGTCTGCTTCGCGGAACTCGAGGATCTTCCGCTCCTGATCAGCGCTCGAAAAAGTTCGAAGCAGGGGCTCCCGATCAATGATTTTCTTAACCCACCAATTCCGGTAGCTGAATTCGAAGTGGGCCTCGGCCCGCGCGATTTCGATCCGCCCACTTTCGAGTGTGGATACGAGTGGAGCGAGTCCAAGTTCAATTGCCTGCTGTCTCGTTCGTCTCCAAAGGCACCAGGCCTGGAGCGAGTTTCTCGAGGCATTCCAAGTCAGGGTTAGATCGAGGATGCGTTCCAGCGCCCCGGCGGCGTCAGACGTTCCTTGCAGAGGTTCAAGCGGTTTTGCGATGCCTTCTAGTATTTGGAAGTCGCGAAGCGCGATGCGCCAACTGTTTCGATAATCCGCTAGCGCACGTCCAACCGCCTTCAAGGGATCGAGCTGTGTGCGTCGCTCCGCGACGAAAGACTCAATCGTCTCTTTCATCGACTTGGCTATCGCGGGGTCTCCACCGACAGAGGCGATCAGAGTCTCGGAGAAGGCTCGAGCCGTTTTTACATGCTCGAGAACGCCATCCCAGTCTGTCTCCGTTCCTTTAAAAGCCTCACCCAGTAGGCATTGAAGTTCGCTTTCCATCGAAGCGAGGAAGTGGTCTTCGGCATTTACGTTGGATAGGGGGTCGAAAATATTTTCGATTTCGACTTCTGTAGGCTTTCGACCGCCACTTCTGAATGACAGGAGTCGGTGCCGAATTGAGCGCTTGGAGAATGTGGATTTTGGCCACCAGGAGGCGCATGCCCGCGCCCACTCTTGACGCAACTCGTCAGCATCGACTTTTCCGAGCTGGGCGTTCCAATCGCTTGAGAGAAGCTGCCAGGAGGACGAACGCGACTTCCCATGTTTCGCTGCAGATTTGATTCGCGCCAGGGCCTCCGTGTCATGCGCTTTACGCGCTAGCCCTGCAGGAATACTCGATGCAGCGATGAGGTGATCGATCACTTTATCGAGCGCATCATAGTCATCCAAGCTCAGGCCGCTGGTTGTGCGTCCTAGAATAGGTTCGACTGCCGCCGCTTTTTTCTGGAAGTCTTCAAAGGCGGACTGAACAGCGATGCAAGCATCCAGCAAGGATTCCTGCCAACTCGGTGTCCATTCAGTTTGCCCGACTGTTCGCAACGGATGAGCAACCAGGGTCCCGATTGCCTTCGCGAGAATCGCCATTTTCTTGGAAACCTCCCGCAACGCTTCGAGCGAGTTCAAATCGTGCGCATAAGGGTCCGTCCAAGAGAGTCGCGTCGGATCGTTGCCGGCATTCGCGATGCAAGTCCCGATGGCGTCGTGGGCCGTAAGGCCATTCGCATGGCGCGTGTGCAGTGCGATCACGAGGTCGTTCAAATTCGCACGGAGTCTTGCGACCCGTTCAGCTTCTTGCGTCCACTGTTCCGCTGTTCGCTGCCCCGAGGCGTTGAGTGAATGGCCCAGCTGCTCCAAGACCTCCGACTTTTTGGCTCTGGATGAGTGGAGTTCGAGGCAAAATGGCCCCAGGCCAATGGCGTTCAGTCTTCTGTGAACGACTTCCAATGCCGCCATTTTCTCTGACACGAAGAGGACGGTCTTTCCTTTGGCGAGGGAGTGCGCGATAAGATTCGTGATCGTCTGGCTTTTCCCTGTTCCCGGTGGACCTTCGAGAACAAGATCCGATCCTTCATCTACGGCGCAAAGCGCCATGAGCTGTGACGAATCCGCGAGGAGGGGCGCGAGAAGGTCATGAGGGCGGTGGGTTTCATCGAGACCTTGGGTCCGCTCAAATGAATTCTCGCGGGCGAATGCCTCGCCTGGGTGATCGATAAGGTGTTTCACAACCCGGTTCGCTTTGAGCTGGTCAGCGCGGTCCTGGAGGTCTTTCCACATCAAGTACTTCGTGAAGGAAAAAATTCCGAGAAAGGCGTGTTCCTCCACCTGCCAGCCCTTCAAATCGCGCACTGCAATTCGAAACGCCTGGAGGATCTTCTGGACATCGAGTCCATGGTCGTCTGGTGGAGTCTCTTCGAGCCCAATGATCTTCAGCTCGAATTTCGCCTTGAGGAATTGGAGGAGCGTTGGGTTCACGATGGCATCGTCATCGTGTCGCTTGAGCCGGAAACCGCCTTGTACCGATTGACGCTCCAGCGTTACGGGAAGCAGAAGGATAGGCGCGGATTGAGCCGACTCTGATTTTTCCGTTTCCATCCACTTCAGAAACCCAATGGCAAGGTAGAGGGTATTGGCACCGCCCTCCTCGAGGCCTGTCCGGGCTGCGGCATTGAGCGCGAGGAGCTGTACATCGAGTTCCGGTTTAGCGACGCGAGTCAGTAGCTCCTTGCCCTTCAACGCCTCAAGAGACATTTCATCGAGCGGCATCCTGCCTGTGCGACCAACGTGAATTTGGGCGACACGAGGATCGTTTCCTTCCATCAAAACCGGCAAAGGGCGTATGCGGAATTCCGAACCATCCGAAAGGGCATCCTCCAATCGGCCAACGTCCGGCGCGATGAGCTGCAATGTCGTTTTTGTTGCTTTGAAGTTCAGGAGTCTGTTTCTGAGTGTGAGATCGAGCAGGCGTGTTTTCCACTTCGAGAGACGGCCCTCGGGAGTGCCCGCATCGGTGACATCTACAGCTTGAAAGAGCGCAGGATCGAGTGGAGGAAGATGTGGCGTCGGTTCGATGGCAAGCGGAGCGGATTCCCTGAAAACTTCCCAATCACGTTCCCTTGCGGTCGATTTTGAAGGGAGAGGGCGGATTCGCGCTTCGCGCGCCCTGTGGATATCGATGGCAAATCGAAATGCGTCGAACTGCGAGATGTGCGCGAAACCGGACTCCATCGAAATCCGCAAGGAGGGGCGCAGCTCGCGATGACGCGCGATAGCGGTCGTCTCGAAGACGATGAGTTCACCGCTCTCGACTCGTTTCATGATGGCCTGAGCATCGTCGACGAGGGGAGAGCCAAAACTGGCCGGCACCATCCAAACGCCAATCCAAGCGTGACCTTCTTTGAGGAGGATGACGGGACGGAGTCCCGCCTGCTCGAAACAAGATGCGAAAAGGAGGGTCAGGTCGAGGCACGTGGCAACGCGAGATTCAAAGATGCGGTCCGGCGTGCGCACTTTCTGCCCGTCGGTTTCGAACGATGCAGGAGGTTCTGCGTACTGAAGATCTTCTGACGCCAATGTGCTGTAGATGGCGGAGATCTGCTTCCATACGACGTCCCGGCTTTTCGATTGGTACCCGTCAAGTGAAATCTCAGGGAATGAGTCGCGCAGAAGTTTGGACGCTTTGCCGAGGATCAAATCGACGGTCGGATTGTTGGGCATGCAGAATGCCGCCAGCAGCTCCGGAAGGCTCCTCAATCCCGCCCACTGATCGTAGGAAAGCAGGTAGAGCGCATGATTCGAATGAGCGAGCTCGAGCGCGTCTGACATGACTCTCGCAACGATCGTGGCCGCAGAACCTTCCTGGAGGGAACTCAAAAATGCATGATCCGGAACTAGGTCGATTGGTGAAAGGGTGCGGACCTCACCTGGAGCCAATCGCTCGAAACGGAAGCGCGCACCTTTGCAAAAAGCGGGTGAGCATTCGAGCGAGACGATCAGGTCCTCGAGAGCGCTCTCACTTCTGTTCGCAATTCTAAGTGATCTTACGACTGGAATGGAGTTTTGAATCGACGCGTAACCGATGGTCGAATCGGCATCGAGATCGACAGTTACAGATTGATTTCTAAAGTCTTCGCCGCCTGCCGACTTCTCCATCCTGCCCTCCTGGCAATCCCTGAACGTGTGTCAGTTCATCAAAATGATCACATCGAGATGAGCACGTGTATTCCCATTTTTGCGGAATCCATACTCTTTGACCAAAGGTTTCGAGCGGCCCCGAACCGCGCCACCCTTGTCAAATCGCGCGTTCCGCATAGGCTCCCTGAGAATTATCAAGGAGGGCCTCCAGTCCTATGAAATACTACGAGCTGCTTGGCGTCCCGCGCACCGCGACGGAAGACGAAATCAAGAAGGCCTACCGCAAGCTCGCCATGAAATACCACCCCGACCGCAATCCGGGCGACAAGGCGGCAGAAGACAAGTTCAAGGAAATGTCCGAGGCGTACGCCGTGCTCTCGGACGCTGACAAGCGCAAACAGTACGACCGCTTTGGCGACGCCGGCTTTGCGCAGCAGGGCTTTCGCGAGGACGCGTTCCGCAACACCGACTTCTCGTCGATCTTCGAGGAAATGGGTTTCGGTGGCATCGACTTTGACAGTCTCTTTGGCGGCGGGGGCGGACGGCGCGGGCGCGGTGGCGCGCAGTTCAATGCACGCGGCGGCATGGGCGGTATGGGTGGAATGGGCGGCATGGGCGCGGGTTTCCGTGAAGCCCCGATGGACTATTCGAGCTACGACGTCGAGCACGAGATCGACGTGGGCTTTGCGGACGTCTACAACGGCGGCGAGCGCCAGCTCAACCTCACGCTGTCCACCGGCGAGCGTATCAATGCGCGCATCAAGATTCCTGCCGGCATCGAGAACGGCAAAAAACTCCGCCTCAAGGGCCAGGGCGCCGGCCGCCCCGACGGACAGCGCGGAGATCTCCTCCTCAAGGTGCGCATGATTCCGCACGCGCAGTTCGCTCGCGATGGCGCTGACATCGATGTCGACGTCCTGGTTCCATTCACTCTGCTTGCGCTTGGCGGCATGCAGGAGGTGCCCACGCCTGAAGGTAACAAGCGGACAAAGATCAAGGCAGGCCTGCAAAACGGCGTCAAAATCAGGCTCAAGGGCCTTGGCTTCCCGAAGCCCGGGGCCGCAAGCGGCACCGCACCCGAGCGTGGCGACCTGTATGCGCGTCTCGTGGTGAGAGTGCCTGAAGAAGGCGAACTCACGCCCGCACTGCGCGAAGCCTTGGAACGCTTGCGCGAAGCCGGACAGTGACGCTACTGTGCAGGCTCCCTCCCCCTTTTGTGAACTACGAGGAGCACGCACATGGCCAACGCTTTCAACTGGAAAGTTCCGAACAAGAGCGCGGACGAAGTCAAGACGGCCGTGGAAGGCCTCCTCAAGTCCAAAGGCCTGCCGTCGTTTGCCGACGTGACATGGCAGGGCCAGGAGATGTGCGTGCGCATCGACAAGGGCGGCAAGAGCGAGTTTCGTCTGGCGCTGCAGCCTGGCGCTGGCGGCACCACTGATGTCGTGGAAGTGAAGCGGGATGTGGCCTTCCTGCACAAACCCTTCGTGAGCAAAGTCGAAAGTTTCGTTGGCGAGATCATGGGAGCTCTTGGAGCCACCAAAGCCTGATCGTTTTTGTGGCGGCGTGACCAAGGAGTCTGTCCCGTGGCACCGTCCAGTCGGCTCGCCTTTTTTTGCCTTCGTCCCGTGTTCCTTTGCCTTGTCCTCTCGTGCAAGTCACCTCCCGTGCGCTTGCAGCCGGAAAAGGCCAGGGACACAAAGAAAGTGTCCACGGAAGTGGATCCGGGACTCGTGGCGCGCGAACGTCGCATCGCCTTCTCACTCGTGCAGATGGGCGAGACCGTTGCCACGCCGGCGGAGCGCACCTTCCTCGCGCGGCTCGCTGATCCCGCCCCCGCAGATGCCGGTGCGCAACTCGAGGCGAGCGCGCGCAGTATGCTGTCGGCGAACTTCTCAGATGATGAAAGACTTCTCCTTCTCGCTCAAGGCGAAGTCGGCATCGCGTTTGACCTTCTGAAATCCGGCCATTTTGCCCAGGCCCGAACGATCTCACGCTTTGTTCTCGACAAGGACGATCTCTCGCCGCAGCTGCAACGCTGGGCTCTCTCGGCATGGACGATCGCCCACTCCCTCGAAATCACGCTCGACACCTCTGCGGGCAAGTCGAGCGCGCCGATGAATTTCAACGCGCTCCAGCTGCTTCACTGCAAAGAGCTGTGCGCGACCCCGGGATGGAAACTCGTGTCGTTGGAAGACGCCGGCACGCTCTCGCGCAAGGGCTATTCCGACCGACTTCTTGCTCGTGTGCAGTTCGAACTCGCCGGCGCAACGCGGCCGCCGTGGCTCACGCGCCTGCTGGATGCGGACTCTGCCGCCACAGGGGAGGGCTCCGGTGCGAAGGCTTCTGACTCCACGGGTAGCCCGGACGGCGGGAACGCACAAAAAGAATCCCCGCAGGAAGCCGTCTCGACGGGCGACGCCCTGCTCGCCCGTCTCGCGCGCTTCACCATGCGACGCCAGTACTCCAACGCCGCCCGCGATGGCGAACGCGAACTTGCGCGCCTGGGCACAGGCTCGACCGTGCGCTCGGCACGAAATGCGAAGCTCTCGCGCGAGGCGTTGCTCTCGGAACCATGCAACGGCGTTTTCGTGCACACATTGCTCGCCCGCGCGCAACTCTCACGGCAGTCGCAAAAACGCGACGATTTCCTGCGCCGGCAGGAGGCACTTGTCACCGAGCTTGAAAAACCCGACTGCACGGCGCGTGCATTGGGCCTCGAGGAAGAGGATCTTGCTCCGTTTGTCACCGACGCGCGCCTCTGGTTCGCGCGCCTGCTGTGGGAGTTTTCCCGAACGAAGGAGGCAAGCACCTGGGCCTCGCGTGCTCTGGCCGACGCCGCCGCGCAGGGCGACTGGCAACTCTATTTTGAAGCGGCGCAGGTGCTTGTCGGCCGCATTGCATTTGAAACGGAAATCCCCTCGCAGCTTCTTGCAAAGCTCGAAGCGGTGCGCTCCGGCTATGGCGGTCCCGAAGGCGAGGATTTCTCCACCTGGAGCACGACTCGCCTCGGTCTTATCCAGTTCCTTGATGGACGCCACAAGCTCGCGGAAAAAACCTTTGACGGACTGTTCCAGGCGAACGACTCACCGGCTGTGCGCGCGCAAGCCCTCTACTGGCGCGGGCGTGCGCAGTACGCGCTCGGCCAAACGAAGGTGGCGGAAGAGAGTCTGCGTCGTGCCGGTGCCGAAGATCCACTGAGCTACTACGACGTGCTTGCGGGACGCAGGCTTTCAAGCCCGTCGAGTCTCGCCTCCACAGAAATGAAATCGCCCTTCGACAGACCGTGGAGCGAAATCCAAGAGCGTTGGACACGCCTTCGTGTGGGCCGTCCGTTCGCGTTGTTCCGTCCCGAATTGTGGTTCGGCGAGGACTCTCCGCCGGGAACCCCATGGACCGAAGCTGCCAGTGCCACGCCACGCCGTGAGTCCGACGAGACCCGGGCGCACCGCCGTGCGTTCGAGAACAGCATTTCGGCGAGCCTCTTGCTCGCGACCTCGTTGCGCGCCGGGCTCGGCCTCGCCACGTTCGAACTCTATACGGCACACTTGCGCGATTCGGGGAGCTTCTATTCACGCCTGTTGCGCTCTGAGGCGCTGTGGTCGCAGCAGGCGTACATCGCGTTCCACGGACAGGGCGAGCGGCATCTGCCTTCGGCGGTGCGCATCGCCTGGCTGCTGCACGTCATTGGCGAGTCCAAGACCGCCATCCCGTTCGTCGCACTGTTCAAGAACGACTTTCTTCACCAGGAAGAAGATCTCACGTTCCTTTATTTCATCTTTTATCCGCGGCCGTACTCCAGTGCTTTTGCCG
>Ga0163152_10005304_pt1 | contig 15228 bp, 6 predicted proteins | sample OliLakLV19MP8IB2_FD_148635 | JGI IMG/M metagenome (GOLD analysis project Ga0163152, IMG submission 148635) | Freshwater microbial mat bacterial communities from Lake Vanda, McMurdo Dry Valleys, Antarctica - Oligotrophic Lake LV.19.MP8.IB-2 | ecosystem: Environmental > Aquatic > Freshwater > Lake... | reverse complement strand
TCCCAGCTCGTCGCGGCCGGCGCGCCGCGCGCCGGCCGCGACGAGCTGGGACGCGCCGTGCGCAGCGCGGACCTTGCCGACGCCGGCCACGCAGGCCAGGACCGGAACGCCGGCGAGCTCGAGCTCGAGGATCTCGAGGCCCTGGTGCGGACTGCGGCGCTGGGCGCGCTCCGTCAAGCTCCCGAGCTCCTCGGGCAGGGCGCACAGGACACCGTAGGCGCCCGTGCCGACCGAGGCCGTCGTCATCCGCGCAGGATGCGTCTCTGGCCTCCGGGTTTCGAGGGGTCGGCGATCCGAACCGTCGGATGTTCCGCGAACGGTCTGCTCGGAGCCCTCGCGCATGGCCCGCGCGCGCCCCAGGTCCTAACGTGGCGCCGCCATGCGGCGGACCGACCTCGTCTTCTTCCTTTCGGGAGCGGCTGCCCTGGTCGAGGAGACGGTCTGGGCGCGCTGGCTCGCGCGCACGCTCGGCAGCGACGCGGCCGGCGCGGCGCTCGTCGTCAGCGTGTTCCTCCTGGGGCTCGGCGCGGGAGCGATCCTGTGTGCGCGCATGGCCGAGCGTGCGCGCTCGCCCGTCCGGCTCTACGCGCTGCTCGAGGTCTGCATCGCGATCTGGGCCGCGGCCACGCCGTTCCTGCTCGAGCGCGTGCCGCCGATCGAGAGCCTGTGGGGTCGCGCCGCCTTCGCCGCGCTCATCCTGCTGCCGCCGACGTTCGGATGGGGCGCGACCGTGCCGCTCATGGCGCGGATCTCCGTGCGCTCGCGGGCCGAGGCGACCAGCGAGACGAGCGCGTTCTACGGCGCGAACACGCTTGGAGCCGCGTGCGGGGCGCTGCTCGCGCCGTTCGTGCTGCTGCCCGCGTTCGGATTGCCAGGCGCGCTCTACGCCGGTGCCGCGATCGAGCTCGCCGCGGCAGCGCTCGCGGTGTTCCTGCTGGCCGAGTCGACCGATCCGACGGATCTGCGCCCCGGCGCGGAGGCCGCGGCGCCGACGCGGCGGTTCCATCCCCTGCTCTTGGCGGCGGCGCTGCTCGGATTCTCGAGCCTGGCGCTCGAGATCGCGCTGCTGCGACTGCTCGTGACCGTCACGGGCGCGTCGGTGTACGCGTTCGGCATCGTGCTGTTCGTGTTCCTGGCGGGCATCGGTATTGGCGCGCGCCAGCTCGCGTTGCGCCGCACGCGCACGGGCGCGCCCGACAGCGCACTCGACGACCGCGCCAAGCGTTCGCGCGATGCGCTCTACCTCGCGTGCCTGCTCGCGCCGCTGCTCGTCGCCGGCGGGCTCTTCGCGTTGCGCCTGCAACTCGGCGAGGCCGATCTGTTCGTCGGCTTGTCGAACCGCGCGGTGCAGGGCGGCTCGATCCTGAAAGCCTGGTTCTCGCACGCGTTGTTCGCCGGCCTCGCGCTGCTGCCGCCCGCGATCGCGTTCGGCTTGGCGCTGCCAGCCGCCGCGGGGCTGCTCGCGGCCGCACACCCCGAGCCCGAGCGCGAGCGCTGGATCGCGCGCGCCTACGCCTGGAACACAGGCGGCGCGCTGCTCGGCAGCCTGGGCGCGGCGCTCGTGCTCATCCCGGCCTTCGGGCCGCGCGGTGCGGTCGTGGCGGCTGTCGTCGTTCCGTTCGCGGCCGCGCTGCTGGTCGACCGCGCGCGCCTGGGACTGCTCGGTCTCGCGGCGGTCGCGACGCTGGGCGTCGCCAGCCAGTCCTTGTTCCCGGCCGGCGAGCGCGAGGCGCCGCGTCCGCTCGTGCTCGCGCACGACGCCCACACGACCGCGTCCGTGCACGCCGCGCGCACGAGCCGCGGCGACCCGATCCTGGCGCTGCGCGTGAACGGCAAGGCCGAGGCTTCGACCGCGCCGGTCGACTTGCGGCTGCAGTATTTGCTCGGGCACGTGCCGGGGCTCTTGCACGGTGACGTGCGCACGGCGCTCGTGATCGGGCTCGGCACGGGCATGACGGCCGGCTCTCTGCTCGACCTGCCGCGGCTCGAGTCGCTCGAGATCGCCGAGATCTCCCCGGCCGTGCGCAAGGCGGCGCGTGCGTTCTCGGAGTGGAACGGCGCCGTGCTCGACGACCCGCGCACGCGCGTCACGATCACCGACGGCCGTCACCGCCTGGCCACGGCGCACGAGCGCTTCGACCTCGTCACGTCCGATCCCGTGCATCCCTGGACGCGCGGCTCGAGCGACCTCTACACGCTCGAACACTTCCGCGCGATGGAGGCGCACCTTGCCGATGGCGGCGTCGCCTCGCAGTGGCTGCCGCTGTACGAGCTCTCCACCGAGGACGTGCGCACGATCGTGTCGACCTGGTGCGCGGCGTTCCCGCACGTGACCGCGTGGTTGACGGCCTACGACCTCGTGCTGGTCGGCTCGCGCGCGCCGCTTCCGGGCGAGCAGGTCCTGTCCTCCGCCGCGCTCCCGCCCAAGGTGGCGGTGCGGCTGGCCCCACTCGGGATCCAGGACGGCGCCGCGGTCGCGGCCCTGCACGTCGCCGGCGATGAGCGCCTGCGGGCGTTCGCGCGTGGCGTCGAGCCGATGCGCGACGCGCGGCCCGTGATCGAGTTCCGCGCGCCGCGCTCGGCGCTGGCGGGATACAGCACGGAAGTCCTGGCCTGGGCGATCGAGCCGGCCGGCGTCGAGGAGCTCGTGTCCGAGCTGCAGCCGCTGGCGCGCGCGCACCGCGCCGCGCTGGCGCAGTTCCTCGAAGAGCTGCCGCGCGGGTTCACGGTCGCGGCCGACCGGCTGGGGCTGGCGCTGGCGACGCTGGCGCAACAACGCTGACGCGCAGGCCTCGCACCGGTTGTATCCTTCCGCGCCAGAACGATGCAGATCGCGATCACGGGAGCGACAGGCTTCATCGGCCACTACCTCGTCCGCGCGCTCGCGCGGGAGGGGCACGATCTGCGTGCGCTCGTGCGGCCGGGGCGCGAAAGCGCGCTCGAGCAGCCGCCCGAAAAGCCGGTGCAGATCCACAGCGGCGACCTGACGCAGCCGGCTTCGCTGGCGGGCTTCCTGGACGGCACCGAGCTCCTGATCCACGTGGCCAGCGCGCACGACCACCTGGGCGAGGACTCGATGCGCGCGACGAACATCCAGGGCACCGAGGCGCTCCTGCAGGAAGGCCGCCGCAACGCGCACAGCTCGTTCCGCATCTGGGTCGTGAGCTCGGCCGTGATCGGCGCGCCGGTCTACAGCTACTACCGCGACAGCAAGCGCGTGCAGGAGAAGCTGATCCGCGGCTCGGGGATCCCGTGGGCGAGCTTTCGCCCCACGCTCGTGTACGGCGTCGGCGACCACCGGCACACCGCGCCGCTCCTGCGCAAGTGTGGGCGCAAGCGCGGCACGATCTGGGTCCCCCACGACGGCCTCTCGAAGATCAACCCGGTCCACGTCGAGGACGTGGTCGACGCCGTGATGCGCTTCTTCAACCACGACAACACCGCCGACTGCGTGTACGAGCTGGCCGGCCCCGCCGGGCTGCCCTACAACGATTTCCTGGACGTGACGATCGCGGCCGCGGGCGGCGGCGTGAAACGCCGGAACATCCCCAAGAAGTGGGCCAACCGGATGATCCTCCTGAAGGGCCTGTTCACCGACGTGACCGAGGATCGCCGCGCCAGCGCGTACTTCAACCTGCACCACGCGCACGACATCTCGAACGCGGTCGACGAGCTGGGCTGGACGCCGCGCGACTACCGCACGGGGATCGCGCAGGTCGCGCAGGGCGATTGGTGGCGGACGCCGGTGCCGGTCGCGAAGTGACCCTCGGGCCGGCGAGCGAGTCGCCACCTGCGGACCAGGCCGGGCACGCGCGCGCGAGCTCTGCCGTAGATCCCCATTTCGAATCGGTTGCAGTCGTGTACATTCCGCCGGTCGGAGGGGCCTCCCCCGGTCGGCGCTCCCGTCGCGCCGATGCGGCCACTCCCGCTCGCTTTACAACTTCCTAGATAGCTCAAGGCTGGCGCGCCCCTGGGACGACACCGTTCCCGGATCAGAGGTAGGCAGTCCGACGCCACGGCACGGCATCGCCGCGGACGGGAGGCATCGTGAAGAGCAGAGTTTTGTTCGGGGCCGCGGCGTTCGCGCTGGCGGTCCTGGGAACGGGTACGTCCAGCGCACAAGGCACGCAGCTCACGCCGCGCTGGACACACGTCAGCGGAGCGGAGAATTGGGTCGGCCGCGCCGTTGCGCTGGGCAACGAGGGCACGGAGGTCTTCTCGAACCTCGAGGCCGGTTCGCTGATCGCGAGGCTCTTCACGGAGGGGACGCCGACCGCGGCCGTGCCGCTGTGGCAGGTGCAGGACGCGAGCACGACGTTCCAGTACCAGATCGCCTCCTGCGAATCGCGCTCGCTGCACGCCTCGGCGCGTGTCGAAAGTGCTCCCGGCGGCGGACAGCGAGTCGTCGTGCGCGCGTTCGGCTCGGGCTCCGCCGTGCCGCTGTGGACGTGGACCACGCCGGCGCAGGCTTCGGCGCCCAGCGCGTTCCTGCTGGCGATCCCGGACGCCGGCAACCACGTGCTCTTCGCCTTCCACACGACCACGGGGCTCGTCGATCTGAAGCGGATCCACGCGCAGACCGGGGCGGTCGCGAATGCGTGGTCGGTCCAGCTCTACGCGCCGCCGAGCACGCTTCTCGCCTCCGTCGACGGCGCGTCCGTCTACATGGCCTCGCCGATGATGGCGGCCGTGGTCGACGCCGCCTCCGGGGCCGTGCAGCACCAGACGTGGATCACGACGACCTCGGGCCGCACGCACGGGTTTTCCGGCGACGGGCGCGCGTTCGCGTTCGGCGTCGCCGGCGAGGTGCGCGTCTTTCGGCGCAACATCGCCGGCGTGTGGGGTCCCGCGCCTTCGATCCCGCTTGCCACGACTACGGTCTGTGACACGGTCGCGATCTCGCGTAACGGCTCGCGCCTCGTCGCGGGGTGGCTGGCGAACGACGCGGGCCACTCGGTCTGGGGCACCGCGGTCGATCTTCCGGCGACGTTCACCGTCGGCACCGCGCAGGTGCGCTGGTCGCGGCTGCTCGGTTCCGCGCCGGCGTTCCAGAACCAGTGCGCCGACGTGCGCCTGAGCGCCGACGGTCTCACCTGCGCCTTCGGATTGTGGGGCGACAACGGCGGGCCGGGGCCCGAGCTCGTCGTCGTCTCCGGCGACGGCGCGGACGCGCGCGACACCGCGTTGCCCGGATCTGTGCAGCGGCTGGCCCTTTCTGCCGACGGCCGGCACCTCGCCGCGGGCAGCAAGTCCGTGCACAACACGCTGCCGCAGAGCGACGGGCGCATCGACTACTTCGAGCTCGGCGCGAACGACCTGATCGCCGACGGGATCCCCCACGCGGGAGGCAGCGTGAGCCTGCGCGTCCGCGCCGCACCGGGCTCGCCGGTCGTGCTGCTCTCGGCCGGCGCTCGCGCGATCCACCCTCTCGACCTCGGCGCGGTGGGCCAGCTCCACCTGGCGCGCAGCGCGATGTTGCCGGCCACACCGCTCGGCGTCGCGGACGGCGACGGCCTGTGCACGGCGACCATGCCGCTCGCTGGCGCCACTGTCGGGACGTCCGTGTGGCTGCAGGCGCTGGCGCTCAGCCCGCGTCGGTTGACGCAGGACTACGTCAAGCTGACCGTCGTGCCTTGAGCCGAAGACCTTGGCGCCGCACGGAATCGCGCGCGCGCACCGCCCCTACTGGTCGTCGCCCTCTACCGGGACCGGTCCGTCACCCAGGGGCGAGACCGGCAACAGGTCGCCGTTCGCCTGTGAGCACAGCTCGAACGGCAGGTCGGCCACGTTGTAGGCGCCGAAGCTCTCGATGAGCACGGCGTAGATCGCCGGGTCCAGGATCGTCTCCTGCGAGGAGGTCGCGGTCAGGCCGTCGATACGGATCCAACCCGCCACGTGGTCCTCCGCGCCGAGGATCTCGTCCGGATCGTCGCCCACGGCCGTCAGGAAGGCGCTCTCCGTGCTGGGAGCCCACTCGATCAGGGGGCGCTTTTCCCAGCAGTAGAAGTCGCGGTCGTGCGAGAACGCGTCCTCGGAATCGTTGTAGACCAGGAAGCGGACGGTCGTGGTGAACGCGGAGCCGCCCGTCAAGGCGATCAGCAGGAGCTGGCTGTGGAACTGAGGTCCCATGCCGGCCGGATCCTGGCCCAGGAAGCGCGGGATCAGGATCTGGTCGGGAGCCTGCTCGTACTCCGCGAGCGTCGGGTGCGGCCCGTTCAAGTCGCGGATGCCGTCCCCGTCCTCGTCGTTGTCGGACAGCTCGTCACCCAAGCCCAGGAACGAAACCGCGTTCATCGAGTAATCGAGCGTCTCGATGCCGTCGATGATCAGGAGCTGGCCGATCAGCTTGTTGCTCACGATCGGCATCCCGTTCGGGTTGCCCGGCCCGGCGTTCAACCGCTTGGCGAACGCGTAGGCGTAGCCGCGCTCCATGTTGGGGTTCACCGTGCTCGTCAGGAACGAAACGGTGTCGCAGGGGGTCAGCAGGAACGTGGTGTCGGTCTCGGCGCACGTGTCCTTGTCGATGAACCGCATCTCGACGGACAGGTTGCCGTCGGAGATCAGGCAGCAGGCGTTCGTCAACGTGAACAACGTCAACGATCCCTGGCGGTTGTCGTACTCCGGGTACAGGAGCAGGCTGGCGCATGTGGCGCGGTCGACCGACCGGCAGCCCGACAAGCGCACGCAGGCCGTCGCGACGCACCCGCACGAGTTCGTGACCTCGTAGCAGAACGAGTCCTCGGTCGAGAACGACGCTCCCGGCGCGTACCGCACGAGGCAGTTGGTCTGCACCGTGGCCGTCCCGTACGTCGGGCCGCTGATGATCTGCAGGGCGCACGGCGTGCCGCCCGGGCAACCCATGCAGGCCGGGAACGAGCAGCCCGCGCCGGGCGAATCGTTCGCCAGCACGTCGATGTCGAGCGGGAACGTCGTCAACCCGGTGACCTCGATCACGTCGTCCTGGGCGATCGGACGCGACAGGATTGTGACGATGACGTCGGCCTCGGCGCAGCAGACGAGCCCGGTCCCGGCGCAGATCCGGTAGCGGACGGTCGTCGGGTTCAGGCAGGGGCCGGCGTTCGAGTCGTAGCGGACGTTGCAGTCCACGACCGAGAAGCCGGGGGGGACCGGCGGTACGAGCTGGATGCTCGTGCACGAGATGCGTCCGCAGGTCGAGTCGTCGTTGTCCAGGACCGGCACCAAGACGACGTCGCCGCAGCAGATCGTGACGGGGTCGTCGTCGGCGTCGATCGCGCAGATCGTGACGGAGACGGTGGCCGTGTCGCAGCAGGGCAGCGTCTCGCCGTTGCACACCTGGTACGTCGCGCTGAGCGTGCCGGAGGTCGGCGTGCCGGGGTTCGTGTACACGACCTGGCCGCCCGCGATCGAGAATCCCGGCGGCGGAGTGCCCACGAAGCTCAGCGAGCCCGGGACCAGCGCGCCGCAGTTCGAGGAGTCGTTGGCCAGGACCGGGATCGTGATCGTCGTGCCGGCGCAGGCCTGGGCCGTGTCGTCGACCGCGGTCACGCTGCAGATTGTGACGGTGACGGTCGCAGTGTCGCAGCAGGGCGGGCTCTCGTTGTTGCACACCTGGTAGGTGGCCGAGACGGTGCCCGAGCCGGGCGTGCCGCTGCTCGTGTAGACGACCTGGCCGCCCGCGATCGAGAAGCCCGACGGCGGCGTGCCCACGAAGCTCAGCGAGCCCGGGACCAGCGCGCCGCAGTTCGTGGAGTCGTTGGTCAGGACCGGGATCGTGACCGACGAGCCCACGCACACGCGTGCCGTGTCGTCGACCGCGGCCACGCTGCAGATCGTCACCGTGACGACCGCGGTGTCGCAGCAGGCCGGGCTCTCGTTGTTGCACACCCGGTAGGTGGCCGAGACGGTGCCCGAGGCGGGCGTGCCGCTGTTCGTGTAGACGACCTGGCCTCCCGCGATCGAGAAGCCCGGCGGCGGGGTGCCCACGAAGACCAGCGAGCCCGGGACCAGCGCCCCGCAGTTCGTCGAGTCGTTGGTCAGGACCGGGATCGTGACCGACGAGCTCACGCACACGCGCGCTGAGTCGTCCACCGCGGTCACGCTGCAGATCGTGACGGTGACGGTCGCGCTGTCGCAGCAGGCCGGGCTCTCGTTGTTGCACACCTGGTAGGTGGCCGAGACGGTGCCCGAGCCGGGCGTGCCGCTGTTCGTGTAGACGACCTGGCCGCCCGCGATCGAGAAGCCTGGCGGCGGGGTGCCCACGAAGCTCAGCGAGCCGGGCACCAGCGCGCCGCAGTCCGTGCTGTCGTTGGCCAGGACCGGGATCGTGACCGACGAGCCGGCGCACACGCGTGCCGTGTCGTCGACCGCGGCCACGCTGCAGATCGTCACGGTCAGGATCGCCGTGTCACAGCAGGCCGGGCTCTCCTCGTTGCAGATGCGGTAGGTGGCCGAGACCGTGCCGCCCCCGGGCGTGCCGCTGCTCGTGTACGTGATCTGGCAGCTCCCGCTGATCGCGAAACCCGGGGGCGGCGTGCCGACGAACGCCAGCGTGCCGGGAGCGAGGATGCCGCAGTTCGTGCTGTCGTTGGCGCAGACGTTGACCGAGACCGACGAGCCCGCGCACACGCGCGCCCCGTCGTCGACCGCGTTCACGTTGCAGATCGTCACGGTCACAGTCGCCGTGTCGCAGCAGGGGATGCCCAGGTTGTTGCAGACCTGGTACGTCGCGCTGACCGTCCCCGAGCTGGGCGTGCCGCTGTTCGCGTACACGATCTGGCCGCCCACGATCGAGAAGCCCGACGGCGGCGTGCCCACGAAGGCCAGGCTGCCGGGTACGAGGGCCCCGCAGGTGGTCGAGTCGTTCGCGAGCACCGGGATCGTCACGGATCTGCCCGCGCACACGCGTGCCGTGTCGTCGACGGCCGTCGTGGCGCAGACCGTCACCGTAACGGTCGCCGTGTCGCAACACGGAGCCGGCGTCTGGTTGTTGCAGATGCGGTAGGTCGCGACGTACACGCCGGTCGGCACGCCGGCCGAGTTGAAGGCGACGTCGGAGCCCACGATCAAGAAGCCCGCCGGCGGCGTGCTGTCGAAGACGGGCGGCGGGACGAGCTGGCCGCACGTGGTCGAGTCGTTCGCGAGAACGGGGATCGTCACCGTCCCGCCCTGGCACACGCGCCCGATGTCGTCGGCTGCGATCGTCTGGCACTGGCAGGACGTGTACGTCACATCGATGCGCAAGAGGGCATCCGTGTCGACGATCGAAGCGACCTGCGCTCCGCCGTTCTGCGTGAAGAAGTCGTTGGCCGAGTGCGAGAACTCGACGAAGTCGTCGACGGTGGTGGCCGTGAAGTCGCTGAACTGCGCCAGGAGCGCCGGATCCGTGATCGCGAAGCACTCCGACTGAGGCACAGGGCCGACGGTGTAATGGATGGCCGAAGGGCCCATGAAGTCCGGTGGTGACCCCTGAGGCTGGTTGTAGGCGGCGAGGTCGATCTGGCGGGTGTCGGTGATCGGCAGGCTCTGTGGCACCGGGCCGGGCCATCCGACGATGTCAACTGGGGACACGAGCACGCTCAGGGCCACCGTGGCCTGGAACGAGCGTGGCTTGTCGTCCGTGTTCTCGAGTTGGATATCCGCTCGCCCGACCGCCTGCAGGCGGATGTCCATGCGCGCGAGGTTGGCGCACACACCCGGCCCGGGCTTGAACTTGGGCACACGCAGGCGCGGAACCGTCGGATTGGGAGGCTCGCTGTTCCAAGTCGAACTCTGCGAACCAAAGGGGCAGCCGAAGCGGTCGCCAGCCACGGTCGTGGCGAGAGTCCCCTCCGTGCAAGTCGGCGTGCCTCCCCCTGGACACGCGAAGGCAGCCGGCGGGTCGCAAAACTGAGCGTCCGCGCGGGATGCGAAAAGACCCAGGCAGGTGAGGGCCGTGGAGAGCCGAAGCAGGGAAACGGGCGACTCCGACGTGCGCATGGTGGGACCGGGGGAACGGGGCCCTGGAGAAGGAACAGAAACAGGTTTCTGACCGCGCAGGTGCCAGTCCTCGGGGTCCTACGTTTCCGTTCCGACGCGCGGAGCGGAGAGCGAAGTGCACACGGAAACTCCGGACGGATCCCGCGCGGGGAGCCGAGGTCGGTCGTAACCGCAGCACGCTTGGGGTGGCATGATGCGAATCAGGACGTCCTCCGCAGATTGGCAATGCGCAGTCCGTCCTTCAATGGACGCGTTGCGACATTCGACGATTGCAGGGCGCGTCGCACGCTTCCGTCCCGAAAACGAGAAACCAGCGCGCGCGTCAACCCTGCGCGCGCAACAGCCGCTTCGCGATCTTGCCGCTGCCCGTGCGCGGCAGCTCGCTCAGGAAGTCGACGCCGCGCGGTGCCTTGTACGCCGCGAGCCTCTCGCGGCAGAACGCGACGAGCTCCTCGGCCGTGGCCGTCGCCGCTGGCCGCAGCACGACCGCCGCGCGCACGCACTCGCCCCACACGGGATCGGGGACGCCGTACACCGCCGCCTCGAGCACGGCCGGGTGCGCGTAGAGCGCGTGCTCGACCTCGGTCGAATACACCTTCTCGCCGCCCGTGATGATCATGTCCTTCTTGCGATCGACGATCGTCACGTAGCCCTCGGCGTCGACGACGGCCAGGTCGCCCGTGCACAGCCAGCCGTCGTGGAACGCCGCGGCCGTCTCCTCGGGGCGATTCCAGTAGCCGGGCGTCACGGTTTCGCCGCGCACACGGATCTCGCCGACCGTGCGCTCGTCGGGCGCGACGTCGCGCCCGTCCTCGCCGACGACGCGCAGCTCGACCGTCGCAAACGGGCGGCCCGTCTTGGCCCGGTAGCGCATCTGCTCGTCGGGCGGCAGGGACTTGAGGTGCTCCTTGAGCAGCGAGAGCGTCAGGTACGGGCTCGTCTCGGTCATGCCGTACGTCTGCACGTACTCGCAGCCGAACGTGGCCACGATCTGCCGCACGACCTCGGGCGCGATCGGCGCGCCGCCCGAGAGCACCATGCGCAGCGCGCTCCAGTCGCGCCCTGCGGCGGTCTCGTCGCGCACCATCAGGTTCAGCATCGTCGGGATCAGGTTCGTGAGCGTGACGCGCTCGCGCTCCAGCAGCTCCAGCGCCTTGCGCGCCTCGAATCGCGCCAAGGTCGTGTGCCGCCCGCCGGCCCACGTGATCGCGAACGTCGCCCACGCATCCGCCAGGTGGAACAGCGGCGCGATGTGCGCCCACGTGTCGCGCTCGGACAGCGACAGCTCCGCGATCGTCCCCAGTGCGTGCGTCGCGACGTTTCTGTGCGTCAGGATCACGCCCTTGGCGCGGCCCGTCGTACCGCTCGTGTAGTAGAGGTGCGCGGGCGCGTCGCCGGCCGGGTGCACGGCGGCGAAGGTGCCGGGGGCCGCGGCCAGCGCGGCCTCGTACTCGCAGCTCGGCAGCGCGATGCGCGGAAGACCGCCGATCCAGGTCACGGATTCGAGCGCGGTCCCCTCGGCCAGCATCGCGGCGACGAGCGGCGCGAACTCGGCCTCGGCCACGAGGTGACGTGCGCCGCAGTCGCGCAGGACCTCGGCTTGCTCGCGCGCGAGGAGCCGCACGTTGAGAGGGTTCAGCACGAGCCCGGCGCGCGCCGCCGCGAAGTACGTCTCGAGGTATTCGAGGCGGTTCCAGGCCAGGATCGATGCGCGGTCGCCGGCGACCAGGCCGCAAGTCGTGAAGTGCGCCGCGAGACGCGTGGCGCGCGCGTCGAGCTCGGCGTAGGTCAGCGTCCGATCGCCGTCGACGACGGCACGCGAGCGCGGGAAAAGGCGCCCCGCGCGCGCCAGCAGGCTGCCCAGATCCACGCGCCGCGCCTCGGCCTCACTCCTCGTCCGCGCGCAAGCGCGCCAGGATCGAGAGATCCTCCAGCGTGCTCGTGTCGCCCACCGTCTCGTTGCCAGCCGCGACGTCGCGCAGCAGGCGCCGCATGATCTTCCCGCTGCGCGTCTTCGGCAGCGATTCCGTGAAGCGAATCTCGGCCGGCCGCGCCAGCTTCCCGATCTCGTGCGCCACGTGCTCCTTGAGCTCGTCGCGCAGCCGGTCGTCGGGCTCGACGCCCTTCAGCACGGTGACGAACGCGACGATCGCCTGGCCCATCAACTCGTCGGGCCGTCCGACGACGGCGGCCTCGGCCACCTTCGCGTGGCTGACCAGCGAACTCTCCACCTCCATCGTCGACAGCCGGTGCCCGGCCACGTTCAGCACGTCGTCGACGCGGCCCAGGATCCAGAAGTAGCCGCGCTCGTCGCGCCGCGCGCCGTCGCCGGCGAAGTACATGTGCCCGAACTTCGACCAGTAGTTCTCGTGGTAGCGCTCCGGGTCGCCCCAGATGCCGCGCAGCATCGACGGCCAGGGCTTCTTGATCACGAGGTAGCCGCCATGGTTCGCGGGCAGCTCCTTGCCCTTCTCGTCGACGACGGCCGCGTCGATGCCGAAGAACGGGCGTGTCGCCGAGCCCGGCTGCGTCACCGTCAGCCCGGGCAGCGGCGTGATCGCGATCGAGCCCGTCTCCGTCTGCCACCACGTGTCGACGATCGGGCAGCGGCCGTGACCGATGTTCCTGTGGTACCACATCCAGGCCTCGGGATTGATCGGCTCGCCCACCGTCCCGAGCAGGCGCAGCGAGGACAGGTCGTACTGCGCCGGCACGTCGTCGCCGAGGCGCATGAACGTGCGGATCGCCGTCGGCGCCGTGTAGAAGACGCTGACCTTGTGGCGGTCGATGATCTCCCAGAACCGTCCAGGGTGCGGCGTCGTCGGCGCGCCCTCGTACATCAGGATCGTCGCGCCGTTGGCCAGCGGGCCGTACACGACGTAGCTGTGGCCCGTGACCCAGCCGATGTCGGCCGTGCACCAGAACAGGTCGCCGTCGCGCAGGTCGAACACGAACTGCGTCGAGAGGTACGTGCCGACGAGGAAGCCGGCGGTCGTGTGCACGATGCCCTTGGGCTTGCCGGTCGAGCCCGATGTGTAGAGCAGGAAGAGCAGGTCCTCCGACTCCATCGCTTCGGGCGCGCATTCACTCGAGACGTCGGCGATCATCTCGTGCAGCCAGACGTCGCGTCCGGGGGTCCACGCGACGCGGTTCTCCGCGCGGCGCACGACGACGACCGTGTGCACGCCGGTCAGGTCCTGGATCGCCTCGTCGACCTGCGGCTTCAACGCCAGCACCTGCCCGCGCCGGAAGCTGCCGTCGGCCGTGATGACGGCCGTGCAGCCGCCGTCCTGGATGCGCTCGCGCAGCGCCGTCGCGCTGAAACCGCCGAAGACGACCGAATGCGCCGCGCCGATGCGCGCGCAGGCCAGCATCGCCATCGCGGCCTCGGGGATCATCGGCATGTAGATCGCGACGCGGTCGCCTTTCTTGATGCCGCGTTCCTTGAGCACGTTCGCGAAGCGACAGACCTCGAGGTGCAGCTCGGCATACGTGAGGGTGCGCGTCTCGCCCGGCTCGCCCTCCCACACGATCGCGCGCTGGTCGGCGCGGCGGCCCAGCACGTGCTGGTCGAGGCACACGGACGAAGCGTTGATGCGCCCGCCCGTGAACCACTTGGCGAACGGCGCGTTGCTCCAGTCGAGCACCTTGTCGAACGGGCGCAGCCAAGGCAGCTCCTGCGCGATGCGGCCCCAGAACTGCTCGGGCTCGTCGATCGATTCGCGGTACATCCGCTGGTACGCCTCTTCGGTCGAGATGCGCGCCCGCAGCTGGAACTCGCGCGGCGGCGGGAAGTGGCGGTTCTCGTGGAGGACGTTCTCGATCTGGGACATACAGGGAGCGAGCGTAAGCGAGCGACCCACAGGAGCGGGTCGGTTTTTTTCGGCTCCGGTCTCCGGTACTGAGGCGCTCCCGTGCCGTTGGTGCGTGCTCAGGCCCGTTCCCTGAACAACGTGAAGTACCGCGCCACCTTGCCCGCGAATCGCGCCGGATGCCGCAGCTCGCGCACCAGCCGACGCGGCCGGCGGTAGAAGCGCCGGTAGCCCTGCCGGATCTTCTCCTGGATCTGCTCCGCGCTCATGTGCTCGTTGCCTTCGAGGGCCTGGAAGCCCGTCATCGAGGCGTAGTCGAACTCGCGCGTGCCGCGCAGCATCTGGAAGAGCGGCGTGCCCGGATACGCGGTCACGGCACAGAACTGAACCTGGTCCGGATCGAGGCGTTCGACCAGCGCGAACGTCTCCTCGGCCATCGCCGGCGTCTCCTCGGGGAAGCCGACCATGCAGAACGCGCGCGATTCGACGCCGAACTCGCGGCAGGCGTCGAAGACCTCGACACACCTCGCCACGTCGAGCTTCTTCTGGCCGTCGAGGAGCTTGCTGCCGCAGTGCTTGCGCTGGATCTCGGCGTTGCCGCTCTCGACGCCGACGGACATGTGCTTGAGCCCGGCGCGCGCCATCGCGCCGATCAGCTCGCGGTCGAGCACCTTGATCGCAGTCTCGCACTGCCACTCCAGGTCGAGCTTCTCACGCCGGATCCCGTCGCAGATCGCCAGCACGCGGTCCTTGCGTGTCGTGAAGATCGGATCGCGAAACACGACGTGACGCAGCCCGTGGTTCCGGTGCAGGTCGACGAGCTCCGCGATCACGTGCTCGGGCGAGCGGAATCGGAAGCGCAGTCCCTGCGCCAGCGTGTAGCCGCAGAACGAGCAATTGAGCGGGCACCCGCGCGAGCTCTTGACCGTCGTCACCGGGCCGGCGATCCCCGGGAAACGGTAGGCCTGATTGTCGAGCAGGTGCCGCGCCGGGATCGGCAAGTCGTCGAGCGAGCCGATCTTCTCGCGCTCGGGCTCGTGCACGACAGTCCCGTCGGGCGCGCGCCAGCTCGTGCCCTCGACGCCGCGCAGGTCGCGGCCTTCGGCAACGCGCGCCGCGATCTCGCGTGCCGTGAACTCGGGCTCGCCGCGTACGACGACGTCGACGTTGTCGTGCGCGAAGATCTCGCCCGGCGTGTACGTGACCTGCGAGCCCAGGATCGCGACCGGGATGCCCAGCTCGGCGCGCAGCGCGCGGCACAGCGCCAGATCCTGGTCGAGCGAGGTCGAGCTCGAGTCGACGAACACGAGCCCCGGCTTCATGGCGACGATCGCCGCGCGCGCGCGCTCGACATCGAGGCCGGCCGCGTCCGAGTCGTGGATCGCGACGTCGTGTCCGGCGGCCTCGAGCACGCTGGCGACGTGCGCCAGCTCGATCGGCGGGTACAGGAGGCCGGGAT
>Ga0163152_10005303_pt1 | contig 15228 bp, 12 predicted proteins | sample OliLakLV19MP8IB2_FD_148635 | JGI IMG/M metagenome (GOLD analysis project Ga0163152, IMG submission 148635) | Freshwater microbial mat bacterial communities from Lake Vanda, McMurdo Dry Valleys, Antarctica - Oligotrophic Lake LV.19.MP8.IB-2 | ecosystem: Environmental > Aquatic > Freshwater >... | reverse complement strand
TTGTTGCGCTTCCTGGGCGATGACTTCTGTTTTGAGCTCCCATTGCAACTTCCCCAGCTCATCGACACGATAGCTAAAATATTTGTGCGCCTTGAGCCGTTGCAGCGCGCGGCCCACTTGGCTGGCCGCCGGTCGCCACTGCGTAACGGACTCGCCCGCCCGCTTCCAAAACTCTCGAAATTGCACGTTTCTACCCACAGCTTCTGCGATGGAGCCTATTTGTTATTGTTGTCCAAACCAAAAAACCATGTTGCCATTATTAAAGCCCGTCTGAAAACACGTTGGTTAATCCCACATAAATTCGTTAAAACCCAATGCGCCGTGAGGCCGAAATTTTTTTGGAAATTCAGACGACTTCTTCTAGTAATTTTCGCTTCTTCACCCCGTTCGCAACCAAAGCCTCCCTTTCCGGCTGTCTCCGGTAGCTCGTCGTTACCATTTTCTCAAATCTGCTTCCCTTTGAAGGGGTCAGTCCTAACGAAACAACGATAGCATTGAGCGGAGCGCGGATGAAGTTTGGGTGAAGTTTAAGGTGTGACCGCGCGGAGCCTCGATGCTATTGGGGGTTGAACGAGCCCGGATCTGGAAGGGAACTGCGGATTGCTTTTGATCGTCCCTTTCTCACCTCACCGGATAGGAGCAATTTCTTTCTCCAAATCTTTCCTGATTAAGACGACACGTTCGTTTTACCCGGTGATCCGGTGTCTGGCTTCCGGTGAAAACATGTTCAATTTCCGTTTTTGATCCCGGCAGACAACACCGCTCCATCGGCCGGACGTGGTTTTTTCCACGCGGCACAATCTGTAGATAAAGTTGAGCTTTTGGTCTCATCACGGGGGAGCCCTTGCAATGGTTCCGATCAGGATCATGGGGCGGTCACATTTGGAACAGTGTGGCGGCGGCGGAGCCGTCTGGGGTTTGGACCTTATTCAGACATGACGAAGACCTTTGCCGCAAATCCCTCAGGGATTTCGACCCAAAGCCCAGGGTCGCGAGGAACGAGCCACCCTGGGTAAATAAACCCACAGACAAACAACCCCAACGTGGGTTGCGAATATCGAAAACCCAAATTTATGCCCAAGTCCCTTTGGGATTGAGACGCAACCCACGTTGGGGTTGAAAAACTTGAATTCATCCTCTCCCTGGGTAGCGACTGCGTCGCAACCCAGGGCTTTGGGACGAAATCCCGTTGGGATTTTCCTTGAAAAAATGTCCAAACTGTAGTGCCCGCCCAAAGGACTGGTGCGGCAACACCTCATCCTTACTTGCGCAGATGAAGGGGTCACTGAAGGGGTCAGTCCTAACAATTGACACTCGCGTGTGAAACTGTCAGCGGTCGCTCAAAATCACCCGCTTCGGGTCGAAATCAAGGCTTTGAAAATCACCGGCCTTGAGAGGCCCATAAAGATGGCCGGCCGGGTCGATCACCGCGATGGGTTTTCAGGCATCGCTTGGCTGACTGATTTGATCCTGGCCTGGATGGAGTTGCCCTGTGGCCGGGTGGGAAGCGATAGTCGTTTCTTCGCCGTCAACCACCTCCGCAACCAGGCAGGACGTTGTCAGCGGTTTTTTCCAGGTTCCAGCTGCCATTCCTCGTTGAAAAAACCGCCTTCGACCACCTTGGCTGCAAACCGGGCAGTGACCGGACTGGAGATGTCGTAAATGGCGAAGTCGGGGAGTTTTGGAGTCTGACGCGCGTTGTTGAGATAGTCGTATTCTCGGAAGGTGAAGCTGCTGTTCAACACCACATACTTTTTCGGGTTTAGCGGGTTGGGATAAATCAACGCCGGCAGATGGGTTCCGGAGCTAAATTTCTTCGAACCAATTTCAATCGTATCCGCCGTCCATTTGACCGGCAGCCGGTCCACGATTTTTTTGAGCAACAGATTGCTGGATGGATCACCCCACAGAACGAGGTTGTGGGCGGCGAGATCTTCGTCGGTGATCTCAGTGTCGTTTTTGATCCGAGCATCACCCCTGAACTGGCTGCGCCAATGTTTCCGTGCGTGATCCATTTCTTTAACGGTCCAGGATTCGGTGGTTTCGTTCAGGAACTTGCCTGTCGGCCGGACCATCATGAACGAATCCATGAACGCATCGTCAACCGGCCCTTGGAGGCCGTGGATTTTTTTCAAAGCTGAACCGGAGGAGGGTTCGGAAAAATTCCTGGTTTTGCTCCATTTCTTACCGTTTCGGGCGAAACTCGCGGCCCATGAAAAATCAGAATTGATGTTGCCTCCAGTCAGTTCCCTGCCGTCGATGAAAATCCTAGCCTGTGTGCCCGGATTGAAAGGGTATCCACCTGGCGGAATATCCAGCGAAAAGGCGCGGACATTTTTTGTGGTTACTCGGATGGTTCCAGGTTCCACGATTTCGGCTTTTACATTGGCCTTTTCCCAATGTTGATCCAGGGCGTCGATGGTGACCCAGGCCATCTGATTGTAACGCAGGGTATATGTGGTCAGATCGATGGTGGAAGGAACAGTTTTACGACCAGGCGCCACGATAAGATCTATCCTGCGGTTGATTTCCAATTTCGATTCGGGATGGTATTTGTGGGCGGTTTTCGGACCGATGATGTGAACCAGATTAACACCCTCCAGCGCTAGGGCTTCCGCCATCATGTCCGCCGCCTGTTTTTGTTTGTCGATCTCACCGCTGTAAGCGACGGTCGGACAGTTTAAAAGGTTCCGGGCGGAATCGGTGGCGTTGTACCAACGCCACAATTTCTGTTCGAACCAGGATGGCTGCAACTTTTCACTCTGAAACACCTTGAGGAAATCTGGGGTTTCGGAAAAACCGGCACCCGGCGCAGCTGCGGCCCAACGGCCTGCATGATGCACGGCCATATGCCAGCAGGAAGCGCCACCGAGTGAAAATCCTCGGACCACAATACGCCGGTCGTCGATGGGATAATCTTTCTGCGTCGCTTCCAGTGCTTCGAAGGCATCCGTTTCACCGGCAAATTTCGAACCGTTGCAATACCGTCCGTAGGGATGCAGGACGATGGCATTCGAAGGCGCAAATTCACCGAAACTTTTTTGCCGCTCATTGATGAAGGCCAGTTCGGTCAGGGTTTCGCCCCGACCATGAAACCAAAAATCGAGCCGGTAAGCATGTGGCTGTGAACGGGAAAACCCGGCGGGAATGATCAGTCCGTAAGGTTGCACGGAATCATCGATCCGGGATCGATAACCGCGCACCACAAGCCCGGTGGCATTCAACCAGGAGGCCTGCCCGTTTTTGATTTCTGACAGTCGGCCCCGGCCCTGGGCCAGGAGCGACCGCGCGACATCCAACTCATTGGTCTTGTAAAACTCGTTATATTCAACCGCGTAGGCGACGGCTTTTTGATAGATTTCAACATCGGGACTCAACTTTTGAAGGTGAGGTTTGTTGGTCAAGGAGAGGAAGACCTCTTTGATTTCCTGGGAAAACTTCTCCGCGTCCTGTTTCAGGCTGCTCTTTAATTCTTCGGAAACAACAATGCCCGGTGGCGGGATCGGTCGCACTTTTTCCACCACATTGTCGGACGGACCGTCAGCCAGCAACCGCAGAGCCAGGATGGGGACGACCATCCCGGCAAAAAGCGAGTTTTTCATTGGAAGCTATGCCGGGAAACTATTCGGCGGGAACGATTTTGAACACCTTGCCGGTTTTTGTGGTGAGCTGATTGCTGCCGCTGGTCAGGATGTAAATCTCGCCGTTCTCATCCTGGCCCATCGCGGGGATGAATTGTTTTACATTGCCTTTGGGGAACGATTTGAGTTCCAGAGGCTCCATCTTCCATTTGGAGGATTGTGAATCGGGAGAAGCGGCATAAACGATGCCCATGGGCAGCGCGAAACTTTTCGACCAATCGGCAAAGATGTATTTTCCATTCAGCTGCGGCAGCGCTTTGCCTCGATACACATACCCTCCGGTGACACTGGTTCCGCCAGCTTCCGGATCGTTGCGGAACCTGTTGATGTTTTTGTAAGCGACGATCGGGTCTTTAAATTTTTGTCCCCTGGCATCCATTTCCGGACATTCCTTAGGCGGGGTGTTGGGTGATTTTGGATCAAAACAAACCAAAGCCTCCCGACGCGGCCAGCCGTAATTGCCGCCATTTTCAATGATGTTCACTTCTTCGTAGAGGTTTTGCCCGACATCGCTCACAAAAAGTTCGTGTTTGCCGCCGCGGTCAAAAGACAATCCCCACGGATTTCGAACACCCCAGGCGAAGATTTCCCGTCGGCCTTCCCCGTCTTTCAGCGGATTTCCCGCTGGTATGGCGTAGGGTTGTCCTTTGTTCACGTCGATGCGCAGGATCTTGGCCAGAAGAACGTTTAAATCTTGCCCATTACCGATGGCCGAATGGCCGGGGCGGGAGGGAATGGCGGCGCCTTCAGCGGTCTTTATGAAGTTTTCGTCATCCACCCCATTGCCGTTGCCTCCGTCGCCAACGGATATGTAAAGAAATCCGTCCGGGCCGAAGGCGAGTCGTCCGCCGTTGTGGTTAAAATAGGGTTCGTCGATCTCAAGCAGAACTTTTTCGGATTCAAGTCCCGCTGTTGCCGCCTGTTTGTTGACAATTTCCGCTTTGAATTCAGAGATGACCAGCGTGCAATTCCAGTTGGTCGGCTGGCCGGTCTTGGGCGGGGCGGTGTAGGAGAGATAAAATTTACCGTTTTTGGGAAAATCGGGATGGAAAGCTAGTCCAAGAAGTCCCCGCTCATCGAATCCATTATTGAGTTTGACAAGTTTTGTGGTCAGGTCAAAAAATGGGTTCTCCGACTTTTTTCCGTCGGCGCTTATGGTATAGATTAGACCGACTTGATCACAGACCATCAGCCGACCCGACCCGTCTGGAATCGTTTCGGCTGCTATGGGCGAAACAAAACCATTGGCAATTTCTTTCAGATCCAGGCTTGGATTTTGGGCCAGTGCGGCAAGGTTTATGAGGCCTACGATACCGGTTATGACGAATGTACGGATAAATTTCTGCATAGATTTTCTTTTTCTTACCTGTTTGAACGACGAAAGTCACGAGTCCGATTTCGGTCAGGGAAGAATTCTGTCGTTAAATTCATATGACATAATGCCATGGAATTGAGTGATATTCTCATCAAACTCGGTGTGGCGCTTGGTCTGGGGCTTTTGGTCGGCCTGCAACGGGAGCGGAATGAGTCCAGTCTGGCCGGGATACGGACCTTTCCCGTGATCACCATGTTGGGCAGTCTGCTGGCCTTGGTTCAGGCGGATACGGGCGGGTGGTTGTTGCCGGCAGGTTTGCTTTCCATCGTGCTGCTGATGGTCGTTGGAAAATATCTGAACCATCTGCGCGGCGATAGCAATCGCGGGTTGACCACTGAAGTCGCCATGCTTTTCATGTTCGGAATCGGCGGTTTCCTGGTGCAAGGATCGATGGCGGTGGCTGTGGTGCTGGTCGGAATTCTGGTGGTGTTGCTGCAACTCAAGGTGGAGTTGCATGCAATGGTCCGGAAAATAGGAGACAAGGATTTTCGGGCCATGATGACTTTTGTCCTCATTGCTTTCGTCATACTTCCGATTCTTCCAAACCAAGCTTACGGACCTTTCCAGGCTTTTAACCCATACAAAATCTGGCTGCTCGTGGTGTTGATCGTCGGGATCAGCCTCGCAGGTTACATCCTCTATAAAATATTCGGCGCCCGTTCGGGCAGTCTTTTAAGCGGTGTTCTGGGAGGATTGATCTCCAGCACCGCCACGACAGTCAGTTACGCGCGCAAAACCAGGATCAATCCGGAAAACGCTCCCATGGCGACGCTGGTCATCCTGATCGCCTCCACCGTGGTTTTTGCGCGTGTGCTTTTTCTGGTGGGGCTCGTGTCCCGCCAGTATTTCATGATCGCGCTCGGCCCTTTTGCTGTGATCGCCGGGGTCATGCTGGTTCTAGGGATTGTTGCATGGCTGCATGCCCGCCGGCTTCTGATAGAAATGCCGGAGCCAGCCAATCCTTCCGAATTAAAATCCGCCCTGGTGTTTGGCGCGCTTTTTGCCCTCGTCTTGGTGGCGGTCGCCGCCGCCAAGGCCTACCTTGGAACGGGAGGACTTTACCTGATCTCTGTGATTTCTGGTTTGACGGACATGGACGCCATCACAGTTTCGACTTCGCAGATGGTTGTTTCCGAACAGATTTCCCCCGGGCTTTGGTGGCGTCTGATCCTGGCCGCAGCTGCTTCGAACTTGGTGTTCAAGGGGCTCATGGCTGGTTTTCTCGGTGGGTTTACCCGTTTCAAAACTCTCCAGATCTCGTTTTTGATCGCGGTGGCGGCAACCCTTTGCATCATCTTTTTCTGGCCCGGATAGAATGGGATAGAATGGGGCTGCATTCCCCTCCGCTCCGCGGGTTGAACCCTATCCACTTTTAGTCACCTACCGGGCGGTCCCATCATTGAGATCAGCGCTCCATGCTTTATGTTGTGGGATGAAGACCATAGCCACATTTAATGAAGCCGACAAAGCGGAGACCGTGATCACCCGGTTACGTCAGGAGGGGGTTGAGTCTGAACTAGTCGATGAATCCACCATGCAGCGTCTTTGGTTTATCTCCAAACCGCTGGCTGATCAAAAAATCAAGGTGGACGAGAAGGATTTTGACCGGGCTCGGGAGGTGTTAAAGGGATTGGACGCAACGGAGGACACGTTACATGACGCGGTCAAATGCCCCCAATGCCAGTCTTCCCGGGTTGAATACCCTCAATTCACCCGGAAATTTTTGACCCCCACGTTGGTCGAAATTATTTGTGTGCTGCCCTTTGTGGGACGTGAATTCTTTTGCCAGGACTGTCAGTTTACTTGGCCGGTTGCCGAGAAGGTTGAACCACCGCTTGATCCGCTGGGATGGCCGAAAAAAGAGTAGAAGCGAGAACAAAAACGCCCGGCCCATTTCTGGAACCGGGCGACCCATGGACAACTCGTCCCGAAATTAATACGTGTTGATTTTGAGTTTCTTTCGGAAATTTTCCGGATCCAACTTTCCGTTGACCATCTGTTCGATTGAATTCTTGCTGACTTGAACAGTCATCGTGGTCGGTTTATCGCCGCTTTTCTTTTTCTTGGATCGGCTCGAAGCCACTGGAATTCCAACTGGCGGACCCGAGACGATCACCGTGACTTTGTCCTCGCCCTGCAATCCGCGGATGTTTACGGCATCTTTGAGCGAATGGATGAGATTTTCCTGCAAATCAGCAACCTTGTCCGCCTTGTATTCGAGCGGTTCGTTGTGATCGAACTTCATCTGCCAGTCGTTGTTTTTACTGCCGTAAAGTTCCTTTTTGGCCTGTTCCCAATTGGTGCTTTCCTTGCGGTTGGTCTTTTCCTCCTGGGCGTCCGGTGGAGGAACAAGTGGAAAGCTGACCTTGAGAAAAAAGATGGCCCCGTAACCCTCCAGATAGATGGAGTTGGGGGTGCGGCTGCTTTTTCCCCCATCGATGACAATACCAAGAGCCTCGGTCTTGTCGTTGGATGGTTTGCCGCCCGCTTTTTCAATGATCCGGCTCATAACCGTCATATCCTCCTCGGTTTCCTGGAGTTGATCGGCGGAAAAGGAACCGACCAGGACCGAACGTGTGCGGGTCTGGGATCCTACGCCAAAAATATTGGCAGTGATGGCTTTGACCATTTCCAAATCCTCGGGAGGCGGACCCGGTTCATCAAAGAAAGATTCGAGTTGACCCGCCTCTGCAGCCTGTTTGGCTTTCTTTGCCTGTTTTTCGGCGTTTCTTTCCTGCTGCTCCGCGTTTTTCCGGGCGGCCCTTTGCGCTGAAGATTCCTCGAAGTCGTCACCGCGCCTTGTGATGCCATATCTTTTTCTCATGTTCTCATTCATTTCCGCACCAGGAGGCGCGCCTGGTACGGCGGCGGGTTCCACGGGTGTGGGAGCCGGGACTGGTTCGTTTTGAGAAAAGCCTGTCAGCGAGCTGCAACAAAGCAGGGCGGCACAGAGTGAGTTGAGATGATTTTTCATAAAGTTTAGTTTTTTGGGGTTGTTTCAGAGGTTTGGAGGCTGGTCAAAATCGCGAGCTGCCCGAGTTCCCGCTCAGTGCGACGCAGTTTGGCCGCCGCGTTCAAAGCCACGGTTTCCAGGTCTTTCCGGAGTTCCGACACTTCGCCCGAGCGTTCCTGATCGAGCGATTGCATGGTTTGGATGAAATCCTGCCGGTCTTGATCCCGGAGCTGTTTAAACTCTGCGATCAAAGCCGCCCGGCTATCCGCAATCTCCTTTTGCAACAATGCCTCATAATGAACCTGGGATTCTTTTTGAATTTGAGTCGCAATTTTTCGGGTCATGGCTTCGTTTTGCCGCCCGGCCACCACGGAATTCAGTCCGAAGCCGAAGCTCACGAACAAAGCCGCCGCCATTCCCCACTTGAGCATCGGCGGTCCAAAACGATGGAGCTGGGTGGCCGGGGCGGTGACCTTCCAGGCATTCAGGCTTTTTTTGGCGTGCGACCACTCGTTGACCTGGGTTTGGCATTCGCCACAGCTTTTCAGGTGGTGTTGGATCTCTTTTTGTTCGCTGGGTTCACATTCTCCGTATGAGAAGGTGATCAACTGTTCTTTTTTAGGATGCGTCATAAAGCCAGTATGGGTTGAAGTTTGGATCTGGTTTTGGAAACAGCGGACGCCGTCTCCTTCTGTGGGTGCTGCAATGCCTTGGCCATTTGCGAAAGTGCTTCCGCCATGCGCGATTTCACGGTCCCCTCGGGAATCTCCAAAACCTCGGCAATTTCCCTGAATTTGAGGTTTTCGTAATGGCGCAGGACGAGGACGGATCGATGCGAATCAGAGAGTGAATCCAAGGCCGCGCGGACCTGCGCCGCCTGCTCGTTCGATTCCATTTCCACACCCGGAACCGGGTCCGGGCTGACAAAATTCTCCATGGCCAGGATCGAATCCTGATAGGCGTCGTTCGGAACAGTCTCCCGGCGTCGTTTCAATCTTCGGAGTTCGTCGTAACAGAGATTGAGGGTGATGCGCCAGAGGTAGGTCGAAAGTTTTCCCTTCGGTTCGTAAACTTTGCGTTTCAGAAAAAGCCTCGAAAAAGCCTCCTGCGTCAGATCTTCGGCCTTGTGCTGGTCACCGACCATGCGGGTGCAAAGATGATGCAGGGGAATCTTCCATCGTGAGACAATCACGGCGAAGGCGTCCGGATCATCTTCGGTCTGCACCCGCCACATCGCCTGTTCATCCGTGATCTGGAACAGGTTCTTGATTACATTGCTAAAAGAGGCGCTCATTTTGTCCTGCGTTCTTTTCTCCAATCGATTCGGACGCCTGCATTTTGCTCCGCCCAAATCGACCTTGTGTAGATTGAACGTCCTCTTCTTCCGTTTGGTTCGAACCACCTAGCTTTTTTTTACGGAACCGCTTCGGTGCAGGAACCAAATCAGCAGGAAACCGCCGCCCATCCAGCACGGTACGGTGATTAGAAACCGACTTCGGCTTTCGAGTGCCGCCCAGTCCCAGAGGTTAAAACCTGGGCTGGAATCCCCGTCATCTTCCAGAAGTTGCTGGGAGTAGGAGGCCATGGCCCCGAGTTGGATGTTCACCATCGGATGCGGAAACTTTTCCCGGGCCTGCTCCAGGGTGAAGGGCTGGGTTTTGTTTTGAAATCCCCAGATCAGTGGATTTGCCGACCACTTGCCCGAGACCAGTATAAAAACAACCCAGATGACAAAACCGATCAATAAGAATGGACGTTGCACTTCCAGCTCTATCGCAGATAACGGGCCACCAGTTCGTGGCCGCCGAAAATCCATATCACCGCCGCAGCCGCGATGTATGGTCCATAAGGAATCCGCCCGGACATCTCCTTCTTTTTCATCAAGACCAGGGTCAATCCGACAACCGATCCCAGAATCGAACTCACCGTCAGGGAAAACAGCACCGACTTCCATCCAAGAAATGCGCCTATGGCGGCCATGAATTTGACATCCCCCAGGCCCATGGCCTCACGCGGCAATATGATTTCGCTGGTGGTCGCGCTCATCAAAGGAATGTCGTCCGGCCTAAATTCGTCGTCTCCCACCATCAGTTTTTCGGGCGATAACCGGACATTTTTATCCCAATAACAACGATCCGGCAGTTCAATCCGGGTGGCGTGGAAATGGATGGTGTCGGATTTTCTGGCAAACACTTCTGAATAAGCGAGTTCACCACTGGGCAGCCGGACGGCGGTTTCGGAGAAAACAATGGTAGTGTCATTTTCAAATTTCATCGTTTCCCGACCAAAGGCAAGTTTGCCGAGCCGCAGGATGGCATAGACAACCCCTGCGCCCACCAGTGCCCCGATGACGCTGAGCTTTAACGATTCGGTGATGGTCTTGGACTGATGCAGCGCCGGCACCAGAATTGAACAGACGATCCCTGCCACCGTTCCGCCCTTGGTGAATTCGTCTGGAATGATGAAGTGTTCAAAATCGATGAATGAAGAGCCGATGAAGATGGCCAGCAGCAAACAGACGCTCAAGGCCACACCCACATCAAACCGCCCGTATCGCACCCAGGCCGCTGCGAAGGCAAGCCCGGTCAGAAGTTCCACCAGCAGGTAACGGGGAGATATCGAGTCTTTGCAATTGGCGCAGCGCCCGCGCAAGACCAGCCAGGTGATGATCGGTATATTAAAAAACCAGGGGATTGAATATTTGCACTTCGGGCAATGTGAGGGCGGCGTGACGACACTCTGGTCCAGCGGCATGCGGTGAATGCAGACATTCAAGAAACTGCCGACCATGGTGCCGAAAACGAATACCGCCGCCGTCCAAAAGTGAAATGGAACAATCCGCCACACCGCTGGATCGAAGATGTTCAGAAGAATTTGCTTCAAGAATATGTCCTTATTTTTCCGGTCCGTAAACTGCGGTGCGAAGGGCTTGTTTCATTTTGGCGAGAGGCGCCTGCTGGCCCGACCAGATCTCGAACGCTTTCGCACCCTGGTAAAGCAGCATTCCAAGCCCGTTGGAAACTTCGCAACCGCTTTTTTTCGCGAGCTCCAGAAACGGGGTTTTGGCCGGTCGATAAATCATGTCGTAAACCTTGCGCGCCTTCGACAGCGAAAAGCACTTTTCATCCAGTGGCAGGGGATCGTCCGCGCTCAGTCCCAGCGAGGTGGCGTTGACCACGATATCCACGTTTCCCCAAGGATAACCGACTTCTGCTTCCACCAAGGGAAAACGATTGCGTATTTCATTTTGAAGTTCCGTTGCTTTCCGGACCGTTCGGTTGATGAGAAAGATGCTGCGGGCACCTTCCGCTGCGAATCGCAGCGCCGCAACCCTTCCCGCGCCACCGGCTCCCAGTAACAAAATGCGGGCTCCCTTAACGGTGATGCTAAGATCCTCCTGGATCGCTTGAACGATGGCATCAGCGTCTGTGTTGTAACCTTTGGCACGAATTTTCCGGATCTGGACCGGGTCAACTTTGTAAACTGGCTGCCACTGCTCATCGTAGCCTTGAGCTTCAAACAGCACCGTGTTCACCGCCCCCCATGTGCGTGCACCGGCGTCGAGGATGTCCATCATGTCCAGGGCCAGTAGTTTATGCGGCACCGTCAGGTTGAGCCCGACGAATTTCATCGCCTTCGCGCCTTCGATCGCTTCTTTGAGCTGTTTTGGATCGACATCGAAAGCCAGGTATTTCCAGTCGAGTCCGGCATGTTCAATCGCCGCGTTTTGCATCGGAGGCGAGGCCGAGTGTTGGATGGGGCGTCCAAAAACCGCGCAGAAGCGGGTCGCAGCGAGAATGGGCCTTTCTGGCTTGGAAATCACCCGCGCATGCTATGCAGGAGTAAACCATCAGCCAAATGGTTTTTAATAGGATGCCAAGCGGACAGGCTCGTCATGAAATCTAATCGCTTTTGAGCAGCAATGGCTTTTCGCTGATGTCGCCAGGCGCTTGGGGGGAAGGCATGACCGGCAAGGGTACCAGTTTCCAACCTTCGAGTCCGAGTCCGATATCTCGTTCCACAAATTCCCAAAGCACCACTTTTTTGTTCTTCAGAAATGCAGGGCGCCCGTTGAGCTCCCGCCTTACCAGCGTGGAACCTCCACCGTCGTTGACCAGAGAGATCAAGGGCTGTTTGAGTTCCCTGGCCAGGTGGGCGACAAAGCCAGCCGAACCCGGTTCGTCCTGTTGAAAGACGCGCGAGAAGCTGTCGCCCAGCAGAAGAATTTCAGCTCCCGCTTCATCTTTGTAGAGCTCCCCGCTCTTGCTGTTGACGACCTGGACGCATGGCACAGACTCAGGAGTCATACGGCTTTCCAGGGGCGGCATCCGCAGCATTCGCAAAATGTCGCCCAGGCGCTTCGCAGGTGCCGTCCGCTCGTTGTAATCCACCAGGCCGGGTTTGATCCAACCCAGTTCGAATAGCCGGTTCGCGACCGTCCGGGCCGCGAGGTCAACGCCTGCCGGTGACCAATGAGTGTCCTGGGCCAGGTAGAGCGGAGCTCGTGAGACGGAATCGTTTTGCAGCCGCGCCGCGCCAAACTCCTTGAACAAGTCGATGACTTCGACGTTGACTCCGCGAAGTTTTTCCAGCAGGTCCTGGGTGCGCGGAGCGAGGACGCCGGTCTGGCCCCCCGCTCTCGAGGTCAACCGGTCAGGATAAACACTTTCCTTGTTCGGTACGGGGATGATCAACAACCGGATTCCCCGTGCTGCGAGCTGATCGCGAAAATCGACAATGGCAGCGAACGGATTGTTCGTGGTGTTGACCTTCGCCTCACGATCAAAACGGGCCAACATGTAATCCAGCCCCGGTTTGTAGAAATACCATCCATCCCGCCCGATGACCGCCTTTTCTCCGCCGTCCTTCAGCCACTTAAAACGGGCATACTGAATCCATGGCCTGCTCGAGGTGGCGGCCCAACTGGCTGTTTCCAGGTTCCGCTCGTAGGTCCGCAAGTTTGTGGCCGTGGGTGTCTGGCTGAACACTTCGAAAGCCCGGATCCCATCCTCGCCGCGAATTTCGATCAAAATTTGGATCAAAGGGACGGCGGCCATGATGGAGAGAAACATCAGGATTAAAACCCATCGTGGATCGCGGAAACGTTTCATGGTGGCTCAGAACTGAAAATAGAGGAACGGGTTTGAAGCCTGGGAGAACATTGAAAGGAGCACGAAAATGAACAGCGGCACAACCAGGGCCGCCCTCCTCCAGGTTACCGGCGACTGGGCCCAGTCATGGGCCTGCAAAGGTTGAAATACCAGGAGGGCGCAAACTGCCAGGACAATGAGGTGGTACGGAGTGTAAATTGTGGCGGCAAGCAATGATGACACGTTGCCCGGTTGGCTCAATCCGAACATTGCCCGGAAGTAATCGGACGCCGCCGTCAGATTGTCGGCCCGGAATAAAACCCATGAAAAGAGCATCAGGATGAAGGTTATGCCGATCCTCCCGGGTCTTGGCAGCGACTGATAAAAACTGCTTTTCCCGTTCCATCTCTCCAAGGCCAGAAACAGACCGTGAAACGCTCCCCACAAGACAAAATTCCACTTCGCTCCGTGCCAGAAACCTCCCAGAACCATCACCACCACCAGGTTGAAATACGTGCGTCGTTCTCCTTTGCGATTGCCGCCCAGGGCAAAATAAAGGTAATCCCGAAGCACCGTTGACAATGAAATGTGCCATCGCCTCCAGATTTCGGTGATGCTTTCCGAGCGATAAGGGGCGTCGAAATTCTTCAAGAATTCAAATCCCATCATCCGGGCCAGGCCCACGGCCATATCCGAGTAACCGCAAAAATCAAAATAGATCTGGAAGGCGTATGCCAGTGCGCCGATCCAGGCGTCCAGCGCCCATGGACTGGACGCGTTGAACACGGCGTCCGCGACCTGCCCGCATGGATTGGCCAGCAATATTTTCTTGGCAAACCCGACGACAAATATGGTGACGCCCGAAGAAAACCGGGAGACCGTGTGGTCACGTTTCTGCAATTGGTCGGCCAGGGTTTTGTAGCGGATGATCGGCCCCGCCACCAGGTTCGGGAAAAGCGCCACAAACGCTGAGAATCCAGAAAACGATTTCGCAGGTGTGGCGTCTCCGCGATACAAGTCCAGGATGTAGGTTAGCGAGTGAAAGATGTAGAAGGAGATGCCGATCGGCAGCACCACCTGGAGCACGCGAAACTGTTGGGCCCCGACCGCCGCGAGGATTTCGTTCATGGTCTCGGCTGCGAACATGTAATACTTGAAAAATGCCAGGAAGCTCAGATTTGTCACGACGCAGGCGAGCACCGCGAGTTTTTGTTGCATCCGGGTGGCACCCGGTCGGGAGATGACCTTTCCCCAGATGAAATCCAGGATAGTTGTGAACAGCATGAGGCTGGCGAACCACGGCTCCCACCATCCATAAAAGAGATAACTTGCCAGGGTGATCCAGACGTTGCGCCATTGATTGGGAAGATTGTAATAGACCAGCAAAAACAGCGGCAAAAAATAGAAGAGGAAGACGTGCGTGGTGAAAACCATGATCCTGTTGGGCTCAAGCATTGGCGGATGACGGAAGTAGTTTCAAGTTGAATTTGCGAATGGCCCATTTGCAGCATTTGCAGGAGGCGATTGAAAGCGGGTGAGATGGACGGGAACGGAAACATTCCCGTGTACGGAGTTCCGCCTTCAGGCGGCAAAGCTTATACCAGCCACTCGACCTATTACTTTAGATGCTTTTATCCATTCCAATTCCGCCAGCTAAAGCTGGGACTCCCAACCTCAGCTCACCCGACTTTAACCGCACCCCCATTTGCCGGAGGCGGCACTGCGCTCCAAGCGGAAGCCGTAGGCAGTCTCTTCACAACCGCCTTTACGGGCGATTGAAAAAAAGGGAAACGCCACTTGCTGCTTGTGTCTTTACCTTGATGACGCTTTAAAGTCTTTCATGCGACACACACATCTGGTCAGGACGGCCGCTTTGTGCCTTCTATTATCAACCCTTTTGGGACCGGTGGCATGCACCGGACCAGGGCTCCATTCCGCAGGCGACAGCTCCACCTCGGAAGGGGACGGCACCTTTACGGTCGGACCCGAATACAAAATCCAGGCTGATCTCACTGACAAAGGGAATCCAAAGGGTAAAAAGTTCGAGTTCACCATGCGTTTGGCGGACAGTAAAATTTTCCGGGGCAACGATTCCACGCTCGAACCGTTGAAAAAAGCTGTGCGTAAAGAACGAAAGATTTTTGTTTATGTGCCCGCCACCTACAAGGA
>Ga0163152_10005300_pt1 | contig 15237 bp, 13 predicted proteins | sample OliLakLV19MP8IB2_FD_148635 | JGI IMG/M metagenome (GOLD analysis project Ga0163152, IMG submission 148635) | Freshwater microbial mat bacterial communities from Lake Vanda, McMurdo Dry Valleys, Antarctica - Oligotrophic Lake LV.19.MP8.IB-2 | ecosystem: Environmental > Aquatic > Freshwater >... | reverse complement strand
CAGTTGCCGCAAAGCCAATACATCAGGATGCCTGGTACCGTAACTTCTGCAAACTTTCGTCGCCCTTCGTGGAGTTATTCGCCCAGCTTTTACAATGTAATTGGCGCGGGAACTGGCTTGGCTAGTATGCTGATTCTGATGGATCAAATGCAAGGGTTTGCTAGTGATTCCAGATTTGATAACAACAGCCAGCCTGATTACTCAGCAGATATAAACAGCCAAGGCAGTCTCTGGGGCTCATACGATAACAATGGAGTAAACAGTTCCGGTAGCGTAGACGGTGGCGGATCATGGGATGATTCTAGCCGTGGTGGCAGCGATTCCGGCAGTGGCGGTGATTCCACCAGTGGTGGCAGTGATGGCGGAGGCAGTTGGTAGGGGGCGCTCCTAAGACGAGTGCCAGAAGTTGCCCATCCGCTGTCCGATCCGGAAACCTTGAATCAGGTTTGTGCGAGTGAGTTGATAAAGTTCGTTCAGGGCACCAGAATCGGTAATACCATATTTGCTGGCAATGGCATTTACCTGCTGGATTGCCACAGCAGAGAAATAGATGAAGACTTCATCTCGGACCTCGCCTGACCCTTGATTGGGTAGGCGCATGACTGCTTTGCCGAAGTCATTGTTTACGGCTTCCACAATCTGTTTGTCGAGCAATTCGTCGAAAAAGCTATCGGCCTTGGATCCCATTTATGAGCCTCGTTTCACAGAGCTTTGCTGAATTACGCATTGTTCAGAAGATCCAATGTTCTTCGAACTTCTTTAATATCTTGCCACATCAGCCATTTTGGGCTTCCTACCTCACGCGAAGGATTTCGCAAAAGATATGAGGGATGAAATACCGGCATTACTCTAGCATCGTTCTTGATATCGAACCATTTGCCGCGAATGCGACTGATAGGATCTTTAACGTTTAGCAAATGCTGAACTGCTGTGGCTCCTGCAAGCAATATCAACTTAGGTTTGACAAATTGAATCTGCGCTTCTAGATATGGTCGACAGGCGGTAGCTTCTTCCTTACTTGGAACCCGGTTTTCTGGCGGGCGGCATTTGACTACAGTGCAGATGTAAGTTTCAGTTAGTCTGTCGATTCTGCCAGATTCGAGAATCTTGTTGAGCAGCTGACCGGCGCGCCCGACGAAGGGAATGCCGGTCTGATCCTCCTTTTGTCCCGGGCCTTCGCCGATAATCATCAGTTTTGCTTTCGGGTTTCCATCAGCGAACACAACATGTGTCCTTGTGCTGCACAATCCGCACTTTGCACAATTGAGCGCTGTGTTCTGCACGTCATCGAGCGAAGTGTACGAATCGATAACTAATTGCCGTGGCATAGATGGTTGCCCCTCGATATAGCGGGCATCTTAACAGTCCCGCCTAAGCTGCGCGAGAGCCGCCTTTGTATATGCGTGCGCTATCGATAAGCTATGGAGCAACTATCTTCGAATCGCCCTGATTCTTTGACGGCGCTAGCTGCACCACATTTGATACCGATAGAAATGGGTTGCTTTCATCGGTACGCTTTGGCATTTCGCTGCCCTGGACTACTTCCAGCGGCAGTCCAAAGACGCTGCTGGGTGGGACTAACACCGAATCAGCTTTGCCAAGGCAAATTGCCGCAGTTTGGGCAAAAGCTGAGGCACTGCCGGTGGTGAAGAAGGTGCTGTTGTGGTGGCACTGCAGTTCCGCCACTTGATCTGCCGGCATATCTGTTGGCAAATTTAATCCAAGATCTACTGCAATCTGGCGAATCAGCAATTCGGCAGGATCTATCAGAGCTACTGACGCTGGAAGGAGATCGCGAAGCGCTTTTCGCAAGAAGGGGAAGTGGGTGCAGCCAAGAATGATTGCTTCAACCTCATTTTCTTCCATCCTGCTTGTATATTCGATCAATATAGATTTTGCGCGGTCGCTATACAGGTCGCCGGACTCTACTAATGGCACCAGCTTTGGGCAGCCCACTTCTGTTACCTGGACGTCCGGCGCATGATACCCAATGTGACGTGAAAACGCGCGGCTATTGGCTGTGCCTTGGGTGGCCAACACGCCGACCCGGCGAAAGTTTTGGGCCACATATCTGGCGGCCGGAGAAATGATGTCATGAACAGGAATAGGCGAGACTTTGCGCGCGTGATCTAAGCTGACGGCGGCGCTTGTATTGCAGGCCATCACAACGTGATCGACGTCTTTATTGGCCAGAAAGGCGATTATTTGAGTGACAAACTGCTGGATTTCCTTGGCTGGGCGATTCCCGTAGGGACAACGAGCCGTGTCACCGACGTAGACGAATTCGAACTGCCGCTCCGGGCATACCGAAGCTAGCTGATGAAGTCGGCGAAACACCGACAAACCGCCGACACCTGAGTCGAACAAGCCAAACCTTATAGGTCTGTTGTATTCCGCCGGTGTCAAATCACTAACTCCTTGTGGTCGCCAGGCGATGCTTTTTGAATTTTACCGGGTGCTTGTAAGAATTCGTCTTACGTTTGTCGGCTGTCTGTCGAGCAGCTAGAGCCCGACTGCTGCGTGCTTGCGGTCGTTTTTCGACCCAATTCTTCGGCTGCGGCGAATGCAAATTTTGGGTAAAAGATTGCGTTGCGGTTGACGGGGACGTAGTTGAGATTGTTCCAGAAGCAGATTCTGAGCCAGCGGGAGGCGATTGTCGAGCCACTGGATGTGACTGTACTTTCTCGGAAAGGAAGAGCATGACACCGTCAGCTAGAGCTGTTGCGACCTGCTTCTGGTAATCAGATGAGTTTAATTTGTCCCGCTCGTCCTTATTAGATATAAATCCAACCTCTGCAAGGATCGCCGGAACTGGAGTGTGATTGATGACATAAAAACGCGCTTTACGAACCGAGCGGTCAGGGGCGCCCAGTCCGTTGACCAGAGAGCCGTGTATTAAGTTGGCTAAATCCTTACTCTGTTCATTCTGATAATAGGTCTCGATTCCGGTTGTCTTGACGTTGGTTTCCAGTGAGTTTATATGAACGCTGACAAAGGCGTCCGGTTGCATCGAGTTGGTGAACTTAACGCGCTCTTCTAAAGAGACGTAACTGTCATCCGCGCGCGTTAAACGAACCTTCAATCCGCTGGCTTCCAACTGTTTTCTCAGTTTTTCCACGATCGCAAGTGTGAGTTCCTTTTCTCGGACATCGCCGCGCTGGGCGCCTGGGTCGGAGCCGCCGTGACCGGCGTCCAGCACAACCAGCGTGTCTTTTGGCACAGACTGGCGCAACTGAGCGATTCCTGGCTGTTGGAGCGTTATTTGTAGCAGCTGGCATTTGTCGTCGAGCAGCTCTGTCGCCCCGACTTGTTCGCCTGTAAGGTCGATAACCACGCGAGTGATGTTTGGAGAACCGTCTGGGCTGCCGATGCGAAGGCCGCGCGCCCACGGGTTTAAAGGAAGATCCGGCAGTTCTGTACTGGTTGCGCCTGGCAATCCGTCCAGGTCGATTACTAGCCGGTCAGGCTCTCGCAATCTAAAAGAGCGATAACTGAACTTTCTTGAACCAGCCAATTGCAAGCTGAGCGGGTCAGCGCCTTGATACGTGATTGTGAGACAGTTCTCTAATTCAGCTGATTCCGCCGCGGGTATGGTTTTCGCGCAGACCGGCGGAAGGGGTGGACCGTAGACGTCCTGGGCAAGAGTCTTTACTGGCGGCTTGGTGGGCGGCTTGGCTTTGGCCGGTACTGGCCTGCTCACGCCGTCGTTTACCGTGGGCTCTTCGCGGGTCTCCAGCAGTTGCTGTTCAGGCGATTCCCCGAACAGCTTCTTGAACATCTTCTTGATGCCCCTCGGGGGAGCGGGGCGAACCTCTTCCAGGGAGGTGTAAGTCACGTCCGAAGGTGAATCTTCGACAATTGGACCGCGCAATGTTGCAGCATCGTTGGCAGTCAACCGAGGTGCGGGCTTGGATGGTGCAACTGGCGGAGCCTGATCTAATGAGCGCGCTATTTGAGGAGCTGTTCGCGGCGCCACTTGCAATCGGTCATAAGCGCGTGCCGAGCCGACAGCATCCGGTAATTTGATGGTCAACGCCCCTGGATTAGAGCGAATTTCCACTTTCCCGAAGGCGTCCTTCTTATCGGCGAGCATTGAAATTCGAAGAATCGGCGGAAAGGATTGAAGCTGGCCGATTCGGACTTGCTTTATTGAGGATTGATCAAATGTGAGAACTGTTTGATCTGGAAGTAGTGATGCTCCGGCGAAGTCCACCGTCATCAATACGCGCCCATCTGGAGCAGGCAAGTAGCGGATCGTTGGATATGGCAACTGCCCTAACTTTTGTGTGTTCAGTAACACAAAGTTACCGGCGGTATCAGGCGTGACTGATACCACTCGTATATGCTGCGATGACGAAATACGCTTGCTTTCTAAATTCGCAGCATAGCTAGCAGATTGGCATGGTATGGCGAGGGTAAGCAAAATGCCTATCCATCTCAGTTCCCGCCACATGAGGCCACCTTAACTTTCTAGGTCGGCGATATTCTAACACGCGCAGTGCGCGATTCGGCACTTTTTTGACGATCTCTTGAAATCGAGTGCCACCATGGGTGAGGCGCATTTAAATCCCCGCATATTCAATTATTGTGGCGATCTGATAACCTTAGTTCGCAATCTTCAAGCATATCGCGCAACCGGCGCAGCATTGCCTATGCCCTGGGTCCGTTTGACCTCGCGGCATGATCTTTTCGTGCTTGAGATCGAAGGTTATGTGGGAGCTAAGTGCCCCATGTTGCAAGCGCGTAATTCAAATATCAATGAAATAGAGGGAGTTGGAAATGCAAAGCTTGGGTTCTGTCGAAATGCAAGCCCTGTATGGGTCGATTGCTTGTGCAGTCGTAGCGCTCATATACGGGGGCGGCGCAGGCGGTTGGGTACTCAAGCTCCCTGCCGGAAATGATCGCATGCAAGAAATCGCGCGCGCGATTCAAGAAGGCGCTAACGCATATATGAGCCGCCAATATAAGACGATTGCCATGGTTGGCGTTGTTCTATTTGGCATCATCTTCGTCTCACTTGGTCAAATGTACGCATACGGATTCGCCGTCGGAGCTTTGCTTAGCTCGCTGGCCGGATTCGTCGGAATGTACGTTTCGGTTCGCGCGAACGTGCGCACTGCAGAAGCTGCTAGGAGTGGTTTGGATAAGGCTCTTAGCGTGGCATTCCTGGGCGGCTCGGTAACCGGGCTTTTAGTAGTTGGATTGGCATTGCTTGGAGTGGCTGGATTCTATGCCGCAACTCGTGACGTAAACGCCTTGGTAGGACTGGGATTCGGTGCCAGCTTGATTTCAGTTTTCGCCCGTCTTGGTGGTGGCATCTATACGAAAGCCGCTGACGTTGGAGCTGACTTGGTCGGTAAGGTAGAAGCAGGAATTCCTGAAGACGATCCGCGCAACCCAGCTGTTATTGCTGATAACGTCGGCGACAACGTGGGCGATTGCGCCGGAATGGCCGCTGACCTTTTCGAGACCTACGCTGTTACTGCTATTGCAACGATGCTGTTGGCCTCAATTCAGTTTGCAGATCAAATTTCCGGTGGCAATCAGAACGTTTTACTATTCCCGCTGGCTCTGGGCGGCGTATCTATCATTGCCAGCGTTATCGGTAGTTTCTTTGTCAAGCTCGACAAAAGCCGCAATATCATGGGCGCCCTATACAAAGGTCTTGCTGCTTCCGGCGTCATTGCCGCGATTCTCTTCTACTTCGTTACCGAGGCCATGATGCAGAATCTCCCGCTGGCTCCGATGCAATACTGGTGGGCTTCAATTGTCGGTTTGCTTGTGACTGCCGGCATTGTAATGATTACTGAGTACTACACTTCGACTGCCTATGCTCCTGTGCGTAGTATTGCCAGCGCCTCTCAGACTGGTCATGCGACCAACATCATCGCTGGACTTGCTGTCTCCATGCAATCGACTGCCGCGCCAGTGATGGTTATCATCGCCGGTATTCTCGGTTCATTCTTGATCGCTGGAATCTTTGGTGTTGCGCTTGCTGCCATGGCGATGTTGAGCATGGCCGGAATCATTGTCGCTATCGACTCTTACGGACCGATCACTGACAACGCCGGTGGTATCGCGGAAATGTCCGAAATGCCTGCCGAAGTTCGCGCCATTACAGATCCTCTTGATGCCGTAGGTAATACCACCAAGGCCGTCACGAAGGGTTATGCAATCGGTTCTGCAGGCTTAGCTGCTGTCGTGCTTTTCAGCTCTTATACGCAAGAGCTGTCTGCCCATGCCAAGCATGCTGGTGTTGATCCAGCTTTAATCCGCTTCGACCTTGCCGATCCGTTTGTAATTTCCGGACTCTTCCTTGGCGGGATGATTCCTTACCTCTTCGGCGCTCTGGCGATGGAGGCGGTTGGTTACGCCGGTGGTCTGGTTGTTGAAGAAGTTCGTCGCCAATTCAAAGCTTTCCCAGGCATCATGGACGGTACGCAAAAGCCGGAATACGGTACCTGCGTCGACATCGTGACTAAAGCAGCGATCCAAAAGATGATTGTTCCGGCATTGATTCCGGTACTGACGCCGGTTGTAATCGTTGCTCTAGGTTACTTCTGGTTGAACAAAGTAGTGCCGTTCGCTGCAGCGAAGATGCTGGGCGGTGTGCTGGTCGGAAGTATCGTTACCGGGATATTTGTTGCAATTTCGATGACGTCCGGTGGTGGTGCTTGGGATAATGCCAAGAAGTATATTGAAGAAGGTAACTTTGGTGGCAAGGGTTCGGAAGCTCACAAGGCTGCCGTTACCGGCGATACCGTGGGTGATCCTTATAAGGACACTGCCGGTCCAGCAATCAACCCGATGATCAAGATATTGAACATCGTCGCGTTGCTTCTGGTGGCATATTTGGTGTAGGCACATGCAGATCCGAGTCGCCAACAGGCAGGACGAGCCGATCATACGTACCATAGTCAACCAGGTGAATACTGAGCTTGGTGCTGGGGACATCGATCTGAAAGGAAGCGACTCTGATTTAAACAATATCGAATCACACTATTTCTGGCACGATGGCATCTTCGTCGTTGCTGAAGATAATGGTTTGGTGGTAGGACTTGGCGGGGCGCGCCGGGGCGAGAGCGACAAGCAACTCGAACTGGTGCGCCTCGTTGTCATTCCTTCTCGTCGCAACAAAGGCACCGCGGTGCAGTTGCTGGAGACAATTGCATTCTTTGGTCAAAACCTGGAATACGACGTAGTCATTTACTATCCGAAAAAATTCGGAACCACGCAGATGGAGCCTTTCTTTGGCTTTACCGTTGAGGGCATGGCCTGGAAACTGGCGCTCAAGCGCCGATCGGTTTGTTCATAAAGTAAGGGCGTCGCGATGCGACGCCCTTACCTTATCCTTTCATTATCAGCAGATTGCCTGATTCATAGTGTTTCAGTCCGTAGTTAAAGACTAAGGCTGCTACGGCTGTCAAAGCTATGCTCCCAGCCAACGAGAGCGCAGCAACTCCGAGGGACATCTCTTTGAGCGCCTCGATCGGAAGGTAGCTGACGAACGCCGCCGGAATTAAGGTATAAAGCAAGAATCTGATCGGCCCGTCGAACAGTCCGGCCGGATAGGTGCTGAAGGTTACCAGGGCAAATCGCAGGTGCTCAGCCAGCGATTGGGCATTGCCGAGGAAGAAGCCGAGACTGCCAACAAGGATGTTGAATCCGATGAACAGGAAGGCAACTGAAACAGTCAGGGCCGAGAACAGCAAAAAATGCTGCAAATCCGGGTGCACGAATGCGATGTAAATTGCATAGCCGAACAATGTATCGCCGAACGCACTGGCATTCATCTTTCCCAGCACGATGTGGGGAAGCAATCTGCGTGGGTAGAGAAGCCAGGCATCCAGGTCACCCCGTGCAATGAGGGCGGCAAGTTGCGCAGCATTTCCACACAGCGTATCGGCGATCCCAATGCCCGCCGCTGCAATTGCCCACATGGTTATGACCTCGGTTGCGCCCCAGCCGTGCATGACTGGAAAGCGCTCGAAGAACTGTGTCCAGAAAAGCACCCATACGCAGTCGTTGAGAATCATGGCCAGTATCTGAGAGATGAAGGCGGCTCTATACTCAAGGTGCGTTTTGAAGTTGAAGCGCAGGTACGTTAGCGCCAACCCCAGGTAGTTCCAAACTTTGGCCAACATACTAGCCTCCATTTGCGGAAATTCTCCGCAATGCAATGTTGTATACCGCAGTCACCACCACTGCGAAGACTGCAATCCAGATGAATTGATTTAGCAGCAATTGCACGCACTCAGCTTGATTTGGATGGACGAACATACGAGCTGGTCCATACACTACGCTTGCAAACGGCAGCATGTGCAGCGGTCCCTGCAGCCATTCCGGGAAGAGCGGCAGTGGCAGTAGCATGCCCCCCAGAATCATTGTCAATCTTGAATAGATCAACATGGGCCCCGACGTATCTTCGATCCAAAATGCGCCCAGACCCACCAGGAAGTATCCTAAGAAGTCCAGAATGAACGCCAGAGGCAATGTTATTGCAAAGAGCAGCGAGTGCCAGTGCCAATTGGGAGCCGGACCCACAAGAACCAAGGCAATCGAGGCTGCCGCACCAAATGTGATGACAAAGCGAACAGACCGTTCACCCATGGTGGAAAACAATCTGTAGAGCGGATACGACAGCGGCCGCACCAATTGCACCGCTAAGGCACCGGTTCGCACATCCTCATCGACGAGTTGCGTGACCCGTGGGCCGGACATGATGATCGACTCTGTCAAAACCAGGTACCAGAGCATTTCCGGCAGTGTTAGCCCGCCGAGCTGTTGGACACCGGAATGCTCGTACGTAACTTTCCACAACCTCATAAAGATGTAGAGGATAATTGCCAGGAAGACCAGTCGGCTACCGACCTCACCAACGTAAGCGAGGTTAGATTTTGCCGAAATGCTCGCAACGGCCCAATACTTTTTCAAATTGTTCATGTCACTGCAACCTCTGAACCCTGCCCTTGTATTGCAGGCTCTTTGTGTTGTGAGTAGATGTGAGCGATTACCTTCTCCAGTGGCGGATCTTCGATGGTCAGATCGGCAACTGCGCCCCATGACAAAACCTGGGTGATCACTGCTTCAATTGACACCACGGATGTGTCGACTTCCAGCTTTAATTTGTAGCCATCGCGCAACAGCTCAACAACGCCGCGTATCGGCACTGAATGTGGTGCTTCGTGGAAGTCGACAGTTAGGACCTTCGTGCCCAAGAAGTCGGTACGCACGTTCTTAACGCTATCGTCAAGAACGATTGTTCCCTCGTTGATTACGATTACTCGTTCCGCTACGTGTTCGATGTCGCCGGCATCATGGCTGGTCAAAAACACTGTCAGACCTTCTTCTCGATTCCATTGACGGATCAGATCACGAAGTTGTTGACGGGCATTTACGTCCAGCCCAATTGTTGGCTCGTCTAAAAACAGCAATTTCGGCTTATGCAATAAACTTGCTGCTACTTCTGCCTTCATCCGTTGTCCAAGAGACAACTTTCGCACTGGCGTATCGATAAAGGAACCGATGCCGAATCGCTCCACAAGCATGTCTCGCCGTGCCTTGTATTCCTTACGATCCAAGTTATAGATGCGCGAAAGTAACTCGAATGTGTCGTTTGGCGGCAAGTGGTACCACAGTTGCGAACGTTGACCGAATACTGCGCCCACGTCGTAGGCCAGTTTCGAGCGTTGCTCCCAGGGCACCAACCCCAAAACGCTGGCACTACCACTGGTCGGTCGCAGAATGCCGGTGAGCATCTTGATCGTTGTAGATTTGCCTGCGCCATTCGGTCCGATGAACGCAACTGATTGCCCGGCCGGGACTGAGAAGTTGACTTCGCTGACCGAGACAATTTCAGTCTTGACCGTGCGGAGCCAACCAGCGTGGCGTACGCTTTCGAAAACCTTCTTTAGGCTAGACACCCTTATAGCATCATTCATTTCAACACCCACTAACGACAAGAAAGCCCCCCTTCTATCTCTGGGAGGCAACTGGTACGCTTATTGACTAATCGTTTTATCCGATATGTTCGCGCGCACAAAGCAGCCATCCCGTCGGGGCGACGAGAATGTAGGTTGGCTGCATGTATTCATGAGTAAACATGATTCCATTATTCATGAACAGAAAGCTAAGTCAACAGAATTCTTTCGCCTGATTGACTCATCGTTACCCAAGGTCATCTTGCCTTTAGGAACGAAGTCATCTTCAACAAACGCAGGCTTATGTGCAATCAAATATGACGATGCACCTAGAGTGGAACTCACTTGATGATGCATCGTCACATTTACCTCGCAAATTAGCCACGCCGCCGCAATTTTTGGCAAGGGCGAGCATTTGCTTACAGAAAGTATTTTGCACCTCATAAGCATCCAGGGCAACGCAATGCGGGACTAAGTGAGTCAAAAACCAAGACGCAGGAGTAATGCACCCATGCCTGACACCAGTCGGAGGCGCAAGCACATGAATAGTGAAGATCACGATGAGTCTTCTGAAATGCGCACTGTTAAGGTACACGATCATATTTGTGCTCTGTACGCAACGGACGAACAACTAAAAGACCAGTTCGTGCCTTATTTGCAAACTGGATTGTTATTAGGAGAGCGGTGCATTTATTTTGCCGATGTAAACACTTCCGAATTTGTGTTAGATGCAATGGAAGCTAATGGCTTTGATCTCGTGCCTTATGTGAATAGAAGAGCCTTTCTGGTGATTAAGACTCAAGATGCGCATTTGCAAGGTGGCTACTTTACCGAAGACAAGATGGCGTTATATTGGCAAGCCGCATTGGATGACGCGAAGAAGGAGCGATTTACTGCGCTCCGGAGCGCAGTTGAGATGACTTGGGCACTATCGGGCGCTCCGGGCAGTGAGACTCTAGGATCTTTTGAGTTCAATCTCAATCAATTGGTTGCGCTGGAGGATTTATCAATTCTTTGTCAATATGATCGCAGGAGGTTCTTGCCGGAGGAAATCAAAAGGCTCTTGTATGCGCATCCGTTGATTTCTTCTAACGAGTCTTTGCTCGTCAATCCGTCAACTATCAATCCCGACAGGTTTGTACAAAATCCGTCAGATGCAGATTTGAGAGCAATCCTGGAAAATCTGGAGTTGATCAAGCGTTTACGCGAGACACTAGATGCGAAGGACCGCGCAGAAAAACTCACCAGGGAGAAGAGTGAATTTGTGGCCAATATGAGCCATGAAATACGCACGCCGATGAATGCCGTGATTGGTATGAGTGAGCTACTTAGTAGTACCAATCTCGATCCGCATCAGGCCGATTTGGTCAGCACGATTCAGAGCTCTGCCGAGGCGCTGCTCTGCGTCGTAAGCGACATTCTCGATTTTTCCAAAATCGAGGTCGGGAAACTGGAGCTTGAGAAAATGGATTTCGATCTACTTAGTCTGGTCGAAAACAGCACAGAGCTGCTGGCTGATACTGCGCGAAAGAAAAAGGTAACTCTAATGTCTTTCGTGGCACCGAACATTCCGGCGACAGTTCACGGCGACCAGGCAAGATTGCGCCAGATTCTACTTAATCTGCTCAGTAACGCCACCAAATTTACTGCTGAAGGGGAAGTCCTTGTTCAGGTCACCGCTGATGCCCCGAAAGACAAGCGCATGATGGTTCATATAGCTGTGAGCGATACAGGCATCGGCATGAGCAAGGAGATTGTACACGCGCTATTTAACCCATTTTGTCAGGGGGACAAAACCATATCGCGCAAATTTGGTGGCACAGGACTAGGACTGGCTATCTCGAGAAGACTCGTTGAGTTAATGGGCGGCACAATAACGGTCGAGAGCAAAGAAAACCATGGGTCTGTGTTTTGCGTCAGCGTCGAGCTAGGCGTACCGAAACAGTCTGGGGCAAGGTCACGCCTGTTGGGAAAAATCGCCGGTAAACGCCTGCTGCTAATTTGCGCCCAACCTGGAGTTGAGCAGATCGTTCGGTCCTACACTACAGCTTGGGGTATGGATTGCGAGTCAGCCTCCGCGGAACACGCCCCGGATATCATCTCCGATGCACTTGAAAGTGGACACCCTTATCACGCGATTATTGTCGATTACGATAGACCCGAGATCGTTCGCCAGCTCGCTGAAGCCATCACTCCACGGTGCCAACAAGATGGCACCAAATTGATCTTCACTGGCGCACCGGACCAAGCTGATCTCAGAAAACCATTCTGGCTCACAGGCGTCTCTGCGTTTTTGAGTAAGCCATTGCGACGGTCCCGGCTTTTCGATTGCCTCGCTGAAGGACTAAATTCCAAACATAGCGGTGATGATGCCAGCAAAAAAGTGTTGCAGACCGCAGCGCAAAAATCTAAAAACGTGCAGTATGAAGACGAACGTATACTGGTGGTAGACGATCATCCCACCAATGCAAGACTGGCTTTCTTACAACTAGACAAACTTGGTTACCATGCGGACTGCGTATCCAATGGACGGCAGGCTCTGCAAGCTGTTGCCAGTCGCGCTTACAGTCTGATTTTAATGGATTGCCAGATGCCGGAAATGGATGGCTTTGAATCGACCCAAGCAATCCGCAAACTCGAAGAAACAACAGGTAAACGTGTCCCGATTATTGCCATGACTGCAGATTCATCAAGTGATGGGCGCGACCATTGCCTTGCTATCGGCATGAGCGATTACATAACAAAACCCGTTGCATTCAAAAAATTGTCTGCGGTGTTGGAAAAATGGCTTCCACACAAGAAGTCAAAAACAATATTGTCACCGTTGGCAAAAGCAGAGTCCGACTCAATGCAATCGCCGCCATATCACTGAACGCATCGGCTCAAACGTCAATCTGTTAGCAGTCGACAACCTAGAAACGCAGCAATAAATGCTCGTTTCCAGCTAAATGCGGCTACCGGCTACCAATTTATATGGTTTCCTCACTGTGTGCTGGGCTTAGTTTCGCGAATAATTCCGTTATTGAAAGACTCAAATTACAGGAGACCTTGGATGCAGGGATTGGATTTACTAGGCGTACATAAGAAGGTCCGACAGCTACGATCACACAAACGGCTCTTTCAATTGTGGAATGCCGTTCGGCGCTTACACGATCGCGGAAACATTAATGGGCACGAGCTAGACGAAATTCAAACCGTGATCTGCTCGCAGCTGGGCAACATCGAATCAGGCAATAACCAACGAACGTCCGAAAAAGCTGCGTAAAAGCGGTTCACTCACTTCAACTGACATTCGGTCCAATCGTTATTTTGTCCCGGTAGGACGATTTGAAATGGCATGGCAGCATAAGATGCTGCCATGCCATTTGCCATGGTCGGCCGAAGGTTAAACCGTCATGTAAAGAGCTGCTGCTCCTGATCATAGGCTGTAAGATTCTTACTGATACTCATTTAATGAGTTATAGACATTGAGGACGTTATGCAACCCAAGAATCGCTCGATCATCGCTTTGGCTTCATCTTCAATGGTGGCACTGGGCTTGGTATCTGTAGTCTTGCAAGCTATTCCACTTCCGGTGCAGGCAGCATGCTGCTACTTTGCAGCTAAGGACAAGGACGTCAATCAACCTGGTCAAAAGGCGTTCATCACCTGGGATCCTCAGCGGGAAGCTGAGTCATTTACCGTTCAACCAAAATTCGAAGGCAACGCTGTCGATTTCGGTATGGTAATTCCTACGCCATCCAGACCTAAGTTGGATGAGATGCCGCGCGACTTCTTCAAAGATTTGGCTATCTATACGATCCTGATGCCGCTGCCGGTGCCGATTTATTCGCCTTTGGATGAAATGCGTGTGACTAAGCGCCGCAGTTTCGGTGGGGGCATGTCCCCTCAATCGATGTCTGCTGTCCCGGGAAGAGCCAGCGTGCGTGTTCTGGAGTCTGGCGTCGTCGGTTCTCTCGATTACAAAGTGATCGTCGCCGATGATGCCACCGGTCTGTACGAATGGCTGAAACAAAATCGCTATACTTATTCCGGCGATGAATCAACTCTTAAGTTCTATATAAAGAAGAATTGGTTTTTTACCGTTATGAAAATTGATCCCCAGCAAATGAAGAGAGCTGAGGGTGGCTCTTACACTGGAGAAGTTACGCCAACCCGTTTCACCTTTGCTTCAAGCGAATGTATTTATCCTCTTAAGATTACGCAGCTGTCTGTTAAAGACAAAACGGATGCACTGTTTTACGTGCAATCTCCACAGCAAATGGATTTGCCCGGTGACTGGTCGTGGATGCATTCATATCGCCCGATGTATTTGACCTACATGCTTGGTTGCAGCGCAGATTCGCAGCAGCAGAGCGAGCTGGAAACTCGCAGGCAATGGCTTGGTGTCAAGCGTCAGAAAGAATCAAACTACCAGACCACGAAGCTTGAATGGGCTAAGAAGCTTGGTGCCTCTGAGCTCAGCGTTCTTGAAGACCCATTGAAAAATTTCGGACAAATGGGAACAGGCGACTTGCCACCTGGTGCTCGAGCAATAGGCCTGAATGAATTTCTCGATCAAATGCGCGCTGACTATGCTACGACCCTTAAGGGTGGCACACTTCCTGACTATGCAAAGCAGGATTTAGCGCGAATGGAAGATAAGTACCAACCAGCCAAGGGGATCATCGTGAAAAACGATGAGAAGACGGTAGGCCGGTCTTACCTCAGTACAAGATACTCATTTTATCCGGCACGGGAAGCGCCTCTCGATGAGTTGAAAGGACTCACACGTCTCAAGGGGCACCTTCATGAGGGCCAGTGGCTTACAAAATTCCGAAAGACAATTCGCAAAGACGAGATGACCAAAGATCTAGTTCTTGCTGCAACTGCAAAGGACCAGCAGCAGACCTACGTTCGAATCATGCCAACCTCACCACCCTAATCGACTGCCGGCCAGGAACATAAATCATGCGAAATTTTCTCAAGAGACATGGTTGGATAGCATTGACGATGTTGGTGGCTGCACCTGCGTTTGGCGGTGACCCGATCTGGTCGCCGGAGCGCCCTGGGACTTCCATGGACGATCCCATTCAGCGTCCGAAAGACCTTTCTGGGCGGTCTATCAAATGTCCTCGCGTAAGAGCCGTGCACTCTAACGATGTGAAGAAAGAAGGTGCGACGGCTTACTTGACTCAAATGGATCCATGGCTTGGTTATCAGCGCGGTCGCGAGCTGTTCGTACGTGAGTTCTCGCAGAACGACGGTGTTTTCGGCGAGTCCGGGCGAATGGCAGGCCGCGTCCTGGAAGATCAAACTACGAAAATCATGACTCGAG
>Ga0163152_10005298_pt1 | contig 15241 bp, 11 predicted proteins | sample OliLakLV19MP8IB2_FD_148635 | JGI IMG/M metagenome (GOLD analysis project Ga0163152, IMG submission 148635) | Freshwater microbial mat bacterial communities from Lake Vanda, McMurdo Dry Valleys, Antarctica - Oligotrophic Lake LV.19.MP8.IB-2 | ecosystem: Environmental > Aquatic > Freshwater >... | reverse complement strand
GTCGTGCAGGCGCGCGTGAACGCGTCGTCCTGGGCCGGCTCGTCCTCGATCGCCACCCGTTCGATTTCCACGCGCTCGACCGGTGCCGGAGCGGGCTGCTTCTCGGCCGCGTCGGCGCGCGCAAGCGCCTGCGCCAGGTCCGCGCTGCGCTCGCGCAAGGCGGCCTTCAACGATTCAGAGCGGCGCTCCACGTCGGCGGCGGTACGCTCGCTCTCGACCAGCGCCGCGCGCGCGGCGGCCAGATCGGATTCCACATCCGCCAGTCGGCGCGCGAGCTCGGTCTCGGCTTCGCTTGCGCGGCGCGCGAGCTCGGTCTCGGCTTCGCTCGCTCGGCGCGCGAGCTCGGTCCGCGGCAGCGCCGCCAGCAGCGCGGCGAACGGATCCTCCGCGCGCGACTCGAGCCCGAACGTGGCGCGCAGTCCGGCCAGCCCCTCGGCCACGCGCGCCGCGAGGTCGGCCAGCGGCAGCGCTTCCAGCTTCCGCGCGCGCTCCACGAATGGGCGCGCGTGCGGAGCGATCTCCGTCGCAGCGCTCTCGGTCCGGGGCTCGGTCGCGTGGCTCACGGCTGCATCAGATCATGAACGCGCCGCAGTTGACGTCGATCCCCTGCCCGGTCGTGCCGCGCGCGTCGGGCGAGAGCAGCCAGGCGACGGCGCCGGCGATCTCCGCCGGCTGGCTCATCCGGCCCAGCGGGACGGACGACATCGCGATGCGCCGCGCCTCCTCCGGCGTCACCTTCATCGCGCTGGCCATGCCCTCCAGCCCCGTGCGCGCCATGTCCGTCTCGACCCAGCCCGGGCAGATCGCGTTGACCTGCACGTTGGCCGGCGCCAGCTCCATCGCCAGCGCGCGCACGAGGCCGAGCAGCCCGGCCTTGCTGGCGCAGTAGCCCGTGTAGCCGGCGACGCCGATGCGCGCCAGGACCGACCCGAGCACGACCAGGTGGCGCGCGTCGGGGCCCGCAGCCAGGTGGCGCTCGGCGGCGCGCAGGCAGGCGTACGTGCCGTTCAGGTTGGTCGCGACGATGTCGCCGAACCGGTCGTCCGCTCCGGGCGCGTTCGAGCCGGCGATGCCGGCGTTGGCGACGAGCGCGAAGAGCGGACCGGCGGCCTCGCGCGCCGCGTCGAACGCGGAATCGACGCTGGCCTTGTCGCGGACGTCGCAGGCGAACGACTGGGCGCGACCGCCGGCCGTGCAGATCTCCTTCGCGACGGCGTCGAGACGTCGCGCATCGCGCGCGAGCAGCGACACGACCGCGCCCTCGTCCGCCAGGCGCGACGCGATCGCGCGGCCGATGCCGGTTCCCGCACCGGTGACGACGACATGGCGCGCGTCGAAGCGCTTCACAGCCCGGTTTCCCGCCCCCATGGCCGCATTCTGGCGACGCGCGCGGAGAGCGTCCACGACCGCGCGGCACTTCGGGCGGCTGCGGAGTCGATTCCGCCCGGCTTCAGCTCCAGGCCATGGGTTGCAGCCGCAACCGGCCGCGGAAACCCTTGTCGGACGACAGCGGTACGTACAAGCCCGCCTCGTCCTCCTCGACCGGCTTGCCCGGGTTCTCGCTCCACTGGTCGTCCGTCAGGTTGTAGCGGATCGACCAGCCCTTCTCCTGCGGCGTCGCGCGCACCGTGACCGTGTTGCGGTAGAGGTACTCGCCCGGCACGTGCTTGTCGAACAACAGGAAGCCGTCGATCGTGTAGCCCGTCGTCGAGACGCCGACGTCGACGCTGAACACGAGCGTTGTCTTGCCGACCGTGATCTTGCGCGTGTCGAGGAAGCACGAGAACAGGACCGGCCAGCGCGGCGCGTGCCCCTTTTCCGGCTTCATCATCTCGTCGAAACCGCGCAGGACGGCCGAGAACGTCTCGGTGCGCCGCTCCGTCAGCTTGAAGTAGAAGGCCCCGCGCGGCGCGACCGTGGCCTCGAAGTAGTACGACGCGCGGATCTCCTTGCCGTCGTCCTTGGCCTTCTGCACCGAAGGCGGCAGCGGCAGCGCCTCGACCTCCAGAGTCCCGTCGATGCGCGTGTCGCCGAACAGGAAGCGCACCAGGTTCTGGTAGCCCTCCTCCGAGTTCACGATGCCGAACGGCCCGCTGTGGCTGCGGTAGACGAACGCGCGCGGCGCGCCGCCGACGGCCGCGTTCTCGATGCGCACGAGGCCGTCGCTCATCTCGCCCGCCAGCTTGCGCGCCACGCCCAGCCCCGCGTCGTAGTCCCGGTGGTTCGTGCCGATCAGGCAGAAGAAGCGGTCGGGGTCGAACTTGCCGTCGAGCGAGTTCACGTTGTCGGGCTTGCCCGGCAGCGCCAGGTACCCGGCGATCTTCTTGCGGTTGAAGTTGTTCAGGTCCCAGATGCCGAGGAACGCCGGCACGTTGAACCCGGCGATCTCGACGCCGTTGTGCGGCGTCGCGTAGGTGAACACCTTGTCCACCATCTTGCGCTCGGCGTCGGTCGCGATCTTCTGCAGGAACGAGCGGCACACCAGGCCGCCCATCGAGTGCGCGACGAGGTGCACCTTGAACTGCCGTTTCGCGGCCGCGTCGTCGCCGCAGACCTGGTCGCGCAGCTTCTTGATCAGGTCGCGCAAGCCGGTCGCGGCGTCCTCGATCGACGCGACCTTGCCGGTGCCGATGTCGCGGTCGGCCTGCTCGTAGTAGCGGTAGATGACGATGCTCTTCGCGGGGAGCACGCCCGGTTGCTCGTCGCCGTCCAGGTAGATGTCGCGGTACCCGTAGTCCTTCATCAGCCGCACGAGCGGCGACTCGAAGATGTGCCGCACGATCTGCCCCTGCCAGTCCTGGCGCACCTTGGTCGAGCCCTCGTTGAAGCCCATGTAGGGCGACTCGGCGGCGGCGGCGATCTCGCTCTGCGTCATCGCGTAGCCGCGGACGTAGACGATCGGGTGGTAGGGCGGTGTCAGGGTGCTCACGGCGGCGGTACGTTAGCAAGCGCATGTCGCCGGGGAACGAGGCCACGCAACGGTTCGGCGCAGCAGTCGCGGCCCTCGACGCCGAGATCGACTGGGTCCGGCTCGGTCGCGCCTACTGCGAGGGCGATGCGCGCACGTTCTTCGACGAGGGCCTGCGCGCGAGCATCCTCCAGACCGGCTTGCAGCTCGCTGACGACGTGGCGCGCGCGCTCGTGCCGGGCCCGGCATGCAAGAGCCTCTACCTGGGCGCAGCCGTGGCCGAGATCGTGCCCATCCTGGCCGAACGGCTCGTGCTGGGCCGCGAGGTCGCGTGGCTGAACCTGCCCGGCGACGAGACGGACGAGCTCGCGCGCGCGCTGACCCTGGTCGGCGGACGGTTGGGGCTGGATCTGCCGCGGCCGATCACCGACCCGATCGAGAGCATCGAACCGCGCAGTTGCGACCACCTGTGGATGGTCAGCGTGCTGACGGATCCCGACGCATTCCCGGCCCTGCACGACGAACTGTACGAGCGCGCCCGCGGTCCGCTCGCGACCGGCCGCGGCGTCCTGACCGAGGAACGCGCGCGCGCCGAACGCCTCGTGGAGCAACTGTTGGCACGCGCTACGACGACCTTCGCGCTGACGACGACCGACGAGGAGCTCGACCTCCTGCGGCCGATCCTCGCGCGACAGAGCCTCCGGCTGGACGCGCGCCGCAAGGGTCGCCTGTCGGCCATCGTCGGCGACCGCATCAGCGTGGGCCGCGTGCGCGCGCCGTAGGAACGCGCGCGGATGGTGTGAGGAAGCGCCCACGACCGGTTGCCGAGGCAAGCGCTGGGGTAGGCTCAAGTCGATGCCGACCCGCCCGAGTTCGCGTCGCAGGAAGATCGGCGCCGTCGCGCTCGGTGTCCTGGCCGCGCTGCTCGCGGCGGAAGGCGTCTGCCGCATCAACCGTCTGTTCCCGGGCAAGGTCTACTCGCCCGGCGCGATGCTCACGTACCTCGAGAACCGCGCGGCCGTGACGAACTACGGCGACCTGACCCGGTTCACCGCGGCCCCGCCGGGCGTCGATCCGAGCGAGCACCGCTTCGTGCCCGATCCCTGGAGCGGCTGGACTTCGCCGTTGCAGGTGCGCCGCAGCGAGCAGGGCACGCGCTGGTTCCGCGACGGCGCGCACGAGGACACGTTCGACGTCGTGCTCCTGGGAGGCTCGTTCGCCGCGCAGTTCGGTAACGACAACCATCCGCGACTGCAGGAGTGGCTGGCGTCGATTCCGGCCGTCGGATCGCGGACCGTCGAGCTGTGGAACCTCTCCGCAGCCGCGCACAAGCAGCCTGCCCACCTGCACCGCCTCACGGGCGTGCTCGCGCTGGGCTGGAAACCCGACCTCGTCGTGTGCATCGACGGCTACAACGACCTCGCGATCTCCGCCGAGAACGCTTCGGTCGGCGTGAGCCCGGTCTACCCCTCCGCCGGCTGGTGGGGCAGCATAGCGCGCGCCGGCAGCGTCGACGTGATCGCCCTCGATCTGCTGCTCGAGATGCGCGTGGCCCAGGAGCGCATCGCCAGCCGCGCCCGCACCGGCCTGCGATTCGAGATCTGGCGCAGCGCGTTCCTCTCGCGCCTCTGGATCACGTGGCTCTCGGCACCGCAGGCGCAGTTCCGCGACGCGCGCGACCGGCACATGGCCTGGGTCGGCGACGAGCAGTCGTCGATCGCGGTCCGCGGACCCTACGACCCGACCGAGGTGTCGCAGAAGCTGGCCTTCCAGACCGGCGTCACGGCCGGCCTGATCGCGTGGACCGACGCGGCCCGCAGCATGGCGGCGATCTGTGCGCAGCGCGGGCTGCCGCTCGTCCACGCGATCCAGCCCGGTCTCGACGACGTCGGGTCGAAGCCTGCGTCGGCGGAGGAGAGGCGCGCGAACAACCTGAGGCCGCAGTGGCGCGAGGCGGTCCTCGTCGGCTATCCGCTGCTGCGCGAGCGCATCGAGGAGCTGGCGCGCGAGGACGTGCTCGTGCACGACGGGTCGCGCATCTTCGCGGAGCGCACCGAGACGCTCTACGCGGACGGCTGTCATTTGAACGCGCGCGGCTACGAGCTCTACGGGCTCCAGGTCGTCGAGTGGATCCGCGGCGCGCTGTCCGAGCACTGAGCGACCGAGAGAGATCGATCCTCCCGGATCCTGTTGACGATCGCAGCGCGCGCTACTCGAATGCCGGACGTCGGTGCCTGGCTCGATTCTTCGGGATTCGGCGCAGAGTGAATCCCGAAGAATTGAGCCAGGCACCGCTGTGCGGGATTTGGCGCTCGGATGCGCAGCTGCCGGGCCTCACGACCGAACCTGATTCGGCAGAGATTCGCGAGCCTTTCCCGCATGCAGTGGCGCGAACGTCGCCGATTCCATCGCTCACTGACCCGGCTTTCGTCAATCATCCGGGCTGAGAGGCCGAGAGCGAATCGATCATGGGGCCTCTAGGATCCTGCTAACGGTGGCCGTGCGCACTACTTGGGCGACAAGCGCCGCCACTCGACCGTGTCGCCCACGTTCGGGTCGTAGCCGGCGGTGTTCGAGAGCACGTACTCGCCGCGCACGTTGACCCACGCGTCGTCGTACCCCGACGGCAGCTCGACGGGCCGCGACTCGAACGGATGCTCGTACGTCTCCACGCCGCGGATCGCCTCGCTGAAGCTCTGGCTGACGCGGTCCTGCGAGCGCTGCCGCTCTTCCCACGACGAGCGCATCGAGGCCAGCATCTCGTCGTTGTTCCGCGAGATGCGCCGCGAGATCTCGCCCGCGTCGCGAATCGACTGCATCTGGCCCTGCTGCTGCAGCCGCACGACCTGCACGTAGCCCGCGTACCACTCGAGGTCCATGCGCACCGACGCCACCATCGCCTGCAGGAGCGGCTCGAGCGCGTCGAGCTTGTCGCGCTCCGCGCGGAACGCGTACTGGTGCTCGAGCGACCACAGCACGTAGTTCGGAATCAGCGCCGACCGCGACGCGACCATCGTGACGTACACGTCCTCGGCCATCGGCGTGCCGCCGTCCTCGTACTCGAGCCGCACGCGCGCCGCCGAAACGGTCTTGCGCATGCTCGGCTCCTGTACGTTCTTCTCGACGAGCCGCGCGACTTCGGGCAGCGCCTTCGACCCGCTGATCTTCAGGTTCTTGCGGTCCTGGCGCAGCATCGGCACGAAGTACTGCGCCACGTAGTCGGCCGCGTCGCGCGGCGGCCGGGCCACGACGTTGCCCATGTAGTTCGTCCCGGGCGTGAACCCGAGCGTGCCGCTTTCGTCCCAGCAGGCCGGCACGATCGGCACGATCTCGAGCGCGGCCTTCGAGCGCGGATCCTTCACCTTCAGGTCGCCCGAAGCCAGGTTGCTGAACTGGTGCTGCCAGTGCACGCCGCCCTCGTGCTTCCACCCGCTCGGCACGAGCATCGTGAACGCGCGTGTGCCGATGCCCGGGTCGTGGATCTCGAGCGGCACGAGGCGCAACGGCTCGCCGGCCTTGGCGGCCGGCGCTGGCGCTGCCGGCGTCTGATTTGCACGCGCGCCACCCGCCGCGGCCTGCGCCGAGAGCGCGGTCGCTTCGCCCGATTCTCCGCACGCGATGGCGAGTTGGCAGAGAACGGCGAAGAAGCCCGGTGACGCTCGGCGCATGGCATGAGAGTAACGTTCCCCCGCCAACGCGGCCGACCGTCAGCGGAAGAGCCCCGCGAGGAGCGCCGCCGCCGCCCAGAACAGGTTCGTGAACGGATCCTCCGCCCATTGGCGCGCGCGCAGGAATGCGATCGGCAGGGCCGGATCCCCCACGAACGGCCGCAAGATCCACGACAGCTTCGTGGCCACGAAGCCGTGCAGCACGAACCACGCGAGCACGACGCGGCGGTGACGCGGATCGCGCTCGATCAACAGCCCGAGGTGCCGCGACAATGCTACCTGGGCCGCCCACGCCGCCAGCGCGAACACGCTCGCGTTCACGAGCAGCGCCGCCGGATAGCTGGCGCCGCACGCGTACGCGAACAGGACGACCGGCGCCATCGCTGCCAGCGCCAGCGCCGCGGTGCCCTGCGCGCACAGGATGCCCTGCACGCTGGCGTCGAAGTCCTTCCGCAGCCCTAGGCAGGCCAGGATCACGTACAGATTCGGCAGGCACAGGAGCGTCGCACCCGCGAACAGGATGGGCAGCTTGATCGCACCGTAGAGGATGGCTAGCGGCCGCACGCCCAGGCTGCCGATCGCCGCACCGTGAAAGGCCGTGACGACGACCACGAGCACGAACAGCCGGCGCCACGGCACGCGCTGCGCTCCGGGCGCGAAAGGCCCATCGCCCGTCAGGATCTGCCGGACCGTCAGCGCGCTCGCGAGCACGCCCGACCGGATGACGGTCGCGGTCATCCGTCCACGAGGTACTTCAAGGCCTGCAGCAAGCCCGCGAAGACGTTCGACTCGACCTCGCGGAATAGTTCCTGCGGCAGATGCCGCGTCCCGATGAAGGGCCGCATCATCCAGGCCATCTGCGCGCCGACCAGCGCGTAGACGCCGCACCACGCCACGACGATGCGGTCGGTCGATCGCTTGCCGGGCCGCGCCTCCATCGGCGCCGCCGCGGCCAGGGTCCGTCGCAAGAACAGGAGCGCGATCGTCCCGGCGACGCAGAAGAACACCGCGTTCAACGTCTGCAGGAACGGATGGCTGCGCGTCCCGAACGTGAAGAACGCGATGACCGGCGCCAGGCTCGCGAGGATCGTCAACGCCAGCGCCGTGGCCGCCAGCAGGAGCCGCACGGTCTCCGTGAACCTCAGCCCCGAGCGCGCCAGCGCCGAGAACACGTACAGCGACGGGCAGGTGACCACGAGCGTCAACAGGAACAGGAGCGGCACCTTGACCATGACGGCCAGGACGTGGAATCCGCCGTAGTGCTCCCCCCAACGCAGGCCGTAGAGCGCCATGCACACTCCGACGAGCGCGCCCAGCGCGACGATCGCGCCGACGAGGCGGTGCACGCGGATCGGCCGCTGGCCGCGCACGAGCTCGTCCGTGGCGATCTCGCCGCGCAGTAGACGGTCCAGGAACTCGAAGTGCATGGAACCGAGACACCGGGCGGGCGCGAAACGGTGCCGCGCGAGAAATCCTGGGACGGTTGCACCGGATCTCGGGCGGGTGGTGTCCTGTCGGGGGAAACTTCCGCCGTGGCCGACCGACGCCCCCCGCCTGCGCCCGAGGCGCTGCTCCAGCACCAGGACTTCCTGCGTGCGCTGGCCCGCGGCCTGCTCGGGGACGCCGAGCGCGCGGAGGACGCGGTCCAGGACGCCTACGCCGCGGCGCTCGCGCACCCGCCGTCGGAGGCGGGCGCGTTGCGCGGCTGGCTGGCGACGGTCGTGCGCAACGGCGCGCTCAACCAGCTCCGCGCGGAATCGCGGCGCCTCGCGCGCGAGCGCGACGCGGCGCGCGCCGAAATCCTGGCCGACGACGTGGGCGAACGGTTGCGCACGCAGCAGCGCGTGCTGGCCGCGGTGGAATCGTTGCGCGAGCCGTTCCGCACGGCGGTCTACCTGCGCTACGCAGAGGGTCTGCCGCCGCGCGCGATCGCGGAGCGCACGGGCGCGCCGGTCGAGACGGTGCGAAGCCGCATCCAGCGCGGGCTCGAGATGTTGCGGCGCGACCTCGATCGCGAGTACGGCGACCGCTCGGCGTGGAGCGTGGCGCTGCTCCCCTTCGCGACGACCTTGCGCAGCACGCGCGCTCCGCTCCTCGTCGCGGCGGCCGTCATCTTCCTCGTGTGCCTGCCGGCGGCGGTGTGGTTGTCGGCGCGGCCGCAGGGCGAGCGCCTCGCGGGCGTCGCGCCGCTCGCGTCGCTTTCGACCCGTGCGGTCGCGACGGTGCAGTCCGCGGGGCCGCCCGCGTCGAGGGTTGCGAGCGTCACGTCCACGCCCACGACCAACGCGCCCGAGGGTGTGGGCGCGGTTGCGGAGACGGTGCGCTCGACCTGGCTCCAGATCCTCGACGCGGCGGGGAATGCGCTGCGCGGCGTGAGAACGGAAATGCCCGCTGCCAGCGACGCGCGCGGCTGGCTCGAGCTGCGGCCGGACGTCGATCCGCGGTCGCTCGCGTTCCGCGATGCGGCCAGCGACGAACGTTTGACGCTGCTGGATCTGGATCGCGAGCCCGACGGCACATGGACGGCGCAGCTCGACGTGGGGCTCGAGCTCGACGTGGTCGGTGACGCCGCGCAGATCGCCGACTGCGTGTTCTCGCTCCGCGCGCCCGGCGACCGGGCCGGGTCGATGTCGCGGGCGCACGTCGGCGAGCCGACGTTCGTGCGTTTCGGCCGCGTGCCGCGCGCGAGCCTGCTGGGCCAGGGCACGCGCAGCACGTGGCAGCTCACCGCCCTGTCATCCAACGGGCGGCAGCGCGCGGACGCGCGCATTCACGCGCTGCCGGGCCGGCATCCTAAGCCGGTGACGCTCGCTTTCGAGCCGGCGGCGCGTCTCGTGGTGCGCGTGCTCGACGCGTCGGGCGCGCCGGCGATCGGGAGCACGCTGGAAAGCGACGCGGACGTCCGAACGAACGCGACGAGCGAGGGCGTGTTTGCGCTCGACGCCCTGCCGGCGGGGCGCGTCGATCTGATCGCGCGCGCGGCCGGTCACGCGCCGCGGACGGAGTTCGTCGAGGTGCCGCTGGGCGCATCGCTCGACGTGGACATGGCTCTGACGCCGCGGCCCGGGTTCGACTTGCAGGTCGAACTGGTGAGCGCGTCAGGGCGTGACGTGTCGGGGACCGTCCGCGCGCGGACCGACGCGACGCGCTGGGAGGCAGCGCGGATCGTCGCGGCCGGGCAGGGACGTTCCCTGGCCGAGTTCCACGATCTGCCGCCCGGCGAGTTCGAGGTCCTGCCGCCGTTCGACGAGCCGTGGCTGTGGGATCCGCCGCACGCGCGCGTCAGCGTGCCGGGCGGAACGGTGCGCTTTGTGCGCTCCGACCACGTGGAAGCGCGCCCGATTCTCGTCCACGCGCGCGACGAGACAGGCTGCGTCCTACCGGTCGTCCGCGTCGGCCTCATGGTCGACCGTGGCGAGCACGGTGCGCGCGAGACGTGGCGATCGCAGCGCGACGTCCCGCTCGTCGACGTCCGTCCCGATGTGGAGCTGCGCCCGGGCGTGCTGCCCGGCCAGCGCGCGTGGTGGGTCGTCGAAGCCGACGGCTGCCAGTCGACGTGGGGCGACGAGCGCGCCTTCCGCGTGCACGACGCGCGCCTCGTGCTCGACGTCGTGCTCCGGTCGGCGTGGCACTGCGAGCTCGCGTTCGTACACCTCGACGAGGCCGGAATCAGCCGTCCGCTCGAAGGCGTCCGGCTGCGGACGAGCGCGGGCCTCGAGCTGGCGCGCAGCCTGGCGGACGGGCGGATCGTGCTCGACGCGCTGTTCGATCCGGGTCAGATGCAGGTCGACCGGCCGGGCTGGAGCGTCGCCGCATGGGAGGGTTTCGCGCGCGGCAAGCGTCGCGTCGAGCTGCCCGTGCACCGCGTGTTGATGGAGCCGGACTGATCGGGGTCGGATCGTGCTCGACCAGGATGCGAGCACGTGACAGAGTGCGCGCGACATGCGCCTGGACCTGGAACACGCCCTCGACGTCGCGCGACGCGCCGTGACGGCCGCGTCGCGCGCGGCGCTGCCGCACTGGGAACGCGGCGTCGCCGTCGAGACGAAACCCGACGACACGCCCGTCACCGCCGCCGACCGCGCGGCCGAGGACGCGATCCTGGCGATCGTGCGCGCGGAGTTCCCCGAGCACGCGATCCTGGCCGAGGAGACCGGCGCGCACGCCGGATCGGCGCGCACGCGCTGGATCGTCGACCCGCTCGACGGCACGCGCGGCTTCGCGCGCGGCGGCGAGTTCTGGGGTCCGCTGCTCGCGCTCGAGCACGAGGGGCAGGTCGTGGTCGGCGCGTGCGCGCTGCCCGTCGCGGGCAAGCACTACTGGGCCGCGCGCGGCCTGGGGGCGTACCGCGACGGCACGCGACTACAAGTTTCGCGCATCGCGCGCTGGAGCGAGTCGACGTTGTCGCTGGGCGAGCTGCGGCGCATGCTCGCGATGCCCGAGGGGCCGGCCGTCGCCGAGCTCATCCGCACGTCCGCATCGACGCGCAGCTTCGGCGACCCGGCCGCGCCGGCGATGGTGCTCGACGGACGCGCCGAAGCCTGGCTCGAAGCCGGCGTCAAGGTCTGGGACCTCGCCCCATTCGCCGTGCTGCTCGAGGAAGCCGGCGGCAAGTTCACTGCCTGGGACGGCACGCGCTCGATCGAGACCGGCGGCGCAATCGGCACGAACGGACTCGTGCACGATCACGTCGTACGCAGCCTGGCACCCAGCACTCGGACCGCGTAGCGCGGAAACGTCAGTACGGCGCCAAGCACGGCCACGAGACTCTCTGGTTGGGGTGGCTGCCCGGCGGCCCCCGCGGGGCCGCCGGAACTCAATGCTGCCGCTCTAGCCAGCGCTCGGCGTCGATCGCGGCCATGCAGCCGGTGCCCGCGGCGGTTACCGCTTGGCGGTAGACCTTGTCCATCACGTCGCCGCACGCGAACACGCCCTCGACGCTGGTGTACGTGCCGTTCTCGACCTGGATGTAGCCGGTCTCGTCCATCGTCAGCTTGCCCTTGAAGATCGCCGAATTCGGCCGGTGGCCGATCGCGATGAAGACGCCATCGGTAACGACCTCGGAGAGCTCGCCGGAGCGGGTGTCCTTGAGCACGACCGCGCGCACCTTCTTCTTGTCCGGCAGCGACAGCACGTCGACGAGCGTGCGGTTCAAGAGCCAGTCCACCTTGGGGTTCGCGCGCGCGCGGTCGAGCATGATCTTGCTGGCGCGGAAGTCCTCGCTGCGGTGCACGACCGTCACCTTCGACGCATGGCGGGTCAGGAAGTTGGCCTCCTCCATCGCCGTGTCGCCGCCGCCGATGACCATCACGTTCTTCATCTTGAAGAACGCGCCGTCGCACGTGGCGCAGGCCGAGACGCCGTGGCCCATGAGCTCGGTCTCGGCCGGCAGGCCCAGGAGCTTCGCGCTGGCGCCGGTCGCGATGATCACGGCGCGCGCCTGCACGGTCTCGAAGTCCGTCTTCAGGGTGAAGGGACGCTTCGAGAAATCGACGTCGATGATCTCCTCGAACTTGATCTCGGTCCCGAAGCGTTCGGCCTGCTTGCGGAAGTCCTCCATCATCTTCGGGCCCATCACGCCGTCGGCGTAGCCCGGGTAGTTCTCGACGTCGGTCGTGATCGTCAGCTGGCCCCCGGGCTGCATGCCCTGGAAGAGCAGCGGCGACAGGTTGGCGCGCGCGGCGTAGATCGCCGCCGTGTAGCCGGCCGGCCCGGAGCCGATGATGACGAGTTCGCGGACTGCGGTCATGGTGGGGTTCTGTGGCCTTCGGGCAAGGAGCCCGGGAGTGTAGGCTCGTGCGCGCGCGAATCCATCGCGGGCACCCCACGTGCGCACCGAGTCGATCGAATCCATCGCCGCCTTCGATCGGTCCTGGACTCCGCGCCTGATCGATCTCGCGGCCCGCATCCGCGCGGCGGCGCGCGCAGCGCTCGTCGAGGCGATCGACGCCGACCGGCTGGACGAGCTCATGCGGCCGCACGAGCAGGGCGCGGGCGACGTCACCTACGGCATCGACGTGCCGACCGAGGTCGTGCTCTCGACCTGGCTCGACGAGGTCGCGCGCCAGGAGCCCGTCTCGCTCTTGACCGAGGATGCCGGCTGGCGCCACGCCGGGCCGCGCGCGCGCGGAGGCATCATCGAGCTCTCGGGCTTCGACCACGGCGGAGCGCGCATCGCGGTCGACCCGATCGACGGGACGCGCAACCTGATGGCCGACGTGCGCTCGGCCTGGACCGTGATCGGAGCGTGTCCTCCGGGTGCGGAAGCGCCCTGGCAGCGCGACGTGGTCCTGGGCACGTTGACCGAGATCCCTGATTCGCGCGGCGCTGTGGCGCGCGAGCTCTGGGCTGCGCGCGGGCGCGGCGCGTGCGCACGCGAGGTCCTTCTCGGCGACGGCACACGCCGTCGCGAGCGCGTGCTCTGCGCCGACGCCAGCGACCGCGCGGACGACGGCTACTTCCCCTTCTTCCGCTACATGGCCGACCTGCGGCCGGCGATCGCGCGCGTCGAAGCCGACTTCTTCGCGCGGCTCGAGCGCGAGGAGAAGGCGAACGTGCGCTCGTGCTACGACGACCAATACATCAGCAACGGAGGCCAGCTCGCTCTCCTGTCGCTGGGCACCTACCGCATGATCGCCGATCTGCGCGCGCACATGGCGGAGCAGCGCGGCACCCCGACGCTGACGGGCAAGCCCTACGACGTGTGCGGCGCTCTGCTCGTCGCGGGCGAGGCCGGCTGCGTCGTCACCGATCCGGCCGGTCGCGCGCTCGACTTCCCGCTCGACGTCACGACGCCGGTCGGGTTCGTGGGCTGGCACAACGCGGCCACGCGCGCGCGGCTCGAGCCGCACCTGCGGCGCAGCCTCGCGGCGCCCTGAATCGAGTCACACGCCCTTGTCGCGCGCGACGTCGAAGCGCGCCAGCATGCGGCCGCCGAACCACACGAGCCCCACGTCGACCGCCACGATGCCGACCCAGGCGACGGCGGCCGCGGCGGCGGTCGTGGCCTGCTTCTCGACGCCCAGCACGCCGTGCAGCAGGAATGCGAGGCCGGCAGCCGGCGCGAGACCCACGACGACCACGATGCCCAGCACGAGCATGCGCAGCAGCATGAGCACGAGCGAACGCCCCATGTGCTGCAGCGCGCTCTCCTGCCCGGGCACGTAGCGCACGGGCGAGTGCAGGAACACGGCGTTGTCGAGCGCGACCCACGTCAGCACGACGAGCGGCTGGAACGCGATGACCGCCAGCACGACCGGGTGGAACGCGCCCATCCACACGGCGCGACCTGCCACGGCCAGGACCACGAGTCCCGACACGAACAGCGTCTCGGGCAGGATCGTGGCCGTGAAGATGCGCCAGGGCGCGAGCGGCCAGGCCTTGACGAGCTCCATCTGCTCGAGGCGCCCGCGGAAGTCGAAGCGCAGGCCGGCGCACAGGTAGATCGTGCCCAGCATCGAGATCAAGAGGCTCCCGAACAGCAGGCTCTTCTGCTGCGAATCGTGTCGCCACGGTGCGCCCTCGCCGCCACGCCCGATGCTGCCCGTCAGCACGACGAGCAGCACGACGACCATCAAGGAGAGCAGCAGCGTGCCGCGCGCGCGCCGCAGCATCGACGTGGTCTCGAGCCACGCGATCGCGCCGAACCCGCCGCGCCCGAAGAGCCAGGGCGCGCCCGAGCCCTTGACCGGCTGCATGACCTGCGACTTGCTCGCGCTCCAGCCGCCGCGCCGCGCCATCGCGACGCGCCGCGCGACGTCGGCCGACGTCGCCAGCGACAGCTCGCGGTAGTCGATCCGGATGCGCGCGGTCATCTCGTGCAGGAGGATCCAGGCTCCGACCCCGGCCGTGAACCAGGGCAGGAACTCGCCCGCGCTCGTGGCCGTGATCATGCGTCCCCAGGGCGCGACGGGCAGCAGCGCGGCGCGCACGAAGGGATGCTGGCCCAGGTCCGCGAGCCAGCTCGTGCCGTCGGTCAGGACCCTCGGCATGCCCGGGCCGGGCGTGATGATCAGGAAGACGACGGCGATCCCGACCGCGGCGCCCAGCACGACCGACACGAAACGCAGCGGCACGCGCCGCATGAACTTGCCGAGCCGGTTCTCGGTCTCACCCAGCGCCAGCGCCAGCGCCTGACCGAAGATCGGGATCGTCATCATCACCAGGAACGTGCCCAGGAACGCGTACAGGCCGTTGGGCAGTCGCCTCGACGCGAGGAACCCGAACAAGAGCGCCGCGAACAGAGAGCGCATCAGGTTCGTCGCCATGCGGTAGCGCACGAGCTGCGAGCGCGAGAGCGGCGCGCTGAACGACAGCTCGATCTCCTCGCGCGGCAGGTAGAGCCCGCGGTACTGGAACGCGCCGACCAGCGTCAGCACGACCAGCACGAGCAGCCCGAAGTCGACGCCCAGCCGCAGGATCTCGGGCGCGACCGGCGCGCGCGCCGTGTCGAGGCTGCGTCCGAAGATCACCGCCAGGATCCAGCCGAAGACCAGGAGCCCGCCGACGATCAGGAAGATCCAGCTCGACGGCCGGCGCAGCTTGCGCACCTGCATGCGCAAGCCGCCGCGCAGCTTGAGCCAGAAGAGGAGACGGAGCGCGGGGTGACCGAACACAGCGCTAACGCGGCCTGGTGGCGGACGAATCCGCGCGGACCGGCGTGGGC
>Ga0163152_10005297_pt1 | contig 15242 bp, 13 predicted proteins | sample OliLakLV19MP8IB2_FD_148635 | JGI IMG/M metagenome (GOLD analysis project Ga0163152, IMG submission 148635) | Freshwater microbial mat bacterial communities from Lake Vanda, McMurdo Dry Valleys, Antarctica - Oligotrophic Lake LV.19.MP8.IB-2 | ecosystem: Environmental > Aquatic > Freshwater >... | reverse complement strand
CACATGCAATATCAGTTGATTCAGGAACTAGGGCGTCTACCGAATCTCGTCTGTTTCATCGGAGATGTGCGGGACCCCGAACGATTGAACCGCGCGTCGGTCGAAGCCGACGTCATTTTTCATGTTGCCGCGATGAAGCATGTGCCCCTGTGTGAGTTCAACGCTTTCGAAGCCATCGAGTCGAATGTGATCGGCTCGCAGAACGTCATCAACGCTGCCATCACGAACAAAGTGAAACAGGTCATTGCGATCAGCACGGACAAGGCCGTCAACCCGATGAACGTCATGGGCGCGACCAAACTGCTGGCGGAAAAACTGTTCACGAGCGCGCACCACTATGCCGGTGTCAGCGGGACCAAGTTCGCCTGCGTCCGGTTCGGCAACGTGTTGGGGTCCCGGGGCTCCGTCGTGCCGGCCTGGATCGATCAGATCGTCAAAGGTCAGCCGGTGACGATTACCGATGCGGATATGACCCGCTTCTTTTTGTCGATCCCGCAAGCCGTCAGCCTGGTCTTCAAGGCGATGAACCGCATGGTCGGAGGGGAGATCTTCATCTTGAAGATGCCGGTATTGCGCATGGGCGACCTGGCGGAGGCGGTGATTCAGCATTTTTCGCCGGATCAGGGCATCGATCCCACGGCCGTCGAACGAAAGATTGTGGGGATCAGGCCGGGCGAGAAGATGTACGAACTTCTCATGACGGAAGACGAATCGTCCATTGCATTGGAAGTCGACGAGATGTTCATCATCCCGCCGCACATCGAAATTCCCCATCGAGGCCTGAAGCGCCGCACCTATGAAGGCGCTCAACCGGCCCCGACGGCAGGATACGATTCCCGGCGCGATTTGCCGCTGGGCCGCCGGTCGATTCTCCAAATGTTGCAAGAAGTGTTTCCCGAAAGAGTTCGGCGTCAGATTCCACATCGTGCGGCCCTCACGGCATAGTCTTATCGAAAGGACCTCCCGCCATGAGCTTCTTTGAACAGAACCTTGCCGTCCTCCTGATGCGCAATCCAGAAGTGGCCGCCATGATGACCGATCAGGTTGATTGCAGTCACATCGAAGTCGTTCCCTCGAAGCAGCCTGGAGTGTTAACAGCCTGGGTCACGTCGCCGTCAGGAGAACGTGTATTACTCCACAATATGGAAGATCCAATTAGCAGCGCGAGGCGTTCGGCAGAGAAACAAGACATGAAAGGAGAGAATGCCTCTATTTTGTTGGGATTCGGGATGGGATACCTAGCAATTGAACTGGCGAAGAAGTTGGAGAAGAAACATCCCGTGGTGATCTGTGAGGCTGACCCGGCTATTCTCAAGACAGCGTTGACCCATGTGGATCTCACCGAAGTATTGAGTTCCGACTACGTACGGATCCTCACCGGTCACGAAATCGACCTAGAGAGATGGATCCAGCTGCTCGCCGTGAAGTTTATGACCGCCAAGGTGGATATCATTTGCTACGAACCTTCGATGCGACTCCACCCAGAGGCCTATGAACGTCTCAAGGACATCGCGCAGAAAGAGTCCCGCGCCATTATTCTGAATCGCAACACGACCTTGAAGGCCGGTCAACGGCTCATGGAAAACTTTTTGATGAATTTTCCAGAAGTCATTCGATCGGCTGGAGTCAAACGTCTAGAAAACCTGTTTCAGGGACGTCCGGCTATTTTGGTCTCGGCGGGGCCCTCACTGGAGAAAAATATCCATCTCCTCCGTGAACTGGATGGGCGCGCCGTCATCATTGCAGTGGATACGGCCCTGCGCTTGTTGTTGCCGCTCGGGATCAAGCCGGATATCGTGACCACAATCGACTTTAACCAGATTAATTTCGAGAAGTTCAAAGACGTTCCGATCGATCCTGAAATTTCATTGGTGTATCACTGCGGGGGGTATTACGAAAGCATCCGGGCATTCCATGGGCCCCGTTTTACTCAATCCCATGTTCCGAACCGTATCCCAGACTGGCTCTTGCAATATGTTGAAGACAAGGGCGACATCTCGTCCGGGACGACGGTCGCCCATCTCTCCTTCCATCTCGCTCGGCTTATGGGTTGCGATCCCATCACCTTCATCGGGCAGGATTTGGCGTTTCCGAAGAATCAGATCCATGCGGCCGATCTGTCGTTGTGGAAGGTGAGGACCGAGGACTGGGACACCGTTGAAGACATCTTCGGGGAGCCGGTGGGTACGATGGGTTCGTTTAAACATGCGATTCATCATTTCGAAAAGGCGTTCAAGGACACCAAAGCCTTAATTATCGACGCGACAGAGGCCGGCGCGAAGAAAGCCGGTGCACGGGTGATGCGGCTTCGGGATGTCATCGACGAGTATTGCACGGTGCCGAAGGTCGACATAAAGGGTATGTTGCGCCATCAGAGCGAACAGGAAGACCCGGTTAGGATGGACGCGCTACTGCAAGAAATGGATTGCGTAAGCGGGGAACTAGGCTCGATACAGAAGGAGTGCAAGGAGATCCTCGGTGTGGTTCGAAAGCTCAGGAAGCGAATCGACAAGGGACAGATGAATGATGAGCAATTCGGCAAGTTGTCGATGGCCGCAGAAACGCTCACTCAGCAAATGGATTGTCACGGCCGCGTGTTGTATCTCTTGGGTGAACAGAACTATGCCTTGGAACTCTACATGGTGCAGCACGCCATAGCAGAAATTGATGAAATTGAGGATGTCGATGAAAAAATCACGCAACAGATTACGCGGGCTGAAGTGTACTATCCCAGCGTGGCCAGAGCCGCAGGCCTTCTGAAAGCACCGTTGGATCGATTGATCCATAAGCTGAAGCGAGCTCGTGAACTGGAGCGCAAGCCGCTGGGGGCCGATGCGACAGCGGAGAATTGGTATCAGTATGGTCTCGCATACGGAAAAATCGAATATGGCCGCGAGGCGCTTCAGGCTGTACAGAAGGCGTTGGTGCGCAAACCCGATCATGTGCCGACGTTAAAGTTTGCCGCCTCGTTGTTCCTGGCCGCCAATCGGACCAATGAAGCCTTGGACGTATTGGAGCAGCTGAAAGGCCTCATGCGATCCGATCGGAAGCTGGAAGAATTGGAGCAAGAGGCGCAAGCCAAGCACCAGGCCTGGAATACACGCACGGCCCGTTTACAAGAAGAGTTCGAAGGAAAGGTTCCTACAGAATCCCTCGAAGAAGCCGGGTGGTTTTATTATCGAACGAAGGATTACATCAGGGCGGTTTCCATCTTAACGCAAGCGGCCTTGCAGCATCCCACTGCAGAAACCTATGCGAAGCTAGGCCATGCCAAACTGAAGCTGGAACAGCGAGACGGCGCGGTTGAAGCCTGGGAACAGGCGCTGGCGCTCGATCAGACTCGGGCCGATTTATACAAGGCAATTGGGGACTTAGCGTTGGAACAAGGGTCTGAGGAAGAAGCCGAAACATTCCTTCAAGAAGCCTGCCGATTGGAAGAGGACGATCTTGACGCCTTTGAGAAACTGGCGCGACTCTATCTCAAGCGCGGAGCCTACATGGAAGCGGGACTCTGTTATGAGAGCATGCTCCGCTTGGTGCCCAATCGGACAGATCTGATGTTGCAGATCGCGGCCCTCTACCAACGCCAGGTCTCGATGGCGATGACACAATAAGCGTGAAGCGCAAGACGTGAAACGTCATACAGAGTGATCCATGCTCGTCGGCTGTCCATTTTGCCATCATACCCGGTCAACGTGCTATCGCGAGAACCAGCCGCTACGTCTTGGTAGAGGCGAGTTTCGCACGATCATGAGGTGCAACGACTGTGGGCTGCTCTATCCGGATCGCAGGCTGGGGGTTAACGAGTCGATCGAGTATATCGCTCAACACAACCTCGGGCCTGACGGCGTGAAAGAGACACTTCAAGAGCCTTGCGTTGGATTTACCGGAAACAATCCTGTTGTCCGCTTACTAGAAGATGTCGAGAAAAAAGGACGGTCGCTTGATATCGGAACCTGGTGCGGTAGGTATACCTATCTCTACCAGGCGTTGGGGTTCGATTCGTATGGTTTGGAGCCGCATAAGGAAGCGGCCTCATTTGCTCGCACTAAGGGGCTACAGGTATCCCAGGGTGCGTTTCCTGACGATGCGTCTCGGACAGTGCTGAGCGGCAAATATAAGCTCATATCCATGATCGATACGATGTACTACTTGCATGATCTGAAGAAAAGCTTCCTGAAGGTGCGAAAAATGCTGAAAGACGACGGCGTATTCCTCATTGCTTGTCACCAAGGGTATTCGTCCTACTATGATGAAAGTCAGGGGCATTCCTATTTTAGCCGGTACGGAGATTATGTGCAGGGGATTCCTACTCTCAATGCCTTGCAATATTGTTTAGAGAGATCCGGATTCAATATTTTGAAGACCGTTGGCATAGCGGCTGGAAAAATTGTTCCTGCGTTGAGAGCGGATTTCATTTGTATTCTGTCGGGTAAGGCATTGCGCAGTTGATGTACATTAACCGTTACCTCTTTTTAATGTGTCCGCCTGCAGGGAAGCGTCAGGCGTCATGAAACCTATGACACCTCGCTCCTGGTCTCTTACCATTCTTGAGAAGTCCGTCGTCTACAAGGGGCGACAGGATGAGGCTTTATTCCCTGGACTTACAAGGGCAGTGAATGGGGACCTGCTCGTCAGTTTTTGCACCCAGTTCGATTGTCAGCCTGGCGGTGAGGCGTTTCTTGTTCGCTCCACGGACGAGGGCCGGACGTGGGACAGACCAATTTCAATCGTGCGCTCCCAGAAGCCAGACGGCTGTATCAACCTGTCGGTAGGCCTGACCACGCTGAAAGATGGCACGATTCTCTATCCCTGCTGCGACACCAAGATTACGCGCAAGTGGGATCAGCATGAAGCCGATCTATTGATTCTTCGTTCCCCTGACCATGGGGCCACATGGTCCGATCCGACCCCGATCCATACCGGCGTGACTGAGCCCTTTGCTTATGGCAGGATCATTGAGCTGAGGAATGGAGATCTTCTTTGTCCGATTTGGGGGAAGCGGAAACCCGATGAACCTTGGCGGACCGGCCTGGTTCGTTCTCGAGACGCCAGCCAGACATGGGGTGAACATGTCACCATCGGATACGACTCTCACACGAGAGTCCCATCACCTCAGGACGAGGTAGTGCATTGTGCCGGATTCAACGAAGCGACGTTGGTGGAATTGCCTGATGGGCGTATCCTGGCCGTTCTGCGCCAACAGGGAGTGGGACCGGATGTACGACAAATGTTCCAGTGTCTGTCCTCAGATGACGGCCATACCTGGTCTGCGCCTCAGTCGATGGTGCTGTGGGGGACCTCTCCCTCGCTCCATCTAACAGAAGCCGGCCTGCTTCTACTCGGATACCGAAACCATATGGGAAATCCTCAAGGGCTTGCGACGCCTGGCGTCGGCATTAGCCTGAGCGAAGATTTCGGCGCAACATGGACTCAACATCGATTGCTCGACGATCCCCAAGGCTACTCATATCAACATGAATTCGAAGCCGGGTATCCGGCATTTCTCGACCTCGACCGTCATCGGACCCTGGTGGTGTTCTACAGTTTCGATCCGGCCCTCGGGTCGCCGCGCTATCTCGCCGCCAACCTCCTTGATTTGGCAGGATGCTGAAAACGTCCGCCAGCTTCATTCTCGGCTCATTGAAATCTTCAACGAGGACCCGGCCGCCTCACCATTCGGTGGCGCGCACAGACTTGGTGCTCCTTATCCCTCGCACCATGCGCCCCTGAGGGTACGCCTCCGGTTTCGACTTGCCCGCGGTCTTGCTGGACGAACGTTTTGAGCATCCTGTCTGGAAGCGTGTCTCGCATGGCTGAAAGTATGGTCGTCTGCGAACGGCGCTTCACGAGACACACTTCACGTTTCCCCGATCGACCAATCAGCACAAATCGCCACCAACCGGCACTGCCCTGCGCTAGGTCCTTCCGCCTCTAAAGTTCGCCGGGTCACCTTCCGATACACAGTCCATGCAAACTCAAGAACACAGGGAAAGGAGGCAAGTCGAGAAAAAAACCCGGTGCAATGAGATGACACACATCAGGCCGACGACATGGATGTTGCGGCGTTTTAATGTTCTAGTACGGTATCGGTCACGGAGGAATTTCCAATGGCGTTAACAGTCAATACCAACATCCCCAGTTTAACGGCGCAACGGAACTTGGGCCGCAGCAACGACTTGCTGGCCAAATCGTTGGAGCGTCTCTCATCCGGTCTTCGGGTCAACCGTTCAGCGGACGACGCAGCCGGATTGTCGATTGCGACAAAACTGAGCTTTCAGTCCCGCGGCCTGCGTGTGGCCGTGCGGAATGCCGGCGACGCCGGATCCCTGGTCAACACGGCGGAAGGCGCCTTCAACGTTGCGACCAACATCATCGGCCGTTTGCGTGAATTGGCCGTGCAATCGGCCAGTGACACGAATACCGCATCGGATCGGTCAACCTTGAATGGTGAGTCTTCCTTGCTGGTTGCGGAATTAAATCGGTTGGCCAGCACGACAGAGTTCAACGGCGCATCTTTGCTGGACGGTTCGTTCTCATCCGGGAAAATCCAGGTGGGTGCTAACGCCGACCAGACGATCTCCTTCTCGCTGGGCGACGTGCGAGCAGCCCAGCTTGGCAAGTTTGCGGCATTTTCCGTGAACATTCAAGATGGGATCGGGTCTGCCGGTGCGAGCGAACAGAGCGGCTACGGCGCCATCACGGCGGGCGAATTTAATATCAACGGGCAGTTGGTTGGAGCGACGACGGCCACGGACGATCAAGTCTCAGTGCTGGAGCTGTTTTACAACCAGACCGGCGGTCTCCTCCAGTTAGGCGATGGTACGGCCGGAGCATCAGGAGCGACCGCGTCGGCCAGCGTGGCGGCAGGCGGAGGAACCTCGGCGACCAGCAACAATATCGCCATCCAGTTGGCGACGGGTGTCGGAAGCCTCTACATCAATGGGACGGCGATCACGAGTCTGGCCAACGTGAGCGGCACGTCTATCCACTCAGGAAGCAGCGCGGCGTATACGACGAACAGCCAGTTCGTATCGGCATTCGTTGCCAAGATCAATGCGGCCGGGATCACGAATGTCACGGCGCGGCAGAACACCGACGGGTCCACGTACGCACTGGTCTCCACCAAAGGGACCGATCTCAAGTTGTCGTACCTCAATGCCACGTCAGCCGGGTCGCAGTTGAGCGGTATCGGGTTAGCGAGCCAGTCGGTGGGATCAGGCACTGCCGCGAGCGAGGTCAGCAATTATAACGGCCAATCCGGCGCAATTGCCAAGGCGGCGGCCATCAATAATGTGAGGGGGAAGACCGGAGTGGCTGGGGTAGCCATTACGAACTCGTTTTCTCAGACCACAACCGTTGGCGCCGGCACACTTGCGGCCAGTGAGCTCTTCGTCAACGGATTTGCGATCGATGCGACGGCCAATGTTGCAGCCGGCGATAGCACGGGCGCCTTGCGGGCGGCGATTAACGCCAAGACGGCGTCTACAGGGGTGACCGCAGCCGTAAATAGTTCGGGAGGATTAGTTCTGTCGGCCGCAGACGGACGCAATATCTCCTTATTTTCAGCGAGCGCCAATGCGAGCACCATTACCGGTGCAAGCCAGGGAGTCAATCAGTACCGTGGCGCTGTCCGATTGACGTCGCAGGCGGACGTCGGTTTCTCCGGGAGAACCACGGACTTCGGTGGGGCGAGCACGGGTGTGCCCTACACGACGAACCTCACCAATTCGTTGGCCGTGTTGGACATCACCACGCAAGACGGCGCCAATACGGCGATTCTGTCTCTCGATGCGGCCCTTGCGCAGATCAGCAAGGTTCGGTCCGACGTCGGAGCTTTGACGAGCCGGCTGGACTTGACGACACAGGCCCTGACTGTGTCCGCTGAGAATCAGGAAGCAGCGGCGGCCCGGATCAAGGACGCGGACTTCGCCTACGAAACGGCGCAATTCACGCGAAACCAGATCCTGGTGCAGGCCGGTACGGCGATCCTGTCTCAGGCGAACAGTACCTCGCAGATCGCGCTACAGCTTCTGAAGTAGCAGGCCACAGAGGGAGGAGGCGCGGGCCAGCCGGCCCGCGCCTCCTCCCTTCTGCATCATGAGGTTCAACCATGGTTGAAAAAATTGATGGAAATGTTCAGGGCGCGATTCTGAGCCGTCCGATAGATCGTGCCAATGCCCCGGAAGCGAAGACCCCGGCGGTTTCGCAGCCGGTGGCGGTCATCGCGTCGCCGACGTACGACTTCCAGTTCCGTGTAAACACCGAGACGCAAGAAATCACGGCCTTCATCGTCGATCCAAAAACCAGAGCGGTGATCAGAGAAATTCCAGCTAAAGAGATGCATGCCGCGGCGGATGTGATCAGGAGCCTGATCGGGCCGAGGATTGATACAGTCGTGTAGCAGGATGCTGAGCATGTCGCCTGCTGGAAAACGCTCAACGACGAGCGATGAATGATGAGGAAACGACGATGACCGCAGCGTTCATCGTTCAGTCGTTCATCGCTGCGGCCTTGCAGGACGATCATTGTACCCATCCTACCTGGTATGTGCTCATTGCCAAGACGCGCTGATCCACACAGAGCGATCTCGACAGCCGTGAAACGTCATTCGAAGAGCACGGAATTGATAGCCGATGGCGCTGACGAGATCCAGCTATCCTATTAATATCATTCATTTTTACGTCTTATGACCTGCCTCTTGGTCTTGGACCTTGCCATTCACGTCTTATGTCGCCTCCCTTGTAATTGCTCAAGATTTTCTGTTCCCAGCCGATAAAGACTGAGAGAGGGGAGCAGATATATGGGTATTACCTCATCCGGACTATCCTCCGGGATTAATTTCGAGCAACTCATCCAGCAAGTACAAGACTCCCAGCGGCGTCCCGTCGAGATCTTGAAGACCAGGCAGGCCGGCTACCAGAAAGAAATCAGCGCCGTGCTGAGTGTCAGTACGAAGCTCTCCACGCTGTTGGCCGTGGCTAGTTCCGTGAACAATCCAGCAAATTTCAATGTGAATACCGTGGCGGTCGGGAAGACGACGGCGGGCGCCTCGCTCCTGACAGCGACCGCCAACAGCACGGCCATCAAGGGGACCTATGCCGTAGCGGTCAAGCAATTGGCCCAAGCGGGCAAGCTGGCGGCCAATGGATTTGTCGACCAGAACGCGTCGTCCGTGGCGAGCACGGACGGGATCTTCAAGTTTAAGGTCGGTACTGCCGGGACAGAATATAGCGTGGCCGTGTCCGCCAGTACGACGCTGCAGTCATTACGCGACGCGATCAACGCGAAGGGTGGCAGTGTCACGGCTTCCATCATCAACGACGGAACGGGTTCCAGCCCCTATCGGCTCATTCTCGCTACCAATGAGAATGGCGCCTCGAATAGCATCACCATCACCAACAACGACACAACTTTGGATTTTGCGAGCAAGAAGGTCGAGGCCGCCTATGCCTTTACCGGGAATAGCTTTGCGGGCACGATTACCTCGAATGCTGGCAATAATTATACGGGTTCGACGAACAAGACCTTTCTCATTCAGGCCGTGACCGGCGGAGCGCCCGGCGTTGCCGCATACAAGTATTCCATTGATGGGGGTTTGACGTATTTGGGATACGGTGGGGCTGCCTACAACGGCACCGCCGGACCTGCGACCTCGGGCGCTGGTATTACCGCCGCCGCTGCTGCTACCGCGATCGACGGGACCGGTACGACCAATGAAGGCGTCCAGATCGACTTCGGAGCGACGGGCACACTAGCCGTCAACGATCGTTTTTCGGTGGATGTGTTCGCACCCGTCCTCCAAGCCGGGCAAGATGCCGTGGTGGTCGTGGACGGCACCACGTACACCAAATCCTCCAACATCGTCACGGACATCATTCAAGGTGTGACCTTGAATCTGTTGCAAGCGGACACCGCGAATGGTCTGACCCTGTCGGTCTCGTCAAATGCTTCCGGCGCTACGGAGAAGATCAAGAATTTTGTGTCGGCCTATAACGAGTTCAATACGTTTCTCAATGAGCAGCTCAATTTCAATGCCAATAGCTCACAGCCCAGTGCCTTACTCGGAGATCCGACCCTGCGTGCGATTCAAAAGAAATTGAAGGATATCATCAGTGGCCAGATCCCAGGCCTCACCACGGGGAAGGCCAATTTGTCTCAGATCGGCATTACGTCGAATAGCAAGACCGGTGCGCTTTCGGTCGATGAAGGCACGTTATCCACGGCCATTAGCTCAGACCCGGAAGGTGTACGGAGGCTGTTCCTCGGCATCGGCACCCCCAGTAATAGTGTCGTGACCTTTGTCGGTCTCAGTGCCACAACGTCAGCCGGGCGTTATGGGCTGAACATTACGACGGCGCCTCAGAAGGCCATTCTTGGGGGCTCCACAGATGTGACCTTTCAGAATCTGGCTTCGACCGGATTGACGAACGCCGAAGCGTTGAGCTTTAGCTACAGTGGCGACTACAGCACGGCGATTCCGACGACGACGTCCTTCACCGTCTCGCTGAACGCGGGTCAGAGAATTAACGATATCGCCAGCACGTTGAACAGCGCCTTCGCGACGAATCGTGTCGGCCTGTCGGCTTCCAACGATGGAGGACAGCTCAAAATCACGTCGAAAGACTATGGGGCAGACGTCCGTTTTACGGTCGTGTCCGATCAATCAGGCGTCACACAAACCGGCATCGGCTCGGTCGGACGTACGGCGCAGGGGGCCGATATTGCGGGCACGATTAATGACCATTCGGCAACAGGCCATGGGAATGTGTTGAAAAGTAACTCGCGATTTGGGGAAGACGGTCTGTCGATCAGCACGGAAAGCACCTCGACCGGACTATTCGGCACCATTGCCGTCACACGAGGTGTCGGGGACCAGCTCGTGTCATCCCTGGCTTCCTACACCGATCCGACCGTCGGCATCCTGACGTCGAAGTCGAAGGGGCTGCAAGGCACCGTGGACCGGCTCAAGAAGGACATCGAAAAGTTTAATGCCCGTGTGGATCAAGAGGGGGAGCGGTTCCGCGACCAACTCGTTCGATTGGAGTCGCTACTTAGTAAGTTTAAAGCGACCAGTAGTTATCTCACGACTCAACTCGATCGCCTGCCCAGAATCGGGGGGTGATGTGAACCGTTCGAAATTCTGATGGAGGATCATTTGTGAGCGTATCGAATAACCCCAATGCCATTGCGATGTACATGGCCGGCAATGTGACCCAGGCCGATCCGTCCCAGATCATCGTGCTGCTCTATGAGGGCGCGATTTATCGGATCGGGCAGGCCATACAGGAGATCGAAAAACAGAATACGCTGGCTTCCGGTATTGCCCTCTATCGAGCCTTGGCCATCATCGGCGAACTGCGCAAGTCGCTCAATCTCGAAGAGGGGGGCGAGATCGCACGTAACCTGGACCGGCTGTATCTCCATATGCACGAGGAGCTGGTCAAGGGACATCTGGCGAAACAGGCACCACCGCTGGAGCGGGTTCGTACCCTGTTGACCGATCTCAACAGTTCATGGAGGCAGGTAGCCGGTCAAGTCAAGACGCTCATCGATGCCGGGACCGGCGCCCCCCCTTCTCCCGTCATGCCGGCGGGTCTCTCGGCGTATCAGCAGGCCAATAATGCGCCGCGGCTGGCCCTTAAAGCCTGAGGGGAAGAGAAGATGAGAGCTTCGAGTGTCTTGTTTCTGGTTGCGAGTTTCTCCGATACGAAACTTGAAACCTGAAACTCGTAGCTATAAACCGGGTTTATTTCAGCAGTCGTCTACACCACGATGAGGAAACGATGATCTCGTTACAGGGACTCGAAGCGCAGTATCGGGCGTTTAGCGTGCAGTTAGAACAGAGTGAGGCGTCGATTGCCAGCCAAGATCTGGAGAGCCTGGAAGTGTCTGTCCTGGCGATCGATCAAACGTTGATTCGCTTGGCCCATGTGTCCGCTCAACTCGCTGGGCGAGCCATGTTGCCTGGGGAAGACAAGGCTTGGGAAAGTCTGGCCAATGCCATGCGGCAGGCCTTGGTTCGTGCCGAGCAGAATCGCGAACAGATTCAGCGGTGGATCGGCCAGACACAAGATACCTTGACGCATATGAGTACCGGTGGGCGAGCCGTGAACGGGTACGCCGCGTCTGGAATGCCGGATGCCGCAGAGTTTCTCAGCGCACGAGGATGAGCGAACGGGGTCAGGGGCTGTGATGCGTGAAGCGTAAGAAGAATGTATCTGTCGATCTGATGATCTGACGGTCTGTTGAATGGCCAGAATTTCCGATCACTCGACAGATCAACAGATTCCGGAATTGCTTCACGAACAATTCAGGGGAGAAGATGGGCATCGAATTCAGCCAGATCCATAACCTGGTTCGCATCTATCAGCGGATCTTGCACGTGTCGTCGAGCCAGTTTCCTCACGAAGACAGGGACGTTGCCGGGACGGAGGATCGGGTACCCATCTCGCCGGAAGCGCGGGCACAGGATGAGCCATCCCGAATGGATCCGATATCGGGAGGATTTCATCAACGGGACAAGGAACGTCCGATATGAGCAGTCAGACCGATTCCGACTGTGCCCATCCTATTCCAGATGACACCGTCTCGCACCAAGCGGAAGAAGGTCGATCGTCCTGTTTGTTTGTTGTAGTCCGAGCTGCTTTTCAGCGTAAGAAAATCTGGAAGTTTCTTGAAGAATCTGGGAATTTTGTTTGCCGATTCATCGAGCCTACGGCGGTTCTCGCCGCGATCGGAACCATATCTCCCGATGTCATTCTGTGCGAAGTGGCCGTGTCGACCGAGCCGGTCTTCGAGCTGTTGAACCGATTAGCGGGTGTGGAAAGCGACGCCTGTGTGATCCTGATTGGCCCGGACCTCGGAGTCGAACAGGTGGCGCAATCCTTGCGCAGCGGTGCGTTCGATTATCTGACGGCTCCCGTGCCCGCTTCTCGAATATTGGATTCATTGCAGAGGGCCAGTTGAACTGTCACGCGTTTCAGTCCATGCGCGATCTTTCCGGACAGCTCGCCCAGGTGAATACCAGGTTGGTGGGCGAGCGGAACGTGCTTCGGCAATGGAACCTGAAACTGTCGCAGCTCAATCATCTGACACAAGTGTTGGCCGGTTCGTTAAATAGCGAGTTTATTGTTCGGTCTCTATTCGATGACCTCGTCGGCCTGGTCCCGGTGGATGTCATCGGGCTCGGACTGCCTAATCCTCAGCATGTCTGGACATGGTCTCGCACCAAGGCATGTGAGGCCCAGGAGCAACGAGTGCGCACGCATCTCCTCAGCCGATTCAATGCTCAGGCCGTACCGATTTCTCAGGTCCATGCACAGGTGTTTCGATGGTCGAGCGGTCTGCCGGAGACCGAACGGCCTGCGCAGATGACTATCCCGCTGACCTTCTCGCAGAAAAGCCAGGGGCTCTTGTATGTCGAACGGCAGCGGGGCGCCTTCTCGGAGTCCGAGCTCCAACTGTTGTCCATGGTCGGCACGTCGCTGACACTGGCGCTTCACAATGCCGCCATACATCAGCAGATGCAGGAATTGGCCCCGCGCGATGGTTTAACCGGACTCCTGAACCGGCGGACATTGGAAGAAGTGCTCTCGCGAGAACTCAAAGCCGGCACGCGTTATCGTGCATCTGCCTGTCTGATCTTAGTCGATGTGGATCACTTCAGGCAGGAGAACGATCTGTTCGGGCATGTGGGAGGAGATCGAGTCTTGACGAGGATTGCGACGATCATGCAGGAAGCCGTGCGGGATACCGATTCAGTGGGCCAGTACGGAGGTGAAGAGTTCTGGATTGTGCTGCCCCATACCGATCTCGCCCGTGCCGTGGTGCTCGCAGAACGGCTGCGAGATCAGATCGAATACCATGCATTCGACGTGGACGGAAGATCTGTGAGGGTCACGGTCAGCATGGGTATTGCACAGATCCCCGACAAAACAATCAGTACGGTGACCGAATGGATGGTTGCAGCCGATGCCGCACTCTACGAAGCCAAGGATTGCGGACGGAATGGGGTGGTGATTCATGCGACGAACCGCGCATAATTGGTTGCGTCAGGTTTGTAGTCGCTGGTTTGGATTTTCTGTTGAGAGTTTCTGGTTGTTGCTCTCGATGAACGAGAAACTCGAAACACATCAGAAGTATTCAGAAGATAGCCAGGGGATAATTGACGATGCCAATATCTGTGCAGGCTAATATGCCACGATCCGACGAACGGCGGGAATGGCTTCGAATCGATGACCGTGTCCTCTTGGAATATCGGCTCATTACCGAACAGGAGGCGTTGTCCATACCTGGGATGCCCCCAGTAAGCGACCAGGCGATTGCGGAGGCCATGCGTAAGCCAGCAGTCGATTTCTTTGCGCAGCAAGGAGAACAACTGGCGCATTCACCGTTGCTCCCCTGGATGATGAAAGTCGATTGGCTATTGGAAGTCATCGTCAAGACGCTCGCGCAGATGCATCCTGGCGGAGTGCCTATCGCCCAGATCGCCGATGTCAATCTCAGCGGTGGAGGCATCGGCTTTTGTTCTCCGCGGAGTTTTTCCGTCGAGGACAAACTGAGTATTAAAGTGGTGCTGCCGCCATTTACGCCGATCGAGGCGACGGCACGGGTGATCCGGTCGATGCCGGCGAAGGAAGGCCAGGGCTATATGATCGCCACCGAATTTGTGTCCCTCTCTCCCACCGATCAGGAACACCTCATCCGCCACATTCTGCAGACACAGGCTGAGCGATTGCGTGCACGCCGTAATCATACGAGCTGACGAGGCGGCTCGCGGCAAGAGCGGCCAGGTCTGAGTCTTCTTGTCGTCTGTTCCATATCCGTCGCGCCTCCTCCATATGGAGGGCCAGAGCGTCGGCAGTGGCCTTGAGTGCCACTGCGGCAGGAGCGGTCGGTTCGGAATCGACGACCGGCAGATATCCTTGAACGGCTCGTCCCATCGCCGGATCGTCTGGAATCTCTCCCAGTACGGTCAGCGAAGCCCCGATATACTGGGTGAGCAGCTTCTTGAGCACGGAGGTGTTGACGCGGGAGCGTCCGGTCACTCGATTGAGGATGAGGGTCGGATGAAACGTCCGGAGGGTGGTTTCAGCAATAGCTCGCCCGGCTTCGTTGGTGTGGCCCGCGACTTCCAACACGTCTTCGACACTGCAAAAATCACGATCCGACAGCGCGTCAGCCATCGCATCTCGTGAGAGGAACGAGGACAAGACGCGACGGATCGCCGCGAGTTTGAT
>Ga0163152_10005296_pt1 | contig 15243 bp, 10 predicted proteins | sample OliLakLV19MP8IB2_FD_148635 | JGI IMG/M metagenome (GOLD analysis project Ga0163152, IMG submission 148635) | Freshwater microbial mat bacterial communities from Lake Vanda, McMurdo Dry Valleys, Antarctica - Oligotrophic Lake LV.19.MP8.IB-2 | ecosystem: Environmental > Aquatic > Freshwater >... | reverse complement strand
ATCTTTGTAGCGGATGTACTCAGGCACAAAAGCTAATACCAACATCCTCGGTTTTTGCAGCAGCAATCCCGTCACTTGGTCAGTCAGTTCAACGGTGGTTAATTGCTCTTGATTAGGCATTGTATGCCATTCGGCTTTTGGAAGCTGGTCGGCAGGGATCAAAATACCTGCGGGGTTATCGTTAATCACGATTCCATAGGGCAAAGAGGGTTTGCGACTTTGGTTGTACTCACTGTTCAATAGCTCCGGGTCTATCTCGTAAGAATCAGCAGTCTTATTCTTTTGGGTGTTGGAGTTTCCACGAGAGTTGTGTGCTGTCTTTGTTGGGGATTTTGCGTTATTGTTTCTTACCATTGTTTACCTATTTGTGTCATGGTCTCCCCCTAAAGGCGATAGCCGTTCTGTGAAATATCGACTTATTTTATAGCTAGTAACCCAATACACTTGGGTTAGCAATCTGACTTTTAACAGATGCCTGTATCTCCCGTAATTTCATGGCATCAAATTCGTCTTAAAGGTTAACTGAACCGTATTGGCTACTAATCAATCAAGCTGAATCAATCCAATTGTTTTGAACGACAACAATTAAACAATAAACTAACAAGGCAACTAATTAACATGAAGAATTTGCAAATTTTGCCTACTAATAGTAACAAGCATACCCTAGTACAAATGGCAGTTCAACCTCCTAAACGTTCGTTAACTAGCATTGATTTTTCCGGGTTGTTGGGTCAGTTCATGAATCCTGAAGGACTTTCAATGTTAGGGTTATTACTAGCTCTGGCTGTAGTATCTAAAATCATCGGAATTGGCAAGGGAAAAATTACCTCCGGTCGGCTGTGCGGGACGGCAGAAAAGATGACAGCGACGGGCTTGTCTCTCAAACAAATAAAAGAGAAAAAACGGCAGCCCGTTACTTTATGGAGCGGCACGCCGACTTATTGGTTTAAGAGCGTTAAGGGGTTGAGCGCTAGATTGCAAACGCTATTGGGTGCAAGTCCGACGATTTGGTTTCCTCACGCCGAACGCGGCACTTTAGTTATTGGTGCCCCTGGCTCTGGTAAAACATTCAGCGTGATTGACCGCATGGTTGAAAGCGCATTTCACCAAGGCTTTCCTGTGATTATTTATGACAAAAAAGGAGACCAAATGAAGCTGAACGCACCCTTAGCAGTGCGCTACGGCTACGATGTACAGGTGTTTGCACCGGGGGAAGCTTACAGCGGCGTTATCAATCCTCTTGATTTTATGAGAGATGCACAAGATGCAGTAATGGCCGCAGAAATTGGACAAGTTATTGCTCGAAATGCAAATTTGGGGGAGAGCAAAGGTAACGAGTTTTTCGAGAAAGCAGGGGAATTGATGGCCAAGGGATTAGTACAGTTAGCAAAGAGCAGTCTATACCCGGATTTGGCAATGGTTTATGCAATTATTCAACTGCCCGATTTAGTCAAGCGCATCGACCACGCCGTTCACCGTCCCGACGGTCATCCGCTGAAGATGGACAGGTGGATTGCTTCTAGTTTTTCGCAGTTATTAAGCTCAAAAGATGCTGAAAAAACTGTGGCGGGTATTAAGGCAACAGCAGAGGCAACTTATTCGAGTTTTATTCAAAAAGATTTGCTGCGGGCGTTTATTGGTCGCAGCACTATTCCGGTTGTTTTAGAAGGCAAAAAGTGCATTATTTTTAAATTAGATGACCAAAGACGAGCTGTAGTTGGGCCTTTATTGGCTGCTGCTATTCACTTGTGCGTGGTGTCTAATTTGAGTCGGGTGCGTTCTGACCCATTTGTGTACTGTTTAGACGAATTTCCGTCTCTCAAATTCGACAGAATGGATCAGTGGGCTAACGAATACCGTTCCGCAGGGGGTGTGCCGATTGTTGGCATTCAAAGTTTAAACCAATTGTACAATCTCTATGGAGATAAAAAAGGGGCTGCGATCGCCAGTGCTTTGTCAACTCACGTCTTGTTCAACCCCGGTGACTTTGACACAGCGGAAAAATATTCCAAGCGCTACGGAGAAATGGAAGTGCTGGTCAAGAATCGTTCTACAGGCAGTTCGACGGGACAGCAGACAAGTCGTTCTGTCAATTGGAGCGAACAATTGCAAAAGAAACCCCTAATCAGTGCTGACGAGATTTTGCGGTTTCCTCAAGGCAAGTGTGTCATTACGAATCCTGGTTACGGAACGGGTGCGGAAGCTCTGTTTCCCTATCTGATCAAGATTCCAGTGCGCTCCGGCGACATCAAGCGAGTCAAAGATTCTGAGGCTCTTTGGGATAGCAGCATTTGCCCGCAGCTCGAACGCAGAGCCTCGGCACTGTCTGTGGAACGGGAGACTGGTCGATCGATTAATATTGATGAAGAGCTGGACAATCGGATTAAATCAGCTTACCAGTTATTGCCGCATCCCAACGATCCAGAAGAACCCGTGACTGCGGCTGATGTTGAGTTGCGGGTTGACGCTCCTGACGCGAACAGCGTGGCTGGGGAAATAGCAGTTAGCAATATTCGCAAAAAACTTAAAAATTTGTCATTTGGTGGCGATAGGTAATGGAGCAAACTAAACATTTTTTGGCTGATATTTTGATTGTTGACGATATTCCCGCCAACGTTCAATTACTTTCTATGATGCTCATTGAAAATGGCTATAAAGTCCGAAAAATAATCGACCCAAAGCGAGCTTTAACAGCCATCAATTTGCAAAAGCCGGATTTGATTTTGCTCGACATAAAAATGCCCGGTATGAATGGCTATGAAGTCTGCCGTCAACTAAAAGCATCGGAAATTACTTGTGACATTCCTGTAATTTTTATCAGTGCTTTAGATGACATATTTGACAAAGTAAAAGGGTTTGAGGCGGGCGGAGCTGACTACATTATTAAACCTTTTGAGCCTGTTGAAGTGTTGGCGCGGGTATCTGCTCAACTTAAAATGCAGGGCTTGCAGCGGCAACTGCGTTCTGCTAACGCGCAATTAGGGGCACAAAATGTCCAACTCTGTCAGGAAATTCAAGAGCGACAACGGGCCCAAGCTAATTTGCTCCTGCTGTTACACGCAGTTTCTCACGATTTGCGATCGCCTATATCGGGAATGTCGCTGCTGCTGCAAAGTCGCCTTAATGATACTACCAGTACCATTGCTATTGAGCGGCCTGCTGTGGAGGTTATGGTGCAAAGTTGTTCGCGCCAACTCAAGTTGATTGAGTCGTTAACAGCAACACAACAGTTTGATGTACAAAGTGCTTCTTTAGTAATGAAGCCGCTGTCGCTATACAAATTAGTCAAAAATATTCTTATTGAAAGAGCGCCGATTTTTAACCAGCATCGAGTCAAGGTAAAGCAGTTTTTGGCCGCAGATTTGCCTTTGGTCAATGCTGATGCCCAGCAGCTTTGGCGGGTATTTGGCAATCTGATAGACAATGCTGTTAAATACAATCAGCCTGGATTTATCTTGACTGTAGAAGTTAAACAGGACGGTAAGATGGTGCGCTGTATATTAGCAGACAATGGGGCTGGAATTCCACCGCAGCAATGTGCAAGATTATTCGAGCCTTATACGAGGGGAGTTGGAGTTAAGTCAGGGCAAGGAATGGGGCTGGGACTTCATATTTGTCGGCAAATTGTTTCGGCTCATGGCGGACAGATTGGTGTTGAAAGCGAGTTGGGAAAAGGAGCTAGGTTTTGGTTGACATTGCCCAGGTTTGAAGAGTCCAAATCTGCGATGTGAATTAGAACGACAAACTGGAAGTATCCACTGTACCGAAGTATCTACTGTACCGAAGTATCTACTGTACCGAAGTATCTACTGTACCGAAGTATCTACTGTAGCAAAGTATCCACTGCGGCGAAGTCTCCACTGTCACGAAGCTCGATCGCCCAAATTGCCAACTGCCGTATAATTTTTTTGATCGTAGCGGTTAAACCAAGCCCAAGCGCAGTGCTTTAACGGCTGCATGGGTGCGATCGCTCGCTTCAAGTTTGGCTAGAATCATCTCTATATGACCTTTGGCGGTGTGGACGCTCATTCCCAGTTGAGCGGCAATTTGTTTATTGCTTTTACCCTCAACTAGCTGCTGTAAAACTTGCATTTCGCGTTCCGTCAGGTTAATATCGTCAGTCGCATGGCGATCGGGCAATGGTGTTTTGAGGTTTTGCAGTATGCAGCTAGCAACTTGTGCGTCGAGGTAAGTGCTACCTGAGAGTACAGCGGTAATCGCTGCTAGAAGTTGCTCTGCGTTAGTGCCTTTAACGCAGTAGCCGTGAGCGCCGCTGGACAAAGCCGCCATCACTTGAGTTGGGTTGGTGTGATGGGTGAGCATCAAGATGCGAGTATCCGGCAATGCAGCCTTGATTTGTTGTGTGGCTTCAATGCCGTCGATTCCGGGCAACTCAATGTCCATCAGCGCGATGTCTGGTTTATGTTGCAGCGCTGCACTTACAGCTTCGTTGCCGTTAACAGCCTGTGCGATTACGGTTAGATTGGGCTGACGCTTTAGGAACTGCTGTAAACCTACCTGCATCATCGGGTCATCTTCAACTATAAGGATGGTTTTCAGTTGACTTGTATTTGGTTGGGTGGCAGTAATTGCGGTCACAGTTAACATTCCTACTACACTTTTATGCCTACTCTATTGTTTTTCCTCAGATTGAAAATTGTCATCTTCCTATCGAGATAAAAGTATTTTTTTTTAATTATGTTTCAATACGGTTCAGTTAGCGGTTGTCTGCTGCGAGGAACGTTAGCGTAAGCGATCCGTTCGCTTTTATGCGTTCCCGTTCCCCGTAGGGGTTCCCGTTCCCCGTAGGGGTTCCCGAAGGGTAGGGTAGGGTAGGGTAGGAAAGCAAACAAGAGTATCTATTTTTCACTCTCGTTTTGCCGACCGGACGGTCTGATCTGAACTGTATTAAATTATGTCTGTAATAGGGTTAATTGATCTCGATAAGAAGATGACAATGCATCCTAAACAGGTTAGATCGATACTTCGTTGATTTCATCCAAATTGATAGCTATTTCTACTTCCTCCGGTTGAGTTTTCTGATAACCATTGACCTTAATAACTGTTTGTTTGGTCTCTTGTTCAATGGCAGTCAAGAGCCAATTCTTGACTTGTCGGTGTTGCTTCCTGTCCCAAGCAAACTGAACTTTTTGTGCAGGTCGAGTTGGGTGCAGCGCTAAAACAATCAGTTGCAATTTGTGAGGCTCGATCTCTAAGAATTCGGCAGCTACCCATAACTTCACTCGGTCTTGCCAAGTCAGTACAGGATGCCGAATCGCCCATTCAAATAGTTTGGTTGTTTCTTTGACTAGACCGATATTTGCACGGACTTGTATCACTTTAAATGAAGGGTAAGCGGAAGGAGAAGGGGAAGAGTTTTCTTCTGTCACTCTCCTTTTTGTTAGGTCTAGTTTGGCTTGAAGTGGAATGTCAACAAACAGTTTTCGCTGGGGTAAAAATAGCGTTGGCGAGAGTTCTTTAATCTGAAAAACCCACTGCTGGTACTGGGGGTGACTGTCGAGAATTGGCTCGACAGGTAATCCCATTAACATTTGCTTGATCAGCAGTTGCAAGTGTTCTTGAAAATAGGAAGGAACAAGAGGTGGCTCTTGTAGTTGGCTAGCATGAATAGTTTGATTGATGTCGGATAAAGTAAGCAGGTACATTGCTCAGAATATGAAAAACTGAGCAACAGTGGCGATCGCCACAGAAAAAGTCCGGGAGTGCGGAATGGGATTAAAAATTTATAGCCCACATCCTGCACCCTCAACTGTCACAGAGCATGAAGCAATGTTGAGAATATTCATTCCTAACGAGTTTTTCGGGAATTTTAGCGATTATTTCTTTGGCGGTTGATTTTGAGGAAAATTATTAGCAGCGAGTTACTGCTGCAAAACTCGCTCTCTCCCCATGTTATATTTGTTAGTACGCACTTACTTAACTCAAACACAGTGAGGTAAATATGGCTTTTAGCAATTACAAAACGATCGGTGCAGTAATCAAAGAATTTCAGATTACTTACACTGAAGCTAATTTTATTGTAGAAACAGCTTTCAGTGTCTCTGACTACTTCCGCGAAGACTTGCAAATCATGATGATGGAAGGAGTCGTTGATAACTCAGAATTTGCAGTTTGCGAAAACTTAATTTATCCAGTTCTGAAAGAAGTTTGGAAGTGCTATCGCAGCAAATTTGTTTTGTGGAGTCATGAAGCTCTCAACTACGACACTAAATTGTCAGGTTTTCCTGAGTATATCTTGGCAAAACGTTCTCCTCTGGGCAAAGTTGTGTTTGACAAACCATATTTGCTTTTAGTTGAAGCGAAGCAAGATAAATTTGAAGAAGGCTGGGCGCAGTGCATAGCAGAAATGATTGCCGCACAGAGACTTAATGATGAATTACAGGTGATCATTTTGGGTATAGTTTCCAATGGCAAAACTTGGCAATTTGGCAAGCTAGAAGGGCAGATTTTTACGAAAAACATTAACCCTTACACTATCTATGAACTCGACAAGCTTTTTGGTGCTGTCAATTACATCTTTCAACAATGTGAATCGCAGCTAAATCAATTGATACCTGTTTGATTTGTTGTTACTTTTTCAGACTAGGCTGTCCTAACCAAATTAGTATATAAGTGAATACTCCAGCGGTGATCGCAGCACTCAAGCTCAAGGTAATCTTAATGGCAAAAGGCAACCAAGCGCATGGAATGTGTAGAGTAGAAAACGCAAAATCGAGCTGGGAATTTAAGAAGTTTTCATTTTTTTTAGTCGGTATTTCGATTGAGGCGACGATGGAACCCACTGCTAGTCCAGCACCAATAATGCCAACGGTGTTTTGGAAATTGCGATCGCGCTCAGCTTGTTCTATCTCTGTAATTGCCCGACTTGAGTTGATTAAATCTTGCAGTAATTGTAAGCCAGAACTGAAATATGCATAGTCTTTTTGCACTTGTAACTGGTATTTTTTCTCTACATCTTCGCTGAATTTTTCCAGGAATTTTAGATCGTAGGGATATTGCCAGTTCGCGATTTGAGATAACAGAGGTGTGGGATTAGTCGAGGTAGGGTTTGAGGTGGCTATGGCAGATTGGAACCAGGATAGAATAGGGAGGATTTGAGCGATCGGGTTTTGTCCGTTTTGGGTTGGGATTTGATTGAGGCGATCGCTAATAGTACCGATCCGTCTACTATAGTTGATGGCGTTGATTTCAATAGTGCGAATTTGAGCATCTAGATAATTCAACTTTATGGTATAGTTGCGTAATATTTTTTGGGCATCAACAACGGTTTTGCGGAGTTGTTTGAGATTTTGACTGTAGATGTTTCCTACGAGTTGGTTAATGACTGTGAAATCTTTTTTTAGCTGTTGTTTCAGATAGCGACTTTGACCGTAAGCCCAAAAAACTTTATGGCGATCGCAAAATAAGCGCAGCAGTTCAGTGCTAAAATCTTCCACAACTATTTTGGCAGCATCACTGTTAGGCATTACGGCGATCATGAAATGGCCCTAAATTAGCGAGCCGTTTAGGGTGCATAGACATTGACTAACTAAGGGTTTGATCGAATCTGCACCCTAAATTACTGGGGTTTAGGGTGCATAGGTATTGACTAACTAAGGGTTTGATCGAATCTGCACCCTAAATTGGTTGTGTAGTCGCGATCGCAACTGAGTGTCTGACTGCGCTATATTCGGCTTGTTGCTTTCCGAATTCCGAACTGATGCGTGATAGCTTACCAACGAGATCAGTAGCTTGGTTCCTAACAATGATAATAACGTAGAGGTGATTTTAACTCACCTCTTCACCTGCACCACAACAATCGTTCGATAGGTAGGTATTGGGCTAGAAATCGTCCAAATTAAACAGCGAAAATTGGTGAGGCGATGTTGTCTTATTTCTGGGTCGGCGTTTGCCCTTAACAACTTCTTGAACTACTGGATTAGAGTGAATTGATGTCTTCTCATTCAAGTCAATAACTTCTGAGCTTTCTCCTGAACTTATTTCAGGTTCGACTGGACAATCAGTATGATTTTCAGCCGGGGACTCGACTGGCTCAAACCACTCATTGTACCAATAAGTGGCGTTCATTGATTGAGGTCGATCGCTACTTAAACTATTGCCGAGGAGCAAGTCAGTTTGACCCAACCACCAAATCGGAACAGCCAACCAAGGTGAAAACATATAAAACTGAAACAAAGCGCATTTTAACAGAGTAGGGTCTATATCTTGACCGACACCGCTCAAACAGTAATTTGACTGTGCTAACATTAAAGCTCCCGTACCGCACGCGGGTTCATTGAATCGGGAAATTCGCTCTGTCTTATCACCACTCACTAACTTCGACATGAACTGACCCAGAGCTAAAGGTGTCGGATAAAACCCTGAACTTTTTTGAGCAGTCTTTCCGCAAATTTGGGGTAGCAGTTTGCCCATATAATCTTCAGGATACAGCATGAGAATTGATAGATCAAACATCTGATAAAGACGCATTGATGCACCTTCACAGCCGGCGGGTTCTTTGGGTAACATTTCGTAAGCTGGATGTCCGAATGCGAACAAAACCCAGTCCAAGAAAAAATCCAAATAGTCCCAAGCTGACCAAGTTTTCCATTCTCCATGTTGAGGAATGCAATTGAGAGTGTTATCTAACATGGCTTCTGCGGCAGAAGAATATTGCCATTCGATTTGCGGAATCGGTTCTGTTGGCAAAGTTTCCTCAATTACAAAATTGGGTAATTTTTCGGGTATTCTGTTCTCCAGAATAGCTAGCATTGGCTCCATCTTCCACCGCATCCAGGCATGAGCGGGGACAGCTTGACACAAAGCCCAATAATCCCACCTTCCCCATAAACATCGGTCTATTTGTGCGACAATTGTTAAAAGCCAGCCCGGCTTTAAATCTCGTTTTAGGTTAGGGATTAGAGCTGGCTTTTTCTTGGGTTTAAAGGGTTGCTTTCTGAAATGTAACAGCGTTAACTCTCTAGTTTGGGAGTCAATAACTGGTAACACAAGCTTGTTTTTCATGAGTAAAAGTCTGAAAAATGCGCCCCTAAAAACCGCAGTAGCGGTTCGCACAATTCTATGTTGATGCAAGCATCGTCTTTAATAAAAATAGAAAAAAAGTGGAAGAGAGTGTAGCTTTTTTTAAACGAAAAAGCTACACTCTATTCCCCACTCCCCTCTTCCCTATTTCTCTCTCCCCATTGCCCTTTCTCAGCCGTCTATTCCACCAATTATTTTGATATTTGAGGAGTAGAAAATGCTTCGCACAGCAGCAGCCCCACCTGCTTGAGTAAAGCTTTGTTACCATCAGGGCATCCCGACTGAATCAAACATTGAGGACAGCCAGAACTGCAAGAACAACTGCGGGCTAACTCAGCAGCCGCATGAGCTAATTTAGGGAGAGAACGAAAAATAGCTTCCGAGGTTCCCGAACCCCCTTCTGCTAAATCGTAAAAGAGTCCTGCATAGTCATTTGCACCTCTCTTCTCTACCACAAAATTTACATCATTAGGTGAAGCCAAAATAGTCAGAGGTAGAGCTGCTAAAATTTGATGGCCGAAACTGTGAATAGCCAACAAATTCGCGGGGTACTCCCACAACTGCTGATATCCGGGAGGAATCGGCTGTTGAGACTGAAGCAATTCCTGGCGAGTAGCTGTTACTACGTGTTGCAGGTAACATTGAACCGGGGAATTCAAACTAATTTGCAGTACAGGAGTCGTAAATTTGATTTCGTAAGGTTGCTCAAAGTTTACCTCATTAAGAACCGATGTTAGCTCAGCCGAGCGAGTTCTCTTGCCACAAACAGGACAGGCAGTACATTTTGATAAAGGCTCTCGGTAATTGACGCATTTTCTATTGAGACAAGTTAACTCGTAATTGCGAGTCAATAATTGATAACCCGTGACAAGTTGGCTAATTTCCCCCCAAGCCAGTTCCAGAATAGCTTGAGCTGGAATTGCATTAATATCCGTTGAATTGGTTTGTACATTTCCTTCAACTTCTGGAATAACCAACGGGATTTGTTGAGGCAAACTCAAATTCTGCTTGAGGCTGGTATCAGTACGGCTAATCGCTACAGTAAACAGTCGAGTTTCAGGGATGTTTTGCAAAATAGCTTGGCCATTCAAGAGCGAACGCGAAGTATAAGTCACCAAACAGCCGTCTGAGTTTTGCGTGCGGTAAATAGCACCCGGAAATACTTCTCGATAAGCAATCTCCGCACTGAGGAGTTCAATCTCTTCTTGAGTATCCGCATCCACCAGTTGTATCGTGCTAGCACCAGTTCCCCCTCGAAAGTTTACATCTTTATGCGGAAAGCCTTTAGCCCATAATTTATCCCGGCTTCTGTGAAGAACACCTTGCTCAATTAAAGCCGTTGCAATTTGAGGAGCGCTCTTGCCAAAGTAGTGCTTGAGCTTATTGACAGGAATGCCTGTTTCGACAGCGGCGCACATCAAATGTTTGGCAATATCTATGGGATAATTGGCATTAAAGCTGACCAATTCAGATTCGGCTGACAGCAATAATTCAGGGCGAGCGGCAAAATAGTTATCCAAAGGTGATTGTGCAATGGGAATGAAGACAATTAAACCGGATTTTGTCCGACCTGCCCGGCCAGCCCTCTGCCTGAAAGCTTGCAAGCTGCCCGGCCATCCCCTAATAATAGCAAAGTCAAGTTGAGGCAAATCAATACCCACTTCGAGAGCGCTAGTGCTGAGGATACACTTAACTGTTCCTGACTGCAAAGAGTTAATAATTTGCCTGCGACGCTCGCTTGTTAAACAAACGCAAGAAAATTGCTACTTGCGATTCAATTCCAGAGTTAGTTTGAGTTACAGCTTCTTGCTTAAAAGTTGCCCACAAGTTCTTAATTGCTTGTCTGCCGTTACCGAAGCAAATTCCGCTTTGCCCTTGCTGCAACAAAAACATAATGATACGAGCAACATCGGAATTAGCATCATGACTCGGTTTAGTAACAATTAATTGCCGTTCTGGGACAGCAGCTCCGCTAGAGTTAATCCAAACTAACCGCTCTGATTTATTGATATTTCGCTTTCGACTTCTACCAGATAGTAACTTCGCTAATTGAACGGGATTGCCCACGGTAGCACTCAACATCAAGAATTGCAGTTTTTGAGAACAACCTCCGCGCTCGTCTACTGCCAATTTTAAGCGGCGAATTAAGCTAGCCATGTTAGCTCCGTAAACTCCGTTAAAAGTGTGAGCTTCATCTAGGACAATATAGCGGAGGCGACTTAAAAAATGCTGCCAAGGCTGACTCCAGTGAACCCCTTTCAGCGCATAGTGAATCAACTCTGGTGTTGCGTTGATTATGCTAGGATTTGTAGCCAATAATTGTTCTCTGGTTTTGGGAGGAGTATCGCCAGTTAGAAGGGCAAGGCGTGGGCGCGCCGGCTCAGGAATCAGTTCGAGCAAATCGGCAAGTTTTTGACTTTGATCGGCTGTTAAAGCTTTCAAGCCATAAATAGAGAGTGCAGTAAATTGATGTTGGAGAATGCCCTCTAAAATAGGCAAGTATGCACTTAAAGATTTGCCAGAAGCTGTTGCTGTGCTGAGGATGACATCTTTGCCCTGGCGCACGGCTTTGAGTGTTTTAATTTGGTGCGAATAAAGGTGTTGAATGCCTTGGCTGTGCAAAGCAGAAATTATTGAATGTGGCAAGTCTTGAGGAATTTTGTAGAGTTTAGGAGTTGTAGCAGTCGCGATTGTCTGATAAATAACCTCTTCGCCTAAAAATTCACACAAATCGGCTGTTGCAGTTGGCTGCAAGTGGCTTATTTCGGGGAAGTTATTTTGGTGAAAGTCAGGTCTGGCTATTAGTTGGGAAAGAAGGTTGATATAATTGGGAGGCATTGGTCACTCTCAGAATTAATCTTTCCTCTCTTACTACCGATAGGTAGGAGAAAGAACGAGAGACGAAATTCCCCAAAAAAAAACTGGGAGTCCAACTGAAATTGGTGGCAATTATGGGTTTGGGTTCAGGAACTAGGGAAACGGTAGGTCTCTGACTCACTGCGCTCACGCCCCGCCTCGTGAAACGCTAGCATTAACACAGTACACTTGCCATGTATATAGCGGTTCACGGGGCAAGTGAGGTGTCAACTGCGTAAGCTGCTAAGCATCTAAAGTGTATGTTGGGAATGTTGTACTGGATGTTCGCGATGTCGCGGAATGTCTCGGTTAAATGTATCAGTGTAGTTCTGTTGACCGATACTAATAGTGTTGCTCTTCAGTTTTTGCGTTCAGGATTGTTAATGAAAGGCTGCCGAGTTAATTCGACAGCGCTTTCCTGTTATTTAAGGTGATTGAGTTGACTAATTCTGAGCAAAGCAGGTAACATGGAGTCAGGCTTATCTCCTGTTTTTAGAGCGATTTCTAAATCAAACAAAATCGAGAGCGATCGACTTAAGAAGTTCGCAGATACTTGCTTAACCTCCTGCTTAAGGAAATACAGCCGTTTGGGGTTACTAATTCCGCACATACTAGCAATTTCGCTATCAGAACGTTGTTGGCAGGAATTGAGAGTAGCTTTTACCCACAGCCAAGTTTTAAACTGGGTTTGAAGAGTAGCAATAATGGCTAAAGGAAACTCTGCCCTTGAGAGCAATTCGTCAAGCAGCTTAATTGCTGCCACTGCTTGACCTTTTAAAAGGGCTTCGGCCAGTTGAAAGCTACTGGCTGTGGTAGCGGGAACGAGGGCTTTTGCTGCCTCTTTCGTAATACGCTCGCCGTCGGTATAAATGGCTAATTTCTCTAGTTCACTGACTCTTCTAGCAGAATCGTTGCCAATGGCTACCGCTAGATAACTGACAGCATCTCTGGCAATTGAGATATTCATCTGTTTAGCAGTAGCAGCGATCGCACTTTCAATCAAATCAGTACGCCAAGGGGGAATCAAAGTAAATTCCTTAAGTTGACCAAACTGCAACAAATGCTTAACCACCTTGAGCCGCTTGTCGATCGCACCAGCAGTGAAGACTAAATGCGTCGTGGTAGGTAACTGGGGCAAGATTTGGAGCAATTCTAGCCCAGTTTCTCCAAATTGCTTGAAATCGCAATTTTCAACGACAATGAGTTTGCTTCCTCCGCCGAAAGGAACTGAAGCAGCAGCAGAAAGGGCAGCATCCAGGGAAGAAGCATCGAAGCGGTGGATGTTAAAATCTCGCCAGAGAGGGTGAGTGTGAGTTTTGAACTTTTCCACTTCACGGGCGATCGCGTAGGTATCATTCCCAATTAAGATATAGATCATGCTGCTAACTCTTCCTGTTGTTTGACAGTGACATTAACAGAACGACCTAGAGCTTTAGTGACGATACGCTGCACGGATTCAAGGTGACTTTTAAACTTAGTCGCGTATTTTTTTTCTACTACTAACACACATGAATCAGTAGAAAGTTCTGCGATTTTAGCTCGGTTCAAGAGGTCGCGATTGCCTGGTTTCGCTGCTGCTATTACTTGCGCCCAAGTTGCCTCTAAGTCAGGAGTAGGAGCAGGAGCAGGAGCAGTAGCCTTAACATCTTGAGGGCTTTTATCAAGTTTGTCAAATCGATTAGATTGGGAAGTTGCCGATAATCGCATTTCGGGAGCAGCGGGTTCGCTCTTACACATCAAGTTCAGCAAGCAGACTTCTAACCAGGTAGCAGCATTCGTACTGGTTCTCAATTGAAATTCTGATTTTTGCAATTGTGCACAAGCCGCATCAATTGTTTCAAAATCGAAAGTGCTCGCGAGCGATCGCAGTTGTGAGTAGCCAACGGGCCCTGTAATTAAATTTTGGCAGTGGCGCGTTGATTTGACAATGAGCAAATCTCTCATTGCTGCTAGCAAGTTGCTGAGAATCAGTTTGGGGGTTTTGCCGCTGTCAATGAGCGTTCTCGAAGATTGCAGTACGCTTAAGGTATCGCCAGAATGAATGGCTTTGAGAAGGGCGATCGAGTCTTCCTCGCTAATGCTGCCAGAGACTTCTGCAACTGAAGAAACCGTAATCTCTGAATTTAGTAGTGAAAGCTGAGAGAGTAGTTGCAGGGCATCCCTTAACCCTCCGTCACAGGTGCGAGCGATCGCCACGGCCGAATTTGCGATCGCAATAGATTCAGCGACACTAATTTTGTCCAATTGTCCCACAATAGCATCAACTGACAGAGAGCGGAAGTTAAAAGTTTGGCAGCGGGAGATAATTGTTGGCAACACTTTATGTGCCTCAGTCGTACAGAGAATAAACACCACATGAGCTGGAGGTTCCTCTAAACATTTGAGGAGAGCATTTTGAGCGCTGGTACTGAGTTGGTGGCATTCGTCTAAAATCCAAATGCGGTACCGGCTCATCGCTGGGGCAAAGTTGCTGTGCTGGATTAATTCTCTGACATCATCCACGCCGTTGTGTGAAGCAGCGTCGATTTCAGTCACGTCTAAGCTGGAAGTAGAATCAATGGTTTTGCAGCTTGAACATTCCCCGCAAGGAGTGGCGGTTGGCTGTTTGCTATTCAAGCAATTGAGGGATTTAGCTAGGATTCGAGCGGTTGAGGTTTTGCCTGTTCCTCTGGGCCCAGTAAACAGGTAAGCTTGAGCAATTTTGGACGAGGCGATGGCATTGGTCAACGTTGTTTTGATGGTATCTTGACCTACTAATTCTTGTAGGTTTTTTGGTCGGTATTTGAGGTGCAGTGGTTGGTACATTTTGAGGTCTTAGCATAATTTCAATGACTATTCCCCGATAGGGGAGTATGTGTGTCACGGAAAAGCAACTTAGGGTCTGTTTCTATCAGGCTGAGAAAAACAGACCCTAAGTAAGATTTGGGAATTCTTAGCCCTGCTTTTACTTAGGGTCTAACAAAATATAGCCTAAGAAATACAGACCCTAAGTCGAAGCAATCGATTTGCAGAGAATGCACTATTTTACTTAGGGTCTAACAAAATATAGCCTAAGAAATACAGACCCTAAGTCGAAGATACAATTGATTTGCAGAGAATGCCAATCTTCTACCAGCCCACTGAATGAGCGCAATCAATGTTTGTGCGTCATTGTAGCCGTTGGTTATTGGCAATAGATATTATTTATTGCGAGTAGATCTATCAAATCAAGAAAATTTGTAATTGCTCAACTAGGGCAAAAAAGGGAGCCATCAATAGAGAGAGCTTGTTGAATAGATTGATAAGCAGTTAAACCCTGACGCTTGCCAGTATTGACAACTGAACGAACTGCTGCAAACAAATCTC
>Ga0163152_10005295_pt1 | contig 15247 bp, 15 predicted proteins | sample OliLakLV19MP8IB2_FD_148635 | JGI IMG/M metagenome (GOLD analysis project Ga0163152, IMG submission 148635) | Freshwater microbial mat bacterial communities from Lake Vanda, McMurdo Dry Valleys, Antarctica - Oligotrophic Lake LV.19.MP8.IB-2 | ecosystem: Environmental > Aquatic > Freshwater >... | reverse complement strand
GACCTCAACCGCACACTATGTCTTAATCAATCAACAAAAGGAATGGGTCTTGGAAGATCGGCCGACTGAGCCATTGGACCAACAGGCCACCGATCTCTTTGTCAGCCGTGTCGCGAATGTTCCGGCCGAAGAACGGGTCATTAAACAGGCTGGACCATTAGCGCCCTATGGGCTCGTGGCACCGGCAGCGGAATTCATCGCCACGGGACGTGATGGAAAGATTGCGGGAAAACTCTCAATCGGGAGCCATGCCAATGGATTGGCCTATGCAATGGGGCAACGAATCCCTGGTATCTTTCAAATTCGCGCCGACCTGCTCACGCAAGTTCCGGCAAAAAGCGACCTCTTCGCTCAAAAAACAGAGAAGACACCGGCTACACCTTAATCAGAGACGATCACGTTCGCTCCATCAGGGCAGCCACTCCCAGCGATTTTCCACACACCATCACCCAGCACCTGATAGCAAAGGAAGAGGCCACGGCCATATCTCTTTACTCACAAGACCTCCCTACCTGCCCGTTCAAGTTTCCTACAACAAGACCGATAGAGACGTAGCACATCCACTATCTACAGATACGACGGTTGGCTCAGCCCGTTCGACATCTGACCGAGCCCGGAGGTCCTCATGGAGAAACAGGCACCTGTGCCCCCATCCCCCACCAAAACGATTCTGGTCATCGACGACGATCCATCGACGCGGTTGATTTGTGTAAAAACACTCCGTGCTGAGAGGTTTACCGTCCTCGAAGCCGAAGGCAGCACAGAGTCCTTGAAGATCTTGGCCACTCACCAAGAGCCCATCGACTTGCTGCTAACCGATCTGATGCTCCCACCACCAGGCCTTGAGTTTGCCTCCACCAAAAATCCGTATCCGCGAGTCCATGGTCACGAAATCATCCAACGAACCCTGGCCATGAAAAAGACGCTCCGGGTGATCTTGATGTCGAGCTTGTCCGAAAAAGATCGCACGGCCTATCGCCTCACCACCGATCACGTCCCCTTTCTCCAAAAACCATTTTCCGTTGAAACCCTCATGCAACTGGTCCATGAGGTGCTCGCAGCGGAACCGCTTTCATACGACGAGTCCGCCGGCGCGTCGATTGCCAAGCAAGACACTCGATGGTATGGCTGACCGCTCGTTCCGCGGCACCTCAATCGTAACCATCCAAACCCCGGATCAATCTTCACGGAGTCCTCTTGGAGCCTGACGTCTGTGACCGCAGTCCCCGCTAGACTTTCCTCGATTCCTGCAGTATCGTAGCCCCTATGCCCCCGTAGCTCAGTTGGATAGAGCAACGGTTTCCTAAACCGTTTGTCGTACGTTCAATTCGTATCGGGGGCACCAAACTACGCTTCGGACACCTCAGCCGACGAATCCTCACGAATTCATCGCACCACATACGATACCGCCTCAGGCTCGTGCCCCGATAAGGAATCCACATACACTTGTCTGTGACCAGCGATTGCGTATACTCACCCTGGACACAGGAACCATCGTAACGGAGCGTACCCCTGTCGAAGCGAAACACCGCAAACCCAAGAAACCGTTTAGCCGTTCCCTGCATCGTGGAATATCTTGGACAGAACGTAGCAGGGAAGAGAATGATGACGGATCTTTCTGGTGATGAGATGAAAATTCTCGGATCCCCTACAATCCATACCGGCATGCGCCTCGCGCTCCAACGATCGGCAAATGACCCTGCCCTACTCATTCAAATCCCCTGCGCCTCTATACGATGGACAAGGGATCAAGAGTTCGCGACCGAGTTTGGCCCGATGGGGCCAGCGATGACCGCTCAACTTCGCGATCTTCTATCAACCCTCCAGAGCGCCCCAACCGCCTAGCCAACCCCTCGATCGCACTCGCCACGAACCACACACATCTCGACTGTACGCGGGCCAGACCATAACAGGTTCAGGCCTCACGGTCCCGTCAACGTCATCGAAGGCCTCACCGCGGCATCACCCCGGCGGCCAGTCCTTCTAAAATCTCAAAAGTCCATCCACCGCCCATGACCTGTTCACTTTCCCGTGTTTTCTTGCCGCCCTGTGGAGGCTGGGCTAGACTTTCTCCACACTCATGCCACGCGCCAAAACATCAGAACAGTCCCGCTCTCGATCTAAAAATGCCACAGTTGAAGAGCTCATTCGTGGCGTCGGAAAGCTTCAGGAATTCCTCTCACAGGTGGAAGACCTCGGACGAGAAGGCTTTCCCTATATGGACGCAGCCAGGGCAAGAACAGAGTTGCAATTCCGTGAATATGTTCGCCGCACCTTTGGCGAGAAGTCCACAGAGTTCCAGGAACATCGCCACCACAAACTGCTCATGGACAGTCCTGAGGAGACGCAACAGAGCATCGCCCTGATCAAGACCCTAATTGCCAGGATTGAGCAAAAGAAACATGCACTACAGGGAGGAACACCTTCCCAATCACTCCCGCCCACACCGACGATGTCACCCATTCCCACGCGACCACAGATGACGCTCGTGTCGGCATCGATCCCAACGGTCCAGATGACCATGTTGCACACAGCACCAATTGCGCCACCACCACTGATCGTGTCCGTCGCCATAACGACCCGTCCCGATCCGTCATCAGCCACCGCAGTACCGAATGTACCCACGCCTCTGCCGGAACCGTTGCCGAATCCACCGGCACCGACTCAGACGGCGACATCGTCTGCGCCACCTCAGCCAGTGATTTTCCCTGCCCCAGCAGCCCTACCTCCGTCGACACAGACTCTGCAGCCCGGACTGGCGACTTTGCCAGAGGCCAGCAGACCAACACTACCGCCACGACGTGGACCCGAGACTGTCGCTCCGACGACGCTCTCGGCCAGACCAACGCACGAGGCGCAACAGCCGTCTCCCTCAATGCCGGTCAGCGCTTCTCAAACCCGAGCGACAGCGCCTCAATCTCTTTTGGCTGAATCGGATCCGCTCGACCTCGTCAAGGGACTCTGCAGTAGATTCCACGCTGTGGCTCGGCAATTGCGGCTCCGTGGAGAGTACCGCGCAACGGTAACCGTGGAAGACGAGTTCGATGCACAAGACCTGCTGCACGCAATTTTGCGGACCCAATTCGACGATATCGGCATGGATGAATGGACGCCGAGTTATACAGGGGGATCCTTGCGCACGAGCTTTCTACTGAACAACGGCCGACTGGCGATCATCGTCAAAAAAACACGCCCTGGTCTCAATGCCAAAGACCTCACCGACCAACTCCGGATTGACGCAGCGCGGTATCGATCCCACGATCGCTGCACGACGCTCCTATGCTTTATGTACGACCCCGAAGGCCGCATCGGAAACCCTCGAGACCTCGAAGCGGATCTCACCAGTGTCAGTGATTCTTTTATCATCGACGTACTCGTCGCCCCGAAATGAGGATATGAATGAAAAAATCGAAACCTGCCGACGCCACGCTCAGCAAATCGCCTGGACGCGCTCCCGCATTGACAGAGACAACGGGCATCCGCTACGTTGGGAACGAACCTGGTATTCCTGCGGTGCCTTGTACCATTCACGCTCCAGTCGATGGCGGGATCGTTATGTCGGATCGGGCCTACGTCCTCATCAATGTACTGCCGGGACAGACGAGCGATGTGGTGCGGGCGTTATCCGGAATCAAGCAAATCAAGACCATCGACCCCTGCTGGGGCAAGCCGGATATCATTGTGGTGGTGGAAGTGTCCGATCAGGATGCACTGACCCAGTTAGTCCTGAAGCGGATACATGAGATCGACGGCGTTTCGCAAACTGATACCCATCTCGTCTATCGATTAAAAGACAGCAAGGCCAAGTGACCCGCACGTTTCGCATACTCAGCCTCGCCCTCCTCGTCATCTGGGCATCGGCCTGCGCTGGTCCTCCCATGCCCCATGAACCGGACGTGATCGATGTCACGCTGCCCACGACGGCCGATCAGATAAAAACAGCCGTGACCCAGGTCCTGACTGAGGGGGGCTACACCGTCGATCGAACGGATGACGAGAACCTGACGACTGGCTATCGAGAGGAAATCAGCGGCCCCTGGGACTGGTTGCTCCGCTGGCGCTTCGGTACCGGACGGAGCCGTGTGGACGTACTGGTAACGTCGGCATCTGAGCAGAGCGGCAGACTTCGACTGCACGTGCAGTATGAAGGGAAAGACGGAATCTTCACCCGGTGGGAAGAATCACCACCCGCAAAGCCGCAGAGCGCGGAGAATCAATTGCGGCTGATCAAGAACGCACTCCAAATTCTATAGCCCTACTCTTTCTCTCCATTGTCGGCATCATCGCCGAGGTCCAATCCGAATCGCTCCGCCATTCGATAGAGCGTACGCCGATCGATGCCGAGAATCTTTGCGGCTTTGACTTTATTGCCCTTGGTTTCCTTCAGCACGCGAACGAGATGCCGTTTCTCGATCTCCTCAAGCGTCAAACAGGCCTCATCTCTGTGCTCGATCGCTCCAATGGTTTCCTTCGGCGGCAGCTCGGTTTGGCGTAACGACGCCGGCAGATCGTCCGGCGTGAGGAGTGGACCATGACTCAACGAGACAGCCCGCTCAATGGCGTTTTCCAACTCGCGTACATTGCCGGGCCACCGGTACTGCGTCAACAACGTCATCGTCTGCGGCAGCACCCCACGCACCGCATGCGCCGCTCCCGCCGCGCACTTCTGCAAGAAGTGGTGCACCAACATCGGAATATCTTCACGCCGCTCCACCAGCGACGGCAACGTGATCCGTACGACATTCAGACGATAAAATAAATCGTCCCGGAACTTCCCTTCCTTGACCAGCTGCTCGAGATCTCGATTCGTCGCCGCAATAATTCGGACATCGACCTTCGCCGATGTCGTGCTGCCGACCCGGCGGACTTCGTGATCCTGCATCACCCGCAATAACTTAACTTGCAAAGACTGACCCATCTCGCCAATTTCGTCGAGAAACAACGTGCCGCCATTCGCGGACTCGAACAGGCCGATCTTATTCCCCACCGCGCCGGTAAACGCGCCCTTTTCGTATCCGAACATTTCCGACTCCAGCAGGGTATCGGGCAACGCTCCGCAATTCACCGGAATGAACGGCTTGTCCCGACGAGGCCCATTCGCATGAATCGCCCGCGCAATCAACTCCTTGCCGGTCCCGCTTTCCCCTTGCAGGAGCACCGTGCTCTTGCTTTCAGTCACCCGCGCGACGAGCTTATACACCTCCAGCATCGCGGTGCTGCTTCCCACCAGCGGAGACCATTCATCTTTACTCTTCAATTCTTCACGAAACCTGGCATTCTCCCGGACGAGTTGGCAGTGATCGAGACTCCGCTTGACCACCAGCTTGATATCTTCTTTCTTAAACGGCTTGGCCAGATAGTCGTAGGCCCCTTGTTTGATCGCTTCGATCGCCCCTTCAAGCGATCCGAAGGAAGTCAGCACGACGACCGCCGTGTCCGGGCTCATCCGCTTAAACTCACGCAACACGGTCAATCCGTCGACCGCGCCCATTCGAATATCCGTCAGCACCAGATCCACTCGCCCCTGACGTCCACGCGTAATCACTTCTTCTCCGCTGGCGAAGGCCTCAACGGCATAGCCTTCCTTCTTTAAGGCCTCTGCTAAGAGCTCCCGTGCAACTGCATCGTCATCAACTACGAGAATATTCGCTGGTGGCATCAATCCCTCTTTCTCACACGCGTCGAGTCGGCCTGTAATCCAGGTAAAGTCACCGTGACAGTGGTACCGCGCCCCAGTTCGCTCCCAAGCGACAGACTGCCGCCATGAGCCAGAACCGTTTCGCGGCTCAAGAATAGCCCTAATCCGGTGCCCTTGCCAACCGCCTTGGTCGTGAAAAATGGTTCAAAAGCTTTTTCCACATTGGCCTCTGGCATGCCGCATCCGGTGTCCCGTACCGCAACCGTGATCACCAACGGTGACATCGCGTCGGCCACTCGTCGACCGAGGTCCAGTTCATCCGACGAGGCGGCACGAGTTCCGAGAACAACGCTCACCGCACCATGCGGCGGGGTAGCCGCTAAGGCGTTGGCCAACAGATTGACCAACACTTGGTGTATTTTCTCCGCATCAGCCCACACGAGTGGGAGATCCGTGGGAATCTCGACCGTTAAGGAAATCCCTTTTGCATGAAAAGCCGGTTCCATAAGCACGGCCGCCGGGCTGATGACCTGCTCGACGGGCAACCACGCAGGTTCAGGCTGACGAGGTCTGGTTGAGGACAGCAAATCCTGAATGATCCGAACCACCCGGGTCAGCTGCTCATCGATAACCGTGACTCGCTTCTTCATCTCAGGTGTGACACCCGGTTCTTCAGCCAGCGCTTGCACGTGCCAGGCAATCGAGTGCAGCGGCGTACCGACCTCATGCGCCACGGACGCCACCAGCTGTCCCACTGCGGCTAAACGCTCCGATCGATTCAGTTGATCTTTCGCATCCACCAACTGCGTATTGGCCTTCAGGAGATTTTCCGTCTCCTGGGCCAACGCGGCACGCGCCGCCTCCTCTCTCGCCTTACGCTCTTCCCAAGTCATCCCGATATAGGCAACAACCAGCAGCATGCCTGCGACCACGCTGCGATTGATCACCGCCGACTGAAACCGACCCGGCTTGGTCGGTTGCATCAACCCCATATACGTCGCCACGATACAAGCCACCACCGTCACAAGCATCAAGCCGCGACTGCGTACCGTCGCCACCAGCAAAATCGGCAACACAAAACCGTACGCGCCGACAATGTTCGCCGGAGCGGCCATTTCAAGTGCAACAATCGCCAGGAACACCGCCCCTGCGATCGCCAGGACAATGCGGTTTTGTTTCAACATGTGGATGACGGATGAGCAAACGTCCGATAAGCCATTGTGCGACCTCCAGCAGTCTGTGAGGAAATTATTTCAACACAGAAGCCCCCTTGAGGGCCTGCTCATCAGGGACACGACATGAACATCGAAGAAGGATGCTCAAAAAGACTGTCCAGCAAGGCCGCAGCGAGTGAAGGACCGAGGCGTACCCCCTAGGGTACGTTGAGGGTCTGAACGATGCAAGAACGACGCTGGCAGTCTTTTTCAGCATTCTGAGAGAGGGTCTTACCCTAGCGGACGGACCGAACGCAACACAGCCCCAAGTTCTCGCATACGTTCATCTCCCAGGATCTCGTCCACCGGAACCGCATACTTACGGGTCCAGTTCGGATGACTGTCGACCGTCCCGGGAAGATTCGTTTGCGACAGCTCACCCAATCCATCTTCGAGATTTGCCAACACGAGCCAGGACGGCGTGCGAGCCAGATAGAGATGAATCGCTCGACAGAGCTCGCTCGTCATGGCAGGCGCGGTCGCCAGATCCTCGGTCACGCCATTCGGTAGAAGGTTCTCCCGCTTGAGAGCACTGAGGATCCCCCCTTTGTCGCGCTGCCGTTCCTCCCAAGCCCGATAGCGTGCCGCGTCATCGGAGAACGCGCCCAATCCTCCCCGTACTTGGAGATCCTCTCCTGACCAAAATCCTGTGAGCGTCGGCAAGTCGTGCGTCGTGGCGACTGCCAATGATTGTGCAGGATAATCGCCCGGCGACTTCCATCCGCCGTCCCCACCACGCTCGAAGTAGAACACACGATACGACAACACTCTCGCCTTGGCCAAATGTTCTCTGACCCAATCGGGGACCGTGCCGAGGTCTTCGCCGATCACCAACGTCTTCGATCGCACGCTCTCCAATGCCACAATCGCCAACAAGTCTTCAAAGGGGTACTGCACATAGGTTCCCTCGGAGGCAGCCCTGCCTCGTGGAATCCAGAACAGACGGCAGAACGCCATCACATGGTCCAAACGAATGGCCCCGCCTAAACGAAAATTATGCCGTAACAGCTGGATCATCATTTCATAGCCGCTGGCACGGAGCGCGTGGGGATTGATCGGAGGCAAGCCCCAGTTCTGTCCCTCTGGTGCAAAGGCATCGGGCGGAGCGCCGCAGTCGGCCCCGAGCGCCAGCACCGATTGATAGACCCAGGCCTCCGCCCCATTCCGATCGGCGCCAAGCGCCAGGTCGTGATACAACCCGATCGGCATCGCCTGCCGCTCCGCCGTCTGCCGAACCTCGTTCAGCTGTTCACTCGCGACCCACTGGATGTACTGAAAAAACCGAATGCGCTTCCGATGCCGTTTCGCATATTCACGCACCGGTGGTCCTGGGGTGAGGAATTGTTTCGGCCACTCGTGCCAGGTCGCCGACTTGGATTGAATCAGCCGGCGTTCTTCTTCTAACGTTTGGAAGGTGGCATACAATTCGAGCGGCGTGCCTTCAGCCTGGATAAACCGTTCCAAGAGCCAGGCGCGAGCCGTCTTCGGTTGAAGATTCGGTTCCTCTCCTTCGTAGGCATCTTTGAGAAACTTGCGGTACGCCAGATCGAGCATCGTGCGCTTGGCCGTCGCAATCGCATCGTAGTCCACCCGCCGACTCTCGCGCTGCGCCTGAAGCCTGGTTTGAAACTCGGGAGCGCGGAACTGTTGTTGCGCCTCCTCCGACCCAAAAAATTCCGGCAACCGCTCAAGATCGATATAGAGTTCATTGAGATAGAGCCGACTGAATGGTGCATAGGGGCTGATGTGATAGGGCGCGGTATTCCGCAGCGCATGCAGTGGGTTCAATCCGATGACTCCGGCGCCAAGTCCCTTCCCGGCCCACTCCACAATCCGCCCGAGGTCGGTGAAATCCCCGCAGCCCCAATTCCGATTGGAGGACAACGAATAGAGCTGCAGCGCCAGTCCCCACAGCCGTTGGTTCGCCTCGAGCGCCGGAGGAACATAACATTGGCGAGGCGCCACGATGATGCGCATCGTCCCCACGACCCCACCAACCAAGCCCTCGGCCCGTACCGTCAGACTGTAGTACCCGAGCGAGAGACCGTGCGGGGCCGGGATTTCGACACGCACATGCCGCCGACCGTTGAGAAAACGAACCTCCACAGTGGGGAGGCCAGGCCCTGCCAGCCCTTCTTGCACCACAGCGTTCGCTTCATCACGAATCTGCCACTCCACCGCAACCGATTGCTCTTGCCCATCTTCGAGGGCAAGACAACAAGACACGGGAGGGCCCATGTCATCGTCACGCAGAATCCGCACTGGTTCGCAGGGACGTTGCCACGGCGCCTCATCCCATTCTTGCAGCGCCTGTGTCAGCGATGCGGCCGAATCGACCGTCAATCCCATGGCGGTCAGAAGGGCGCGCCGGGTGTCATCAGAGGTGAGGTGAAGCGTGCCAGCGATGTCGTGATACTCAGCCACGATGCCGACTCGTTCAGCGAGTCTCGCAAGAAGTGTCTGCTCGGTCTGGTCCTGCATGAGCGAGAGTCTGAGTGAAGGCCCTCCACATGTCAAGCTATCCTATTGTTCTTGCAGAAGAATTACTCGCAATCCTCTTGCTCGCCGACACCTCATCCCTGTTCGATTCAGCACCAGTTCCTGGCTATGAAGGCTGGCGTGAATTGATCGACTAACAGACCTATCCGGAAGCCCCGTCCGTGCTCGTGAATAACGGCGGGAAGAATGCACACCAACTAGCGGCCGCCTTTGTGGTCCATCCGCGCGCATGGTAGCATTGGCTAGACGATCCACCCTCGTAAAAGACGATCGCCCTTCTCGTTTACACGATCCTGAGGAGGTCCCCATGTCGATCCATCGCAACACGGCAGCCCCTTTCTTGTTGGCAACATTCCTGCTCACACCACTGGTGACCGCGGCGGCAGAACCCCATACCGGCCACCTCGAGATCACCGCCGACTACCGCTACGCCTTGCACGAGACAGAGAACCTCGTAGACGCGAAGAGCCTGACCTGCCGTGAAGCCTGGCGACTGGCCGTGGTCAATTCGCCACTTTATCGTGAGCAGACCGCGTCGGTGATCGACTCTCCACTGCTACGCGACCTGGCCTATACCCTCGCCACCGGCTACGTGCAAGACCGACAGATCGTCGAACAAACGGAACGAGGACGCACCCTCTCCTGCCGCGTGCGAGGCTATCTCCAGACAGAAGAGGGTACGCGTGTGATCCGGACGCAACTGGCAGGCGGGCCCCCATCGGCAGAAGGGCTCGAGCAGAACCGCGCACTACGCATTCTCAGCGCGCGGGAAGAAGGCAGCGGGATGATCGTCGTGCAGTACCAGGCCTTGAAGCGATTGGATTGGCTCGGCACCCACTACCAGGGCGGGCTAAGAGAATCGGCAGATATTATGGTGGACTTCTACGACGACCAGGGGTTTTTGATTCGCACCGAGCGGCATCCCGCACGCCGCACCCCCACCGGCGATGACGTGTTAAACCCCGGCGAGAAAGCAGTACTCCAAGTGACCAAGCCCGTAACAGCCAAGACCTACCGTGTGTGGCTCGTGAAATAGATTCAGAAAATGGAAGAAACGAACGGCTAGTGCAACGTGTTCAGACTCCCCGTCGATCGGGCAAGATTCACGCGCGAGGCGTTGAGCTGAAAGAGGGCGTTGAGGGGAAGGACAGCCTGGCCACTCCCTTGGAGAGAGGTTCAGGGACTTGAAAAGGCCTCATTCGACGGCCGCACTTAGACCAACATGTGTGTCCTTCCAAGAGAGGAAAAGCAAGCGAGCTTGGACGGATCAACTAGATGGATGACGGTCGCTCGATGCGCGCAGCCTCGACGACTCTCCTAAAGAGAGGTATAGGGAATTGGAAGGCCTCGTTGGACACGCGCACACGAGGATCGACCAGGTCACCCTGTATAGGACCCGCCCCTGCAGGATAACCGTGCGAGAGAGGCGCGAAGTGGACAGATTGGGCTCTCAACTCGTTTGGCCCGTCTCGCTCGTCCCGCCTGTCTCGCACCACGGTCCCTGGCCGCTCTCGTGCGAGCGTGAAGGGCAAGGTTACGCAACGACCTGAGGGCTTTCTCCCCTAACAACGGTCAGGCGCTGCCGGAAAAGTAGAATGTCCCCGTTTTCAGTCCCAGATTATTTTGGACAGCAGCGCTCCCGACCCCTTAGTCCTTCCCTAGATGTTTGTCGAAACGATCTCCGGTATAACGCTATCGTCGGCCCAGCAATCTTATGAGCGCAGCCCTCTGAGATTTCCTTTTTGGAAGAGGCACGCCCGTAATTTTCACGAGCACTCTTTTTAGTCCAATAACTCTGCCACCTAAGACGGCTGTACAATCCATAAAATGGCTGCCTTTATAAGCTGAACGCTCCTCTGCTTTTAGTCCTGTTCCTGCCGTGTGTCCAAGATCACTAATGTCTTCAGCTTCATCGCCCTCATTACGGACCATCCAATAGAATTGCGTCCCAGAAGGCATGCTCATTCCATTAGTAAGCTCGAATGTTATGCTGCAGTTCTTTGGAATAGGCCCAATGCCATTAACACCTGTATAGCGTAGATTGGGATTGTCTCGCGAGGTGGCACTCACTCGTACTTCAGGAAGTGTTCTGACTGCTGGAAGCTTCGCTACTTGATCTTCGAGTTCCTTAGTATCAGGCAGTGGGAAAAGATACTCAAACTCAACTGCCCATTTTGAACATGCGGCCAATGCGTTCTCATCAAGCACAGCGGAAGCGGCCGTCTTGGAGAAAGACCCTATCTTTTCAACAAAGGCACGCCACTCATCGTCGGTCAGACGGGCGACGAGGTTTTCGTCTTTATCGACTGGATTTGGCACCATACGGTTATTATCGTCCAGACGACCTAGAATTTTCTGCAGCACCGCTGCTAAGGCATCATCGTCCCCCGCGGGAAGCTCTTCTGAAAGTTGCTGCGCGGCGTCGGCTACCAATATTGTCAATAGGAGAGAGGAAGGCCTGCCTTGCCTATCTTTAAACTTCAATGCACTCCATGCCTTCATGTATCTGACTAATCTACGAACTCGACCTCTGTGGGATTCTTCGAACTGGTCCTTGAACCAAAGGTATATCGACTTTGGATCGCTGTCTTCCCAAGTATTGTCCTCGGTGGCCAAGGACCGCTCATCACGCTCCTCTTCAAGGTGATAACAAGGAGTGTCAATGTGAAAGTTACCTTTGAACCGCATGCGACAGCATCGCGGCTTTGCCGGCTTGAGTACCTCAATGACATCATCATTTGCAGCACCGAAACGCCCAAGGCTGTCCTGCACCATCTCTTTGAGCTGCTTCGGACTAAAATCTCCCGTATCACGATGACCGCTCCAACAAAAGTAGATGCCCAGATCAATGTCAAATTCCTCATTCATGCGAACGGGCCTTACTTGTGTCGCAAACTTGTATGACCCTTGGAGCCAAGTCCGAATCGGATACCCGCTGCGCTCTTTCAGATCATCAACCAAGAAGTCCGCCAAAGCATTCCAACGTACTTGCTGCTCTTCGAATTGCGAGTCGTTAGGAGTAACCCTCTTGTGCAGTGTCGGTCTTGCAGAGTCATTCGCATCGTAGAAATAGGTTGCTGCGTTACCCATAGTTACTCCTACACCGGTTGTGAGATCCTGTGATGGAACTTGGGCTCCGCTGCTTCGCTTTTTAGCATCTCTTGGAGCACAACGTTGTTGATGCTCTCCTGTACCGTGGCAGCTGCCAACGCTCGAATTGTTATTTGTGCCTCATCGGTCGCCACGTCAAGCCCGAGTATACGTTCCTGCTCTTTCGACTGAATGGCATCAAGGCGCACATATCTATCCCCCAAGCGGTGTCGCAGCATATAGTCCACGCTCTTTTGCTGGGAAGCGATGATCACATTCATTAACCGCTGGCCGCTGAACCAATGAGCTATTCCAAAGCTCCTGGTTTTTGGGTGCCCGAACGAAAACTGTGCAGTGGTAGTTCCAATACTAAGCATACGGATATTTTCGTCATCAGCTTTGAAGAAATGGGTTGCTTCATGGAGAGCGAGAAGGTCTGGAGAGTTGGCATACAATCCACCATCCGTGAATAATGAATCGCCAATTGCTGCAAGCGGGAAGTATGTTGGTGCGGCTGACGTAGCCAAGGCGACATCGACGACCCGCAGATTTAGGTCAAGTCGAAAATCGGCATGATGTGGGGTCTTAAATATTTGGTTTTCCCTTGGAGAGATTAATCGCGGGTATCAAGACAGGATGACGTAGGTCGCCAATCCGAGTATCTCCACCCACGATAGATTCGATGGTTTCCCTCAAGGCTGAGGCCTCATATTTGGATGAAAATGCTCCGCTAATGATGTCCTTGAAGACGCCAAATGGAGAAGTGGGCGGAGGTCTATTACCAAAAATCTTTTTACCACTCTCTTCAAACGCGGACTTGATCTTACCTGCACTGACACCGGCGGCAAGACCAAGTGCAACGATACCCCCAATAGATGTTCCGGCGAGAAGATCAAATCTGGTCCCCAGCGACTCTTTGCTTACCTTTTCCAATTCCGCCAGCACAGCAATGCTGTAGAGACCGAGGAACCCGCCACCGCTTAAGGTCAAGACCTGAAAAGCCATTGTTAGTTCACCGCCAGAGTTTGATCAATAATTGGGGCAGAGCGCCACGTCTCATCTCCAGTAAAGACCCTTGCGAGGACGGCTTCGAGGAGGCGGCGGCTTTCGGTTTGGGTGGTGGTGAGCTGTGCTTCCAGCCGGTCACGCAGGGCCATTAGTTCTTCGACTTTGGCGACAATGCGATCTTGTTCGGCGAGCGGTGAGAGAGGGAGCGGACAGCTTCGTAACTGAGTCATATTAATAGAGGCGAGGTTTGTCGTCTGCTTCGATGCTTTTTCGAGATAGCTATTGTCCTTGGCCTGGATCAGAGCAATGGGAATATTCGGCTTGTAGTAGAGAATGTAGTCGGCGCGCTTAGCCTTTCCACGAGTGACCAGCTTGCCCCGGACAATGATCCGGTCCTTCGTGAAACAGGCCTCTTCGCGGATTTGTGACAGGACGTCCCACCCCGCCTGCTCGAGGGCAGGCGTGATGAACTTGGTGCAGATGTCACGTTCGCTGAGCGACTTCTGATCGAGTCCCGGCATTTACGACAATACCAGTCAGCTAAAGACTTTGGCCGAGCAGAATACCCCTTTCCCTTAGAGAAAGCACCCCGTCTTTCAGGGGACGTGAGAGGTTAGACGTGAACGGTGAAATGTTAAGGGCAAGGGGCGGATTCTTAAGAGCTGATTGCTGATGGCGTACGGCGCAAGGCCTCTGCCAAATGGCGGGAACCCCTATCGACAAGGCCTTTTTGGTGGTTTGGAGGGGAACGACCTGCGAGATTGGAAACGCAAGCCGGAACAGTGACGTTCCGGCCCGCGCCCAAAATGCCTACGGAGAAAGACCGCTGCCTTACTGGCCCCCTGCAGGTGACGGCATGTTGATGCCGACACGCTCAAGACCCATGATGACGGTGAGGGCGGCGGGTGAATGTTGGACGATTTCTTTTTGCACTTCAATGCGGCGCAAATCTACGAACTCCACTGCGGTCAACCCCAGCGATTCGCGGTAGGCCCGGTCGGCGATGCCGCGCTGTCTTTCCGCTTTCTCGCGAGACTCCTCCGCTTTCTGGAACTCCACCATCGTGATCTTGCGCTGCTCCTGGATGATGGTCTGCGTCGTCTGCTCCACGACGCCCTTGGGCGGCAGAATGCTCCCGACGACCACGCGATTGAGCCGTACCGGGATGCCCTGCTTCTCGATCAATTTAGTTTGGACTTCTTTGGCAATGGCGTCTTGTAGCTTTTGTCTGGTGGTCGGATCGGTCGTCAATTGAAAGAGGGGGTACCGCTGAACTTCTTCACGCACGAATGTGCGGAACGCCTCTTTGGCATTGTTGGCATACCAATTCGGGCCATATTTGCTGATCAGTTCCGGCGAGCGCCCTTCAATGACGTTGGCAATCAGGAAGGCATCGAAGGAGACTGGCGCGTTCTCTGCCGAGATAATATCGAAATGTTCGGAATACTGAATCGGACGGATGTCGACATCGATCACGCGTGTTGTCAGCGCGGCGTTCACGCGCCCCGTTTTGGCGGGAACAGGATCGACGCCTCCATGGCCGAAGAAGAACGGCTGCTCGACCAACACCCCTTCATGCCCCGCTTCGATCGCGACACACCCGACGCTCGCGAGGACCATCGATAACGCGCCCACGATTCCCAATACACGATTCACTCTGTCAATCATCGCTCCCTCCTCCCCTCACGCCCTCCCCCGAGGGACAGTCTGGTTGAATGGCTGGTGCTCATCGCCTTTCACACACACGCATGGCAATACCTTACGAAGCGGTTTGACGGATTGTCAAACTGAGGCACCT